>JADMIO011227201.1_pt1 | contig 40580 bp, 30 predicted proteins | sample 8958161 | NCBI WGS metagenome assembly JADMIO01 (sample SAMN16585339, study PRJNA669376) | soil metagenome | isolation source: Crop rotation soil | place: USA: Cullars Rotation, Alabama | collected 2011
GGTGGGGGCGGGATTTGGGGGGCCGGAGGGGCCGAAGACGGGCCAGAGGGTGGGGCTGCCAGCCCGGAGGTCGAGCACAAGGAGCGCGGCCGCGGGGGCGAGCCAGAGGAACTGGAGCGCGGCGGGGCGGCGGCGGGGCTCGCCGGGGGTGGTGATACGGGGACGGAGGGTAGGGAGGGCGCGGGCGGCGAGACACAGGATGGTGTCGAGCCCCAGGGCGATGAAGAGGAAGAAGGCGGGCAGGATGGAGGCGGCCTGGCGGGCGTAGCCGTAGAAGGCGACGGTGGTGATGAGCTTGGCGGCGATGACCAGGAGCCACGCGGCGCCGATGCGGCGCTTGGCCGCGGCGATGAGGCCGGTGAGGAAGAGGGCGGCGAGGATGGCCCGCCAGGCGGGGGTCCAGGGCGAGCGGGCGGTGAAGAGGTCCACCGCGCGGCGGGCGCCGGTGCGGCCGAGGGGCCAGTTCTGGGCGGTGAGGCCCTGGGTTACGCCGCCAGAGAAGATCAGGAGCTTGCGGCCGGCGAGGCGGAGCCAGCGGGCGGGGTCTTCGCGGATCCAGTCCAGGCCGGCGCGGTAGCCGTGGTTGTAGAGGTAGAGGTGGGGCGGGTAGCCGAGGTTGAGGGTGGGGTCGTCGGAGAGCGGGGTTTCGAGGCCGGCCTTGGTGAAGCCGCCGCCGGATTTGGGATGGTTGCCGAGGGCGAAGCAGAGGGGGCCTTGGCTGCACACGAGGTTCCGGGCGTTCAGGGGCTCGGGCCAGTATTTGAAGCCGGGCTTGGTGTCGGTGAAGGCGGTGTCGAAGTAGGCGTGGATAGCGTCGGGCGTGATCTGGCGGTCGCCGCGTTTTTGTGCGATGAACGAGAGGTAGGCGAAGTTATCGTGGAGGGCGAAGGCGGGGAGGGTTTCGAAGAGGGACCGGGCCTCGGGGGTCCAGGGGGGCGAGGCGTGGCTGTAGTCGATGGCTTGGGCGGGGACGGTGTTGAAGCGGGCGGTGGCGCGGGCGGAGCGGATGGTCCAGGGGAGGCAGATGGCGATGGAGGCGGCTAGGACGAGCGAGGTGGCCGCGGCGGCGCGGAGGGCGGGGGCGCGGGCTGAGCGGAGTTTGGTGAGCGTGCCGCGCTGGGCCCAGAGGGTGTAGGCCAGGAGGAGGAGGAGCAGGAGGGTGTGCTCGGCGCGGATGAGGGTGGCGAGGCCGTGGGTGATGCCGATGGCGAGGGCGAGCGGGAGAGAGGGGCGGCGGGCGAGGAGGATGGTGCCGGCAACGAGCAGGGGGATGAGGAGGGCGTAGAGGGCTTCGCCATTGAGGGAGGTCGCGATGAGGTAGGAGGGGAAGGAGAAGGCCAGGAGGCCGGCGGCGAGGGCAGCGGGGCGGCGGCGGACTTCGAGCCGGAACGCGAAGTAGGAGAGTCCGCAGCCGAGGGCAGAGGCGAGGCACCAGAGGGCCTTGGCGCCGCTGAAATCTGTGGGAGTAAGCGCGGCGGCGCCGGGCTGAGGGTTGGCAGGCGCGGCGTAGCCAAGCCAGTGGAGCAGGTAGGCGATGCCGGGGGTGTGGATGGGGAGGCCGCGCTCGAAGAGTTCGCCGCAGGCCAGGGCGCTGGCCCAATCGGCCCAGACGGTGGCATCGCCCTGGAACCAGGCGGAGTGGGGCCAGGCGCGGTCGGGCGCGTGGTGGAGGAAGTGGAGGCGGGTGAGGAGGGCGAGGGCGAAGATGGCCGCGGCCAGGGCGGCGTCGGGCCAGGCGAGGCGGGGCGATTTGGCGGGCGGGGGCGGCACGCGGGTGTGGGAGGGCGGATTACCAGTCGAGGGGGGAGAGCCAGGCCTGCGCGAGCTCGGGGATGGGCAGGTCGAGGTCGCCCACGGGCCAGCGGAGGCGGCCGGAGTCGGTGAGGCGGCCGAGGGTGCAGTGGGGGAGGCCGGCGAGGGTCTTGGCGAGGCGGGGGAGGTCCTCGGTGCGGATTTCGAGGATGTAGCGGCTGGAGGATTCTGAGAAGGCCGCGATGGTGGGATCGGCGTGGACGGGCGCGAGGTCGAGGTCGGCGCCGAGGCGGTCGCCGGCGGCGATGAGCATCTCGGCGATGGCGGTGAGGAGGCCGCCGTCGGAGACGTCGTGGGCGGAGGCGACGAGGCCCTGCTGGATGAGGGAGGCGACCGCGCGGGCGAGGCGGGGGCCTTGGGCGAGGTCGGTGCGGGGGACGGGGGAGGCCAGGCCGGTGAGGCGCTGGTAGTGGGAGCCGCCGAGGTGGTCCGTCGTCTGGCCGACGAGCACAAGGGTGTGGCCTGGCTTCTTGGCATCGCTGGTGGTGCAGCGGGCGAGGTCGGGGACGATGCCGATGCCGGAGATGAGGAGGGTGGGGGGGATCTCGATGACCCGCTCGCGGCCGGTGGCGGGGTCGGTGTACTTGAGCTGGTTGTTCAGGGAGTCTTTGCCGGAGACGAAGGGGGTGCGGTAGGCCTTGGCGCCGTCGTAGCAGCCCTCGGCGGCGCGGACCAGGGCGCCGAGATTCTCGGGCTTACCGCAGCTGGGCCAGCAGAAGTTGTCGAGGATGGCGGTGCGCTCCGGGTCGGCGCCGACGCACACGAGATTGCGGACGCACTCATCGATGGCGGCGAGGGCCATCAGGTACGGATCCCCGCCGATCTCCGGGTCGCCGACGCCCGTTTGGAGGCCGCTCGCGATCGCCAGGCCGCGGCCGGTGCCGGGGACGGGCTCGATGACGGCGGCATCGCCCGGGCCGCGGCCGCCGGGGCCGATGAGGGGCTTGAGGACGGTGTTGCCCTGCACCTCGTGGTCGTACTGGCGGATGATCCAGTGCTTGGAGGCGATGTTGGGGTGGGAGAGCAAGGCACGAAGGCACGAAGGCACGGAGGCACGAAGTGTAGAGCCGGGCTCGGCGGGCGGCGTCTTGGCCGGTGTGCCTGCGTGCCTGTGTGCCTGTGTGCCTGTCTTCCAGACGGCTTCGCGCACCGGCTGGGGGAGGCCGTCGTGGAGGAAGTGGGTGTCGAGGCGGCCGACTTCGTGGTCCTGGTAGAAGAGGATGAGCTCTTTGGTGGGGGTGCCGAAGTGGCCGAGGTCGGCGAGCTCGACGCCTTCTTCGTCGCAGATGCGGCGGAGGGCGGCGAGGTTCTGGGGCGGGACGGCCAGGACCATCCGCTCCTGGGCCTCGGAGATCCAGATTTCTGTGTAGGAAAGGCCGGCGTACTTGAGGGGGGCGCGGTCGAGTCGGACCTCGGCGCCGATCTCTCCCCCCATCTCGCCGATGGCGGAGGAGAAGCCGCCGGCGCCGCAGTCGGTGAGGCCAGAGAAGAGGGGGGCGGCGGACTCATCGCGGGCGCGGAGGATGGCATCAAGCAGTCGCTTCTCTTCGATCGCGTTGCCGATCTGGACGGCGTGGGAAAACTCGTCCGCGCTGGACCCCTCGAGCTCGGCGGAGGAGAAGGTGGCCCCGTGGATGCCATCACGCCCGGTGCGGCCGCCGAGGGCGATAATGCGGTCGCCCGGGCGGGCCTGGCCTTTGATGCGGTCGCGGGGCATGACGCCGATGCAGCCGCAGAAGACCAAGGGGTTGCCGATGTAGCGGTCGTCAAAATAGACGGCGCCGTTGAGCGTCGGGATGCCCATACGGTTGCCGTAGTCGCGGACGCCGCCGACGATGTCGGTGAGGATGCGGCGGGGGTGGAGGGTGCCGGGGGGGAGGGGGGAGGAAGTGACGGAGTGACGGGGTGACGGAGTGACGGAGTGCGCTGGCGCACTCTCATCGTCTCCGTTTTCCGGTTTGGCACTTTCCCCGTCGTTCCAGTGGTCTGGCATGGCCACGCAGAACACATCGGTGTTGGCGATGGGCTTGGCGGCCAGGCCGGTGCCGATGACATCGCGGATGCAGCCGCCGGCGCCGGTGGCGGCGCCGCCGTAGGGCTCGATGGCGGAGGGGTGGTTGTGGGTCTCGACCTTGATGCAGACGGCGGTTGTGTCGTCGAAGGCGATGACGCCGGAGTTGTCCTTGAAGACGCTGAGCGTCCAGTCCACGCCGTCCTTGATGAGTTCGAAGGTGGCGGCGGCGACGGTGCTCTTGAGCAAGTTGTCGATCGTCACCGACCCATCCTCGTTCACTGTGTGACCGGGCCGCCCCACCCAGTTGATCGCGCAGGCTTCTTCCTCCCCTGCGTGCCTGTGTGCCTGCGTGCCTGCGTGCCTCTCTTCGTACCTGATCTTGCTCTTGAGCGTCTTGTGGACACAGTGCTCGGACCAAGTTTGGGCGAGGGTTTCGAGCTCGATGTCGGTGGGCTCGCGGTTCTGCCGCCGGTACTCGGCCTGGATGGCCCGCATCTCGTCGAGGCTGAGGAAGAGGTGGGCGTCGCGGGAGAGCTTGGTGAGCTGGTCGTCGGTGAGGTCGCGGAGGGGGATGTGGGAGAGCTTGAAGCGGTACTCGTGGCCGCGGGGCAGGTGGTCGGGGTGGAAGGGGGCGGTGTGGATGCTGTGGATGACGGGGTTGGCGAGGATGCGGCGGGCGAGCTCCTGGGCCTGCTGGGGGGAGGCGCCGGCGAGGTCGAAGCGCTGGCCGGTGGAGATGTGGGCATCGGCGCCGACCAGGTCGCGGATGGCGTGCTGGACGGACTGGGCAACGGGGTCCATGACGCCGGCGAGGGGGTGGACCTCGATGACCTGGGAGCCGGGCTCGGGTCGTGCGGCACCCGGGGCGGAGGTCTCGGCGACGGGGTCGGAGAGGAGGCGCTGCTGATGGCGGCAAGCTGGGGCTCGGCGAGGTCGGCCTCGATGAGGTAGATGCGGGCGGTGCGGGCGGAGGAGATGGGGATGCCGATGGCCGCGGCCTGCTGGCGCAAAAACCGCGCTCTTGGGTCATCCGCGCCGGGGCGCGGGCGGACCTCGACGCGGTGGACGGCGGGGCGGGAAAGGCCGCTGGAAGGGCTTGGGCGGGCGGGACGCTCCATGGGGCGATGATAGCGGAGGGCGGATGGAGGCTGGGCGGGGATGGGGCGGGGGCGGAGCCGGGCGAGGGCTTGCGGTGCGCGGGTGGTACAGTGTGAGGCGATGGCAGACCGCCCGAACCAGTTGCCGGAGACGCTCGGCACCGCGGCCGCGAGGCGGGCCGGCGATGGGGCGGAGGATGCGGGGCGGCCGGGGACGGGGGCGCTGCTGTTCGAGGTGGCGTGGGAGGTGTGCAACCAGGTCGGGGGGATCTACCAGGTGCTGCGGTCCAAGGCCGCGACGATCGAGGAGCGGTGGAAGGACCGGTACTGCGTCATCGGGCCGTATGTCGAGTCGAAGGCGTCGGTAGAGTTCGAGCCTTCGCGGCCGGCGGGGTGGATGGGGCGGCTGATCGCGGCGCTGAAGGAGGAGGGGCTGACGGTCCACCACGGGCGGTGGCTGGTGCCGGGGAACCCGCGCGCGCTCTTGATCGAGCACTGGGCGGGGGAGCAGCGGCTGGCGGAGGCGAAGTACCGGCTGTGGAAGGACCACGGGATCGAGTCGCCAGTGGGGGATGGGCTGCTGGATGGGGCGGTCTCGTTCGGGGATGCGGTGCGGCGGGTGCTGGAGAAGGCGGTCCACTTCTGGTGCGATGCGGGGGGGCGGACGGGGGTGGCCGCGCACGCGGACCGGCGGATCGTGGCGCACTTTCACGAGTGGCAGGGGGGGCTGGCGCTGCCGATGGTGCGGCATTCGGGGCTGCCGGTGGCGCTGGTGTTCACGACGCACGCGACGCTCTTGGGGCGGTACATCGCTTCGAGCGAGGAGGGGTTTTATGAGCGCTTGCCGCGGCTGAACGGGGACCATGAGGCGGGGCGGTACAACGTGCGGACGCTGTACAGGATGGAGAAGGCGTGTGCGCACGCGGCGCACGTGTTCACGACGGTGTCGTCGGTGACGGGGGAGGAGTGCGCGCAGCTGCTCGGGCGGGCGCCGGATTTGATTCTGCCCAACGGGCTGAACATCTCGCAGTTCTACGCGGCGCACCAGATGCAGAACTGGCACGCGGAGTACAAGGAGCGGATTAACCAGTTCGTGATGGCGCACTTTTTCCCGAGCTACTCGTTTGATCTGAGCAAGACGCTGTACTTCTTCACCAGTGGGCGGTTCGAGCCGCGGAACAAGGGCTTTGACCTGTGCCTGGAGTCGATGGCGCGGCTGAACGCGGAGCTGAAGGCGGCGGACCTGGGCATCACGGTGGTGCTGTTCATCGTGACGCACCGGGCGACGCGGTCCTTGAATCCGATCGTGCTGGAGAAGATCGGGGTGCTGGCGGAGCTGCGGCAGGTGTGCCGGCGGATCACGGAGAACCTGGGGGAGAAGCTATACCAGCACGGGGCCGCGGGCGAGCGGATCCACCTGGATGATCAGGTGGACGAGTACTGGCGGCTGCGGTACCGGCGGACGCAGTTTGCGCTCAAGGCGAACCGGTTACCGCTGGTGGTGACGCACATGATGGAGGATGATGGGGCGGACCCGGTGCTGAACCAGATCCGGAGCCTGGGGCTGATCAACAAGGCGGAGGACCCGGTGAAGGTGGTGTACCACCCGGAGTTCATCAGCCCGGTGAGCCCGCTGTGGGGGATCGAGTACGAGCAGTTCGTCCGGGGCTGCCACATGGGGATCTTCCCGAGCCTGTACGAGCCGTGGGGGTACACGCCGCTGGAGTGCCTGGCGTGCGGCGTGCCGGCGGTGACGAGCGACTTGGCGGGGTTCGGGCGGTACGCCAGCGAGACGATGATCGGCCACGAGGAGCTGGGGCTGACGGTGCTGCGGCGGCGGGGTCGGTCGTACCACGAGGCCGCGGCGGATTTGACGCAGAAGCTGCTGTACTTCTGCCAGCTTCGGCGGCGGGACCGGATCGCGCTGCGGAACGCGGTGGAGCGGTTCAGCTGGGAGTTTGACTGGTCGCGGCTGGGGCCGGCGTATCACCGGGCGCATGATCTGGCGCTGGAAAGAGCGGCACCTCGCACGGTATGAGCGAGGCCTCGGAGCGACGCCCTTCGTAGGGCGCTGGGCAGCACATCCCGCGGATCACTTTCGGAGACTTGACGACCATGATCGGACGATCAGCACGCTCCATACAAGCGCTATAACGCTGCCGCTCGCGCCGAGAAAGAACACCAGCCAGGAATGAGGTGGCGGCTCACCGGGATCGGGTTCGAGCGTCGAGCTCGAGGGTGATAACGGGTCGAACCAGACCCTGATTGTGCTCTGTGGCGCCCAGTGATTCAGGGCGGCATAGTCCGCCTCCTCTTCCCGGAGGTACGAGCGGCCGCCGGAACCACTGAACACCTGCCCTCCCACCGAGTAGGCATACCTCACGGTGACATTCCAGCTCCGCATCGACGTCTTCGAGGCCGGTGAATACCCCCGGGAAAGCGACAGGACGACCGCGTCTGTGGGCGCATATCGGGCCAGGATTCGCGTGCGTCGCTCGTACGCCCGCATCCCATGTACCGGAATGGCGGCCAGGCACACCATTCCTGCGAGCGCTATCGCCGCAACAATTACATCCCCAAGGGTTTGTTGCCTGCGCGTGCCGGGCTTCCCCTTCCGTTTCATTCGCCGCAGTCTAACGAGGGCCACTGACTCGTGACCGAATCAACGCTCCCCCATGGCGAGCTCTTTACCGATGGCGGCTGCTCCGGAACCCCCGGGCCGGGTGGCTGGGCGTTCATCATGGGGCATTCGGCGAAGAAGAAGGTGCTGGAGCGGTCCGGCGGGCGGCGCGAAGGCGGGGTAAGTGGCTGGGCGTCGCCGCGGCAGCCGGGTCTCAGCGGGTCCGGGGCGGCATGCCGAGTTCTTTGGCGAGCGCTTCGCGGTCGCTGGCGGACAGCTGATCGAGGAGGCCGGCGACGACGGCGCGACGCTCCTTGTCGTTGAGCGAAGACCAGTCCGCGTTGCCGGTGGAGTGCGCTGCGCTGGTGTGGCTGTGATCGGCGTGGCCGCTGCCGGCGTGCGGGTCCTTGGCTGGCGTTGCTTTCTTGTCCAAGCTCGAACCTGTGCCGGATTTGGAGTTCTTGCTCGCCTTGGTGTCCTTGGACGCTTCGGCGTCGTGGCTGCTCTGGCTGGCAGACTGATGGCTTGATTGGGAGCTGGACTGGTGGCTGCTGCTTGTTTGATGGGATGACTGGCTGGATGAGTCGCTGTGGTGGTCGGCGGATTCCTGGTGCGACGAGTGCTGGTCGGCGTCACGCTTGGAGGCGGCGGCCTTTACCGCGGAATCGAGCGCGGTGCGCTGCTCGCTAGTCAGGAGGGCGCGGATCCGACGCTCGGCCTCTTCGGGGTTTGGGATTGTGAGAGCGGGGGCGCTGCGGTTCTTCGCGTGGCTGCGGACGAAGTCCTTGACCTGCTGCTCGAAGGCGGTGTGGGCGGCGAGAATATCGCGGGACTGGGAACCGGTCAGCCGGAGCGATTGCCGTGCATCTTTGCCGACCGAGGACTCAAGGGCAGCCATGAGCGCCGGGTGAGAGAGGGATCGGACCTCCTGCTGGATTTGTCCCGTCGCGGGCTCGCGCGGGTTGGCGGCCGTTGTGGGCTGTGCGGGGGCAGGGGCGGCGAAAAGGGCGGCCGCGGAGAGGGCGAGGAGTCGGCGCACGGCTGATCCTTTCGGTTGGCCCCACGGGTCCGTTCTTTGGATGCGCGGGGGGGAGGATTCCGTCAGGGGATTGTTGCCGAACGAGCGCACCCCTACGGTGCGCATTGGGGGGGTGAATCGGGCTACCCTCCCCGCCGTGACGACCACCGAACTTCCCCATGTCGAGCTCTTCACCGATGGCGCCTGCTCTGGGAACCCCGGGCCGGGCGGCTGGGCGTTCATCATGAGGCACCCGGCGACGAAGAAGGTGCTGGAGCGGTCCGGGGCCGAGCTGACCACGACCAATAACCGGATGGAACTCCAGGCGGTGATCGAGGGGCTGGCGGTGCTGAACGTGCCATCGCTGGTGGACCTGACCAGCGACTCGCAGTACGTGCTCAAGGGGCTCAAGGAGTGGATGAAGTCGTGGAAGGCCAAGGGGTGGAAGACGGCGGATAAGAAGCCGGTGAAGAACCGCGAGTTATGGGAGCGGCTGGACGAGCTGAGCGCGAAGCACACGATCCGCTTCCACTGGATCAGGGGCCATAACGAGCATCCGGAGAACACGCGGGCGGACCGGCTGGCGGTCGAGGCGCGGGAGGCGCTGGTCCGGGAACGCGCGGTGTAATAAGCGCGGGGTGCGGCGGACTTCGGTGCGCTGGCAGTTCCGGCCGGATGTAGGGGCTGGTCCGGCTGCGTGGCCTGTGCCGCCGGGGGAGGCTGGGCGGCGCGGGTGTAGCAGCCCGGGGGGGCCTGGGCGTCAATCGCGGGTCGTGGAGCGCCGATGTTCCGGCCGCGGCGTTCCGCTTGCGCGGGATCGCCGGGCGCTCGGACGAGCATGGGCCCGCGCAGGGGAGACCCGGACCGTGAACCTGAACCAGATTCTGCAGGCGGCTTTCGAGGCCGACGCGTCGGACATCCACCTGATCTCGGGCCAGCCGCCCGTGATCCGGACGCACCAGGTGATGACGCCGATGGACTTCCCGGTGCTGACGCCGCAGACGGCGCGGCTGATGTTCGAGCAGATGTCGCCCAAGGAGAGCCAGGAGATCTTTGAGCGGCAGAAGGATGCGGACTTTTCGTACCAGGTCGAGGGGCTGGCCCGCTACCGCGTGAACGCGCACCTGCAGCGGGGCTCGGTGGGCCTGGCGATGAGAATGATCAAGACGAAGGTTCCGCCGCTGGCGGCGCTGAACCTGCCGGAAGTGATCGCGCGGCTGACGTACCTCCCCCGCGGGCTCGTGCTGGTGACGGGGGACACGGGTTCTGGTAAATCCACGACGCTCGCGGCCATGATCCAGGCGATGAACGAGCGGTACCGCAAGCACATCATCACGCTCGAGGACCCGGTCGAATACACGTTCAAGAGCGACAAGTGCCTGATCGAGCAGCGGGAGCTGGGGCAGGATTTGCCGAGCTTTGCGAGCGGTTTGAAGCATGCCCTGCGTCAGGACCCGGACATCATCCTGGTCGGTGAAATGCGAGACCTGGAGACCACGGCGCTGGCGATCTCGGCCGCCGAGACCGGCCACCTGGTGCTGAGCACCCTGCACACCGTAAACGCGTCGCAGACCGTGGAACGAATCATCGATATGTACCCGGCGGGCCAGCAGAACCAGATCCGCTCGATGCTGTCGAACACGCTGCAGGCGGTGGTGAGCCAGACGCTGTTCAGCCGGATCGATAAGCCGGGCATGTGCCCGGCGGTCGAGACGCTGCTGTGCACGCCGGCCGTACGGAACCTGATCCGCGAGGCCCGCACGTTCGAGATCCCCAACGTGATCGAGACCAACCGCGCGATCGGCATGTCGAGCCTGGACAGCTCGATCGCGGAGCTGTATTTCAACGGCATGATCTCCCGCGAGGATGCGATCGCCCAGGCGGCGTACCCGGACAAGCTGGAGCGGCAGCTGGTGGCGTGATGAAGAAGGCACACAGGCACACAGGCATACAGGCACGCAGGGAAAGAGGAATGCGGGCCTGATGGGATCGAGTGAAGGTGGCCCCTTAGGAGAGAGCATGGGCATGTAAGCGCGGTGGGCTTCGAAGGCGGTCTTGCTGCGTGCCTTCGTGCCTTCGTGCCTGCGTGCCCGCCCCCGCCATGCCCAACTATCGATACCAAGTCCGGACGAATGCGAACCAGGTGCAGGTGGGCGTGGTGTCGGCGGAGAGCCTGCCGACGGCCGCGGCCGTGCTGCGGAACCAGGGCATGCACGTGCTGTCGCTCGCGCCGATGGTGGCGGGACTGACAGGGACGGGGCTGGGTCAGCGGATCCGCGAGCTCAACGCGGGCAGGCCCAAGCAGAAGCACGTCCTGGACTTCACGCAGCAGCTTTCGGTAATGATCAAGGCCGGTATTAACCTGCGGGCCGCGCTGGACGGGATCGCGGACCAGACGGAGCACCCGACGTTCAAGAAGATCATCACGGGGCTCAAGACCGATGTGGAATCGGGCAAGCAGTTCTCTGATGCGATCGCGCGGCACCCCAAGCTCTTTGGGCCGCTGTACGTGAACATGGTGCGGGCATCGGAGATGTCGGGCAGCTTCGCCAAGATGCTCGACCGGATCGGGTCGTACATCGGGCAGCAGATCGAGACCCGCAAGATGGTGATCGGGGCGTCGATCTACCCGGCGGTGATTGGCACGATGGCGGTGGCGGTGACGATCTTCCTGCTGACGTTCGTGCTGCCCAAGTTCTACAAGGTGTTCGAGGGCAAGGAGGAGATCCTGCCCTGGGCTACCAAGTTCCTGATGAACTCGAGCAAGATGATGGTGGCCAACTGGCCGTACATCCTGGCCGGGGCCGCGGCGCTGGGCGGGGTGGCCTTCGCCTTCGTGAAGACGGAGCTGGGCGCGTTCTGGGTGGACCGGACGAAGCTGTCGGTGCCGATCATGCGGGTGATGTTCCGGTCGCTGTACATCAGCCGCTCGCTGCACACGATGGGGCAGCTGATCAACGCGGGCGTGCCGATGCTGGACACGCTGGCGATCACCGGGGATATTTCGGGCAACCGGCTGTACAAGACGATGTGGCGGAGCGTGTACGCCAGCGTGAAGCAGGGCAAGAAGATCACAGCGCCGCTGCAGAAGACGCGCCTCCTGCCCCGGGCCGTGTCGCAGATGATCTCCGCGGGCGAAGAGTCCGGTAAGCTCGGCGAGGTGCTCGACGAGATCTCGGTCTACTACAGCAAGCAGCTGAAGGACCACATCAAGGCCGTGACCGGCATGATCGAGCCGATCATGATCATCTGTATGGGTGGTGTCGTCGGCTTCATCGCCATGGCGATCATCCTGCCCATCTTCAAGATGAGTCAGGTCGTGAAATAGACGATCCGTGGGGCGGGGTAAGGAGTGGGGGAGGGTGGGAGGGCTGCCGGGCCGATGTCGGCAGGAGGGCCTCATGGGATCGCCGCAACTCCAGTCGAACGTATGCCGTGCGCCGGGCGCGCGGCCGGGCCGGGGCCGCCGGCCGGCCGGGCGGGGCTTCACCCTGCTCGAGACCGCCCTGGCCATGGTGATCGTCATGGTCGGCGTCCTGGCGATGATCGAGGCCCAGAACGGGTTCATCCGCTCCAACGGCTGGTCGAGCCACGAGGCGACCGCGACGTACCTGGCCAACGAGATCCGGGAGCGGATCCGGAACTTGCCGCGGTTTGATCCGGTGACGAACATCTCGCTGACGATGGTGAACGGCCAGCCGCAGATCCAGGGCCTGGGCCGCCGCGCCAGCGAGGTGACCGTCCAGGATTTCAATGACATATGCGACTACGACGGCGTTACGTTCGGCGCCAGCGGCAACTTCGACGGCCCGATCGACGCCTTCGGCCAAGTGATCCCGGAGGTCGATGCCAATGGTGTGACGCAGGTCGACCCGACGACGGGCCAGCCGATGGCGCTGCAGGGGTGGTCGCAGGCCGTGACGGTCGAAAAGGTCGATCCGTACGACTTCTCGCAGACGCGGGACTGGACCTACACGCAGGCGGGCGTGGGCTCGTTCCCGGGCCTGGCGGTGGACCAGTTCCCCGTCCGCGTCACGGTCGCGGTGTCGTACCAGGGCCCGCTGGAGGCCCAGCCCCAGGTCGTGGCGAAGATGTCGTGGATCGTGCCGTCCAATCAGTGACCGAGCGATGGGCCCCCGCGGAACTGGGGGGCGGTGGAGGACTGGAGTTTCCGACCGATGAACGACCGCAACACAGCGCACGCCCGCACGGCCGGGCCCCGCCGCGGGGCCGCGAACCGCCGGCGCGGCGTGGTCTCCGTCGTGGCGATGATGTTCCTGATCCTGTTCGGGTCGCTGGCGGCAGCGATGGCGATCATGAGCAAGGGCAACATCACGACCGCGGCGACGCACCAGCACGTGGTCCGGGCGCTGGGCGCTGCGGAGACGGGGTTGTCGGTGGCGCAGCAGCGGCTGTCGGAGGCCACGGCCCGCTTTGTCGTGGCGCGGGGCACGGTGGACTCGGCGTTCGCGCAGCGGCTGTGGTCGGGCTCGTTCAACAGCTCCGACGGGACGCACAACGTGCTGGCGCCGGTGAGCTACTCGGGGTCGGCCAACAGCGTGGCGGGCCTGGCCGATGCGCTCAAAGAGATCTACGACCGCGACAACAACACGGTGGTGGTGAACGGGATCACGACGACGCGGGTGGCGACCAACCCGTCGGCAGACCCGTCGGTGTACCTGGCCAACTCGAACTGGGTCCGGACGCGCGCGGTCGCGCTGACGGGGCAGACGGGCAACGTCAAGACGGGCACGGCGTTCCAGATCGACTACGCGGTGCTGGCGAGCGGCACGCAGATCCGGGCCATCGTGACGGGGTACGACTTTGACTACACGGCGCGGGGCGAGCCGGTGACGCGCCGGATCATCCAGGACTTCACGGTGGTCAAGCGGGTGAACTCCGCGATCCTGAGCCCGTGCAAAGTCATGATCGGCAAAAACGTGATGGTTGAGGGCGACCTGGGGGCCTCGTACACGGATGTATCGCAGGCCACCGGCGACCCGCTGGTCATGAAGTCGGACTTCTGGGGGCTGGACCCGGCCCTGAACGCCGAGCTGACCAAGCTCTTCAACGCGCTGGCGAGCTCGGACGTCGACCACGACAACCGCCTGCGGGTCGGCCACCCGACGGAGGGCCCCGCGATCCCCGACTACAGCAACCTGGGGTATTCTGGCAACGCGCGGGATGTGACCGGCGACGGGTACGTGGACGAGTTTGACGTCTTCATGATGTTCTACGACCACAACCACGACGGGAAGGTCGTGCTCTCCAGCGCGCTGACGGCGGGGACGCCCGCGGCGGGCTTGACGCCGGAGTTCGTCAAGTCTGGCGGCGCGCCGGTGGACGACGACCTGGCCCTGCTGCTGGATTCTTCGCACCCCGACCGCAACCGCAACGGCATTTTCGGATACGTGGATGTGAACCACAACGGCCGTTTCGACCCCGGGACCGACACGCTCAAGGATGTCGAGGAAGTCGATGCGAGCAGCGTGCCGGCGAACCTGCAGGCGTACATCGTGCACAGCGGTGGGCACACATACCTGTACAGCGACCAGGTGCTGGGCTATCGCGACGGCGTGATCGACCGGCGGGACCAGTACGCCAAGGTCTCCGGCAAGCTCATCTTCCGCGTCTCGCAGGGGACCTGGGCGTCGGCGCAGACGGGCTATATGAGCCGCCTGCAGGGGCCCATCGAGCCGGCCCGGGGCCAGGCGCCGATGACGTTCGGCGCGCCCGACAGCCAGCTCCCGGATGTAAGCGGCGCGAGCTTCACCAACTCGGAGACGGCGCTCCAGGCCGCGGCCGACGGGGACGGCAAGACCTTCATCGAGCAGGTCGCCCTGAACCTGGGCGTGCCGGTCACGGCGCTGGCGACGTGGACGGCGGCGAACAACTCGACCAACCCGTCGGCGCCGAAGCTGACGCCGCTGTACCCGGATACCGACCACGACGGCCTGCCGGACAACTGGTCCACGGCGTACTACGAGAAGATGCCCTTCAACTCGCCGAGCTTCTACGACTGGTACTACCGGCCGGTCTACGAGAACATGGTGTTCCACAACGTGCAGATCCCGCAGGGCAACAACGGGCTGTTCAAGAACTGCCAGTTCATCGGCGTGACGTACGTGCGGACGTACACCAGCAACACGCACCCGAACTGGACGCTGTACGGCAAGCTCAAGGTCTCGACCTCGGGCGGGCGGCCCACGCCGGACCCGGCGCGGTTCATCTATACCGGGACGCACCCGCCGACGATGCTCTCGTCCACGGACCGGCCGGTGGTGATGGCCACCACGCCGCTGGACAAGGCGGACATCCCCAGCGACCAGATCGCCCTGACCATCGGGTACTCGAACCTGCCGGACCCGCTCATCATCGGCGGGCTGCGGGTGATCGACACGAAGCTGCTGTCGAACAACATCCGGTTCCACGACTGCCTGTTCGTGGGCTCGATCGTGAGCGACACGCCGACTAACTTCACCAACGCCCGCAACAAGATGCAGTTCACGGGGGCGACGCGGTTCACGCAGGTGAACCCGGACCACCCGGAGGACCCGAACTACAACCCCGACCCGGCGAACATGCCGGACATCGCCAAGAGCTCGATGATGCTGCCGAACTACTCGGTGGACATCGGCGCGTTCAACAGCCCGCCGACGCAGGATGTGCAGCTGCGCGGGGCGATCGTGGCGGGCGTCCTCGACGTGCGCGGCAACGCGGACATCCAGGGGGCGCTGCTGCTGACGTTCCGCCCGGTCCTGGGCCAGGCGCCGCTGATCGACTCCTTCGGCCAGCCGGTGGGCAACCCGGCGTACTTCAACTCGACGCTGGGGTATTTCGGGCCGGCCGATGGCGACCAGGAGTCGCTGGACCCGGCCACGCTCCCGATCGTGAGCGGCGTGAAGATCGTCGGCTGGGACCTGGACGGCGACGGCCTGCCCGACCTGGGGCCGACGCAGACGCCGACCCCGGCCCAGATGGCGGCGGGCGCCACGGCCGTGCCCTTCTACGGCTACGGGCGCATCAACCTCCGCTTCGACCCGAGCATGGGCCTGCCCGACGGCATCATGCTGCCGATGCAGGTCGATGCGAACCGGGCGAGCTACAAGGAGACGGCCAAGTGAAGAAGACAGGCACGAAGGCACGACCAGAAGGCACACAGGCACACAGGCACACAGGCATACAGGTACTGACGAAGCGTTCATGGGCCGGCTTGGTGGGGAGCGCTGCAGGATGACGGACATGTATGCATCGATGCCATTTTGGCGTGAGACGACAGATCGACCGGCTCGGCCCCTGTATGCCTGTATGCCTGTGTGCCTGTATGCCTCTCGTCCCCTGCGTGCCTTCCGCAAGGGCTTCAGCATGGTCGAGATGCTCATCGCGCTCACGGTGAGCGCGCTCTTGCTCTCGGCGTGCCTGGTCGCGCTGGACAGCTCGTTCAAGTCCTACGAGATGACGACCGAGTCGGCCTCGACGCACGTGGTGTCGCGGCTGGTGATGCACCGCGTGATGGCGATGATCCGGCAGGGGCAGGAGTTCGGCCCGTACCCGCTGGGCGTCACCTCCCCGACCAAGATCGACTCGACGTACATCGAGTTCGTGTCTCTCGACAATGCCGCGACCGGCCAGCGGCAGGTGACGCGGCTCGAGAAGGTGGTGGACCCCGCTCTGCAGGGGTCGTTCCAGCTCCAGTACCAGCGGTGGGAGTACACCAACGGCACGCTGACGCGGTCCTTCACGTACCCGCTGATCCGCAACCTCAAGGATGCGCGGTTCACGCTGGAGTACGACATCGGGCCCAAGCTGACACAGGCGACGGTGGACCTGACGATCCAGCCCGATGACATGCGGTCCAGCGCGACGTCGATCGCGACCGACCTGCACGCGCCGGTCCTGCGGCTGATTTCGTCGGCATCGCCGCGGAAGCTGGACTAAGCGCCGGCGCGCATCGACTCAAGGACAGCAGGAACTTCGGCCGCCAGCTCGAGGGCCATCAGGCCGCCGCTTGCGCTGTGCGTCCGTCTCCACAGTTCCCCCGCCAGACCGTGGGCCCGCACCGCGAGCCTCGCGGCATCGAAGAGGTCCAATGGCCGTCCCGGCGCCCGCGGCATCGGCGGGTGCGGCACCGACACGAACTGGGCCACGAGACCCGCGATGATCCCCGAGAGCACATCGCCCGTCCCAGCCGTCGCGAGCTCGGCGCCGCCGGTGTCGTTGGTCCACGTGCGCTGCCCGTCGCTCACAATCGTGCCCGAGCCCTTGAGCACGACGATGCACCCGAGTCGCTGGGCCAGGGCGGCCGCGGCGGCGGGCCGCGAGTCCGGGTCTACCGGGTCCAGAGTGATCTTGAGTGAGCCCGCGAGGCGGCGGAACTCGCCGGGGTGGGGCGTGAGGATGGCGGCCGCGTGGAAATCCCGGTAGAGCTCGGGGATCTCGGCCAGAGCATTGAGCGCATCGGCATCGACCACGACGGGGACCTGGTCCTGCTGGACCGCGCGGAGGGCGACCGTCCGAACCCCCTCGCCGCGGCCGAGGCCGGGGCCGATGGCCAAGCAGTGGCAGCCATCGAGCTGCTCGTCGAGCACGCGGGCAACTTCGTGAGGGATGAGTGCGCCGGCCGCGTCGGTCGGAAGGGGCACACCCGTGGCCGAGGGGCAGATGACCATTGCAGAATCCAGGACCGGAGTCGGCATCAGGAGCTTAGCCAGACCCGCGCCGGCCCGGAGCGCCCCGGTGGCGGTCAGGGCGGGGGCCCCGATCATGTGGCGGTCCCCGGCCGCGCAGCCGCCGATGACGGCGACCGTTCCGAAGGTGCCCTTATGGCCCTTGGGGTCGCGCTGCGGCAGGGCTGGGAGGGGCGGGCTATCCATAAAATGGTGTGGAGAGACTCACGTGGGCCGGCGGGTCATTCGACCGATTCCACCTTGATCTTCAAGCGGCCGATGATCGTCGCCAGGGCCATCAGGGCGTCCTGGGCCTCGCCATCGGCCAGGGAGGACACGGCCAGGGCGATGTGCGTCGCGTCGTAGGGGGTCTCCGGGCCGAGCGTCGCATCCAGGTCCACCCACGACGGCTTGCCGCCGACTTCCAGGAGCGCCTGGGCCCACATGTGGTAGCCGAAAATGTTCTTGGCGCCCGCGAAGCCGTCGGCGTAGATCAGGCCGCAGACGACGCGGGAGGGGATCCCGTCGGCGCGGAGGAGGGCCGCCAGCAGGACGCCGTGCTCGGTGCAGTCGCCCTCGCGGGTGCGGGCGACCTCGGAGGCGGTCGCGAACCCGACATCCAGGTCCTTGGTCTTGATGAACGTGTGGACGTACCGGCGCATCGCCTCGGCCCGGGCGGCCTTTCCGGGCCCCATGCCGTCGGTCGCGGCCCTGGCGAGCTTGCGGACCTCCGGGTCGTCCGAGTTCACGGTTGCTGAGGCCTTACGGAAAGCGGCATCGTCGATGTCGGCCGCGGGCGCGGGCGAGGGCTTCTTGGCATTCACCGTCACGCGGGCGGCCTTCTCCCCCTGGGCCTCGACGTGCTGCGTCCCGGTGGTGGGCAGGTCGGTCAACTTGCCGTCGGGGACCGAGACGAGGTAGATGGCGTTTGATTTCTCCCGCGGCCGCTCGATCGCCCGGTCGGGCTTCACGAACGTGCTGACCATCAGCTCCGGCCCCGGCCGTGCGGCCTGCGCCTCGGCCTTGTCCGCGGCGATCATCGTCATCGACATCACGCCCATCGACATCTCGGAGCGGACCGGGACCCCATTTTCGTCCAGGAACTCGACGGACTCGATCCCCGGCTGGGTGCTGGTGGTCGTGATGCAGCGGACCGCCTGGACCTCCTTGCCCATCGCCTTGACCGTCTCGGGCCGGCAGTCCTTGTGCGTGATCATGGCGGGAGTGAGGGCCGCGACAGGGTCCATCCCGGCGCCCGGGTCGATCGTCCGCACGCTGATCACATCGGCCTTGGCGGCCAGACGCTGCTTGATGTAGTTTCCGGCCGCGGCCGGCGTGAGCCACGTGCCCTCGGGCAGCGGCCGGGTCATGTCCGTGATGTTGCCCGCCTGGCTGAGCTTGATCTTCATCTCGGTCGGGGCGAACGTGCAGTCCATCGTCGTGGGCATGTTGCCCAGCTTCATGACCGTGTGCATCGAAACGGGCTTGCCGGCGGCGGTCTCGACGAAGCTCCCATCGATCGAGACGGTGATCGGCGACTGGGCCCGGCCCAGGCTGAACGTGGCCTCGGTGGTCGTGGTGATGGTGTCGCCCTCGGTCTTCTGGGCGTTGTGCATCCACCCGGCGCGGCCGCCGGCCATGTCGATCGTGTACCAGCGGTCGTAGTCGTCGGCCCGGACCCAGGCCGGAGCCGCCATCAGGAGCGCTGCGGCCGCGGCCAGCCAGTACCCGCGACGAACCCGGGCCGGTGCCGCGGGGCCGTTCGTCGAACCCGCGATCCTGCCTGCAACCGTCCGTGTCCGCATCCACATGCGTCTGCTCCAGGGTGCCCGGGATCTTCCGACCAGACCCCGCTGGCGGGGATTCTACGGGAGATGCCGGGCGACGCCCTATCCTCCACGATGATCGACACCCATTGCCACCTGACGTTCCCGGACTTCGCCGGGAAGATCCCGGAGGTGCTTGCGGAGGCCGCGCGGGCCGGGGTCACTGGGGCGATAACGGTCTCGACCACGACGATGGACTGCCTGGATGCCCTTTCGATCGCCGCGGCCCACCCGAGCGTCTGGTGCACCGCGGGCGTGCACCCGCTGTATTCCGACCGGGGGCCGCACCTGTGGGAGAACCTCCGCCTGGTCGCCTCGCACCCGCGCTGCGTCGCCTGGGGGGAGCTGGGGCTCGACAACCACTACGCCGAGCCCGCGCCCGAGGCCCAGCGGCGGGTCCTGGCAGAGGAACTCGGGTTCATCGAGTCGTGCGCGGATGGGGGGGGTGGAGGTGGGGGCGGGGCGAAGGCGATCGACCTGCCGATCGTGATCCATTGCCGCGAGGCGTTCGATGACCTGATCCCGATCCTGCGCCGTACGCGGCTGGACCCGTCGCGGTTCGTGTTCCACTGCTTCACGGGAACACCGGACGACATGCGGAAGGTCCTGGACTTCGGGGCGATGGTCTCGTTCACAGGCGTGGTGACTTACAAGAACGCGGCTGAGGTACGCGAGGCGGCGAAAATGGCCCCTCTCTCACGGATCATGGTGGAGACGGATGCTCCCTACCTGTCGCCTGATCCGCACCGCGGCAAGCGCCCATGCAAGCCATGGATGGCATCCCTCACCGCCAAGGCGCTCGCCGAACTCCGGGGCGAAGATTGGGACACGTTCCACGCGGCCATCAACGCCAACACGACCCGGTTCTACAAAGTCCCCGCCGAGCCGCGCGCCTGAGCTATGGACCAGGTACCGGTGAAGGGGCCGCGGACTGAGTTGCCCCTTGCTTCCCTGTATGCCTGTATGCCTTCTTCCTCTCCCTGCGTGCCTGTGTGCCTCAGTGCCTGCGTGCCTGTCTTCCCTACACTCGCCCCATGACCCTGGCCGCCTGGCTGCACGACATCAGCCCGATCGCGCTCAAGCTCGGGCCGCTGCCGCTCCGTTGGTATGGCTTGTCCTACGCGCTGGGGTTCCTGTCCGGGTGGGTCATCCTGCGGTGGCTGGCCCGGCGGCGGATCGTGCTGATCCCGCCGGACCGGGTTGGCGATGCGATCCTGTACGCGGTTGTGGGCGTGGTCGTTGGCGGCCGGCTGGGCTACGTGCTGTTCTACGAGCCGTCCCTGCTGTGGACGATCAACCCAGACCCGCCATGGTGGGGCCTGCTTTCCATCAACCAGGGCGGGATGGCCAGCCACGGCGGCATGGCCGGCGTCATCATCGCCGCGCTCTTCATCGCCCGCGGCTTCAAGGATGAGAAGGGCGAGGTCCATGGCCGCGCCCCGTTCCTGCACATCCTGGACGCCATGGCGATGATCGCCCCCCTGGGCCTCATGTTCGGGCGCATCGCGAACTTCATCAACGGCGAGCTCCTGGGCAAGGTCGTCGCGATGCCCGGCCAGCCGGCCCCGTGGTGGGCCGTGAAATACCCGCAGGAGGTGCTTGTCGGGCCCTGGCCCGGGATGCCCGAGCGGACGATCGAGCAGAAGATCCAGCTCACCGCGCTCGTCCAGAAATACGCCCCATCCGCAGCCAACCCGGACGAGGGATACCGCCGCATCCTGGACCTCCTCCACCAGGGCCACCGGGCCGTCGCCCAGGAACTCGCCCCGCTCATCTCCGCCAGGGCGCCCTCCCAGCTCTTCCAGGCCGCGGCCGAGGGGATCGGGGTTGGGCTGGTGGTCTGGCTGGTTGCCCGGAAACCGCGGCTGCCGGGCGTGGTCGGGTGCTGGTTCCTGATCAGCTACGGCGTGCTCCGGATCATCACGGAGCAGTTCTGGCGGCTGCCGGATGCCCAGTTCAAGAACCCGAGGCCGTTTGGGCTCAGCCGGGGGCAGTGGCTGAGCGTGCTGATGGTGGCCGCGGGCCTGGGGTTCCTGGTGTGGATCGTGAGGAGGGGCGGGTCGAAGCTCGGGGGCTGGGCGGTCAAGCATCTCCCGGACGGGCGTCCCGCGTAGTGTTGGGCCGCGATCCGCGGGTTCGATGAGGCCCATTGAGGGTAGTGATGACCGCAATCCAGACGCCGCCCAACGAGATGAGCAGCTCCGGCACGGGAAAGACCGGGACGGGCCCTGAGACCGCAGTCAAGCCGGTTCCCCGCTGGCACCTGCACCGGCGGCTGTACGACTGGATGCTCTCGTTCGCCCACCACCGGTTCGCGACCGGGGCGCTCTTTGTCTTCAGCTTCGTCGAGGCGATCTTCTTCCCGATTCCGCCCTTTGTGCTCCAGATCCCGATGACCCTCGAGCGCCGCGGCCGGGCGTGGTATTACGCCGGCGTGTGCAGCGTGGCATCGGTGGTGGGGGGGCTGGGCGGGTACGCGGTGGGGTTCCTGTTCCACGGCGTGGCCCTCTGGCTCTTTGGGCAGGAGAAGCTCGAGAGCCTGCGGCACTGGACCGACAGCCTGCCGATCCTGACCGCCGGGGCGATCGCGATCCATCCGTACAAGCTGTTCACGATCGCCGCGGGCTTCCTGGGGCTTCCGATCCCGTCGTTTATCATCGCGTCCATCATCGGGCGGTCGCTGCTGTTCTTCGGGATCGGCGGGCTGCTGTATTTCTTCGGCCCGCCGGTGCGGCACTTCATCGACCGCTACTTCAACCTGCTAACCGTCGCCTTCGGCGTGCTTGTCATCGGCATCATCGTCGCGTTCAAGGTGCTGTAGAGGCCGTGCCCGGGCCGGGTGCGGACCGAGTTCTCACGGAGCCCCTATGAATGTCCTGGTCACTGGCGGCGCTGGGTACATCGGGTCGCATGCCGTCCAGCGGCTGCTGAAAGACGGGCACACCGTCGTGGCCGTGGATAACCTGTATCGCGGGCACGCGGAGGCGATCGAGGCGCTGCGGGGCCTGGCCCCGGCCCGGCTGCACTTTGCCAAGGGCGATATCGGCGATCGCGGGCTGATCGAAAGCCTGCTCCGGCAGCACGGCATCGACACGGTCATGCACTTCGCGGCCCTGGCGTACGTCGGCGAGTCGGTGCAGGAGCCGCTGCGGTACTACCGGAACAACGCCGCGGGCGCCCTGGCGCTGCTCGAGGCGTGCGATGCGGCGGGTGTGCGGCGGATGGTCTTCAGCTCGACGTGCGCGACGTACGGGGAACCGGAGGAGCGGTATATCCCGATCCCGGAGACCTGCCCGCAGGCGCCGATCAACCCGTACGGGCGCAGCAAGCTGCACGTGGAGCACATGCTCTTTGATTACGCGGCGAACGGTGGCACGGGCCTCCGGCCCGTGGCGACAACCGAAAGAGGGCAGGCTTCCGGGAACGAAGACCGCACAGGCCAGAGGCCTGTGCCCCCGTTCGCCTTCGCGGCCCTCCGGTACTTCAACGTCGCAGGGTCTGACCGGACGGGGCTCATCGGCGAGCACCACGAGCCCGAGACGCACCTGATCCCGGTGATCCTCCATGCGGTGCTCGGGATCCGGGACTCGGTGACCATCTTCGGGACCGACTACCCCACACCCGACGGCACCTGCATCCGCGACTACGTCCACGTCGAGGACCTCATCGATGCCCATATCACGGTGATGAACAGCCTCAAGCCCGGCGATGCCCGGACCTACAACCTGGGGATCGGGCGGGGGTACTCGGTCCGGCAGATCATTGATGCGGTCCGCCGGGTGACCGGGCGGGATTGCACGGTGAAGGAGGGGCCGCGCCGGCCCGGCGACCCGCCGCGGCTGTTCGCCGATCCGGCCAAAATCAAGCGGGAACTCGGCTGGTCCGCCTCGATCACGGACCTGGACGAAATCGTCGCCTCGGCGTGGAACTGGTTTCAGAAGCACCCGCGGGGGTACGGTTCATGAAGCTGCAAGGGGGCCGCGTGGGACGTAGTACACGGGTGTGTGGACGCGTGGTGGCGCTCGCGCTGGTGGGGGCCGCCGTCGCGTTGGCTCTCGGGCTGGGCCGTGGGCCGGCGGCGACCGATCCGGGCGCCATCGCGCCCGAGGCGTGGCCGGCGCGGCTTGCAGTCCCGGCCCATGACGGGGCGCGGGGCGTCATCCGCACAGTCGATGCCCCGGGGGGGCTTGTGGGTGTGCGAACCGGCGGGTTCTCGCTCGCTCCATTCCCGACCGAGGCGGACCTCGCCGATGCGCGGGCGCTCCTGCCCGGCCTGGACCAGGCCGACCCGCTCAAGGTGGATTTCGAGCACGAGGGCTCGTTCATCTTCAGGGCCCGCAGGCAGGCGGTGACAAAGACGCCGGCAGCTCCCGGCGCTTCAGAGAAGCCCGGGGACCCGACCGCGGCGCCTGCCGGCGCGCCGGATGCGAAGACCGCCGCATCACCGCTCCGCTTCGTCTTCGTGTCCGGCACGCCGGGCGCCGGCGAGGGCGCTCCCCTCCGGATCGAGCGCACCTGGTTCACGCTCTACGAAGCCAAGGGCGTCGAGCCCCGCGGCCTGGCGCTCCTGATGCCCGGCATGTTCGGCACGCCCGAGCCGGTCCTGGAGCTCTTTACCAAATCCCTCCGCGAGCGCGGCTGGGCCGTGGTGCGGATGATGTCCCAGCCCTCGCGGTTCACGCAGCGGATCGTTTTCAAGGTTGACCTTGGTGACCTGCCCTCCGCCGCGCGGAGCATGGGACGAGAACTGGACCAGCGCGTCGCCGAGTGCGCGTACGCGGCCCAGGCCGCGATGGCCTTCGCCGCGGAGCAGCGCCCGGCTCTGGCCCATCTGCCCCGCATCGCGATTGGCATGAGCGGCGGGGCGATGACCCTGCCGTCGGTCCTGGCGCGGGAGCCCGACGCCTATGCCGCGGCCGTCATCATCGCCGGCGGGTGCGATTTCTTCGCCATCAACGAGGAGAGCAACTACAAGACGCTGATCGAGGCGATCGACTTTGCCTGGTCGCCCGGGCAGCCGACGGACGAGCAGCGCCGGGAACTCGACAAGCTCTACCTCCAGGAGACGCGGCTGGATTCGTACCACGCGGCGGCCGCCCTGCGCGGCAAGGCCATGCTCATGATCCACGGCGACCACGACGGGGCGGTCCCGGCCCGCCTGGGCGACCTGCTCTGGGAGCGGCTGGGCAAGCCCGAGCGCTGGGTCGAGACCGCCGGGCATGAGGAGGTGTTTATGAAGCTACCCGGCCAGGTCGACCGGATCATGGACTGGGTCGGCGAAAAGGCGGCCGCCCACCCGGAGGTCGCGGGCCGGGCGCCGGCGGCCAAGCCCGCACCGGCTCCGCGATGATGCCGTCGCGGCCCCCGCCGATCGCGAGAGCCACTACCCTATCTCGATGCTCGTTGCCGTCAGCCCGTACCACCTCACAACCCGCGAGCCCGCGGCCATTGCGGCGCTGCTCTTGGCCGAGCGGGTCGTGACGCTGCTCCCGGCCCCCTTTGCCGGGACGGAGCGCGAGCGGGTTGAGCAGGCGGTCGAGCGTGTGCCACGGTACCTGGACTTCATGCGGTCCTGGCAGTGGTCGGTGCCGCTGTGGGAGGCGGGCGTGATCACATCGGCCCTGGAGGGCCAGGATGCGATGCCGGATGTCCGGGCGGCCCACTGCGAGATCGCCGCGGATGAACGGTTCCGGTCGCTACGGGGCCTGATGCGGCCGGGGCTGTTCGAGGCGGAGGAGGAATACCTCGGGGCGGTCGCGGCCGACCTGCTCAAGGGCGGCCCGGACCCGGGGATCACGGTGCCTGTGGCGGCGGGGATGGACCGGTTCGCCGAGCGGCACGGGATGGCCGTGGCGCGGTCGGAGCCCCACTCGGTGGTGCAGAAGGCGGAGCGCGAGCTTGGGGAGCGGGTGTTCGCGTTCGCGGTGCCGATCCTGCTCCAGGCCGGCGCGGAGCGGCTGCTCCTGGCGCGGGAGGTGCTCGAGCCGGAGCTCCGGGCGCTGCGGGCCGCGGTGGATGCGCAGACGGAGGCAAGCGCCGGCGGGAATGGGGCGCACGGGGCGAGCGGCGCCGGCAGGGCGACCCTCATGGACGCGTGCGCGGCGTACACCCGGGCCTTCGAGCGCCACCGCGAGGAACTGATCGGCCCGGAGGAGGATGACGAGGTCCGGGTGATCGAGGGCGTGGTCGCCATCACGGGCCTGACCCTTCCGCTGGATGCCGTCCTGACCTCGAGCCTCGCGGCCATGCGGACGATCGCGCCGGGCATCCCCGCGCCGTGCAAGTCGTTGAAGGATGAGCCCGGGGCCGCCTCACTGGGGCCGAGGCGTGTGCTCACGCTCATCGTCAAGGTGCTGGGCCGCACGCCCGCAGCTCGGCGCTAAGGCGCCGGGACCGGGCGCCGCTACAGTCCCGCGTCCGAGGAGGGGCTATGCCCGACCAGACCCGCCACACCAACCGGCTCGCGGGGGAGACCAGCCCCTACCTGCTCCAGCACGCCCACAACCCCGTGGACTGGTACCCCTGGGGCGATGAGGCCTTCGCCGAGGCCCGTCGCCGGAACGTGCCGGTGTTCCTGAGCATCGGCTACGCCACGTGCTACTGGTGCCACGTGATGGAGCGGGAGAGCTTCGAGAATGAGGCCGTGGCCGCGGCCATGAACGACGGCTTCGTCTGCGTCAAGGTCGATCGCGAGGAGCGGCCGGATGTGGACGATTTGTACATGGCCGCGACGCAGACGCTCTCGGGCCGCGGCGGCTGGCCGATGACCTGCTTCCTGGAGCCCGAGGGCCGGCGGCCGTTCTGGGCCGGGACGTATTTCCCGCCCGAGCCCCGGATGGGCATGCCGGGCCTGCCGCAGGTCCTTCGCGCGATCTCGGACGCGTGGTCGGGCAAGCGGGACGACCTGCTGGAGCAGGCACGGGAGGTCGCGGGCCACGTCGCGGCCCACCTGGCGGCGGTCGGGGCGCCTGTGGCCGTGGGCCTCGGGCAGGTCGGCGAGGCGGCGCGGACGCTCCTGGGCATGCTCGACCGCGTCCACGGCGGCTTCGGCGCTGCGCCCAAGTTCCCGCAGCCGGTCTTCCTCGAGCTGCTCCTGGATGTCCGCGAGAACGCCGGCGATGAGGCGACGACACAAGCGGTCGATCAGGCGGTCCGCCTCACGCTCGACCGGATGGCCTGCGGCGGGATCCATGATCATGTGGGCGGCGGGTTCCACCGCTACAGCGTGGACGAGCGCTGGCTCGTGCCGCACTTCGAGAAGATGCTCTACGACAACGCCCAGCTCGCGGCGCTGTACGCGCGGGCGGCGCGGGTCTACGGCGACGAGTTCTACGCGCGGACGGCCCGGGACACGGTCGAGTATGTCCTTCGGGAAATGACGCTTCACAGCGAGGCCGCGGCCGCGGAGGCAAGCCTCGGCGGCGAGCCGGTGATGGGTGGCCCGTTCTTCAGCGCCCAGGATGCCGAGGTCGGCGGGCACGAGGGCGTGAACTACCTGTGGACGCCCGAGCAGGTCCGCGAGGCGCTGGGCGGGGATGGCGAGTTCGCGATCAAGGTGTACGGCCTCGACAAGGGCCCGAACTTCCGCGACCCGCACCATCCGGACGACCCGCCGGCCAACGTGCTGCGGCTCGCGGACCGGCCAGAAAACCTTGCCAAAGCCATGGGCATGGAGCCGTCCGCGTTTCTTGCCCGCCTCGATTCGGTCAACCGGAAGCTCTACAGCGTCCGCGCCGCGCGGCCGCAGCCGCGGCTGGACGACAAGGTCCTCACATCATGGAATGGCCTGATGATCGCGGGCATGGCGCGGGCGGGGACGGCCCTGGGCGAGCCGCGGTACATCCACGCCGCGGGGCGGGCGGCGGATTTCGTCCTCGGCGGCATGCGGGATGAAGGGGGCGAGCTCTTGCGGACCTGCCGGGCCGGGCAGGCGAAGATCCCGGGCTTCCTCGAGGACTACGCGTTCTTCATCGACGGCCTGCTCGCCCTGCACGCGGCAGAGGGCGGGAGCGGTACGGGCATGCGGCTGGACCAGGCCCGCACCCTGGCCGACCAGGCATCGATGCTCTTCGGCGACCCCGTGCATGGGGGTTACTTCGATACGCGGGCCGGGCAGTCCGACCTCTTCGTCCGCGCCCGGTCCACACACGATGGTGCGATCCCGAGCGGGTCATCCGCGATGCTCCACGCGCTGATCGAGCTGTACGAGCGGACGGCGGCCCAGAACTACCTGGACCAGGCCGTCGCCTGCGTCGCGTCGGTGAGCGCCGCGATCGCCCGCTCGCCGATCTCCGCGGCCAACGCCACCCGGGCGGTCCTGCGGCTGATCGCCTCGGGCGAGGCCATCGCGCAGCGGCTCGGCGCCCTCGGACCGGAGCCGGCGGCCGGGGATATCGAGGATGCCGCGGGCGAGGGCTTCACACCCGTCGAGATTTACGCGGCGACCGACCGGATCCAGGTCGGGACCGGGACCCCGGCCGAGCTCCAGCTCGTGCTCAAGATCGCCGACGGCTACCACATCAACGCGGCCGACCCGGGCCCCGGGGGCGCGGGCCTCATGCCCCTGCGGGTCGGGGTTATCAACGGCTCGGGGATCACGGTCTACGCCGATTACCCCAAGGGCGAGCCGTACGGCCCCGGGGGCGAGCTGCTGGTTCATCGAGGGCAACTCGAGCTGACCGTGGCGGTCGAGCGGAGCGGCGAGTGGTCCGGGCGGCCCATCCTCGCCCTCACGTACCAGGCGTGCACGGATTCCGAGTGCCTGGCGCCGACGACCGCGGAGCTGGATGTGGCCGTAGACCGCGCGGATTGAGAGCATCGAGATCGTGCCCGATCGCGCCGTTGCGCGCCACCACTACACGAGCCCGTGTCGCTCTAGTGCACCCTGGATCTGCCCGGCGGTCTCCCGCGTGTGGTCGATCGGGGCGGTGGTCCAGCCCCGGGCGGCCGCGGCCGCGAGGTTCTCGGGCATGTCTTCCAGGAACAGGATCTCGGCCCCCTTGAAGCCCGTGAGCGCCTCGAACTTCGCGTAAATCTCCGGCATGGGCTTAGCGAGGCCCAGCTCGTGGCTGGCGTAGCGGTGGTTCAGGAGCGAAACAGTCGGCAGCTCGGGTGGGCGGCCGTTCTTGGGCAGGAACCGGGACCAGTGCGGCGCGTTGGTGTTCGAGAGCACGCCCGTCTCGGCGCGCCCGGCCTCGACCAACCGGCGCACCACCGGCCCGACACCCTCGTACTCCTGCCCCAGCCAGCGGTGATGGATCAGCTCGATCTCCTCCGGGCTGTACAGGCCACCGGTGGTCTCGGCCATCCGCTGATAGAACACCTCCGGCTCGATCTTGCCGCACATCAGCTGGATCGCGTGCTGCTTCCGCATCTTGGTCATCACGTCGCTCTCGCACCTATCGCGCATGGGCAGGCCCGCGGCCAGGCACCCCTCGCGCCAGGTGCGGCAGTGCCGTGCTATGACGCCGCCGACGTCGAAACAAACGATGCGGATGCGATTCGGGGCCATTGTGCAAGCGTAGCCCGCGGCCGGCCGGCCGCGGCAGAGCGCGCGGACGGCTACTCGTCGTCGCCCTCGGCCTCCTCGATCAACCCGCCCCCGGCCAGCTCGGGCTTCATGATCTCCCGCAGGACCGAGGTCGCGAACGCCCCTCGCGGCAGGTCGAAGGCGACGCGGACGTAGCTCCCGTGCTCGTCGATCCCGCCCTCGACATCCGGGTCGGTGATCCGGACCCGCAGCGGTCGGCGTGTCCCCGTGAGCCGCCCCTTGCGACGCTCGGAGAACGCGTCGAGTTGCTCGGGCGTGACGCCCGCGGCCGCCAGGGCCGCGACCTCCGCCTCGTCAGTCGCCCCAGAGGCCCGCATCATCTCCGGACCCCACATGGGGCCGGAGGGGCTGATCTCGAAGAGGTCGAGCCGCCCGGTCAGCTCCGGCCCGAGCGTCTCGGCGGTGACGCGGAAGATCGCCCGGTTGTCTTCCTTCATCGCCAGGTCGCCCTCGCGCAGCGTGCCGAGCATCCCCGCCCGCAACCGGTCGTCCAGCACGCGGTTGAAGACCGCCGACTGGAACGCGGACAGGAAGAACTCCTCTTCGCGCCGCTCGATCTCCCGGACCGCCCGCTGGGCCGTCGCGCCGCGCGAAAGCGCCCCGAGCACCCGCCGCTCGGCACGCGATTCGCGGAAGAACGCGTCCAGGGCCGCCCGGTACTCGCCCGCGGCGTAGAGCTTCCGCCCCTCGATCTGCCCGTCGGGCATGTCCCCGGCCGGCGCGAGCAGCGCCTCGAGCACACCCGCGGCATCGCCGAGGATCATCGCGCGGCCGATCAGGTGGTTCCGCTGGGTATACCCGAACCGCTGCTCGCCGAAGCGGTTGGGCGCGCCGGTCCGCTCCAGGGCGGTGAGGGCCTTGGACGCGATGAGCGCCTTGGTCATTTCCACGCCGCGGATCTTGATCGAGAAGCGGTTGCCCAGGAGATGCCCGGGTCGCAGCTTGTTGGCGTGCAGGTCCACCCAGAGGACTTCCAGACGTTCCTGCTGCAAGCTCGGGAAGTCCTCGGGCGTCTTGCCCGGGACGTGGACAGAGAAGACCTGGCGCGTCAGCGCGACCTTGTCCTTCAGCCCCGCGTGCCCGATCGCCGACGGGTGGACCCCGAAATGCCCGGCCAGGATCCTCGCGGCCCGGAGCGTCGAGAGGTTCCGCTTCTGCACCATCAAATAGATGTGCTCGCCCTGGCCGGAAGGCTGGTACAGCGGCTGCTCCTCGACGAGGAAATCCTCCGGCCGCTCCTTGATGCGCCCGCCCAGGGGCGGCAGGTCGGCCGTCAGGTACAGCGCGGGCACGATGTGCGGGTCGCGGTCCGGCGCCGGGAATGCACCGGGCGCGGGGGCGTGCGAGGGGGGGTTGTCAGGCGCGGCATCGCTCACGGCTCTTCGTTCATCGCCGCATCCAGCACGCGCTCCTCGACGAAGATCGGCACATCTCCGGCGACCCCCAGCGCGATCGCATCGCTGGGGCGCGAGTCGATGTGCATCATCTCCCCGTCGCTTTTGATCACATCCAGCGTCGCGAAGAATGTGTGGTCCGCAAGGTCGGTGATCGTGATGGACTTGAGCGTCGCCCCCAGAGATGTGATCACGCTGGCGAGCAGATCGTGCGTCTGCGGCCGCTTGATCGTGATCCCCTTGATCCGCCGCTCGATCGCCTGGGCCTCAGGCAGGCCGATCACTATGGGGAACGACCGCCGCTTCTCGCCCTCCCCCTCGCCTCCCTCTTCGCGTTCGATCGAATCCTCCGCATCGTCGCCGTTGAGCGACGCCTCGCGCAGCTCGATGATCTGGTAATCATTGAGCTCACGGATCAGGATGCGCGAGAGTTCCATCCGCACGGCCATGACGAGCGCTCCCTTGCCGGATCATCCTGTACCCGTTGCCCGCACGAGTCAATCAACCCCCCGCCCCACCCCCCGCCTCGCCCCCGCTCCACCGACCCTCAACGCCCCGGCCCCTCAACCCCGGTCCGGCCGGTGCTCGGGTTCCGGCGTCGCCGGCTCGTGTCCCGGGCGCACGGGCGGGCTCTCGTGCGGCTCGTGCTCCCGCAGGGGTGTCCCCAGCCGCTGCGTCAGCTCGCGCGGCGCCCCGATGTCCGAGACCACGACATCCCCGATATAGCCCTGGGCCCCCAGCTTGGTAAAGCCCGCCTTCAGGCCCGCGAGGGTCACCGTGACATCCGCGCGGACCGCCATCCCCAGCGGCTCCCCGGTATCCGCATCCAGGCCCGAGGGGATGTCTACGGCAACCACGAGCACACCCTCCTTACTCAGCTCGTTGATCCGCCCGATGAGCGTCGCCAGCGGCTCCCGGACGGGGCGATCTAGGCCGGTCCCCAACACCGCATCGATCACCAGGTCCGGCGTGCCCAGCCGCGCCAGGGCCGCATCCATCGCCGCGGCCGCCGCCCGGCCGTCCTGCCCTTGCACCGGAGTGATCGGCAGGCCCATCCGCAGCGCCACCCCGAGGTTGACGGCCGCCTCGCCCTCCTCCGACCGGCCGCCGGCGTGCACGATCTCAACCACCGCGCCCGCGTTGTGCAGGTGCCGGGCCGCGGCCAGGCCATCCCCGCCGTTGTTCCCCGGGCCGCAGACCAGCAGGATCCGGGCCCCCGGCTGCTCCCGGGTGAGGTGCAGGGCCAGGTCGGCGATGTGGAACGCGGCGTTCTCCATCAGGAGGATCGCGGGGATGCCGAACTCTGAAACCGCCAGCCGGTCGAGTTCCCGCACGGCCTTGCGGGTCAGGATAAAGACCTCCTGCTCGGCCTCGTAGAGCATCGGCACACCGCCCGCATCCCAGCCCAGGTCGCGGCCGCCCTCATCTGCGCCGCGGCCCCGGCCCCCCGCCCCGTGTTTGCCGCCGTCAACCATGGGCGCAGTGTACCCACCACCGGGCATGAATACGCTTCAACCGCTCCATGTCACCGGGTCTTCACATCCTGGCCGTGGCTCTGGACGCCTTGGCCGCGGCGCTCCTGGCTTACTGGGCCGTCGCCCTGTACCGCCTGATGGTCACATCGCTGCGGATCCCGACCGCGCGCGCCGGCATCCCGCTGGCCCGGACGGACCCCGCGAGCCAGCCCCCGCTGTGCCTGGTGATCCCCGCCCACAACGAGGAGGCCTCGATCGCGCCCTTGATCCAGTCGCTGCGGCTCCAGGATTACCCGCGGTTCCACACGATCCTGTGCCTGGACCGCTGCACGGACGCGACCCGCGAGGTCGCGGCCCGGGAGATCGGCGATGACCCGCGGTTCACGGTCCTGGAGATCGGGAGCTGCCCCGAGGGATGGGCGGGCAAGGTCCACGCCGTCTGGCGCGGCACGCGCGAGCCCGCGGCCCGGGGGGCCGAGCTGCTCCTCTTCGCCGATGCCGACTGCGCGTTCCATCCGTCGTGCCTCACGGCCACCGTGGGCCTGCTCCAGCACCGGAAGCTCGACCTCCTGAGCCTCCTGAGCACCCTCCGCAGCCGGCACTGGTTCGAGCTCCTGGTCCAGCCCGCGGCCGGGCTCGAGCTCGTCCGCCAGTACCCGATCGACCGGGCCAATCGCGCCCCCGGCAGCCGGCGCCGGGCCTTCGCCAACGGCCAGTTCATGCTCTTCCGGCGCGAGGCCTACGACGCGATCGGCGGCCACGAAGCGGTGAAGGACGAGCTGCTCGAGGACCTGGCGCTGGCGCGGCGGATGGCCGAGGCCAAGGGGGCTGGCGGGAGTGAGGGGGCGGCGGGCGGCGGCCGCCCCGCGGGCCTGTTCCTGGCCGATGGGCTGGTCTCGTGCCGCATGTACGAAACGTGGGACGCGTTCTGGCGCGGCTGGAAGCGGATCTACACCGAGTCGGCCAAGTGCAAGATCAAGCGGCTGCGCCGGGCGGCGCTGGTGGCCGGGATCATGGGCGGCATCCTGCCCGTGCTCACGCTCGCAAACTGGATTCTGTGTCTGGTCATGTTCCGCGCCGATGTAATGCGGATGTGGGAGATCGGCGGGACCCGCGACCCCGGCCTTTGGCGGCTGGGCGCCTCGCTCTCGGCCGCGGCCCTGGTGGCGTTCATAGGGGTGGTGCTGGCGAGCTACCGCATGGGCCGCGCCCCGTGGTGGGCCGCGGCGGGGTTCCCGGTGGGCTCGCTGCTGGTGGCCAGGATCCTGGGGGAGGCGGCGCGGGACCTGGAGAGAGGCGTGCCGACGCGGTGGGGGGGGAGGGAGTACGTCCGCGTGCCGCGGTGAGGGGAAGAGACACAGCCATGATGGGGGCGGTGTGGTGGGTCCTGCTCGTGGGCATCGGCCGGTCCCGCCGCACCCTGCGCCGCCGCCGCGGCCGGTGAACCCGCTGCGGCTACGACCTCAGCGGGAGCCGCGGGGGTGTGTGCCCGGAGTGCGGCGCGGCCGCGCAGTAGCGCACAGAACCCAGGCACTGCAGTGCCTGGGTCCTTCGGATGTCCATCAGCGCCCCTCACCCCATCCGCCGCAGCAACTCCACAACCTCCGCCCGCCGCGGCAGCGAGGGGATCGCACCGGCCCTGGTCACCGCCAGCGCCCCCGCGGCCGCCGCCCAGTGCATCGCATCGATCTCGTACATGTCCCCGGTCGCGCCCGCCGCCTGGTGCTCCGCGAGCCGGCACGCCAATACGCCCGTGAACGCATCCCCCGCACCGACCGTGTCCACCGCCTCGACGCGGTACGGCTCGATCACGGCCGCGGCCGGCCCGCGCAGGTACACCGCGCCCCGGCCCCCGAGCGTCAGCACGACCTTCGCGACCCCGAGTCCCGCCAGTCGTGCAAGCACCGGAGCGATTTTGGATACCAGTTCGTCCTGCACGGGCGCTGCGCCGGGCTCTAGATCCCCGGGCGTCCCCGGCTCCGCCGCTTCCCCATCCTTGACAAACCCCCCGCGCGTCACGGATCGCACGGTTCCGGGCGTCCGAGCACCCGCCACCACGCCCGCCTCGCCCCGGTTCACCACCAGCACATCCACGCCCGCCAGCAGCTCCGCCGAGAGCGGCGCCGCGGGCGCCGCGTTGAGCACCACCGTCGTCCCGCAATCCCGTGCGAGCTCGGCCGCTCGCATCACCGCGGCCACCGGCGTCTCCAGTTGCATCAGCAGCACATCGGCCGCGGCGATGGCCCCCTTGGCCGCCTCGACATCCGCGGGCGAAACCGCGGCATTCGCTCCCGGCGCCACCACGATCGTGTTCTCCCCACCTTCCGCCACCGTGATGACCGCGACACCCGTCGCCACCCCCGGCCGCTTCGCCACACGGGACACATCGATCCCCTCGGCCCCGAGCACGGCCAGCATCCGCGCCCCGTATTCATCCTCGCCGACCGCCCCGATGAACGCGACGTCCGCCCCCATCCTGGCCGCGGCCACCGCCTGGTTCGCCCCTTTGCCCCCCGGCGAGAGCGAGAACCCGCCGCCCAGCACGGTCTCCCCCGCCCCCGGCAGCCGCGGCGCGCGCACAACCAGATCCATGTTGATGGACCCGAGCACGCAGATCCTTGCCCTAGCTTCGCTCACGCTCTAGCGCCCCGCGGCCGTCGCGCCGCAGCGCCGAGTGTACCATCGTCACGGTCCGCGGCCCGCCGACATCGCCGGTCCGAGCCACGTCAGACGATCTCGACGATCTCGTACCGCTTTACGCCGCGGGGCGCGTTGACCTTGATCGTCTCCCCGATCCGCGCCTTCATCAGCGACTCGCCCATCGGGCTCGTCACCGTCACCTCGTCGTAGTCGTCCGGCGGCTCGTGCGACATCTCGCCGACGAGCTTGACAAGCTCTTCCTTGCCGCTATCCGCGTTGCGGAGCTTGACGGTCGAGCCCAGGACCACGACCTCCCCGCCCTTGCCCGCGCCATCCTCCACGATGTGCGCCGAGGCGAGCCGCGCCTCGAGCCGGCGGATCTCCGCCTCCTCCATGCCTTGCTGCTCCCGCGCCGCGTGGTAGTCCCCGTTCTCCTTCAGGTCCCCGAGGGCCCGGGCCTCGGCGATCCGCTGCGAGATCACGGGCCGGTTGGCCTTCAGCTGGTTCAGCCGGGTCTCGACCTTGTCCTTCTCGGCGTGTGTCAGCATGTCCATCGGTCCACTCCTGCCTTTCCAACCCGCCCGCGACCGGCGCCGGGCAGATTGAAAAACCCGGCCCTCGGCGGCCGGGCGGTCTCATGCCGGCCCCTCCCTCCGGGGCCGGCGATCTAATGTAGGCCGCCCGGGGCTTTCATGCCACGCATCCGGACCCGGGCCACCACCCACCCCGGCAGCCCGATCACCGCGACCGCCGCGATCGCCCGCCAGTGACCCGGCAGCACCTCCGCACTGGCCCCAGTCCACGAGCGGTCCCGCGTGATCTCATAGACCGCCGTCACCGGCGAGAGCATCCACCCCGTTCTCACCGTCCCATCCGTGGCGCCCGATCCCGGCACGATCGCTCCCAGCGTACCCCCCAGCCCGATCGCCACGAATATCAGCGTCCATCCCGCGCCCGACCAGCCGCTCCGGTCCTGCTTCGCGCCCGCGGCCGCCCGCACCCACCGCCCCGCCTGCGCGCACGCCAAGAGCCCGCCCGCCAGCACGCCCCACGCCAGCAGCAGCGCCGACACCGCCCCCACAACCTCCAGCGACCAGCGCCCCAGCCATCCGAGCCACTGCGGCCAGATCACCGCCTGCGCCGGTACGAGCATCACGACCAGGTCTTGCATGCACCCCGCCACCGGGTGCCGGTCGGGCAACTGGCTCAGCCGCACCATCGGCCAGAGCACCACAACGCCGGCCGCGACGATCGCAAAGAGCGCCCGCGTCGCCGGCCGCATCACATCCGGTGATGCCTGCCCGGTCGAGAGCGCGGCCAGGAACGTCGCCGCCGTCGCGGCGAACAGGAAGATCGTCCAGAGAAACGCGAAGACTCGCGGCTCACCACGCCGGTGTGCCCATGGATCCGCCCGCCGCGGCTTTCGCATTGTGCGAACTGCGTTTTGGTCGCCGTGGCTTGCGGGAGCGATCAGATTTGGGCCGCCAGTGTCACCGGGCTCCGTAGCGCGCTCGGGTGGTTTCCCTTGTCCGCCCGCGGAGTCAGGCCCAAGCGAGCTTGCGCCATCCCCGGGGCCGCCGGCCCCCTCGGGCCCGGGCCCCTCATCCCGGCGCTCGCCCGGTTCTGGGTTCATGACGCGTTCGCGGTCGCCGAGTCGTCCACCGTCGTCACCGGCCCCGACACCCACACCGACCGGTGCCCCGCATCGATCATCTGATGCTGCTGATAGAGCGCATCCAGGCGCAGCAGCTTGGCCTGCGTCGAGACCTGCCCCGGGATCACATCCGACGGCCCACCGCCCCAGACCACGCGCCCGCGGCGGGTCGTGATCAGCGAGAGTTGCTTGTTCGTGAGGTACTCGCTCACATCCACCGCGACAACCTGGTTGTGCCACGGCTTGGTTGAGATCAGGGCCATGAGCTCCAGCCCGGCCTTGACATCCGCGCCGGGCCAGACCACGCCGGGCGCGATATGGCCGCCGGCCTTCGCCGGGTCCAGTTGCGCGCCGGTGATCGCCTTGAACCCGGATGTGCCCTTCGGGAAGCTCAGGGGCAGGACCTCGCCGCCCAGCGCCAACAGATAATCAGTTCCCTCCCGCCGCACGACGCCGACCGGCACCCGCCACGCCCCATCAACCCGCACGATACCCCCCGCCTCACGCCTCACCGCCCGGACCCGCTCGAACCACCCAGAGGCCTGCGCCGTCTCCGCAACCCGGCGCAGCGTTGCCGGGCTGAACGGGTCGGGGTTCCGCTCGACCTCCATGCACGCCGCGGCCATCAGCTCATCCCGCGCCTCGGGCGGCAGCCACGTCGAGTTCCCGGCCCCCGCCGCACCCCCGGAAACGCCCGGCCAGTCGAACGCCACCCGGACCTGTTCCGCTGCGCCCTTGACCGCCAGCCCCTGCTGGAGCCGCGGCACGCCGATCAGCACACCGACCGCGAGCGTGCCGAAGACCGCCGTCGTCGCCGCGGCCGTCATGACGCGCCGAAACTGCTCGGCCTGCGCGGCTCTTGCCGCCCGCCGCTCTTCCTTCCGCTCCCGGCGGGGCTTGCGTGCCCCGGACTTAGCCTTCAATCCCTTCATTCCCATCCTCATCATTTCGCCGGCAGGCTCTGCGCCCGCGGATGATTGTTGCCGCCCGGGTCCCACTCTTGAGACCCCCCGAGCCCACTCCACTATCGCAAACCCTGCGCCAGCTACCGGTTCCCATCCCTGATCGCGAGCTCGACCAGCTTCGAGCACAGCTCGGGCATCCGGACCCCCGTGTGCCCCGCCGCCTTGGGCACCAGCGAATGGGAGGTGAACCCGGGCATCGTGTTGATCTCGAGCAGCCACGGCCGGTTCTCGGCATCCAGGATGAAATCCACCCGCGACACGTGCCGGCAGCCGAGCGTCTTCGAGAGCGTTACAGCGTACCCCTGAATTGTCTCAGTGAGGTTGCCGGGCAGTTGGGGGGCCACGTGATACTTGGTGTCATCCCGCGTGTACTTGGCCTCGTAGTCGTACGGGCCATCCGCCGGCTGGATGTGGATGATCGGCAGGGGCTGGCCGTCGATTAGGCCGACCGTCAGCTCCTTGCCAGCGATGAACCGCTCGATCAGGTACGCCCGCCCGGGCTTCTTCTGGATGTCCTCGGCGACCGCCACTCGGGCCCGCTTCCACGCCGCGGCATCCTTGCAGATGTGCAGCCCGACGCTCGAGCCGTCGTGCACCGGCTTGACCACGACCGGCACACCCAGCGGCGATTCCTCATCCTTGCTGTTCAGCACCACCGCCTCGGCGGTCGGGATTCCGGCGCGGGCCGCGAGCAGCTTGCTCGCCATCTTGTCCATCGCGAGCCGCGCCGCCCGGCCGCGGCAGCCGACATACGGCCGCCCGTCCTGGTCCATCAAATCCTGCAGCGGCCCGCCCTCGCCGAAGGCCCCGTGCAACACCGGGAAAACCACATCCCCCGGCAGCTTCTTCAGCTCCGCGAGCGTGACGCGATCGATCGTCTGCGGGATGACCTCGTACTTGCCCGTCTCCTTCAACGCCGCGGCCACACCCGCCGCGCTGTTCAGGCTGACTTCACGCTCGGCATCTGGGCCGCCGCCGAGGACCAGGACTCGCTTCATCGCTCACGCCTCCAGACCACAACTTCCCGCTCGAGCTTCACGCCGAAGCGGTCAAAGACCCTCGCCGCCGCGAGTTCCATCAGCCGGATCACATCCGCCGCCCTCGCGCCCTCGCGGGTCACGAAGAAGTTCGCGTGCCCGTGGCTGATCTCCGCCCCGCCGACCTTCATGCCTTTGCAGCCGGCGCGGTCGAGGAGCATCCCTGCGCTCACCCGCGCCCCGGCCGCGCCGATCCCGTCCAGCGCTGCCGCAAGTGTCGGGTTCTTGAACACGCACCCGGCGGACTGTTCCGCCATCGGCTGCGTGCTCTTCTTGTACGCCATGACTTCCTTGAGCTTGTCGCGGAGCGCGACCGGGTCGCCCGGCTTCAGGTCCAGTTCGACGGACGTGATGATCAGGCCTTCGAGTCCCGAGTGCCGGTAGGAGAAGCCGATCCGCCCCCGCTCCAGCACGACCTCGCGCCCGCCGCGGTCCAGCGCGTGCACCCGCGCGACCGCATCCCCGATCTGCCCAAACGCCCCGCCCGCGTTCATGATCACCGCCCCGCCGATCGTCGCCGGGATCCCTCCGAGGCCCTCGATCCCGCCCATCCCCAGCCGCACAGCCTCGACAATCAGCTTCGGCAGGTTCGCCCCGGCCATCGCGACTGTCCGGCCCGTCGCATCATCCCGCCGCACCGTGGTCATCTCGGGCGCGGTGAAGGCCACGACCAGCTCCGAAACCCCCGCATCATCGACCAGCAGGTTCGCCCCATCCCCCAATACCCGCAGCCCCGGATCAAGCTCCAGGCACCGGCGGAGCTCCTCCACCGACCGCGGCCGGGCCAGCCGCTCCGCGCGGCCGCCGATCCCGAACCACGTCGGGATCGCCGCATCGCGCTCGATGTTCACACGTTCCGTCGCCAGCATCCCGGTCTCCGCTCCGTCGGACCGATCCGCCCGTCCTAATGCCCGTTCCGCGACACGCCGTTCCCGTTGCCGTTATGCCCGTTCCCAGTGTGCCCGTTCCCGATGTGTCCATTCGCCTTCTTCGCTGCCGCCATATACCCGTGGGCCACCTGGTACACCGGCCCCGCCCCCATCACCACTAGGAGGTCCCCCGCCCGGCAGACGTTCTCGAGCTGCTCCACGATCGCCTCGAACGGGTACAGGTGCATCGCCTGCTGCCCGCGGCCGCGGAGCCGGTCCACCAGGTCCGCCGCCGTCACCTTGTGCTTCTCCTCCTGGCTGTCCCGCACAAAGTAGATCTGCGGCACGATCACCGTGTCCGCCGCCCCGAACGCCGTCGCGAACTCCTCCAAGAGATGCCGCGTCCGCGAGTGCTGGTGCGGCTGGAAGACGCAGATGAGCTTCCCGCCGCGGTCCTGCGGCCGCTCGTGCTCCCGCAGCGCTTTGAGCGTCGTCGCCACCTCCGTCGGATGGTGCCCGTAGTCGTCGTACACGCGGACCGACCCGCCCACCACCGGCCGCTCGCCCAGGAACTGCATCCGCCGGTCGATCCCGGCAAACGCCGACAGCGACGCCGCCGCCAGCGCCGGGTCCGCGCCGGCCCAGATCGCCAGGACCAGCGCCGTCGAGGCGTTCACAGCATTGTGCACGCCCGGCAGCGTCATCGTCCACCGGGCCACCACCGTCCCCTTGCGGGAGAGCGACACCAGCCGCGTCCGGGGGTCGCAGTCCACCACCCAGTCGGCCTCCGGCGAGAACCCAATCGTCTCGACCGCGCACTCGAGCCCAGCCGTCACCTCGCGCCGGTGGGCGCCCTCATGAGCGATCAGGAGCTTCCCGCCGGCCGCGGCCGGCGCGACCAGCTTCGCGAACTCGTGGAACGCCTTCACCACCTCATCCAGCGACCCAAAGACATCCAGATGGTCCGCCTCGACCGACGAGATCGACGCCAGCAGCGGCCGGTAGTTGTGGAACGAGCGGTTGAACTCGCAGGCCTCGGCGATCAGGATGCCCGGCCGCCCGGCGAGGGCCCCGGCGGGGATGGCGGGGGAGCCGAGGCGGAAGCCGGTAGGGGTGGAGGGCTGTTGGCTCTTGGCTGTTGGCTGTTGGCCAGAAGGGGTGGCCGCGGCCCTGAGCGCGCCCTCGGAAAGCTGCCCGCTCACAGCCCCCACGATCACTGTGGGGTCCAGCCCCGCATCCGTCAGGGCTACCCCCAGCATCGCCGTGGTCGTGCTCTTCCCGTGCGTCCCGGCCACCGCGATCCCCGTCCGGCCGAGCATGCACTTGCCCAGCGCCTCGGCGTACATCAGGGTCGGGATCCCGCGGTCGGTCGCGGCCAGCATCTGCGGATGGTCCGGCTTGATCGCGGCCGACGCGATGACCAGGTCGCAGCCCCCGCCCGCCCCCGACCCTCCCGCCTCGCCGCCATCATCTCTATAGGTCGCATAGGTCCCATGGGACCCGTTCCCCGCCTCGCCCGTGCCCCCCTCGCCCCCCGGCAGCCACCGCCGCGACTGGTCGAAGCCGACGTGGATCCCCTCCTCGATCAGGGCCTCGGTCGCCTCCCCGGGCGACAGGTCCGACCCCGACACGACCGCCCCCCGGGCCTTGAGCATCCGGGCCAGCCCCGCCATCCCGCACCCGCCGATCCCGATCATGTAGACCCGCCGCCCCCGCACCTCGAACCGCTCCCCGCCGTCCACCGCAGCACCGGCCGCAGTGCGCAAGCCAGCCAACGGGCCGGGCGCGACGGGAGCAGGGGTCGGAGGGGCAACAGGGGGTGTACGCATGGGCGCAGGGACAGTCGAAACGGCCAGGGGACGGATCGCCATTCACAGGGTATCGGATACCCCGCCCGCCGTCCGTGAGGCACCCGCCCTCTCCCCGATCGGCCCCGCCCCTCT
>JADMIO010983862.1_pt1 | contig 40568 bp, 30 predicted proteins | sample 8958161 | NCBI WGS metagenome assembly JADMIO01 (sample SAMN16585339, study PRJNA669376) | soil metagenome | isolation source: Crop rotation soil | place: USA: Cullars Rotation, Alabama | collected 2011
GGGCGGCCCCACCAGGGCCGCCCGCCTCCCGCCGGGCGCTCAGACCTTCCTGGCGATGGTCAGCCCCAGGACCAGCATGACCGCGAAGATCACGAGGAAGATGTAGAAGAGCACCCTGGCGATGTCCGCGGCGCCCGCCTCGATTCCGGTGAAGCCGAAGATGCCCGCGATGATCGCCACGACCGCAAAGATGACCGACCACTTCAGCAGACTCATGACCATACCCCTTCCCGATGCCGCAGGGCATCGCTTGCTCTGACTGCTCACAGAGTGCGCATGCCGTGCCCGGTGGGCAAGCGGGCAAGGCGCCGGTGAGAAGGCATTTGACGAGCCGGTCCTTCGCTCCCTAGCATATAGGTAGTGCCCCCCACCAGTGAGTCCGACCGTGGTCCGCGGCTCCGCGTCCAGCGCCTGCGCAAGCAGCTCATCGAGCCCCTCTTCGCGGTCATCCCCGAGGCCAGCAACCTCAACCTCCCGCCCCTCATCGTGCGCAACCGCCGCGAGCGCGCCAAGCAGCGCCTGGCGGTGGCGCTCTCGTCGCTCGGGACCGACGAGGTGCCGGGGCCGCTGCGTGACGAGCTGGAGGGCCTGGTCATGTCCTGGGCCCGGCGCCACTTCGACGACGGCTTCGCCGACGTGGAGGCCTTCGAGATCCAGTGCGCCGAGGAGGGCGACGTGGTGGTGGCCGAGGTGCCGCAGGCCATGGACACCACCCAGGACATGGTGGAGTGGAGCTACCGCCAGGTGGTGCTCGACCGGCACGGCACCCTGGAGATCCACGGCCTGCCCGCTGGGGAGCCGGCGATCATGCGCCTGGACCTGGGCTTCGCGCCGCTCTACCTGATGGGCGACTCGCCGCCGCGGACGCTGCGGGTCGGCGACATGGCCGTGCAGGTGGCGCCCCGGGAGCCGGCGGCGGAGGTGCTGCAGCAGCACGAGCACGTCCTGCTCGTGGGGGGCGCGGGCAGCGGCAAGACCACGCTGGTGAACTTCCTGGCGGCGCGCTCCGCGTCCGCCGGCCTGCGCGCCGGCGCCGGGTGGCGCGCGGAGCCGGTGCCCTTCGTGGTGCCGGTGCGGGCCCTGGACAAGCCGCGCCTGGACGAGGACACCATCGCGTGGCTCTCCGGGTGCGAGCGCAGCTTCGTGGACCAGGTGCTGGGCAAGCGCCGCGCCCACGTGCTCATCGACGGCCTGGACGAGGCGACGGGGGAGGCGGGGGCGCGGCTCATGCGGGCCATCGGCGAGTTCGCCCAGCGGCACCCGGGCAACCGGCTGCTCCTGACCAGCCGCCCCCTCGCCCCGCCCGCCCGCCTCGCGCCGCCGCTGCCCTCGTTCGCCGAGCGGCGCCTGCTGCCCCTGGGCCCCGAGGACGTGGAGGGCTTCGTCGACCGCTGGTACGCCCTGGTGATGCCGCCCGCGGACCCTGCCGCACAGGAGGCCCTCCGCGCCGCCACCGCGCCGCTCAAGGCCTTCCTGCGCCAGAGCCGCCCGGCGGCGCGCCTGGCGGAGACGCCCCTGCTCTGCGCGACCCTGTGCATCGCCTACCACGGCCACGGCCAGCGCCTGCCCGCGGGCCGCGGCGCCCTCTACGAGCTCTGCGCGGGCGTCCTGCACGACGAGCGCCAGCACGCGCGCTCGCCGGAGCCCGCGCTGCGCGAGGCTAAGCTGCGCTGGCGGCTGCTGGCGGACCTGGCGGCGTTCATGCACCGGGCGCACGTCACCGACCTGCCGGCGGCCTGGGCGGTGCGGCGCTTCGCGGCGCAGCTCCCGGCGATGGGCCGCGGGGCAGGGGAGGCCGCGCGCCTGCTGGAGCGCATGACCGCGCGCAGCCACCTCCTCCAGCACCGCCGTGGCGATCACCTGGCGTTCGCCCACCCCATCTTCCAGGAGTACCTGACCGCCCTGCACTACGTGAGCGTCGGCAGGCCCGACGCGCTGCTGGCCAGCCTCCCCGATCCCTTCTGGCAGGACGTGATCGTGCTGGGGAGCGCGCTGCGGGGCCTCGACGCGGGGCGGCTCCTGCGCGGGCTGCTCGACGCCGATCCCGCCGGCGCCGGGGCGGGCACGCTGCTGGCCGCGCGCTGCCTGGACGCCGTCGGCGAGGCCGCGCCCGCCCTGCGTGAGGAGGTGGAGCAGCGCATCGCGCGCCTCCTCCCCATCACGACCGAGGAGGGGGTCCGCCAGGTCGTGGCGTTCGGCGAGGCCGCGGCCGCGGTGCTGCTGCGGGCGCTGCAGGGGCAGTCCGGCCCCGAGCGGGCGGCGCTGGTGGCAGCGCTCGGCGAGCTGCGGCACGAGCCCGCTGCCGGCCACCTCCTCCCGCTGCTCGCCGAGGGACAGCCCACCCCGCTGGCCCTGACCCTCACGCTCCCCGGCGGGGCCCAGGCCACCCTGCCGGCGGGGGCGGAGCTGGCCCGGGTCGCGGCCCTGGCGCTGCTCTGTCTCGCCGACTCCTCCCGCGGCGCGGAGGCCGGCATGCGCCGCGCCCTGTCCGCGGCGGCGGTCCACCCGGCCGCCATCGACACCCTCCGCGGCCTCGGCGCCCAGGACGTCTCCCCGCCCATCGCCCGCGTGCTCGGCGCGCTGCTCTGATTGACGCCCGGCGGGCCCCCTCAGAGCGCCGTGCAGGCGAAGGTCGTCAGCTTGCCCGCGGGCGCGGGGCCCTTGCGGACCACGCCCGCCACCGAGCCGCCGGGGCAGACGTCGGCCTGCGTGCTCGGCACCGCGCAGTAGCACTCGGCGGGCTCGCCGGCGCAGGCCGCCACGATGGAGGCCTCCTGCGGCAGGGGGGTCTCCGCGCTGGCCCAGGCGGCGCAGCAGCCCGCGCCGCAGGCCGGGAAGAGCGCGCTCGGCGGGCCGTGGTCCGGCGCGTCGTCCACGTCGCCCACCTGGCAGCTGAGCACCCCCACCGCCAGCCTGGCCATGCCGTAGGCCATCTTCTCCATGGCCCCGACGATGGTGTCCGGCTGGCAGATGTTGACCTCGGCGGTGTTCTTGAAGCCCCTGAGGAAGCGGGAGAGGCGCAGCTGCGGGAAGGAGTAGACGATGGGCGTGATCCCCGACGACTCGCAGTAGGGCACGCGGTTCTTCAGGTTGGTCTTGGTCGTGTTGTCCCCGCTGACCGTGAACACGCCGTCGGCCATCCTGGGCGTCCACACGCCGCCGACGAAGAGCTTGCTGTCGGGGCGCAGGCCGTGGAGGAAGCTGACGTAGGTGTCCACCGGCTCCAGGTAGCCCGTGTCCGCCTCCACGCAGCCCGCCTTCGGCCCGGAGACCGCCAGGGAGTTGTTCCCGCACTTGATGGCGCGGGCGAAGCAGCGGTAGTCGGCGTTGTAGCACCCCGCGGCCGGGTTGTCGCCGGCGGTGGGGCAGTCCATGCCGAAGGGCTCGCTCTGGGCGCGCTGGGCGTCCCGCACGGAGCAGTCGTCCTCGTCGGTCAGAAAGATCACGCCGAGGGCGGAGGCGTGGCGCAGGAAGCCCCCGTTGCGCCCGTCCAGGGCGCGCCTGGCGCCTTCGAGCTGCCCCTCGACGTTGCAGCCGGTGTCCCCGACGAAGGCCAGGCACCCGAACGCGGCCGCGGCCGTGGAGGAGGGCGTGAGGTAGGGGAGGCCGCTCTCGGGCCCGGACCTGCCGTCGCAGGCCACCTGGCACGCGCTGGCCGACTCGGCGCCGAGGCCCGAGCGGCCGGTGCACAGCGCCGCCTGCAGCATGCCGTTGTCGCCGGCCCTGGTGCCGCAGCTGACGTTCTGCGGGAACTGCCCCACCGTCATGCCCGCGGGCGGCGTCCCCGAGAAGCTCATCCCCGCCGGCTCGTTGCCCACGTCGGAGGTGGCCACGCCGACGTGGTAGTCGAGGCCCAGCGTGTTCATCACGCTGAAGAAGTTCTGCATCCGGACGGCGAAGTGGAGCTGCTTGTCGCGCATGAGCGGCGAGTTGTCGATGAGGAAGAGCACGTCGAGCTGGGGCTGCGCCCCGATGTCCTGGGCGCGGCAGCCCATGTCGGCGCTGCAGGGCAGGTCGTGGGTGTTGCGGAAGCCGCCCCACAGGGACTCACACCCTGCCAGGACGAGCAGCGGGATCACGCTGGCGCGGCGCATGGCCTCTCCTTCTCGCCCCTAGTATGCACCTGGCGGCGGGGGAGCGCACGGGAGGCCGGCGCGCGGCGCCCCGTGATATCATTTGAAGGACCATGAGGGGTGTCTGCTTCCTGCTCGTCGCTCTCGCCGCCGCGATCGCCCAGGCGTCGCCGGCGTCCCCGGTGCTCGCGCTCCGCGCGGAGGGCAAGCACCTGGACCTGGGGCGCGCCGCCCTCCTCACCGACGTCACCGGCGGCCGGGTGCGCTTCCCCTACGGGGACGGCACCTTCGGCACCATCGCCGTCGGTGAGCGCGCCATCGTGCCCGGCGCCGTGCCCGACAGCCGCCTACACGCCGCGCCCCAGGCCGCCCCCGGCCGCACCCTCTCCGGGGACGGGCGCCTCACCATCGCCGGCCTCCCGGACGGCACCGTGCGCTGGTACGCCGCCGACGATGGCCGAGAGCTGCTGGCCTGGTTCCCCCACCCCGACCGGAAGCGCTGGGTCGCCTTCACCCCCTCGGGCTACTACGACGCCTCGGTGGGCGGCGAGGACCTGCTCTGCTGGCAGGTCGAGCGCGGTCCGGGCCTCCCCCCGGACCTCTTCCGCGCCGCCCTCTTCCGCGATCGCTTCTACCGCCCGGACCTGCTCTCCCGCGTGCTCTTCACCCAGGACGAGCAGCGCGCCCTCAGGGAGCTGAACGCCGAGGCCGGGCGCACCGAGCAGGACGTCCCCCTCCTGCGGCTCCTGCCCCCGGTGGTCACCATCCTGGACCCGCCGCCCGGTGCCCTGGTCACGCAGCGGCGCATCTCCGTGCGCGTCTCGCTCCGCTCGCCCTCCGGTGAGCCCGTGACCGGCCTGCGGGCCCTGGTGCGCGGGCGCAGCATCGCCGCCCGGGGCATCTCCGTGCAGGCCGCCGCCATCCAGTCCGCGCTGCCCGGCCCCGGTGCGGAGGTCCGCCAGCTGGAGGTGGAGCTGCCCGCGGAGGACGCCACCGTGGTGGTGCTGGCCGAGACCGCCCTGGCCCAGAGCGAGCCGGCGCTGCGCGACCTGCGCTGGGCCGGCAAGCGCCAGGCGGACACCGCCCCCCGCCCGGACCTCTACGTGCTGGCCATCGGGGTCAGCGAGTACCGGCACCAGCGCCTGCGCCTGGACTACCCCGCCAAGGACGCCCGCGACCTGGCCGCGGCCTTCCGTGAGCAGCAGGGCAAGCGCTACCGCCGCGTGGAGGCGCGGGTGCTGGCGGACGCCCAGGCCACCCGCGCGGCGATCCTGGCGGGCCTCGACTGGCTGCGCCGCAGCGCCACGCCCGCGGACACCGCCGCGGTGTTCCTGGCGGGCCACGGGGTGAACGACTCCGCCACCGGCAAGTACCACTACCTGCCCTACGAGGCCGAGCTGGGGGTGCCCGGCACCCACCTCGGCGGCGAAGAGCTGCAGGCGGCGATGGGCAGGGTGGCGGGCAAGGTGCTGCTCTTCCTGGACACCTGCCACTCCGGCAACCTGCGCGGGCCCGGCGCCGTGGACCTGACCCGCCTGACCAACGAGCTGGCCAGCGTGGAGAGCGGCGTGGTGGTCTACGCCGCCTCGGCGGGCAACCAGACCTCGCGCGAGTCGCCCAGGTGGGGCAACGGCGTGTTCACCAAGGCCGTGGTGGAGGGCCTCAAGGGCAAGGCCGACCTGCGCCAGAGCGGGCAGATCACCGTGAGCATGATGGAGACCTACATCAGCGCGCGCGTCAAGGAGCTCACCCAGGAGGAGCAGACCCCCACCACGGCCAAGCCGGGCACCGTGCCCGACTTCCTGGTGGCCACGGTCAGGCCCCCCTACCGCCTGGAGAAGAAGTGGTGGTTCTGGGGAGCGGTGGGGCTCCTGGCGGCCGGCGTCGTGACCGGGGCCGTGGTCGGGGCGGCGCCGTGGGAGCCGCGGCCCCAGCGCCTGACCTTCGGGGCCTCCCCATGAGGCGCCCCGGGCGGGTCCTCCTCTCGTGGGCCGGGGCGTGGGCCCTGCTCCTCTGCGGCTGCGCCGAGGGCATCGTGGTGGAGCTGCACAACACCTTCGTGGACGCCGCCCCCGGCTCGCTGCGCATCACCCCCGCCATCGAGGGCCAGCCCATGCTCTGGTCCGGCCAGACGGTGACCGAGGTGCTGGACACCGTGCTCCTGGACCTGCCCGGGGACCTGCGCGGCAAGCTGGTCGTGCAGGTGAGCGGCCTGGACGCCAAGGGGTGCCAGGTGGCCGCGGGCCAGGGCGCCCAGGAGCTCAGGGGCAGCGGGCGCTACCTCCTGGACGTCACGGTGAAGGGCCAGGCGGAGGCGGGCTGCAGGCTCGTGATCGATCGGATCGGCCAGGGGAAGGGCACGGTCCGCACCGCCCCCGCGCCCCCCGCGGGAGGCCCCTGCCTGGACACCGGCCCCTGCGAGCTGCCCTTTCTGCCCGGCACCGCGCTCACGCTGCAGCCGGAGCCGGCGCCGGACTCGCTCTTCGCCGGGTGGTCCGGCGCCTGCGCCGGGACCGCGCCGTGCAGGCTCCAGACCGGGGAGGGCCGCACCCTGGTGCGGGCCAGCTTCGCCAGGAAGCAGGTGTGCACCCGCTCGGGCTTCTGCTGGGAGAACCCGCGGCCCCAGGGCATGGAGGTGGCCGCCCTCTGGGGCGCCTCCGCGCAGGACATCTGGGCGGTGGGGCTCTCCGGGACGGTGCTGCACTACAACGGCAGCTTCTGGACGGCGCTGGACAGCGGCACGGACACGAACCTCTACGGCATCTGGGGCCGCGGCGCCGACGACATCTGGGTCGGCGGCGAGAAGGGGACGGTGCTGCACTTCGACGGCGCGCGCTTCACCCCCGTGCCCACAGGCGACACGCGCTCCATCGCCGCGGTCCACGGCAACAGCGCGGGCGAGCTGTGGATGGCGGGCAGCTCCGGCCTGCTCCTCCACCTGGACCGGGAGGGCGCCGTCCCCGCCGTGGTCGACGTGACCTTCGGAGACCGCCTGGTGAGCGCCAACTTCCACGGCGTGTGGAGCAGCGGCCCCGGCGACACGTGGCTCATCGGGGACAAGGGCCTGGTGCTGCGCTACGACGGGGCGCGCTTCGAGGGGATCGACAGCGGCGTGAACACGAACCTGAAGGCGATCTGGGGGCTGGGCGGCCCGGCGGAGCGCGAGGCCGGCTGCGGCGAGCTCTGGGTGGCCAACGTCAGCGATGGCCGCCTGCTGCGCTGGCGCGACGGCGGCTTCACGACCGTGGAGAGCGGCAGCCCCTATGGCATAGACGGCCTCTTCGGCCTGGCCGCGCCTCCCGCCGGGCCCTGCCCGGCAGGCCTGGGCGAGCTCTGGGCCGCCAGCAGGTTCGGCATCCTGCAGCGCTTCGATGGCAAGGCATGGCACGGGGTGACCACCGCCGTGAGGACCGACGTGCAGGGGCTCTGGGGCAGCGGCCCCGGGGACATGTGGGCAGGCGGCCAGGGCGACCTCCTGCACTTCAACGGCGCCTTCGTCGACAAGGCCAGCAGCGGCAGCCAGCCGGACTTCATCTTCTCGCTGGCCGGGCCCTCCCCGCAGGACCTGTGGGCCACGACCTCGGGGGGGCTGCTCCACTATGACGGGGTGGCGTGGACCCCCTGGATCAACCTGCAGGGCCTCGATCCGAGCCTCACCGGCCTGCTGAGCCTCCCCACGGGGGAGGTGTGGGCCGCGGCCGGCCCGAACTCGCTCTGGCGCTTCGACGGCGCATCGTGGCAGCTGGCGGCGCAGGCCCCGGAGCAGGGGGGGCTGAACTCGGTCTGGGGCCTGCGATCGGACGACATGTGGGCGGTGGGCACCGCCGGCCACATCTATCACTACGACGGGCGCGCGCTCAAGCTCTCCGACAGCGGCACCACCCGCTTCCTCTTCTCGGTGGCGGGCTGCGCCCCGGACGACGTCTGGGCCGGGGGGGAGGCCGGCACCCTCTTGCACTATGACGGCGCCACCTGGCAGCAGCTCACGCTCGACTTCCCACCAGGCGAGATGGAGCGGCTCAGCTTCAACCAGGTGGCCTGCCCGGGCGGCAAGGAGGTGTGGGCCGTGGGGGTGACGGACGACCTCAAGGGCTTCGTCATCCTGCGCCGCCAGGGCGGGGTGTGGGACGAGATCGGCCAGCTCTGCCGGTCCTGCAACCCGTCCTTCGGGGTCTGGGGCAGCGCGCCGAACGACGTCTACGTGGCCGGCATCGGGATCGCGCCCGCGCTGCAGCACTGGGACGGCACCCGCTTCGTGCCGCTGGGCGACCTGCCGCGCAACCTCATCGGGGTGTGGGGGCTCGGGCAGGACCACGTCTTCGCCACCGGGCCCTACGGCTTCATCCTCCACCTGGACCGCGGCGCCAGAGGTGGGCAGCGATGACCCGTCCGCGGCTCATCCTGCCCCTGCTCCTCTGGCTCCTCGCCGGCTGCGGGCAGGACTTCATCGAGGTCCGGGTCGCCGGGGTGCCTGAGGGCGCCGCCCTCATCGAGGTGCGCCCCACGCTCCTGCCGGACCCGTCCGCGCGGCCCCTCACCTACGGCGCCCAGACCGTGGACCAGGGCCTCGATCACTTCTACATCACCCTGGGCCCGGGGGCGACCGGCGCGCTCGTGCTGGAGGTGTCGGCCCTCTCGCAGAAGGGCTGCCCGCTGGCCACGGCCCGCGCCGAGGTGCCCCTGGAGGAGGCGCGGGCCGCGGGGGTCTCGATGACGCTCGCGCCCGTGACCGCCGGCTGCAGGCTGGCGGTGCGGACCAGCGGTGCCGGGGCGGTGCGCTCGGCGGGGGCGGGCAGCGAGGGCGCGATCGAGTGCGGCGCCCGCTGCGACGCCTACCTGGCCAACCGCCAGCACGTGCAGCTGGAGGCGGTGCCCGAGGCTGGGTCGTACTTCCTGGGCTGGTCGGGCGCCTGCGCCGGCCTCGGCTCCTGCGCCGTGGACATCAACCAGGGCACGATCCAGGTCAGCGCGACCTTCGCCCCGCGCAAGGTGTGCAGCACCGGGGGCCTGTGCTGGGAGAACCCGCTGCCCACCGGGATCCAGCTCCGCGGGGTCTTCGGCGCCTCCACCGGCGACGCCTGGATCGTCGGCGAAAACGGCCTCATCCTGCGCCACGACGGCGCCGTCCACACCCAGGTGAAGAGCGGGACCGCCCAGCCCCTCTACGGCATCTGGGGCGACGAGACGGCGCCGGGCGGGCCGGTCCTGTGGATCGCCGGCGGCGGCGGGACGGTGCTGCACGGCGACGGCGTGACCTTCCAGCGCGAGGTCCTGGACGTGCAGGAGAGCGAGGACCTCTTCGCCATCCACGGCGCCGGCGGCGAGGTGTGGGCGGGCGGCACCAGGGGCAGCCTCTTCATCCGCCGGAAGGGCCGCTGGGAGCAGGTCCCAAACCCCACAGGCAGCGGGGTGGGGGCCATCTGGGGCCGTGACCCCGCGGACGTCTGGTTCGCGGGGCACGGGACCACCGAGTTCCTGGCCATGCACTGGAACGGGGCGCAGGTGGTGGAGGTGAAGACCGGGGTGCCCTGCGTGGGGAGCTGTGTCCTCTTGGGGATGTGGGGCGAGCCGCAGCCCGGGGGCGCGCTCTGGCTGGCCGGCACCAGCGGCACGGTGCTGCGCTACAGCCAGGGGCGCTTCGAGCGGAAGGAGAGCGGCACCGCCAAGGACCTCCTTGGCGTCTTCGGGGCCGGCGCGGACCTGTGGGCCGGCGGCCGCGACGGCACCCTGCTGCGCTGGGACGAGGCGAGGCAGCGCATGTTCGCCGCGCCCTCGGACAGCACCAAGAGCATCGAGGCGCTCTCCGGGCGGGCCGCGGACGACCTGTGGGCCGTCGGCAGCGGCGGCGTGATCCTGCGCTGGAACGGGGCCTTCTGGCACGCGCAGGGCAGCGGCCCGCGCGAGAGCCTCTACGCCATCGCGGCCACAGGTCCCGGCGACGTGTGGGCCGCCGGGCAGGGCGGGCTGATCCTGCACGGCGACGGGAGCTCCTGGCGGGAGGAGCGGATCGCGGCCCGCATCGGGGCCGACTACGCGATCGGGGGCGTGCGCGCCTTCTCGCCCAAGGACGTCTGGGTCCACGATGGTTACCAGGTGCTGCGATGGCAGGGCATCTACTCTGGCAACGGCACGGCGTTCGACTGGGAGACCAACTTCGCCGCGCCCTCGCCCCTCATCGGCATCGGGGGGCTGAGCGCGAGCGACCTCTGGGTGGTCGGCGGCAAGGGTGCCGTCTTCCACCGCGCGGGATCCACGTGGTCGCTGGTGCCCAGCGGCACCACCGAGACGCTCGAGAGGGTCTGGGCCGCCGGCCCGGATGACGTCTGGATCGTGGGGCACCACGCCACGCTGCTGCACAGGCAGGGGGCGGGGTTTCAGCAGGTGCCGGTGCCCCTGCCGCCGACCGTCGATCTCTACGCGGTCTCCGGCAGCGCCCCGGACGACGTGTGGGTCACCGGGAGCGCGGGCACCGTGCTGCGCTGCGACGGCCGGACGTGCCAGGCCCTTTCGCAGGGCGCGGCTCACAGCTACTTCGGCCTCTGGGTGCGCGACCGCGGTGAGGCGTGGGTGGCGGGCTCCGAGGGCACGGTGCTGCGCTGGGACGGGCGCTCCCTGGTCCCGGTCGAGTCCGGCACCACCAGCCCCATCTCCGCCATCTGGGGCACCAGCGACGGGGCGCAGGAGGACGTCTGGTTCAGCGGCGACGGCGGCATGATCCTGCGCTACCACTCACCTGCCAGGTAGCGCGGCCGCCGGGCCCGCCGGGACGGCGGGGGCCCCCTACTCGTGACGGAACGAGAAGCGCAGCACCGTGGCGCCCGTCGTGCTCAGGCGCGTCCGCAGCTCGCTGCCGCCGCGGTTCTTCTCGCTCGCCTCGGGCGGCGGCTCGCGCTCCTTGTCCCCCGCCGGCGCCGGGGGCCTGCGCGCCTCCTCCAGCAGCCGCTCCGGCGGCAGCGGCTGCGCGGACGCCACGATGACCAGGGCCTCCTCGCCCCGGCCCTCATCCACCGCGAACCACTTGCCGGCCTCCGGCAGGTAGAGCGGCGCGCCCTCCGCCAGCTTCGGGGCGGCGGCCGGCGGCACCGGCCACACCACCTCGGTCTTGTCGCCGGCTGTGTGCACCACCTGCACGTAGGTCTCCCTGCCCGCGTCCACGCGGATGGAGAAGCGGTCGCCGCTGTGCATGACCTCCCCCGGCGCCACCGCCCGGACCTGGCCGTCGCCGGCCACGGTCTGCACCTGCACCTGGAGCAGCGCGGTGCCGCCCCGCCCGGCGGCCGTCGGACCGGCACAGCCGGCCAGCACGCACATCATGAACAGGCCAGAGCAGCGAACAGGCATGGTCCCTCCATTCATCGGTGCCCGGTGGCACCGCCGTTGTCCTTGTCCCTTATCGAAGCGGCGCAGCGGAAGCCGATGCTCGCCGCCACCTTGTCCGGCTCCCAGCGGCTGCGGGCCGTGGCCCGGATCGCCGAGGCGGGCATGCTGTACGCCCCGCCCCGGAAGACGCGCTCCACCGGACCGGCAGAGGGCGGCGCGTCCTCGATCACCGGGTCCACGCACTCCCCCGCGCAGGGCGGGTAGCGGGGCACGAAGCGGTCCGCCAGCCACTCCGAGACGTTGCCGGCCAGGTCCAGCACCCCCTGCGGGGTGCGATCGAGCGGGGCCGTGCCGACGTCCTGCGTCCCCGGGCCGCGCCCCTGGCAGGCCAGGCCCGGCTTGCGCCCGTAGATGACGTCCGCGCAGCCCGGCACGTCGTGGCCCCAGGGGAAGCGATCGCCCCCCGGCCCGCGCGCCGCCAGCTCCCACTCGGCCTCGGTGGGAAGGCGCTTGCCCTGGGCCTGGCAGTAGCGCCGCGCCGCCTCCCAGGTGACCAGCGTGACCGGCCTGTCTCCCGCCCCCGGCCGCACCTGGTAGCGGCCGTCCTGCCACCTGATGCCGCTCGACGGCGGGTAGAGGTCCGCCAGCAGGGCCTGGCCGGCCCACACGAAGCGGGCGGGGTAGAAGGGCTCGTCGGTGTCGTCCCGCAGGGTCAGGCCCTGCTGCCGGTTCAGCCAGTCCGCGAAGGCGGAGTTGGGCACCTCGGTGCGGTCCAGCATGAACGAGGACACGCGGACCTGGCGCTCGGGGCCTTCACGCTCGTAGGTCTCGCGCTTGCAGTCCATCGTCTTCTCGCTCTGGCACCAGCGGAACGCGGCCTCGATGTCCTCCTCGGTGCTCCCCATCCTGAAGGTGGCGCCGGGGATGCGGGCCATGCCGGTGCGCTGCGCCCGCAGGTAGACCCAGCGCCCGGTCCATGACAGGAGGAGCAGCGCCGCGAGCCCCGCGCCGGCCAGCGCGATGGTCCTCCGGCTCGGGCCGGAGGCGGGCCGCGCCGAGGTGGCGGCCAGGCGCGCCTCCAGGGCCTCGCAGAGCTCCTGCCCGGACGGAAAGCGCGCTGCAGGGTCGCGCTGGATGCAGCGATCGACGATGGCGCAGAGGTGCGGGTCGGCGTGCGGGACCAGCGCGCGGAGGGGGGGCGGGTCGCGCATGATCACCGCCGCGCACAGGAGGTTGATCGCCGTCTCCTGGTGGGGCACATGCCCGGCGACCAGCTGGTAGAGCAGCACCCCCAGCGAGTAGACGTCCATCTGGAAGGTCCCCGGCTCACCGCGCCAGGCCTCGGGGGACATGTAGGCCGGGGTGCCAAGCACGGTGCCGGCCTGCGTCAGCGTGGCGGCGTCCGTGGCCTGCAGCGCGGCCGAGAGGGCGGCCTCGCCCATGAGTCGCGTCTCGTCATCGGGGCCGCCCTGGCCCTGCGCCTGCGCCGGGGCCTGGCCCACCAGCTTGGCCAGGCCGAAGTCGCAGAGCTTGACCTGGCCGTCGTCGCCGATCATCACGTTGCCGGGCTTGATGTCCCGGTGCACCACCCCCAGCCGGTGGGCCGCTGCCAGGCCCCGGGCCAGGTCGACGCCGATGCGCAGCGTCTGCTGCGAGGACAGGGGCAGCCCCAGCTCGGCCAGGCTCTTGCCGCGGATGAACTCGGAGACCAGGAAGGGCCGCCCCTGCGCCTCGCCCACCCGGTGGACCGTCAGCACGTTCGGGTGGGAGAGCCTGGCGACGGCCCGCGCCTCGATGAGGAAGCGCTGGCGGGCGGGCGCGCCGGGATCCAGGGCGCTGATGAACTTGACCGCGACCGGGCGGCCAAGGAGCGTGTCCTCGTAGAGGTAGACCTGTCCCATGGTCCCGCCGCCCAGCGGCTGGAGCAGCCGATACTCGTCGAGTTGCTCGGGCGGGGCAGGTGATTCCGCCATTCAGTCGTTATCTTACCAGATCGGGGCGTCGCCCTGTCCGGGAGGCCGGACGCCAATCCGAGGCGATCAGAGCGCGCGCGAGGCGATCGCCTGACCCCCAGGTGCTGGAAGATCCAGCAGGTGGTGTCACGTTTCCCAGCAGTGGCCATAGGTGCCACTAGACGGTCCCATGCGGGTTTCGGGCGATTTCGGGGTAGGAACGGCCCTTGCTATGTCTTCCGGGCAGGCCCGAAGGCTCGCGGGCAGGACGCCGCACAAGGCGGCCCCTTCACGGATGGAGGTCTCTACATGGCACTACTCGGTGGAAACGGCAGCAACAGCACCACGATCGGCAGCAACCTCGCCCCCGGCGGCATCATCGACCAGCTCCAGCAGAGCGCGATCCAGTGCGCCCAGGGCCACATGGACGCCCTGCGGCGGGGCGACAGGAGGTCCATCATCACGCTCCTGCCCCAGGTGCTGCTGAGCAGCGCCAGCTTCATCGCCAGCGCCAACCTGTCCCTGGCCAGGAAGCCCCCCAAGGACAACAGGGGCATCCAGCAGCGCGACATCGCCCGGGGCGCCGAGTCGGCCCGGGCCACGCTGGACACCTTCGGCGGCGAGCTCCAGGCCGTCAAGGACCAGCACCCCGACACCGAGGGCATGGTCGCGGGCGCCTACGCCGTGGAGTACCTGGGCTCCCTGACCAAGGGCGTCCGCGCCACCCTCGCCTCCGTGAGCAACTTCGTCATCAGCACCGCCTTCACCACCCACGGGTCCATCCAGAGCATCTGCGGCTTCATGGAGCCCCTGGCCGGCGTCCGCCCCGACATCGGCGCCTCCCTGCATGATGCTCTCACCTACCTGAGCGAGCGCCACGCCAAGGCGGGGCAGAGCAACAAGACCGGGCGCAAGCAGAAGAAGAAGCTCGCCGGCGAGGTCAGCGACACCGTCAGGGCCGCCGCCCGCGAGGAGGGCCGCGCAGAGGTCCGCTCCGAGTTCAACGATGGCGTGACCACCATCCTGAACAGGAAGTAGCCGCGCCCACCGGGCCGGCTGCCCGGGCCCTCTCGGGCGGCCGGCCCTTTACCTGGACATTGCCGTGAGCAAGAGACGAACCAGCCAGGGGCGCACCCTGAGCGCCGCCGAGCAGCAGCGGCTCGATGAGCAGAAGGCCGGCCTGCCCCCCCGCATCGAGCGCATGCAGCGCCAGCTCCTCCAGGACGTCGAGGACGGCCGCTACTTCGTCATGATCGACGACGATGGCCTCTGGCGCGACGACCCCCTGCACAAGTGCCGCGGCGTCTCCAGGTACATCTGCCAGGTCACCGGCTACAAGAACCGCAGCAGCATCGAGGCCCGCATGCGCGTGGCCCGGCACTACCCCGACCCCGCCCAGATCGAGGCCTTCTCCCGCGCCGGCGTGTGCATCTCCACCCTGAGTGAGATCACCTACGCCCCGGCCGGCCTCCGCGCCGAGCTGGAGAAGATGGCCCTGGTCGAGGGCGCCAGCTCCGACGACATCCGCGCCGCCAAGAAGGCCGCCCGGGCGCTGCTCACCAGGCGCAAGGTGCTCCAGTCCGACGTGGTGGCCGCCATGTACAAGGCCCTCGCCGCGCAGGGCAGGGAGCGGGTCCGGGAGCTGCAGCGGGGCGAGCGGGACCCGCGCCACAACGGCGAGCGCGGCGCGGCCGTGGAGGAGGCGGCGCGGGCCTTCCACCAGCGGGAGCTGAAGCTCGCGCAGCGGATCGAGGAGCTGGAGGGGCAGGTGCGGGCGCAGGCCGGGGCCTCGGAGGCGCAGCGGGCCCTGCTGGAGGGCGAGCTGCAGCGGCACAGGGAGCGGCTGGAGGAGGAGCGCGAGGCCAAAGAGCGCTTCCTTCAGGAGGAGCGGCACAAGCTGGAGGAGCAGCAGCGGCGGCTGCTTCAGCAGCCCTCCCCCTTCTGCCTGGCCTCGCTTGTGGCGGTGTCCCAGGGGGTCACCAGGCAGGTGCAGGAGGCTCAGGCAGAGAGCGCCGCGGCCCAGGCCGAGGTCGCCGCGGCCCGGGATGCGGCGCAGGCCGTGCAGCAGGAGCGCGCGGGCCTGGAGACAGAGCGCGAGGCGCTGGACAAGGAGCGCGAGGGCCTGGAGAAGGAGCGCGCCGCGCTGGAGGCCGCGCGCGAGGAGCAGGACCAGCTCTGCCGCGCCCTGGAGGCGCGCCAGAACCAGCTGGACGCCCGCCAGGATGAGCTGGACCGCCAGGAGCAGGAGCTGGTGGCCAGGCGCGCGGAGCTGGCCGAGTACGACAAGGAGTTCCGGCAGCGCGCCTTCGAGTACGAGCAGCGCCTGGTGGCGAACAACCCGCTGGGGCTCTACCGCTGGCCCGACGACCCCTACTGCATCAACTCGACGCTGCTGTGCATCACCCAGTACCTCAACCACGTGGCCACGCTGGCCGATCGGGCCGTGGAGGAGTGCGAGGAGGAGGGCGAGCTGCCCACCGATGGCGGCCCCGGCCTGCTGGTGGACGCCGCGCGCGCCCTGACCGAGTGCCGGGAGACGGTCAGCGACGCCATCCAGCGCATCATCGACAAGTACCTGGACGAGCACCCGGACGACTTCGCGCGCTACCTGAAGGAGAACCCCGAGGCCTTCGGCAAGAAGGCGGCCCCGGCTGCTGCTGCGGCCCCGGGCGCGGCGGCGCCGCCGCAGGACCCGGCCGCGAAGCCGGTGCGGGTGCTGCTGGGCAGCGCCTCGCGGCAGAGCCCGCAGCGGGGCACCCTGGGGCTGACGCCGGACCTGCGGCAGAAGGTGGACCTGTGCCTCAACAGCGTGGGGGCCATCAACATCGTGGGGCTGCCCGAGAACGGCAAGTCCAGCACCATGCTCAACATCGTGGAGATGATGCAGGCGGAGATCCCCAGCATCAGCCAGACGCCCGTGCCCCTGGGCCTTTTGCATGTACACTTCCCCGGGGGCAAGGGCTACCCCTCGGGCATCCACAAGTGCGGCAGGGCCAACTCCGAGAAGCGGAGCGTGGACTTCCTGCGGGAGCACATGGGGGCGCGGCCCAAGGGCATCGACCGGCGCCGCTGGCTGGTGCTGGCGCGGGACGAGGAGGAGCTCGGACGGCGGCGGGCGGAGATGCCCGGGGAGCAGGTGGACGCGGTGCGCTTCGACATGAGGAAGGTGGGCATCGACGCGGTGTGCAAGCTGATGATGGCGGACGACAAGGCGCAGCTTTATCTCTCGGACCTGGTGGAGCTGGTGATGGCGATGCCGGAGGAGGAGGTGAGCCTGGAGGCCATCGACGCGCTCATCGAGGGGCCGCGCTTCGACGAGCAGCAGCGGCGCTACCTGCGCATCCGCATGCACGCGGTGAGGCGCTACTTCGGCGGGAGCGGGCCGACGGTGAGCGAGCACTTCGGGCCGGGGGTGCTGGTGGGGCTCTTGCTGGACAACCCGTGGATCAAGGAGGAGGAGATGATGGCGGTGCTGACGATCATCCTGGACCTCTTCTCGCAGTCGCGGGACGCCAGCGGCCAGACCTACATGAAGGGGATCTTCCTGGACGAGGCGCACAAGTACGTAAAGCGGTCGATCGTGCAGCGGCAGGTGCTGGCGATCATGCGGCAGATGAGGCACCTGAGGACGTGGGTGATCCTGGCGACGCAGGACCCCAAGACGCTGGTGAGGGAGATGCACGAGCTGTGCACGGTGACGATCGTGCACCGGCTGAGGTCCGTGGAGGGGCTGAAGTATCTCGCGGAGTCCAACGAGGGGTGGAACCGGATCGGGATCAGGGAGCTGGCGGGGCTGAAGCGAGGGGAGGCGTACATCCTGTCATCGGTGGCGTCGGACCCGGCCTACGTGGAGGAGCCGCAGCGGGTGGTGATCCGTCCGACCTGCGCGATGCCCGGGGGAAGCACGCAGACCTCGGTGTCCGAGGAGGAGACCGCGGCCCCCTGATCTGCTCGGGCCGAGCAATGTGCCCGGGCCGAGCGTTCATGTCCTGAAGTGCCCGGGCCGAGCAGCTCCATGGGGGAGGCACTGGTGGACCGGCCCTCGCTGCACGCGCTACGCTTCCGGCTGGAGGCCGTGCCGCTGCTCATGTGACGATCGCGACTGCCCGGCATGGAGAGAGCCGATGGTCTTGGCGACCTGATTAGCGCAGGGGCCGCTCCACGGTTCGGATTGCATCGACCAGCTCCACCTCGAAGCGCTGGAATGCGGTCAGACGACGCAAGGCTGCCAAGCGTACGTTGGCGCCGAAGAAATCGTAGGGATCTTCAAGCTTGCCGCTCCGGGCGCCCATCTGATTGAGCACCTGCCTCAGCGTCCGCTTCGGGTCCAGCTCGGCCTCCACGTCACGGGGCAGCTCAGGCTCACCGCGGCCCCTCAGCAGCCTGGAGAATACCTCACCGTCTACGAGCATCCACGCCTCCAGCTCTCGCACCGGCACGCAAGCTGCCGCGGCAAGACCAGGGTGCTCCTCTTTGGCCTTTCGCAGCCCAGGATCGATGGCGGTGCGCCGGATGCGCTCCGGGTCACCTGCACCATCGGCGTGGATCACGAAGAGCGTGCACTCGCCCCACGCCGCGCTGATGGCGGCGGGCAGGGCGTGCTCTCGCCCCTTCGGCGTGTTGCCTGGCGTGTCCATGGGGAGCGTATCCGCCACGTCGAAGTCCTGGACCAGTGCTCCGGCGGCCAGCTCGTGGATCAGCCGGTCCAGCAGCGGCATCAGGAAGCGGTAGTCCGTAGGCCCCTCCGCGTACAGGCCAGCCCGCAGGTAGATCATTCATCTCCCTCAGGCTGGGCGGTCTCCAGGATGCGCTCGATCTCACGCAGCGATACGGTCGTGGCGCCGCGATCGGGGCTCTCACCTTCGGCGACGCGACGCATCCGGGTCCACCGCAGCCCATCGCGCTGACGCACCAGATCGGCAAATACAATCGACCTGCGCTGCTCGTGCAGGGCGGCCAGCACGGTGGGAGAATGACTGTTCAGCAGCACCTGCAGGGGTACATCGGCTGCGGGGGCCGTGGTCTCCTGGAGCTTGCGAATGAAGGCTCGCAGCCTGCCTGGGAAGATGCCGTTCTCCGGCTCCTCCAGACCCAGGATCGCGCCGGCAGACGCGGTGCGCAGCAGCACCAGGAATGCCAGGATCCTCAGCGTTCCATCCGAGAGCAGGCGCGCCGGGAGGCGCCGGCCATCGGCGAAGTCGACCTCAAGCTGAAACTCATCGTCCCTCTCGACCACATCGAGCAGGCTCACCCCGGGCACGAGGCTGGCCAGATCCGCCTGGACCTGGCCGAAGACCTCCGGTGTCAGCGACGCAAGAACGGTCGGCAGGTTCGAACCATCGGTCAAGAGCGGCCCCGCCGCCGCCCGTTCGCTCGGCAGGCGGAGCTTCACGGCGTCGACGTGCAGAAAACGCCATCCTCGCAGCTCCAGCCTCATGGCGAGCAGGTGCGGAGACATGCCGATGTGCGGCTGGCCCAATACGGCATACTGTCCGGATACGAACGTGGCCGAGATGTGATGCGGCGGAACGAGAATCCTGGGAGAGGATGTCAGGTCGTTGTCTGGCACGTAGAAGACCCGACGGGCATCTCCCGTCAGGAGATTCAGGAAGGGATTGCGATCGTTCCTCGGCTGATAGTGCGCCAGGAATGAATACTCGGGATGCTGGGCCATCCAGGTGTCCTGCTCGCGATGGATCGGCGCCAGCCTCTCGCGGACCAGGTTCAGCTCTTCCACGCCGGATGGAAGGTCGTTCCTTTCAATCTCGACCTCGTACCTGAGCCTGCTGTGAAGGATCTCCGGCGGACCTTCCGGGCCCGTCAATGAAGGGGCGAGCAGGACCTCCAGAGCGAACGACATCCTCCTGGCAGTGCCGTCCCTGGTCAGGGAGAACTGGTCCCGGACGCGGCCGCGCCCCTGCCTGAAGGCGGCATAGAGAGGCTCGGTTGCCAGACGCGAGAGGAGCTGCAGCGCATCCACCAGGTTGGACTTGCCCGCGCTGTTCGGTCCCACGATGGCGAGAAGCGGCTCAAAGTCCATCGAGAAGCCACGAAAGGACTTGAAGCCATCTATTTCGATCCGGGTGATCATGCCGACGCTCTACATTAGCGTATAGCATGCCTGCTCTCGCAGGAACGCTTGAAAAAGGCGCGTCAGGCTGTGCCGCCGGATGGCCCTGACACGGGAGAGAGCCTACGGGGTGGTGGGGCGCGCACGCGAATCGCGGCGCTGACCACGCGCCTCGCCGAGGTGGCCGCCCGGGAGGGCCATGGCCCTATCCGCCAGAGGCAGGCGGGGTGTCGTCCTCGTCCTCTCCGAAGAGCACCCCCACCTGAAGCTCCACGGCGGTGAATGGCTCCGCGCGAACGCGCTCCCCGCGCTGCGCGGCGAGGATCTCCAGGTAGCCCCTCGCGGTCCACTGCAGCACGGTCAGGCTCTCGTCCCGGGGATCGACGATCCAGTAGTGCGGCACCTGGTGCTGGTGGTAGATCCGCTTCTTGCGGATGAGATCGTTGGCGGCCTTTCCAGGGGAGATGATCTCGCAGATCCAGTCGGGCCGCACCCTCACCACGGCGTCCTCGTCCTCCGGCGGCTCGGTCAACCGGTCGCGAAGCCAGCCGGAGACGTCCGGGCGCAGGACCTGGCCCGGAGCGAAGCCCACGAGCTGCTCAGTGAGGAACCACCAGCCCCCGGGCTGATCGGCGCCACCGCCGCGGCGGCGATAGGGAGTCAGGAGCCCGGCCAGGTTGAACTGCGCGCGGCCGTGGCGGAAGCCGGCCCGCTTCTCTACCAGCTCTCCGTCGATCAGCTCGTAGCCGCGCCCCTGCTCGGGCAGGGCCAGCAGGTCGGCTTCCGTCGCAGGCGTCGGCGGGCCCTGAAGAGCCGCGGTGGTCATGCGCCCATCCTACCCCTTCGCGCCCATCCCGGCCAACCCACGGGCCTGGTATTGGCGCCCGCGCGGGCTTCGGGTGATCGCAGCGAAGCTGGCTCGGACCCCGGGCCGGCCCGACCACGGCGCTTCGCCCGAACGCCTGCCCAGCCCGTCGAGACTGCGCGTCCTTTCCCTCACGCCGCCCGCCGCCGGGTCGGACGTCCGGGTCGCACGATCGGCGCCAGGCTCAACTTCAGACCGAAGGGCTCCAGCAGGCGGTTGAGCGTCTCATGGGTCGGGTTGTGGCGCGGGTGAAGGACGCGGATCAGGTTCGGACCGGAGGAGCAGGATGACGGTCTGGCGCTCCTTGCCGAAGTAGATTCGATATCCCGGCCCGGTGCTGACGCGGGCCTCCCAGACGCCCCCGCCCACGGACTTGTGGTCGCCCAGGTTTCCCAGCTCGCAGCGGAAGACGCGCGCCTGGGTGGGCCGATCCAGGGATCCCAGCCAGTCCCGAAAGGGGCTCTTCTTGGATATCGAAGAGGAGCTGGCGCAGCACGGCATAGGCGGGCATCATCGACCTCCACCTGCCCAAGCTGAACGGCGTCGAGGTCTGCGCCACGCTGCGCGGTGACGAGGATGGGCCGCCCCCCGCGCCTCATCCATGGTACGATGAACGCGGCAGGCCCCGACCTGTCAGGAGGTGTCCATGGCGCCAGAAGACGAGACCGACGACCCGAGCCCTCCCCAGATCGGCCCCAAGCAGGACGACCCGCAGGATCCGCCGCAGGTCGAGGACCCGAGCCCTCCCCAGATCGGCCCCAAGCAGGACGACCCCGTCGCGTAGATCGCCCCCGGGCCGCGCCATCTCCCTACGCTCGTCGAGCGGGATGGCGCGTCCTGGTAGCAGTCCTTCTCAGGGCTGCGCCCCGGAGCGACGCACCACCAGGCCATCTGAGGTCACGCCCCACAGATCACCTGGGCCGCTTCCCCACAGCCCGGTGAAGCGGAAGACGCGCCCGCCGGGATCCGACACCAGGCTCAGCCGGCCACCAGCCTCGTGGTAGAGGACACCGTCCTGGCCACCGAGCCAGACATCATCCGGGCCGCTGCTCCACACCGCGTCCAGCAGCAGGGACGCCGGGCTGTCCGGGAGGGGGACCGCGGACCATGCGCCGTCGAAGTGCCAGATCGCGGTGAGGGAGACGCCCCAGACGTCTCTGGATCCGCTGCCCCCCAGCGCGAGGACGCGAGCGCCGAAGGGGTAGCCCGACTCCCGCCAGGCCGCGCCGTCCCATCGCGCCACCCGGCTCAGCTGGCCGACCAGGACACCGTTGGAATAGCCGCCGCCGGCCCAGACGTCCGCGGGCCCGCTCCCCCACACGGCGTCCTGCTCGTAGTGGGAGCTCATCGGTACGACAGACCAGGCCCCGCCGTCCCGGTGCAGCGTCAGGGCGCTCACCTGTCCGGCGGCCAGGGCGGCGAGGTCCTGGCCCACCTCACCTGCACGCAGGGCCGGACCCCCACCTGGCCTGGCGCGCCACCGAAGGCGCAGACCTGTTAGCAGCGGGGAGAGCGGCGCTCAGCGACGGCACGCAGTAGTGACCGATCACGTCCAGGAGGGCATCCAGGTCCACAGGCTTTCCCAGGAAACCATCGGCGCCCATCCGGGCCGACTGCTCACGCCCATCTTGCTCGCCGGACAGGACTACCACCGGGATTGCGCTGAGGTGCGGATCGTGGTGCTGCCGCTCGCAGAAAGCCGCCCCGCCCATCACCGGCATCGAGAGGTCCAGCAGGATGAGCGCCGGCGGGCCTATCTCGTGGATGCGCATGATGGCGTCCTCTCCGTTCGCCGCCGCCTCCGCGATGTAACCCTCGCAGCGCAGGGCCATGCAGACGATCTCACGAATCTCGGGGTCGTCATCGACCACGAGCACGGTGCGGGTGCCAATTTCATCGGTTGTCATCATGGCGATTCCTTGTGGGGCACGCCGCGGGCGGACGAGCCGGTTCTCGACATGCCACCACGCAATCGGGATCACCGGTGGTCCAAGGGGCCCCAGAGCTAGGCTTGCAAGGACAAGTTCCACACTTTGGGGGCGGCTGCAAGCCCGAATCGAGCGGAGTCGCCAGCCCCAGAGTGTGCAGTGTGAACGTCCTGCACACGATCCTGGCCGTCGGCATTCCACGCGGCCCTGCACCTGGGACTCTGCTGCCACGCCCCCCCGGCCCCGGCCAACAGCCCCGACATGACCCCCTCCGGCGGCGACGCCAATGACGCCTGGGACGGCACCCAGGCCGCCTGGCTCGATGGCGCGCCGGCGGCGTCCAGTGGCCGGCCACGATCACGCCTAGAGCTGTTACCATCCTGTAACTCCCACTTGTCTTGTGCTACGCCGGGGTAATGGCGATGGTGCCGTGTTGACGCGGTGTCGTCGCGAGTCCTGTGCAGGGACACTTGGCGCAGTTAGTGCACGTGCTCACGGGAGAAGGTCCTGAGATCATGAGATCGTGTGCCCTACACTGCGCCCGCCGCCCTGGCCCCATCGGGCTGGCCCTGGCCCTGGCCCTCTGCCTGTCTCGGTGCGGGGAGAGCAGCGCCCCGCTCCTGGTGCTCTCCGTCAGCGGCGTCCCGGATGGCACCACCACCCTGGAGGTGCGCGTGATGCTCGACGGCAGGCCGGCCGCCGAGCCGGTGACGGTCAGCGGTCGCCTCGACAGGTTCAGCCTGGCGCTGCCGGACGGCGCGCGCGGGGCGCTCGTGCTGGACATCGACGCCCTCCAGGCCGCCGGCTGCTCCACCGCCGCGGGCCACGCAGATGCCTCCGTCACCGGCGACGCCATCCTGGAGCTCGCCGTCCCGCTCACGGCCCTGCCCGCCCCGCTGTGCACGCTCAGCGTCAGCAGCACCGGCGACGGCACGATCGTCTCCGACCCGGACGGCCCCGCCGGCATCGAATGCGGCGCCCGCTGCACGGCGCGCGTCCCGCTGAACAGCCAGGTGCACCTGAGCGCGCAGCCCGGCCCGGCCTCCTACCTGGGGGACCTGCGCGGGCCCTTCGGGAAGGACGGGAAGCCCATCCAGGCCCCGGGGACGCCCTGCACCGGCACCGGCTCGTGCACGATCACGGTCAGCGCCCCGCTGAGCGTGAGCGCCCACTTCGTCGCGCGCTCGTGCGTGGCGGGCCACCTGTGCTGGATCGACGCGCTGCCGCAGGGACTGACGCTGCGCCGGACCTTCGTGCGCACGGCGCAGGACGCCTGGGCCGTGGGCGACGCCGGCACGATCCTGCGCTTCGACGGCGCTGCCTGGGAGGGCTGGCGCAGCGGCACCAGCGCGGGCCTCTCCGGCGTGTGGGCCAGCGGGCCGGCCGACGCGTGGGCCGTGGGCCGGGCCGGGATCCTGCTCCACTTCGACGGCACCGCCTGGGCCCCGGTGAAGGTCGCCACCGACCGGGACCTCAACGGGGTGTGGGGCAGCGGCGCCGGCGACGTGTGGATCGTGGGCGACAGCTTCGCCGCCCACTTCGACGGCGCCGCCTGGACCCCCAGCACAGGCTCGGGCGATCTGCGAGCGGTGTGGGGCAGCGGACCGGGCAACGTCTTCGCTGTAGGCAAGGGGGTGATCCAGCGCTGGACCGGCTCTCGCTGGACGGTCTTCGACAGGGGGGTGCCCCGGCAGGCCATCTTCCACGACGTGTTCGGGGCCGGGTCGGGCGTGTGGATCGTGGGGGCCGGCGGCGTGATCCTGTCCTTCGACGGCGAGTCCCTCTGGAACAGCGTGAGCGACCCGACGGTGACGAAGGACCTGTATGCCATCTGGGGGTCGGGCCCGGACGACGTCTGGATCGCCGGCCAGGGCGGCACGCTGATGCCCCTCGGGGGCAAGCCGATCGCGGTGTCCGCGCCGGACCTCTTCGGCCTCTCCGGGGCGCCCGGGGGCGGGCCCATGCTGGCCGTTGGTGCCGGCGGCGCGATCCTGGCCCGGCAGGGCGACGCCTGGCCGGCGCAGAACAGCAAGGCGCAATCGCCGCCGTCCCACGGCTGGGCCGCGGGGCCCACGGACCTCTTCGGCGTGGACGGCGTCTCTCTGGAGCGCTGGGCCGCGGGGAAGTGGAGCGCGATCTGGTCGCGCGGGGCCGGGCTGGCGGTGAACGCCCTGTGGGGGAGCAGCGCGAGCGACGTGTGGATCGCCGCGGAGGCCGGCCACGCCGAAGCGAATGTGATCTTCCACTGGAACGGCTCCGGCGTGAGCGGCGCGCAGGTCGCGAGCCCCGGGGTCAACCTGCTGGCCATCCACGGCGCTGGATCGACGATGGGGGCGGTGGGGTACTGGCCGAAGACCGAGAGCCCCGCTGGGGGGGCCGTGATGTACGTCTATGACGGCAGCTCGTGGAGGCAGGTGTTCACCGAGCCCAGCGATCCGACCGGGCAGCTCTTCGCGGTGTGGGTCAGCGGGCCGCAGGGCGTGTGGGGCGTGGGCAAGGGCGGGCGGGTCGTCACCTACGATGGGCAGAAGGCCACGCGCGCGGGCACCTGCACGACAAGCGACCTGCTCGGCATCTGGGGCAGCGGGCCCGCGGACGTGTGGGCGGTGGGCGCCGCCGGGGCGATCTGCCACTACGACGGGGCGGCATGGAGCGCGGTGATGAGCGGCGTCACCGACGACCTGGCCGGCATCATCAGCACCGGCCCCGGGGACATCTGGATCGCCGGCAGGACGGGGACGCTGCTGCACGGGGACGGCCGGACATGGCAGGTGGTGAACCTGGGGATCGGCCTGTACGGGTTCTACCCGGGCGCCGCGGGCGTCCCGTTCTGGCTGGCCAGCAGCAACGGCCTGCTGCGGTACACGCCGTAGTGTTAGAGGAGCGGCTCATGGGGATCTCCACTTGTTCTGGTTTCCGTCTTTGCCTGTCCATGGGGCTCGTTGTCCTTTTCTGGGCGGGCCCGGCACGCGCGGAGGAGCCGCCCGACCCCTGCGGCGCGAGCCGGGCCGACGCCCAGAGCCTGGCCAACGCCGGGCTGCGCATCTACCGCGAGGCCCAGGCCCTGCCCGAGGGCCTGGATCGGGTCCGCGCCCTTGAGCGCGCGGTGCGCTGCTACCAGCTCGCCCAGCAGGCCAGCAAGAGGGGGGCCGAGAAGCTCAACCATCCGCTCGGGCTGGCCTTCGAGAAGCTCGGGCGGGACGTGGAGGCGGTGGAGGCGTTCGAGCGCTTCCTGCAGACGGTGCCCGAGATCGAGCGCCGTCCCGGGGTCACCAAGCAGATCCAGGACAAGCTCAAGGTGTTGCGGCGGGGCCTGGGGCAGATCGCCGTGGAGACGGTGGCCGGGCTCCCGGTGCGCGTCGATGAGCGGCGGGTGGGGAGCTCGCCGCTCGGGCGGCTGGTGGTAGTGGCGCCGGGATCGCACGTGGTCACGGTCGGGGACGAGGGTCGCGGCACGCTGGGCACCGAGGTGCAAGTGCACGCCGGCGAGGTGCGCCGCGTGGACCTGACGGCCTGGCGCCCGCGGTCCGAGGCCGCGCCGCTCCCTGCGCAGGCAGTCCCTGCGCAGGCAGTCCCGGCGCAGGCCATGACGGCTACCGTCCCTGTGAGCACGCCGAGGAAGACGCCGGTCTACAAGCGCTGGTGGTTCTGGGGCACGGTGGGGCTGGTGGTCGCGGGGGCGGTGACCGGGGCGGTGGTGGGGACCACCTTCAACGGTGAAGGCAAGGCTGACACCGGAACCGTCTACCCCGTGCGATTTTGAGGGTCGCCTTCACCCGACCCGAGGCTATGCCCCACCTCGCCCGGGCACCCTGGTGCCTGCGGCTACCAGTGCTCCAACTGAAGCGGAGCGCCATCGTCGGGGCCGCGAGGTCCTCCGGCGCCCCTCACCTCGCCACCACCAGCACCCTCCGCCTGCTCAGCGTCGCATCCGAGGCGGGACCGCCCTCGACCTGGGCGGCGGCCTGGAGGGTGTGAGGCCCGGTGACCTGCGGGATGGGCAGGACCAGCCTGTACGTGTGCTGCCCGAGCGGCGGGATACGGAAGGGGACCTGGACGCGGACGCGCTGGCCTCCGTCGCGGCCGAGCAGGGAGAGCGAGAGCTCGCCGGCCTGCTCCCGGGCTCCATCGTTCAGCATCATGATGACGAAGCGCGGCGCGGACCCTGCCTGGAGCCTGTCGTGCCAGAAGTTGATGTAGACACCCAGGGGCTTGAAGGCCTGGCCGGCGTAGTCGGCGAAGTCGGGATCCAGCTCCAGCCGGGCGATGTCCCTGAAGGGGTCGGCTGTGTAGGACTCGGGGTAGTCGGCGGTCAGGTAGACGAAGTGCAGCACCCCGGCGAAGCTGCGGTGGGCCCGCCAGTACTCGGTGAGACCGCCGAGGAGGTAGGCGTAGAGCGAGCGCCGCTCGGCCGGCGTGGCCCTGGGCCCCAGCAGGCCGTCGTAGACCTCCTTCGTGAGCCTGGTGGGCGTGCCGTCCCGGTGGAGCCAGAGCCACCCGTACTCGTTGAGGATGCGGGCGTGTCCGGTGGCGACGGTGTCCTCGGCGCTCTCGGCGCCGCTCATGGTCTCCAGGTCCACCATGCGGAACCTGGGCTTGCGGAAGGGCGCGAAGAGGTAGGGGTGGTCCTCCATGGGATCGTCGGGGCCGCTCGGCGGGTCCCAGCCGGTCTCCCAGGGCCTGCCCGAGAGGTCGAGGCCGCGGATCGCCGGGATGATCCGGCCGCCGATCTGCTCCGCGGTGGTCTCGTTCATGGCGTCCCAGATCACCACGCTGGGGTGGTTCCAGTTGTCGCGCATCCACTCCTTGAGCTGCTCCGTGAGGACCCCCGGGTCCCAGCCCTTGATCCCGCCGTCCATGCTCCAGATGAAGAACTCGTTCTCGATGAGCAGCCCGGCCTCGTCCGCGATGTCGAGCCAGCGGTCGGGCACGGGCCCGATGCAGAAGCGGAAGCTGTTCCAGTGCAGGCGTCTGGGGATGTCGACGAGCAGGCGGCGCACCCAGCCCTCGTCCCAGGGCAGGGCGCCGCGGCGGGGGTCCTCGAAGAAGCGGTGCAGGGTGATGTTGGACCCGCGCAGGAAGTAGGGGCTCCCGTTGAGGTAGGCGCGCCTGGTGGCGGTGTCGAAGCGGAACTCCCTCATGCCGAAGCGGGTCTTCAGGCTGTCGCCGCCGGTGCTGCTCTCCAGCAGGTAGAGGCTCGGAGACTCCGGGGCCCACAGGCGCGCCCCGGCAAGGCGGAGGGTGTGGGTGAGGACCCGCTCCTCCCCGGCCCCGAGACGGATCGGTCCGGTGCGCAGCTCCGCGGCGGGCGCCCCGGTCTGGTCCCACCCGGGTCGCACCACGTGGACCAGCGTGAAGGTCCGCGCCCCGCCCGGGTTGCGGACCCTGGTCTGCACCACCGCCTCGCCGGTCGCGATGCGCGGCGCCACCTGCACGCCCTCTATGATCGGCCCATCGGAGAGCAGGAGAGACACGCTGTCGTAGATGCCCGGGGTCCAGCGGATCTTCTCGAAGTCGGTGCCGGCGGGGTGGGTCGGCGGCAGCACGCCCGGGTGCGCCCCGATCCGCACAACCAGGCGGTTCGTGCCGTCCCAGCGAATGGCACCTGTCAGGTCGAAGACGCCCGCGGTGAAGCAGCCCAGGTGCTCCCCGATCTTCTTGCCGTTGAGCCAGACCGCGGTCCCGAACTGCGCCTTGTTGATCCGCAGGCGGGCCACCTCCCTGCGCGCCGGCGCGGTGAAGCTCCGCTCGTACCAGAAGTAGCCGCGCCTCTGCCTGGCGATCCCCTCGACGCCGGCAGGGGCCAGGGGGCGGTGGCTGGGGTGGTTCAGGAACTCCTTGCTCTCGTAGCGGTCCACGTCCACGAAGGAGGGGACCGCGAGGTCTGCCAGCCCCGGCACCGGTCCACGGTGGTCGAACGCCGCCCCGGGGGGCTCGTCCCCGGCGACGCTCTCCGCCAGGGTCCAGGTACCGTCCAGGGAGAGGGTGAGCCGCCCTCCCCTCGCCGCGCCTGGGAGCAGGCAGGCGAGCACAAGGGCGGCGGCGGCGGCTCGGACCGGCCGTATCTGCGACATGGAGGGGAGGATACTCCCATCACCCTCGCCTTTGCACGAGCACCAACCCAGGCTGGGTCATTGCCCACCTGGGGATCATGCCCGCCTATCCCCCGCGAGCGCCGCGGGCGTCACGAGCACGGCCAGGCCGAGCCGCATCACGATCTTCACGGGCGGAGTGTACGACACCACGGGGCCCTGCATCCCGGGTGCGGCGCGTGCTCGATCCTGAGGCGCGGGGTGACCGGCAAAGATTGCGCGGCAAGAGTTGCGCGGCGGGCAGAGATTGCCTGCGCCGCGATGCCTCAGCGGACGGTCACGTGCATGTGCGCGGACGCGAAGTGATCGAAGAGCGTGAGCACCGGCCACGCGCTGACGCTGGTGGCGCCGAGCAGGCTCGCCAGCGGCGTGCCGGCGGGGACCGTGAGCGCCACGCTGTCATCGAAGGAGGCGGAGAGCTCCGGGAAGGTCGAGCTCATCTTCACGGTGACGCCGTCGGTGGCCCACCAGTTCGCGAGGAAGGGGAGGAGGGCGACGGGGGCGCCGACCCGGCCGTCGAAGGAGAGCTCTGGGTCGAAGGGCGCGGGCACGGCGAAGTGGTAGGCGCCTGAGCCATCGGCGTCCGGGGTGAAGGACTCCTGAAGCTGCGGGACGAGGCGCGCCGCGACGCCTGCCTTCTTGAGGCGCGCCGCGAGCCGCTCGTGGCTGGTGTCGAAGAAGAGCGTGTAGTTGTTGATGTCGCCGTCACCATCCGGGGCCGTGATGAGGGCGCCGATCTGCAGGATGTCGCCGGGCTTGTCGTCGTTTCCGTCGACGGAGATCGAGTCGCAGTGGACGGTGCGCACGACGAAGGGCGTCTGCGCGGCGTCCTCTCCCACGAGCGTGAAGGAGGAGGGGACCAGCGGGCGGGCGTTCGCGGTGGGCAGCAGGCCTACGTTGGCGACCTCGCGACAGCCGGCGAAGTCGACGTCGAAGGGCTGGTCGCCGCGCACGGCCTGGGCGACCCGGTCGATGGGCTGCCGCCCTGGCGCGGCCGGCGCATCGCCGCAGGCGGGCGCCGCGAGGGCACCCGCCGCCAGCAGGGATCCGATCTGGTTCATTCGCTTCGTCATCGTGCAAGCTCCTCTCGCGAGCGGCCTCGCCGCCTGGCCAGCCTGGGTGGCACACGTTGTCTCACACCTGCTCCTCAGGCAGCAAACTTTCCGCCCGCGCGGCTGGACCATGCAGAGAGCGTGCCACCGCCGCGCCGGACCGCGCGCCCTGGAGCCGTCCAGACCAATCCCGACGAGCCGGTGTCCTTGCCAGGTCGCATGGCCCAGCTCGTTCACGCACCGCGGCGGGACGCGTGCACCCAGCGGCTGACCGGCTGGCGTCGTAGCCGGGTGGTCCTCTATCGACGCCCGTAGATCCGATCATCGAACTCTGCTGGCCGCCTCGGATGACCAGCGCCGGTCATGAAACGCGAGGATCGTGGTCGGGTCGGCACAGACCGCCAGGCCGTCATGGACCGGGTCGCCCGCGCGGTCCATGGTGAAGCCGCCGTTCTGGTAGACCTGCTGCCGCATGAGTCTCTCCATCCGGGCGATCCGATGGGGGGCGCCGCCCTCGCCGAGCCAGTTGATGGACATGCCCCTCGCTGGGCCCCCGCCAGGCGCGACCTTCGCACCTGCATCGAGCAGGGCGTTCGCTGCTGCCGAGCCCGTGTCTCCTGAAACGGCCCCGCCGGAGGACGAGGCGGCCTTCGAGGCGCACCGCATCGCCCACGTGGCCCTCTACGGCCGCACCACGGCGCTCGTCCTCAACGTCCTGCACCTCCTGTGGTGGCCCACGGACGCGCTCGTGCTGCCACCTGACGTACATCACGCCCATCGCCGTGGCCGGCTTCCCCCTGCGGCCCCTGCAGCGCATCGTGACATCGCTGCTCATCGCCGCGACGCTGTCCATCGCCTACCTGGCGACCCGGCCATCGGAGTTGACGGACACCATCGCGCGGCAGGCCCTCAAGGGGAGCGCGGCGGAGGACGGCGCGCCCCACGAGCGCCTGAGCCCGCGCGAGCAGGAGGTCTTTCGCCTCATCGTGCAGCGGCGCACCGTCTCCGAGATCGCTGCCGAGATCGACCTGGCCCAGTCCACGGTCAGCAACCACCTGCGCGGCATCGAGGCGAAGCTGCGGGCGCGCACGCTGGCCGAGATCATCAGCTACGCCCACCGGGTCGGCCTCGTGGGGCCCGGCGACCCAGGCCCCAGATGAGCATCTGCACCCGCCCGCATGACAGGACGCCGCCGGGTGCGATCTATGGCGCCTGATCCGGTGTCGAGCAGCGGCCTGGAAGGCGCCCTCGTCCGCCAGCAGCGCGATCCGGCCTGGAGCGGCCGGCTTACGGTTTCGAAACCTGTCCTCGTCACGAGGTTACCTCTCCGTAGCGTCCCCGGCAGGAGTGCATCTTGCCCACCGACGCGTGCTCCGGCAGCACGCCGCGCTGCAGGACTGGCATGCCAGTTGCTCAGAAGCAAGGCATGCAACCCCTTCTCATTCTCTACGCGACCCGTGAAGGTCATACCAGGAACATCGCCGAGCACCTGGCCGCGGCCTTTCGCTCGCATGGTCTCGCCGTGGAGGTCCTCCCTGTCGCCCAGGACGGCGGCCCGCAGGACCTCGGGCGCTACGCCGGGGTCCTCATCGCCGCGTCCGTCCACATGGCGCGCCACGAGCGCGAGATTGTCTCCTTCGTGGCCACCCACCGCGCCGAGCTGGCGCGGCTCCCCTCGGCGTTCCTATCGGTGAGCATGAACCAGGCAGCTGCGGAGGGCGCCAGCGCCAGCGCCGAGGAGCGGGCGAAGGCGGCGGAGCGGGTCCGGGAGGCCATCGAGCTCTTCTTCGCCCGGACCGGGTGGCGCCCGGGCCGGGTGAAGCCTGTCGCGGGCGCGCTGCTCTACAGGCGGTACAACTTCCTGCTCCGCTTCGTGATGAAGAGGATCTCGCGCAGCGAAGGGGTCACGACCGACACCTCACGCGACCACGTGTTCACCGACTGGGGCGCGCTGGATCGCTTCGCCGAGGAGTTCATCGCGGCGCTCCCCGGACTCGCTGCAGCGGGCGACCGGGCCGTGGCACCGCTGTCTGCCAGGTCCTAGCCTCCTCTGCCGGGCTCCAGAGAGGCAGGGATCGGTTGCACGCCAATTCTCCCAAGGAGGATCACCGCCATGCACGATCAAGCCCTTCATCTTCACAGCCAAGAAGAGACATTCGAACGACCACGCGGGATCGGCGGCTTCTCCCAGGCACGGCTCGATCGCATGCACGCAGCCATGCGACGCCACGTCGAGAGTGGCCACACGCCCGGCCTGGTCACACTCATCCACCACCACGGCCGGGAGTACGTGGACGCGATCGGGACAATGGCCTTCAACAGCACTGTGCCGCTGCGGCGGGATACGATCTTCCGGCTCGCCTCCATGACCAAGCCGATCACGGCGGTCGGCGCCATGATCCTCCTGGAGGAGTGCAAGCTCAGGCTCGACGATCCCGTCGACGAGTGGCTGCCGGAGCTGAAAGACCGCAAGGTCCTCAGGACCATCGAGAGCCCACTCGACGACACCGTACCTGCGAAGCGCCCGATCACCCTGCGTGATCTCCTCACCTTTCGATCCGGCCATGGCGAGGTGGCCTTTCTGTCACCGACCTGTCCACTCCAGAAGGCGATGACGGAGGCACGGCTACCTCTGACCGAATGGCTCTTCGCCGGCACGCCCGACGAGTTCATGAAGCGCCTGGGGAGCCTCCCGCTTGCCCATCAACCGGGCGAGCGATGGCTCTACCACATGGGCTGCGAGATCTTGGGCGTGCTGATCGCTCGCGTCTCAGGCCGATCGTTCGGCGCCTTCCTTCGCGAACGCATCTTCGAGCCACTCGGCATGAAGGACACCGGCTTCTTCGTACCGGAGGCGAAGCTCGACCGGCTCCCGACCTGCTACGGGACCGATCTCTTCACACGCCAACTCGTCGTGTTGGACGAGGCGCGGGGCGGTCAGGTCGCGCGGGCACCAGCCTTCGAGGCCGGCGCCGGCGGACTCGTCTCGACGGTCGACGATATGGCCGCCCTCGGTCGGATGATGCTGAACAAGGGCGCCTATGGCCGTGAGCGTGTTCTTTCGCGGCCATCGATCGAGCTGATGACCATGGATCACCTCACGCCCGAGCAGAAGGCGGCTTCGCCGTTCTTCGCGAATTTTTGGAATGATCACGGCTGGGGCTTCGGCTTGGCGGTGATCACCGGGCGCAACGATCTTTCCGGCGTGCCTGGGCGCTTCGGTTGGGACGGCGCCTTCGGCACCTCCTGGTACGTCGACCCGAGAGAAGAGATGGTTGGTGTCCTCATGACCCAGCGCCGTCCGGACGTGCTGGGTATTCTGCCCTCACTCTCGACTTCTGGACCTCGGCCTACCAATTGATCGACGATTGAGGCGGCCGTGGCCGCTCACCCCGGCTGGCCCCTGCGAGCCCGGGCAGAGCGCTGGTACCCCGCCGGGGTGCTGCCGGTCCATCGCCTGAACGCCCGGTGGAACGCGGACACGTCCAAGAAGCCCAGCAGGAACCCCACCTCGGCGATGGCGAGCCGCTGGTCCTGCAGGTAGCGCAGGGCCAGGTCGCGGCGCAGATCGGAGAGGACCTCGGCGAAGCTCGTGCCCTCGCTCCGTAGCCGGCGCTGCAGGCTGCGCGGGCTCATGTGCAGCCTCGCCGCGATCGGGGCCATCACCGGCTCCCGATCCGGTAGCTCGTCCATCATGCAGCGCTGGACCCCGTCCCGGAAGCGGCGGTTCTCGGGCAGCCCCGACAGAAGCGCGTCGAGCTGACGGTCCAGCATCGCCAGCAGCCGCGGCTCGGCGTGGCGCTGCGGTCGCTCCAGCAGGGAGCGATCAGGCGCCAGCTCATCGCGCGGGCAGGCGTGGCCGCCTGCCCCGCGCGATACCACGGCAGGACCTCGCCCCGGCGTTCACGGAAAGGCCCGCGCCGGTGCCGCGCGGGCCACCCGCGAATGTCTCCTATGAGCACGGCCCGCCCGATCCGACCCACCCAACGCCCGCCGCCGCTGCCTGGCCGCGCGAACGACCCTACCTCTCGCTCTCTGTCCCACCGCCTGCCGGCGGGGCCTACCTGGGAGGCGAGCGCCCCTGGTGTGAGCGTCCGTCCCGAGGCAACTTCCTGCTCGCGGCGTCGATAACCTGCCCAGACAGGTCTGTCTGCAGGGACCCGAGGTACGCACATGCCACCGCAGCGCCGCAACGGGATCGTCGTGAACGACAAGACACCGGAGAGACGTCAGCTCCTGCGAAGATACGTGGATCTGGCCTTTGCGAAGGAGGACCAGATCATGTGCGGCACGAAGACCGGGACGTCCGTGGGCTTTGCCGTCGCGGACTACTTCTCCTTCGGCCTCACGACCGTGATCGGCAAGAGCGTGGAGACGTCGGTCATCGCCACGGTCCGGGGCGTCCGGAGGACGCAGGCGGCCCAGATGTTCGTCGTCATCAACACCATGGCTCCCGGGCAGCTGCAAGCGCTGGCCGCGCTGGCGGCCCAGCAAGGCGAGCCGGGCTTCGACTGGCTGCGCACCAGGCTCACGCCCGCGCAGGGCGGGGCGGCGGCGGTCGCGGCCACCGCCACCGCGGCGGCCTCATCGGCCGCGAGCAGCGCGGCCAGCACGGCCACGACCTCGGTCGGATCGATCGTCCAGGACATCTTCGTCGACTACCTTTCCGACGCCATCTTCGATCAGGCGCTGAGCATGGCGCCCTTCGGTATCGGTGCGGTGAAGTCCGGGATCCAGGTCGCGCAGGTGACCCAGCGGATCGAGGGTCTCCGGGTACAGATCCAGACGCTCAAGGCCAAGGGAGCGTAGCGACGCGGCCTCTCCTCCTCCGGCGATGTGGCCGGTGCCAGCTCGACAGCCGTGGCCGGCGGCGGCTTCGCGAGGTTGGCCCTGATCGATCCGAGCGCCGTCCCATGTATCTCGGCCTGCAGCGATGGCCAGACAGGAGCGCGAGACGCACGGTCCGTGATCTGGTCTATGATTGTGCGCGACACGATGATCGCTGCCGAGCCACCGCCATCAGGAGGTTTGCCGATGACGCTACGCCTGCCGGGCCAGGTTGCCCTACTGCCCACCACCCTCGTCATGCTCCTCGCCGGCTGTAAGGACGAGATGTCCCCGACGGACGAAGACCTGGCCGGCGCCACCGTGGACCTGAGCGGTGGGGGAGTGCTCGACCTCAGGGGCGCTGACGGCGACCTGCGGTCCGCCACGGACCTGACGACAGTGCCACCCACCATGAGCTTCTTTATCACCAGCCGGACCGGCAGCGCCAACCTGGGTGGCCTGGCGGGCGCCGACCAGATCTGCCAGCAGCTCGCCGCCGCCCAGGGATCGAAGCGCAGGTGGGCCGCGTACCTCAGCGCCTACGCCGCGAACGGCGTGGCGGCGGTCAACGCCCGCGATCGCATCGGCAAGGGGCCCTGGTACAGCGCCAAGCTGGACCTGGTGGCGAAGGACCTGGCGGACCTCCACGATCAGATGAAGATGGACACGGTCAGCAAGGCGACCGGCCTCGATGAGAAGGGCGCCGCCGTCCCGGGCAGGGACACCAGCCCCAACCAGCACGACGTCCTGACCGGCTCCACGCTGACGGGCGAGGTGAACGCCATGTCTACCTGCGGCAACTGGACCAGCGAGGTCGCCTCAGGCATGGTCGCCTCCGTCGGACACTTCGACCGCGGGGGCGGGGGCACAAACCCCGCGTCGTGGAACTTCGCCCACAACAGCTCGGGCTGCAGCGCCGCCGCCCTGGTGAGCACCGGCGGCGCCGGCCGCCTCTACTGCTTCGCGACCGATTGATCGCCGCCGAGTGCAGGCTCCGGACCGGCCGACCCCGGCTGCCTGTGCGCGGACGCCGACCCGCGTATACTCCTGCGCATGCTGCAACGCCCGCTGACCCTGCCCAACGGCGCCGTGCTGCCCAACCGCGTGGTCAAGGCCGCCATGAGCGAGGGGATGGCCGATCCCCTCGGCCGCCCCACCCCCGCGCTGGCCCGCCTGTACCGGCGCTTCGCCGAGGGCGGCGCCGGCCTGCTGATCACAGGCAACGTGATGGTGGACGGCCGCTACCTGGAGGCCCCCGGGAACGTGATCATCGAGGACGGCTTCTCCTGCGACCCGCTCAGCGCCTGGATCGCAGAGGGGCGCGCCCACGGCGGGCACCTGGTCGTCCAGCTGAGCCACCCCGGCCGCCAGGTGCAGCGCGTGTTGGCGCCGGAGCCGGTGGCGCCCTCGGCGGGGCCCGCGGTGCGCATGTTCGGCGCGTTCGGCCGGCCGCGGGCGCTTGAGGCCGACGAGATCCCCGGGATCGTCGAGCGCTTCGCCCGCGCCGCCGCCGAGGTCGACCGTGCTGGCGGCAGCGGCGTGCAGATCCACGGCGCGCACGGCTACCTGATCAGCCAGTTCCTCTCCCCGCTCACGAACCAGCGCACCGACGGGTGGGGTGGCGCCCTGGAGGCCCGGGCGCGCTTCCTGCTCGAGATCGTGCGCGCCGTGCGCCAGCGCACCAGTCCAGGCTTCATCGTCTCGGTCAAGCTCAACTCCGCCGACTTCCAGCGCGGCGGCTTCGGCGAGGAGGACGCGCTCGCGGTGGTCCGCCTGCTCGGTGCCGAGCGCGTCGACCTGCTCGAGATCTCGGGCGGCACCTACGAGTCGGCGCGCATGTTCACCGGCACCGGGGACGCGCCGGTGCGCGAGAGCACGCGCCGGCGCGAGGCCTACTTCCTCGACTTCGCCCGCCGGGTGCGCGAGGTCTGCACGATGCCGCTCATGGTCACCGGCGGCTTCCGCTCGCGCGCGGCGATGCTGGAGGCGCTCGAGGAGGGGGCGCTGGACCTGATCGGCATGGCGCGGCCGCTGGCCGCCGAGCCCGATCTCCCGGCCCGGCTGCTCGCCGGCGCGGCGGAGCGCTCGACGGTGGTCCCCCGGCGGACCTGGCCGCGCGGCCTCGACCTGGTCGCCGAGGGCGGCTGGCACACGATGCAGCTCCGCCGCATGGGACGGGGGCTCGATCCGGATCCGGGGCTCTCGCCGACCTGGGCGGCGCTCGCCTTCTCCGTCAGCGGCACGGTGCGCGCCCTGCTGCGCCGCCGGCAGGCGCGCCGGCTCGCCGAGGCGAACAGGCGCGCCCTCGGCAACGGGGCCTCCTGAGCGCGCGATCGGCCCCCCCCTCGTTTGACATAAATCGCGTCCGGGCGCCAAAATACGTCTGTGGCAGACTCGGCTGCGAGCAAGACCCTGGAGCCAGGTGCCATCCTTGGCAAGTACAAGCTGGTCAGCAAGCTGGGCGAGGGCGGGATGGGGACCGTCTTCACCGCGGTCCACGAGAAGCTCGGCCGCGAGGTGGCCATCAAGACCCTGAAGAAGGAGTTCGCCGGCACCGAGGAGGTGGTGATCCGCTTCCAGCACGAGGCCGAGGCCATCACCCGCATCGGCCACGGCAACATCGTCGCCGTCTACGACTTCGGCCGCCTCGACGACGGCGGCCTCTACTACGTGATGGAGCGGGTGAAGGGCGGCACCCTCACCGAGCGCATGCGCCGCATGCCGCTCACCGAGAGCGAGATCCGCGACGTCTTCACCCAGCTCCTGTCGGCCCTGGCGGCCGCCCACAACCTGGGCGTGGTCCACCGCGACCTTAAGCCGGACAACATCATCCTCATGCACCGCGCCGAGGGCGAGCGCCCGCAGATCAAGCTGCTCGACTTCGGCGTCGCGAAGATCCGTGACGACCAGCGCGCCGGGCCGCTGACCACCGCCGGGGTGCTGATGGGCACGCCGCGCTACATGGCCCCGGAGCAGATCAAGGGCGCCGAGAAGGTGGACGGCCGCGCCGACATCTACGCCGTGGCGGTCATGCTCTACGAGGCGCTGACCGGGCGCCCGCCCTTTGAGGGCAAGATGATGCAGCTGCTGGCCTCCCACGTCGGCCAGCCGCCGGAGCCGCCCTCGGTCAAGGCCCAGCAGGTCGGCGGCGTCATGCGCGAGACCATCCGGTGGGAGCTCATCGACCCGGTGGTGCTCAGGGCCCTGGCCAAGGCCCCCGACGAGCGCTACCAGGACTGCCGCAGCTTCGCCGCCGACCTGGACACCGCGCTCTCGCCCAGCATCCCCAGGACCAGCGCCGTCGCCGCCCTGCCCGCGGTGGCCGCCCCGACCGCGGCCGCGGCGCCGGCCCCGGCGCAGGGGCCCCAGCCCAGGTCGCGGGGCTTCCTCATCGCCGCGGTGGCCAGCGCCGCGGTCCTGCTCGGCGGCGGCGGGCTGGTGATCAGGGCCCTGCGCGCCCCCGCTCCAGAGGAGGCCCCGCCCGACCCCGGCGCCGAGCCGTCCAGGCCGAGGGGCGATCGGGCTCCGAGGGGCCTGCCCGCCGCGCTGGCCGCCCGGGCCACCCAGGTCATCGACCAGGCGCAGGGTGGCAACGCGGAGTCCCGGCGCGGCGTGATGGAGGCCATCGAGGAGGTCCGCGCCCGCCGCCTGCTGCCCCGCGTGGTCACCGCGCTCTCCGATGACAACCCGGCGGTGCGGCGGGCCGCTGCCCAGGCCGCCGAGGCGGTCGGCAGGGCCGGCGACGAGGCGCTCGGGGGCGCCCTGCGCGAGGCCGCCGGGCACTCCGTGGGCGCGGTGGCGGTCGAGATCGCCGCGGCGCGCCTGGCCCTGGGCGACGCCCAGCCCGCGGAGGAGCTGCAGGCGATGGCGCGCCGGGCGAGCGATCCGGCGCTGCGCCTGCGCGCCACCCTGGCCCTGTCCCGGGCCGGCCGCGCGCCGGCCGCGCTCCTGCGGGCCGCGCTGGTCGCCTCCGACAAGCAGGGCGCCGTCCGTCCGGCGCTGCGCCGGGCGGCCCTGGCCCGCCTGCTCCTGCTCGAGGACCCGGCGGTGGTCAAGGAGATCGACGCCGCGGCCGGCGGCGGCGACGCCGACCTGCTCCTGGAGGCCGCCGAGGTGCTGGCCCTGGCCGGCGAGGGCCGCGGCCGGGACCTCCTCCTCGGTCACGCCGGCTCCGCCAGGGACGACGCCGCCAGCGAGCGGACCCGCGCCGACCCCGCGGTGGCCCTGGCCCGGGTGGACGATCCCCGCGCGGTGCCCCTCCTGCTGCCTCTACTCAAGGAGGGCGACCCGCGGACCAGGGCCCGGGCCGCCTCGGCCCTGGGCTACCTGGCGTCCCGGGGCAAGTGGCGCGCGGACGCCGCCGTCCTCGGGCCGCCCCTCTCCGATCCACAGGAGCGGGTGGCGCTGGCCGCGGCGGTCGCCCTGCTCGGGCAGGGGGAGCCGGACGACTAGCGGTTGATAGGCGGCGCGGGGGGACCGCACCTTCCAGAAGGAGTTGCCTCGTGATCAGCTACTGCCGAAAGTGCCTGCGGTTGTTCCCCCCAGAAGTGGCCGGCGCGGATGGGAGCTGCCCGCACGACGGGGGCGCCCTGGTCGGGGACGTCCTTTTGGGCGGCATGGTGGGGGACTACAAGATCACGGGCCTCATCGGCGAGGGCGGCATGGGCGTGGTCTTCGCCGCGGAGCATGTGGGGCTCCACCGCCGCGCCGCCATCAAGGTGCTGCGCGGCGAGCTGGTCTCCGACAAGCAGGAGGCGGCCCGCTTCGCCGCCGAGGCGCGCATCGTCAGCCGCATCGGCCACCCCAACATCATCGACATCTTCGACATCGGCGAGGTGCCCGACGGGCGCCTCTACTACGTCATGGAGCTGCTCACGGGGCGCTCGCTGGCCCAGGTGATGCGGGAGGGGCGCCTGCCCTTCTCGGCGTTCCTGCCGATCATCCGCCAGACCTGCGAGGGCCTGGAGGCGGCCCACGCGGTCAACATCGTCCACCGCGACCTCAAGCCGGACAACCTCTTCCTGGTCGAGCAGCCCGGCGAGGCGCCGATGGTCAAGGTGCTGGACTTCGGCGTGGCCAAGGTGCTCGGGGGCGAGAGCGCCGAGGCCAAGCTCACCCGCACCGGCAACATCGTCGGCACCCCGCAGTACATGTCGCCGGAGCAGATCGACGGCGGCAGCGCCGTGGACCGGCGCACGGACATCTACGCCCTGGGCGTGATCCTCTACGAGCTGGCCACCGGCGCGCTGCCCTTCAAGGCGGAGACCATCGGCCAGATGCTCAAGGCGCACCTGATGGAGGACGTGCCGGCCTTCAACCAGAGCTCGCTGGCGCCGGGCGTGCCGCCGGAGCTGGAGCCGGTGATCTTCAAGGCCCTGGCCAAGCAGGCCCCGGACCGCTACCCCGGCGCCAAGGCCCTCGCCGAGGACCTCGACCGCGTCGCCGCCGGCGTGACCACCGAGGCGGCCTCGTGGTGGACCGGCGAGGCCAACCGGCGCGAGACCCTCCTGCGCTCCCATGGCGGGACCACGGCCATGGCCATGTTGAATGCGGGCATCGGGCCCAGCCAGCCCGGGGTCACCCAGGTCAGCACCCTGGCGGGCACCCTGCTCCTCGGGCCGCAGGCGCGCAGGTGGCAGGCGCTGGCGCTCGGCATCGGGGCCGCCATCGTGCTCCTCCTGTGCGGCGGCGGGGCCCTGCTGTGGAAGCGCAGCGCGGAGCTCAAGCGCGCCGAGCAGCGCCTCCTCACCGAGAAGCGGCGCATCGCGCAGCGGGACAGGGAGGCCAGGGAGGCGGAGGAGCGGCGCAAAAAGAAGGTCGATCTCATGGACCTGCGCTCGCGGGCGCTGGCCGTGCTGCAGGAGGGGCTGCGGGACGGCGACCCGGCCCTGCGCGGGCGGGCGCTGGCGGCGCTCGGGCAGAGCCGCGACACGCGCCACCGGACGCTCATCGAGCCGCTGCTCAAGGATCCGGACACCGCCGTGCAGGCGCAGGCCGCGGCGGCCCTGGGGCAGCTCGGCGCGCGCTCGGCGGTGCCGGCGCTCCTGGCCATGGTGGGAGACAAGGCCGATCTCAAGGGCCTGCCGGACCTGGGCCTGGCCATGCAGGTCGCCGAGGCGCTGGACAGGCTGGGTGACCCCACGGGGCAGGCCCTCATGCGCAAGGGCCTCAAGGTCAAGGACGACGCGATCGTGCTGCGCGCGGCGCTCCTGCTCTCCGAGAGAGGCGACAAGGCGGCGCGGAAGCTGGTGCAGAAGCGGCTGAAGAAGCGCGGCGCGCCGGAGGCCGAGGTGGTGATGATCCTCGGGCGGCTGGCGCGGGCAGGCGACGCGGAGGCGCAGCGCGATCTCGGGGCGCGGCTGCCCGGCCCGGAGGCGGGGCCGCCGGGC
>JADMIO011011121.1_pt1 | contig 40568 bp, 28 predicted proteins | sample 8958161 | NCBI WGS metagenome assembly JADMIO01 (sample SAMN16585339, study PRJNA669376) | soil metagenome | isolation source: Crop rotation soil | place: USA: Cullars Rotation, Alabama | collected 2011
ACCTTCCGCTTGATCCAAGAGGGGGGGGCCAAGAAGGGGGATGTCCTCGGCATCGCGCGTATCGCCGCGATCCAGGGGGCCAAGCGCACGCCGGACATCATCCCGCTGGCGCATCCGATAGCAATCACCCACGTGGCGGTGGAATTCACGAGCGACGAGGCCGCATCGACTATCGAATGCCGGGCTACCGTCGAGACTGTCGGCCGCACCGGTGTGGAAATGGAAGCGCTTATGGCTGTCAATGCCGCACTCCTGACTATCTACGATATGGTGAAGGCGGTCGACCGCGGGATGATCATCGGCCCCACCCGCCTGCTAGAAAAACGCGGGGGAAAATCAGGGGATTACATCGCCTGACCCGGCCGGCTTGAATTCGCCCGGAACAGCCCCACGTGGCTGAATGCTAGTATTCGACTATCACTTTCTCACGCAAACCAGCCCGCACATTCGGCCTGATGCCCGCTGCCATGAATATTCCCGCTATCAACAGAGAGCTCGACGTAAAGGGGCTCAATTGCCCGTTACCGATCCTGCGCGCCAAGAAGGCGCTCGCGGACATGGAGTCCGGGCAGGTATTGCGCGTGGTGGCCACCGACCCCGGGTCGGTCAAGGATTTCGCAGCGTTCTGCAAGCAAACCGGCAATCCGCTGCTCGCGTCCAACGAGACGCCGAGCGAATTCACCTTTGTCATCTCCAAGCGCTGACGGCCCAAGGGCCAGCCTGCATGCGGCTTTCCAGGCCATGCCAGGATTTGGCCGCACCGGTGCTAGGGCTTGGCGCGGCGGGCCGGCGAGGGCCCGAACTTCCAGAAAATCCAGGTTGCCGCGCCGGCGACGGTAGCGGCGATGACGAGTTTCCGGCCGAAGAGGGCGCGGCGGATGGCGAATGGGCTCATGAGTGCTCCAGAGGTCAGTTGCCGACGAACAGGTCGTTGAACAAGGCCGTGCCGGCATTGACGGCGTAGCGGTCAAAATTTTCAATGCCTGCCTCGCGCAGTACGCTCTCGTCAAGGTACATGTTACCGGTGCGAGACATTCCGGTGGAGGTGAGGATCACGTGCGCGGCATCGGCCATGATATCCGGCGTGCGGCTGGCCTGCAGCACCGCGGAAGGAAAATTGAACTCGACCGCGGAGGTGGCAATGGTGGTGCGCGGCCAGAGGGAATTGACAGCGATCCGGTTGGCGCGAAACTCGGCTGCCATACCCAGCGTGCACATACTCATGCCGTACTTGGAGATGGTGTAAGCGGTGTGCGCCTCGAACCACTTTGCCTGCATGGCCAAAGGAGGGGAGAGATTGAGGATGTGCGGATCGCGGCTCGCAGTCGCGCTGTTGGCGAGATGCGGCAGGCAGGCCTGAGATACCAGGAATGTGCCGCGCACATTGGCATTCATCATCAGGTCGAACTTCTTCGCGGAAGTGGCCGCCGTGCCGGTCAGCGAAATCGCGCTCGCGTTGTTCACGCAAATGTCGATGCCACCGAAATGCGCGACGCACTTCCGTACCGCTTCGGCGATATTATCTGCGTCGCGCACGTCGAGCTGGATGGCGAGCGGCTTGCCACCGGCGGCCGCGATTTCGCCTGCAACCGTATGGATGGTGCCCGGTAGCTTGCGGTGCGGTTCCACCGTTTTCGCGCATACCGCGATGTTGGCGCCATCGGCGGCCGCGCGTAGCGCAATCGCGCGGCCGATGCCCCGAGAGGCACCCGTGATGAACAAGGTCTTGCCGGAGAGCGTTGCATCCATGTTCACTTGCCGGTGAAGTTTGCCTTGCGCTTCTCGACGAACGCTGTCACGCCCTCGCGGAAATCCGCCGTGCCGGCACATTCGGCAAACGCTGCGATCTCGTCGTCGAGCTGCTGGCGAAGTGGCGTGTCGAATGACTGGTTGAGCAGCCGCTTGGCCCGGGCGAATGCCTCGGTGGCGCCGTTGGCCAGGCGGCCTGCAAATGCCGCGCACTCATGTTCCAGCGCCGCCGACGGAACCACGCGATTGATCAGGCCCCATTCGCAGGCCGCTGCGGCATTCAAGGGCTCGGACAGCATGATGAGCTCCGTGGCCCGCCGCATGCCGACCACACGCGGCAGGAAGAACGTGCTTCCCCCGTCGGGCGACAGGCCGATGCGGGCGTATGCCGTGGAGAACTGCGCGTTGTCGGCGGCAATGGCGAAGTCGCAGGCCATGGCGATGCTAAACCCGGCGCCGGCCACCGCGCCGTGGATCTGCGCCAGCACCGGAAACGGCATGGTGCGGATGTTGATGATGGCTTCATGGAGCGCGTCACCCAATGGCTTCACGTGGTGGGTCAAGTCGTCGCGGCGCGCGTGAAACACCGCCACGTCACCGCCCGCCACAAAGGCTTTGCCGGCGCCCTTGACCACCAGCGCGCGAAGGCCGCTACCGGCTTTCAACTGCGCCGTGAGGTCGCGCAGCGCGAGGATCAACTCGTCATTCATGGCGTTGAACACCGCCGGGCGGTTGAATGTCAGCGTGCCGATGTCGCCTTGCTGGGAGAACAGTATGGTGTCGCTCATTGCGGATTCATTTGTCGGGTTGCAGTTCGTCGGCCGGCACGATGCCCCGTTCGATGTAGATGTCGCGCAAGTGTACGCGCAATCGACCGAGGTTCATCGCATAGGCGAGGGCGCCCAGGCTGCACAGGATGCCGCAGGCCAGGTAGGTCCGTGGCGCGCCGATCTGCTGCGCCAGCCAGCCGGCGCCCAAGTGTCCGAGCGGCACGGCACCGGTGAAAAACGTCGAATACACGCTGACCACGCGGCCGCGCTTGTCGTCGTCGGTCACGGTTTGAATGATGGTGTTCACACCTGCGGAGGTGCCCATTACTCCCATGCCGACAAATGCCATCGTCAACATCGACAGTGCGGGAATTTTCAACGGCGCCAGCATGGCAAAGCCGATGGCGCCCAAGGCCGCCAGCGTGGCGGTACCGAGCACCCAGCGGGCGAGGCCGCGCACGCTGGTACGCGTGGCAAGGATGACGGCGCCCGTCAATGCGCCGATGCCTACGGCGCTGACGAACAGGCCATGCAGTTCCGCGCCCTTGCCGAAGGTTTCGACGGCGATCGCCGGCATGAGGATCGAATACGGATTGATGGTGAGGCTGACCACGCCGACGATCAACACCAGCGGCAATATGACCGGGCTGGATAGCGCGATGCGCCAGCCCTCCGCAAGGTCCGCTGCCAGTGATTGGTTGCTTGGGGCACGCTTCAGGTCGCGCGGCGCGATGCGACGGAGTTGGAACACCACGGCCAAGTAGGAAACCGCGTTCAAGCCGAAGCAGGCTGCCTCGCCGACCGCCGCGATCAGCAAGCCGCCGAAGGCAGGTCCAAGCAGCCGCGTGGCGTTGATGTTCGCGGAGTTCAGTGCGATGGCGTTGGGAAGGTCCGCCTTGTCGTCGATGAGTTGGGCGAAAAACGAGTGGCGCGTGGTGACTTCGACCGCCGACAGGATGCCTTGCAGGAAGGCGAACAATCCCAGTAGCGGCACGGTCATATGGCCGCCCCAGGTGAGCGCTGTGAGCACGCCGGCATGGAAGAACAAGATGGTCTGCACGGTCATCAGCAACTTGCGCCGGCTTACCCGGTCGGACAAGGCGCCGGCGATGGGTGTGACGAACAGGAAAGGGATCATCGCCAGGAACCCGACGGTGCCGGTAGCGCCGGTCGAACCCGAAAGGCGGTACGCCAGCCACATGATGGCGACCGATTGCATCCACGATCCAAGTTGCGACACCGTCTGGCCAACGTAATAGCGGCGGAAATTCTGGTGGCGTAGCGCGCGCAGCGCGTAGGGGATTTGCATTCGGATTGGGAAGTCTAGCACTGGTGCGCCTCGCAGGCCGAAAATGGCTGGGAAGGCGCGCCAGTGCTGGAGTTTATTGCGCTAGTTGAGACGCTCTCGCTGGTGCCTGAGTTCCGCCAGGCGCTGCTCGAATTCGGCGAGGCGCGCCTTCTCCTGCGCAACCACGGCGGGGGGTGCGCGGTCAACGAAGCTCGCGTTGCCGAGCTTGGTTTTCGCCCTGGTCACTTCGCCGTCGATGCGCGCAATTTCCTTGTCTATCCGCGCTTTCTCGGCATCGAGGTCGATCTTGATTTCCAGCATCCACTTGCCGGTGGACGTCACGGCAACCGGTGCCTGCGTCGTGGGCAAAGTGCCGACGATCTGCGCCTCGGCGATGCGCGCAATGGCATTGAGGTATGGGAGCTGGGGCGAAACGGCAGCAGGGTTGCCTTCGACGATGAGCGGTACGCGATCCTTGGGCGAAACGCCCATCTCGCCGCGCAAGTTGCGCACGGCATTGATCGATTCCTTCAGGGTCGCGATGAATGCCTCGGCTTCGTTGTCGATTTTCTCCGGCTGGGGCTGAGGGTAGGCGGCGAGCATGATGGTCTCGCCCTTGCGTCCGGCGAGCGGCGCAACCTTCTGCCAAAGTTCTTCAGTGATGAACGGGATGATCGGATGCGCAAGCCTGAGGATCGTTTCCAGCACACGCAACAACGTGCGGCGGGTGCCGCGTTGCTGTGCGGGCGTTCCCGCTTGCAGTTGCACCTTGGCCAGTTCGACATACCAGTCGCAGTATTCGTCCCACACCAGCTTGTAGATGGCGGCGGCCGCATTGTCGAAGCGATACTGCGCGAATGCCTCGGCCACTTCCGCCTCGGCGCGCTGCAACGTGCTGACGATCCATCGGTCGGCAGCGGAAAACTCGTTGTATCCCCCGGGGCCGCAATCGCCTGCGCACTCCTCGATGCCGCGGTCGAAATCCGACTTGCCGTCGACTTGCATCAGCACGAAGCGGCTGGCGTTCCACAGCTTGTTGCAGAAATTTCGATAGCCCTCGCAGCGGGATAGATCGAAGTTCAACGTGAGCGATAGGGGAGCCAGAGCGGCGAATGTAAAACGCAACGCGTCCGTGCCGAACGCCGGTATTCCTGCCGGGAAATTCTTCTTCACGTACTTGGCGGCGCGTTCCTGGTGCGCGGCGAGCATCAGGCCGCGGGTGGACTTTTCCAGCAACTGCTCAAAGCCGATGCCGTCGATGAGGTCGAGCGGGTCGAGGGTGTTGCCTTTCGACTTGGACATCTTCTGGCCTTCGGCATCCCGCACCATGGCATTGATGTACACGTGCCGGAAGGGCACCTTGCCCGTGAAGTGCAAGGTCATCATGATCATCCGCGCGACCCAGAAGAAAATGATGTCGTTGCCGGTGACGAGGACGGAAGAGGGCAGGAAGGCCTTGAGATCCTCGCTCTCGGCGGGCCAGCCCAGCGAGGTGAACGGCACCAACGCGGATGAAAACCAGGTGTCGAGGACGTCGGGGTCCCGCCTGACGGCGCGGCCACCGGCCTGCGCGCGGGCCGCCGCCTCATCACGGGCCACATAGATGTTGCCGGCATCGTCATACCATGCGGGTATCTGGTGGCCCCACCACAACTGGCGCGAGACGCACCAATCCTGGATGTTGTTCAACCAGTGGTTGTAGGTTGCGGACCAGTGATCGGGGAAAAAGCGGATTTCGCCGTTGGCGACGGCGGCCAATCCCTGCTTGGCGAGGCCATCCATCTTGACAAACCACTGGTCCGTCAACATCGGCTCGAGGATTGCGCCGGTGCGATCGGAGCGCGGGACGTTCAGCTTGTGCTTCTTCTCGGACACCAGCAATCCAAGGGACTCCAGGTCTTTCAGCACTCGTTTGCGCGCCTCGAATCGATCGAGTCCGCGATAAGCTTCGGGGGCGGCGTCCGAGATCTTCGCGTCGAGCGTCAGGATGCCGATCTGCGGCAAGCCGTGCCGTTGTCCCATCGCGTAGTCGTTGAAATCGTGCGCAGGGGTGATCTTCACGCAGCCGGTACCGAATTCGCGATCCACGTAATCGTCGGTGATGACCGGAATCGTGCGCTCGGTCAATGGCAGCCGCAGCCGCTTGCCCACCAGGTGCGCGTATCGCTCGTCCGCCGGATTGACCGCCACCGCAACGTCGCCCAGCATGGTCTCCGGGCGCGTGGTGGCGACCGTCAAGCCGCCTTCCCCGTCGTCGAAGGGATAGCGGATCTCCCACAGCTTGCCATCCTCTTCCTCGCTGACCACTTCCAGATCGGAAACGGCCGTTCCCAGCACCGGGTCCCAGTTCACCAGGCGTTTGCCGCGATAGATCAGTCCCTGTTCGTGCAGGCGCACGAACACTTCGGTGACCGCCTCCGACATCTTCGCGTCCATCGTGAAATAGCCGCCGCGGTGGCCCTCGGTGTCGGCAAATTCCCAGTTGGCAGAATCGCCCAGGCGGCGCATCTGCCGGGTGATCGTCGAACCAGATTCATGCTTCCACTGCCAGACACGCTCGATGAACGCGGCGCGGCCCAGGTCATGCCGCGACTTGCCTTCAGCCTGCAACTGGCGCTCGACGACAATCTGGGTGGCGATGCCGGCGTGATCCGTGCCGACGACCCAGTTGGTGTTGTTTCCCTTCATGCGGTGATAGCGGATGAGGGTGTCCATCAACGTCTGCTGGAACGCGTGTCCCATATGCAGCGTGCCGGTAACGTTTGGCGGGGGCAACTGAATGCAGTATGGTTCGGCCTTGCTTCCGGGTTGATGTCGGAAATGGCCGGCGGCTTCCCAGGCGGGATACCAGCGCGACTCGATATCGGCGGGGTCAAAGGCCTTGGCCAGGCCCGGTTCTGCGGCAGTTGCTTGTGTCATGACTTCGGTCGGTGAGGTTGGCGGCTCGCGCCGGATTTACTTTTGGCCGCGTGCGCGGAGCTTGTCTGCAAGGGCGGCATTCACCGCGTCGCCGATTTCATTGGCGATCTCCTGACGCATATCCGTGATGACGTGCGTGATCGCAACATTGATCTGGACGGCAAGCTGGGCGGCGACACGGTCTTCCAGCTTGCCCGCGAGTTCGCGGTCGAGCTTGCCGTATACACGCGAGAAAATATCGTGCGACAGCGCATCGACCTCTGCGTCGGTCAGGTGCTGGAGCGCGGTACCCGGATCCGGCTGGGCGGGCTGCCAGGTCGGCGCGCTGACGACTTCGGTCAACACCGGCACGTTCCGGTCGTCGACGCTGTCGGACGGACGCGGCATGGTGCTATGGCGTCCAACCAATGCATCGACTTTGCCGGCAAGTTCGCGGTCTTTATCCATTTTCGGCAACGTCCAGATGTGTGACGGCGAAGCCACGCGACTTGTAAAACCTCGCGCGCTCACGCGCGCGGGCGCGATCGTCTTCGGTTGCCAGCACCACTTCGCGCAGCGCATCGAACCTGCTGAAGAACGGGGGCGGCTCGTCGCCCAGGTTCAACAGCGCCTCGTGGTGGGCAAGACCGGTATCTGTCTCAGCGATGACGATTGGTGTCGCGGCGGCCAGGGGATGCGCGGCCCGGACATGCGGCACGAAAGACAGTTGCGCGAAGGACCACAGAGCGCGATCAAAGTCCTCCGCCAACGACGACGTGGGCGCGTAGACGATCAGCTTGCGTCCGCCATCGTAGGCTTTCTTTGCCAGTTTGCAGGCGAATAGCAACTTGTTGTCGACGTTGAAGAAGAACTTGATCTCGGTCACGATCGGTGGGACTAGTAACCCGCGCGCTTGAATAGGAAGTTCGCCAGCAACGGAACGGGGCGGCCCGTCGCTCCTTTTTCCGCGCCGGATTTCCAGGCCGTGCCTGCGATGTCCAAGTGCGCCCACTTGTAGGACTTGGTGAAGCGGCCGAGGAAGCACGCCGCCGTGATGCTGCCGCCCGCACGGCCGGCGATGTTGGGAATGTCGGCGAAATTGCTCTTGAGGCCCTCGTCGTACTCGGGCCCCATCGGCAATTGCCAGGCGGCGTCATTGGCGGCGGTACCGGCGCTGACCAGTTCCTGGGCAAGCTTGTCGTCGTTCGCAAACAGTCCGGTCGTCACGTGCCCCAGTGCGATGACCATGGCGCCGGTCAATGTTGCGGCGTCCACCACGGCGGCCGGCTTGAATCGCTCCGCATATGTGAGCGCGTCACAGAGGATCAGGCGGCCCTCGGCGTCGGTGTTGAGGATCTCAACGGTGTGGCCCGCCATGGATTTGACAATATCCCCCGGCCGGGTTGCGTTCCCGCCGGGCATGTTTTCACACGTCGGCACCAGCATGACGACATTGAGAGGCAAGTTCAGCATCCCGACGGTTTTCATGACGCCGAGCATCGAGCCCGCGCCTTGCATGTCGTACTTCATCTCATCCATTTCGGCGGCAGGCTTGATTGAGATGCCGCCCGTGTCGAATGTGATTCCCTTGCCAACCAGGACGACAGGCGCCTGGCCCTTCTTGCCGCCGTTGTGCTCGAGAACGATGAACTTGGGCGGCTGGTAAGAGGCCTTTGATACCGAGAGCAGGGTGTTCATGCCGAGCTTCTCCATATCCTTCTTTTCCAGGATCGTTGCCTTGAATTTGTAGGATTTGGCGAGCGCTTTGGCGGTCTGCGCCAGGTAGGTCGGCGTGGCGATGTTCGGCGGCAGGTTGCCCAAGTCCTTGGTAAGGCTCATGCCTTCGCCGATGGCCTCACCTCGGCGAATGGCCGCTTTCAGGGCTTTTTCATTGGCGCCGCCGTCCAGGTGAAACGTCAGTGCCTTGCCCGCATTCTTGTTGTCGGCCTTGCTTTTCATCTGCGTGAAACGATACGCGGCGTCAATCGCCAGGCAGACCCCCTGCTCGACCTTCCAGGCGAGATCGGCGGCGGCGTAATGCGTTTCGAGCGGGATGACGACATCGGTGGTGGGGGAACTCTTCAAGGCCTTGAATGCGGCCGTGATGGCGGCTGCGAAGACTTTGTTGCCGTAGTCTTTTTCCGCTCCGCAGCCTACCAGCAGGACGCGCTTCGCGCCGATGCCAGTTACTGTGGCCAACAGCAGGGTAGATCCAACTTTTCCAGAGATATCGCCTTGGCCGATCACGCGCGATAATGCTCCGCCGGCGGCTTTATCGAGCACCTGGCCGGCCTTGGATAGTTTTCCCGTGTCGCCCGAGGCGAAAACGCCGATGATGACGCAGTCGGTCTTGAGCTTCGAGAGGTCACCACCTTTTATGCTAAATTCCACGAGATATCTCCTTCAATGATCGGTCCGGCGCATCGCTTTTCGCCGATTGCGCAAAAGTGAAATTATCGCTTTTTTGCGGACCCCCCGTCAAAACGCCACCATCGTGAGCATCTTCCGCCGCAGTTTGACACGCGAGTTTTCCGCTATCAGCGGCGCAGTCATTGGCGTGCTGGTTGGGATTCTGGTCGTCCAGCAGTTGATCTTCTACCTGCGACGCGCGTCGATCGGCCAAGTAGAGCCGGAAGCCGTATTCGCACTGCTTGGATTTGCGTTGCTTGGCTATCTGCCGGTGCTGATGGCGCTGGCACTGTTTATCGGTGTGCTGCTTAGCTTGTCCCGCAGCTACAAGGATAGTGAAATGCCGGTGTGGTTTTCGTCCGGACTGTCGATCGCGGCATGGATCCGGCCGGTCGTATGGTTCGCGTTGCCGGTCGCGGTACTGACGGCCGGGCTGAGCCTTTTCCTGACGCCGTGGGCGGCGGCACAGAGCATGGAGTACCAGCGAATCCTGCGAAGTAAGGATGATGTCGCGAGGTTGTCGCCCGGCAGCTTTATCGAGTCGCGCGGTTCCAACAGCGTGTTTTTCGTCGACAAGACCTCAAGCGGCGAGGAAGAGGTAAGAAATGTGTTTGTCCAATACAACCACAGCGGCCGATCAGGCGTGGTGGTTGCGGAGAAGGGATACCAGCAGATCGATGCCAACGGAGATCGTTTCTTGGTTCTGCAAAACGGCAGGCAGTACGAGGGCACGCCGGGGGCGCTGGATTTTCGGATTGTGGATTTCGAGCGGCAAAAGCGGCTGATCGTGGCCAAGGAGGCGAAAGCCGATGCGCCTTCGACGCGTGCGCTGTCGACGATGGAATTGCTAGTCCAGCCCACCCGTGAAAAGCTGGCGGAGTTGCATTGGCGAATTGCCCTGCCGGTCGCGGCGATGCTGTTGGCGTTGCTGGCAATACCCCTGTCGTTCGTCAATCCGCGCTCGGGTGCGTCATGGAACCTGGTTTTTGCCGTGCTGATTTTCTATCTCTACTACGACCTATTGAAAATTTTCGAGGCGTGGACCACACAAGGAAAGGTGCCTGTCTGGCTGGGCGTGTCGCCAGTCCATGTCGCCATGATTGCTGTATTGCTGGTGCTGTTCTCTCGCCAATTGTTCGCTTTCCGCTGGCTTGCGTTTGCCAGGAAATAGGCGCCGCCCGCGGCGGTTGGATTTGCCTTGGCGCGCGCAGTCGGCTATCATCGCGCCCTTCGCTCTGCGACGGGCACGGAGAGGTGGATGAGCGGTTTAAGTCGCACGCCTGGAAAGCGTGTGTAGGTTAATAGCCTACCGCGGGTTCGAATCCCGCCCTCTCCGCCACAAAGCAGGCATGCAATCAAGCCACCGACCAGGTGGCTTTTTTTGTTTGTCACAGGTTTGTAGTGCGCGCTACGTTTCGTCACGCGGGATTTGCGGCCGGACCGGTAGTATGATCCGGCGCGACGGACTCGCAAGCTGGCCGCATGAATCTGCTGCGCGCAGAAGGTCGTATCCGGTCTCTTCCGCAACAGTCGCGATTCATTCCACTTCTCGTTACGCCTGCCGATACGATGAACGCATACCGCATAGTCAACAAACTCGAAACCAACGAAGCGGAAGAACGCAAGCGATTGTTGAGCGGCCTGCTGGCCGCTCGCGCCAGCATCGAGCCGAAGTATTTTTACGATGAGCTCGGCTGCGCGCTGTATGCGGCAATTTGCCAGCTGGACGAGTACTATCCGACGCGCACGGAGCGAGCGATTTTCCAACGCTATCGCCTGGAAATAGCGGAGGTCATCGGCAAAGGAGGAGTTTTTGTCGACCTCGGCGCCGGGGATTGCTGCAAGGCATTGGGGTGGCTGCCTTTCCTCGAGCCAACGCGATATCTTGCCGTGGATATCGCCGGGCCGACGCTGGAAGCTGCGCTCGCAAGTATTGCCCCGGAATTTCCAGGCACCGATGTGGTTGGGCTGGTGACTGACTTTTCCAGTTCGTTGGCCATTCCGGCCGAGCTGCTGGGGAACAAGGTCACGATGTTCTATCCCGGCTCGAGCATAGGCAATTTCACGCCTGACGAGGCAACGCGTTTCCTGCGGCAAGTTCGCGGGTACATCCGGGGAGGAGGCTTGCTGATTGGCGTCGACGCAAAAAAGGACCCACAGCGGCTGAGTGCTGCCTACGCGGATTCACTCGGTGTTACCGCGGCGTTCAATTTGAACGCACTCAGGCATATCAATCGGCTCGTTGGCACCGATTTCGATGAGCGAAAGTGGCACCATGTCGGCGTCTACAACGAGGTTGCCGGCCGCGTCGAAATGCATTTGCAGTCGACGGTCGAACAATTCGTGCGAATTGACGGAAACGTGCGAAGGTTTGCGGCCGGCGAACGGATCCACTCGGAAAGTTCGTACAAGTACTCGCAGGAGGAGTTCGCCGAGCTGTTGAAGTCCGCCGGGTTCGGCAACGTCAAGGCGTGGAGCAATGACCAGCGGGAGTTTTGGGTGTTCTACGCAAACTAGGCTAGTGTGCCAACGAACAGGTAGCGACTGCCCGGCACGGTGGTTTTGACTGAGTGATTCGCGCAAGCCTCAGCAAGCAGCGACCATGGACGGTCGAAGCCTTCGAAGTTTTTGATCGTGACGCGATGGGTGTATCGCAGGTACCAATTGCCGACGAAAAACCAGGGCGGAAACAACTTGGTGCTCGCGGCAACCACGCGGGTGCCTTTGCGTGCCTGGCGAAAGATGTTTTGCAGTGCGATACGCGAGCGAATGAGGTCATGCGTGTAGCTGAACAGAATCGCGTCGGGCGGCACTGGAATCAAGGCATTTTCGCCAGTTGCCGCCTGAAGGTCGACGTTGTCAAGGGCGTGCTGCCGGACGCGCGCACGAGCCAGCGCAAGCATTGCTGGCGATGGCTCAAAACCAATCACCTTGCCGCTTGCGCCTACGCCACTTGCGAGTAGTGGCAAACACCAACCTGTACCGCAGCCTGCATCGAGCACAGTCTCTCCGGCGCGCAATTGCAGCGCGTCGACGGCCTGGCGGCGTATTCCCGCAATGAATCGGGTTTCTTCGTCGTACGTCGGCGCCAGCCGTTCGTAGAGGGCGCTGGAATCAGAAGCGGGAACGCTCAATCGATGTCTCGTGCCAGCCGCAATCCGCTGAATTGCCAGCGTGCTTCGGGCGGGAAGAAGTTACGGTACGAAGCGCGCAGGTGGCGTTGGGGAGACACGCACGATCCGCCACGCAACACGAACTGGTTGCACATGAACTTTCCGTTGTACTCGCCCACCGCACCGTCCGCAATGCGGAACCCTGGATAGGGCAGATACGCACTTTGCGTCCACTCCCACACGTCACCAAACATCTGGGCGGGCATGTCGGCCGGTGTTTCCTCACGTAGTGCCAAGGGATGCAACGCCTGGCTCTCGACAAAATTGCCTTCGACAGGCAAATTCTCGGCGGCGATCTCCCATTCGGTTTCCCGAGGCAACCTTGCATTTGCCCAACGGGCGTAAGCGTCGGCCTCGAAATAGTTGATGTGGCAAACAGGCGTATTGGGGTCAATCGCAACGGTCCCGTGCAACGTGAAAGTCTGCCATCCGCCGTTGATACGCTCCCAATACATTGGTGCCTTGATGTCGTTCGCCTGGACCCAGTCCCACCCGAGTGACAGCCAGAGTTCTGGTTTGCAGTACCCGCCTGCATCGACGAAGGCAGCGAAATCACCGTGGGTGACGGGATGTGAGGCAATTTGAAAAGGATGGACGAAAACCTTGTGGCGCGGAGTTTCATTGTCAAACGCGAATCCATCGCCGGCGTGGCCGATTTCGCGCAGGCCGCCGTCAAATCGAATCCAGCGTGGTTTGCGTGCCTCAATTGGTGTCAGCGGCCAGCGGCGCTGGAATGCAGGCTTGAGGGGATTGCGCGAGAGCAGGTGCTTGAGGTCGGTCAAGATGAGTTCCTGGTGCTGTTCCTCATGATTGCAGCCAAGCAGCACCAGCGAAGTGAATTCGGGATCCACATCCGGTCCATCGAGGAGTGCCGCGATCCGTCGAGTGATTTCGCGGCGGTACGTGAGGACGCGAGCCAGGTCCGGGCGGGAAATAAGGCCACGTTCGGGTCGCGGGTGCTTGTCCCCAACGCCGTTGTAATAGGAATTGAAAAGCACGCGGAAGCTCGGGTCGAATGGTGTATAGCCCAGTTCGAAACGTTCGAGCAGGAATGTATCGAAGAACCAGGACGTATGCGCCAAATGCCATTTGACCGGGCTTGCATCGGGCATGGATTGCAGTGCGCTGTCCTCTTCTGAAAGGGTCTCGACCAACCGTTCGGTGTTGTTGCGAACGCGAGCAAACAGTGTGGCCAATGTGCCCGCGTTATGCGATTTGGGTTCGCCAGTGGATGATCCAGCGGTATGTTGTTCCGGTTTCCGCTTGTCGTGATATGTCATTTTGGGACCTCATGCTCGCGCTCCCGGCGCGCTGTCGGTAGGTAGTCGCTATACAGTGACCGTTGCTTACATGACGAGTTCTACGGATTGACCGTGATTGTGGACTCACCATCCGAGACCGTTCCAATGACTGCCGCGCCGTTGAACCCTTGCTCGCGGAAAATCGACAGCACCTCGTCAACTGCCGCTGGCGAACATGAGACCAGCAAGCCGCCGGATGTTTGCGGGTCGCTGAGAATGTCCTGGACGACCCGAGGCAGCGATGAATCGATGTGAATGGCATCTCCGTAGCCCGCCCAATTCCGCGACGAGGCGCCGGTGATCATCCCCGCGACTGCCAGTTCCGCAGCGCCGGAAAGCAAGGGAACGGCACCAAAATCAATCGTCGCAGACTTGCCGGAGCCGCGACAAACTTCCAGAAGGTGGCCGGCCAATCCGAATCCCGTTATGTCGGTAAGTGCATGGACATCTGGCAGCATACCCAGGGCGATGCCCGGAGTATTCAGGCGGGTCGCGACGTCGATCATCGCGGCATATCCGGACGCATCCAATCGTCCTTTTTTCAGCGCCGCAGACAAAATGCCTACGCCGAGGGGTTTGCCAAGTATCAGCTTGTCACCTTCGCGTGCTCCGGCATTTCGTTTCAGGTTCCTGGGATCTACCAAGCCGATTGCAACGAGTCCGTAAATGGGTTCGACCGAATCGATCGTGTGTCCACCTGCGATGGGAATCCCGGCCGCGCGGCACACCGCTTCGCCACCCGCCAAAATGCTGCGAATGGTATCAACAGGGAGCACATTGACCGGCATGCCGACCAGTGCCAGCGCAAACAGCGGCGTGCCTCCCATGGCGTAGACATCGGATATTGCGTTGGTAGCGGCGATGCGACCGAAATCGAATGGGTCATCGACGATCGGCATGAAAAAATCCGTGGTGGCGACGATGGCCTGCGTCTCGTTGATTTGGTATACCGCGGCGTCATCCGCCGTTTCGATGCCGACCAGCAGTTCCCTCGGGAGGAGGCCTCCCGCGGACTTCGCGATAATCCTTTCCAGCACGGCCGGAGCAATTTTGCATCCGCAGCCGCCGCCGTGCGAAAGCGATGTCAGGCGAGGTGCAGCGGTTGGCGGTGCTGGAGTGTCCATGGAACTCGCGTATGCGGGTAATAGTTGGTTCGATTCTACGCGCCTCAAATGGAGTCTGTTTGCCATGCGCAGTCAATTGCGCTTTCGACGGGCAAACCCTGCAGAAGTGGGATAAAATCACAAGTGGCGGGTCTCCCCGCATTCAATCTTTGTGAACCTGGTCAGGTCGGGAACGAAGCAGCCACAGCGAAGTAATTGAAGTGCCGGGGGTCAGGCTCGCCACCCTCATTCCAATATGGCCCACCAAGTCCTAGCCCGCAAATGGCGTCCCCGCAGTTTTGCCGATGTCATCGGGCAAGATCATGTGGTGCGTGCACTTGCGAACGCGCTTGACAGCGGTCGCATCCACCATGCCTATCTTTTCACCGGAACTCGCGGAGTCGGCAAGACGACGCTGGCGAGGATCCTTGCCAAGGCGCTGAATTGTGAAACCGGGCTGTCGTCTAAGCCCTGCGGCAAGTGCCAGGCGTGCGTGGATATCGACGCAGGTCGCTTTGTCGACCTGCTTGAGGTAGACGCGGCGACCAATACCAAGGTCGATGAAATGCGTGAGTTGCTCGAAACGGCCCAGTATGCCCCGGTCTCGGGCCGATACAAGGTGTACATCATCGACGAAGTGCACATGCTGTCGAAGTCGGCGTTCAATGCAATGCTCAAAACATTGGAAGAGCCACCCGGCCACGTCGAGTTTGTGCTGGCGACGACCGATCCGCAAAAACTGCCGATTACCGTGTTGTCGCGGTGCTTGCAGTTCAACCTGAAGAATCTACCGCCGCCATTGATCGTGGAACATCTTGCGGGCATCCTGCAGGCCGAAGGCATCGCGTTCGAAAGAACAGCGTTGGAACTGCTTGGACGCGCCGCAGAAGGCAGCGCACGCGATGCCTTGAGCTTGCTGGATCAAGCGATTGCCTACGGGGCGGGAAGCGTGGGAACTGCCCAAGTTGGCGCCATGCTGGGTTCCCTGGACCAATCCTACCTGTTCGCCATGCTCGAAGCATTGCGGGATGTCGACGCCAAACGCATGGTCGCAGAAATCAGCGAGTTGGCTGGGCGCAGTGTTTCCTTCGACATGACGCTGAAGGAGCTTGCGGCGCTGCTTTCGCGGATCGCATTGGTGCAAAGTGCCGGGCCAGGCAGCGTTGAAGGGCCGGACGCCGGCCGGATCACGCAACTGGGAGAGTCACTTGGCAAGCAGAGGGTCCAACTCTATTACCAGATAGCTTTGCTGGGCCGACGGGACTTACCGCTCTCGCCGGACGAGCAATCTGGTTTTACGATGACAATGTTGAGGATGTTGTCGTTTGCGGGGCAAGTAAACTCATCAACGGAAGCGATCGACTCGCCGGCTGCAAGCCAGAGGCAAACGATCAGTGCGGCCGCCAGTGCGGCATCGCCCCAGCTTTCTGTGCTGCCGCGGCATGCCGGCGAAACTTCGCCAACGAAACTTGAAGATTGGCCCGCCTTTGTCGCCAGCCTTGGTTTGGCGGGAATGGCTGGAATGTTAGCGAAGCAGTGCGAGTTGCTGCAATTTGCGGATGGCGTGCTTGAACTGCGCCTGCCTGAAGCACAAAAACATTTGGCGGAGAAGGCATACCAGGAAAAATTGCGCAGTGAACTCGTCGGTAAACTGGGTTCCGCCGTTCGGGTCCAGATAAAGATTGGTGAGGCGAGCGGGCAGAGTTTGGCTGCGCAGGAAGTTCGCGACCGTGAGGCGCGCCAGGCCACTGCCGAGGCCGAGATTGCCAACGATCCCTTTATCAAGACACTGAAACAGGATTTTGGTGCCGAGGTGTTGCGGGAAACGATTCGACCGGCAGCGGGGCCGACTTGAACAAGCTTAGCGTTTTGGAGGTGCGGAAATGATGAAGGGCGGATTGGGCGGCCTGATGAAACAGGCGCAGCAGATGCAAGAGAACATGCGCAAAGTGCAGGAGCAGCTAGCTACGGTGGAGGTTGAAGGGCAGTCCGGTGGCGGTATGGTCAAGGTGATCATGACTTGTCGCAATGACGTAAAGCGCGTTGCCATCGACCCATCGGTGATGGACGATCGTGAGATGCTTGAAGATTTGATTGCTGCGGCGGTTAACGATGCGGTCCGCAAGGCCGAAACCACGACTCAGGAAAAAATGGGTGCCTTTGCGTCGGGATTGAATTTGCCGCCAGGCATGAAATTGCCTTTCTAATGCGACCAGTGAAGGAGACCTGCCGAATCTGCGAGCGTTTGGGATGAAAACCCCGTCTTCCCTGGATTCGCTAATCCAGGCGCTGCGCTGCTTGCCGGGCGTTGGCCCGAAGTCCGCACAACGCATTGCGTACCACCTGCTGCAACGTGATCAGCGCGGGGCCATGCAACTTGCCGAGTCGATGAAAAATGCGGTTGAACGTATTCGCCACTGTGGCCAGTGCAATACTTTCACTGAAACCGAGGTTTGCGAAGTTTGCGCCTCCGCCAGGCGGGACCAGAGCCTGCTTTGTGTCGTGGAAACGCCCGGGGACCTGGTGATGATGGAGCAGACGCAAAGTTACCGTGGTCTGTACTTCGTTTTGATGGGTAGGCTTTCACCGCTGGACGGAATCGGCCCTCGGGAAATACACCTGGATCGTTTGCAGAAGCGGCTAGCCGACGGAATAGTGCAGGAAGTCATACTCGCAACCAATTTCACCGTGGAAGGCGAGGCAACCGCGCACTACATCGGTGAATTGGCTGCTGACGCGGGGCTCCGTGTGTCAAGAATCGCGCGTGGACTACCAGTCGGAGGTGAGCTGGAACACGTCGATAGCGGGACACTGGCCCAGGCGCTCATCGAGAGACGTTCGCTGTAACACGTGGATCTAGTTTCCTGCCGCACGTTCCAGCATGCGGCGGGCCGTACCGCGAATCAGGCGATACAGTTTCGGCAGTAGCCAGATTGCCATCGCGACGAACAATGCGAGCCCTGCTAGGAATAGTGCCGGGTGAGTTATCGCCAGTAACAGGCCTGCAATGACCAAGCCGTCCTCGGAAGTGGACGCCACAAGATTACTTACCGGCTCCGGCGAAGTGTTGATGGCAGCACGGGCGGTGGCCTTGGTAAAGTGAGTTCCCGCCGTGATGGAGCCGCCCAGCAGGCCGGCTGCGATCGTCCAGGCTGCGTTGTCATCGGTGCCAATCACACCAGCCGCGAGCAGTGCGCCGGCCGGGATGCGAATGAAGGTGTGTATGACGTCCCATGCTGAATCGATGCCTGGCACCTTGTCGGCCAGAAACTCCAGTGCCAGTAACATCGCGGTGCTCGCCATCACCAGTTTGTGAGATAGCACCGACAAGTTCTCAGGTGCCTGCCAGCCAAACCAATGGAAGTGCCCGGCGAGCCCGACAAGCAGGAGGACGGCGTACAGGCGAATGCCGCTGGCCCATGCCAGTGCACATGCGAGAGCGATACTGGAGAGTTCATCCATATCTATCAGCCCAAACGAAATGTTGCCCGGTACCTTTTGAGAAAAAAGTTCGATCAGTGTTGACCGGTCCCATGAATTATGGCTATAATTGCGGTTCTTCGAAATTCATAACGAAGTTGCAGCGCCAAGTTAATTCGCCTTCAAAAGCGAGGCTGTAATCGGGCGCGGGGTGGAGCAGTCTGGCAGCTCGTCGGGCTCATAACCCGAAGGTCGCAGGTTCAAATCCTGCCCCCGCAACCAACATGAATTTTCGAAATTGCTCTTTAAAAATTAGACAATCGATAAAGGTGGGCACGGAGTGTGTCAGGTACCTTGGGCCGGTGAAGTTTGCTGGTGCAGGGTTTGAACTCGACATATCGAAGTGCTCACAAGAAGTATATTTTGATAGGTAAATGGAAACATTGACCTGTCGATAACTTTGAGTGAGGGAGCCTTAGGGCTCCACAAAACAGGAATTAAACTTAAGAGTTTGATCCTGGCTCAGATTGAACGCTGGCGGAATGCTTTACACATGCAAGTCGAGCGGCAGCGCGGGGCAACCTGGCGGCGAGCGGCGAACGGGTGAGTAATGTATCGGAACGTATCCATGAGTGGGGGACAACCTAGCGAAAGTTAGGCTAATACCGCATACGCAGGGGACTGGAAAGTGGGGGATCGCAAGACCTCACGCTCTAGGAGCGGCCGATATCAGATTAGCTAGATGGTGAGGTAAAGGCTTACCATGGCGACGATCTGTAGCTGGTCTGAGAGGATGATCAGCCACACTGGGACTGAGACACGGCCCAGACTCCTACGGGAGGCAGCAGTGGGGAATTTTGGACAATGGGGGCAACCCTGATCCAGCCATTCCGCGTGAGTGAAGAAGGCCTTCGGGTTGTAAAGCTCTTTTGTTCGGGACGAAACGGTTACGGCTAATACCCGTGACTAATGACGGTACCGGAAGAATAAGCACCGGCTAACTACGTGCCAGCAGCCGCGGTAATACGTAGGGTGCGAGCGTTAATCGGAATTACTGGGCGTAAAGCGTGCGCAGGCGGTTTTGTAAGCCAGATGTGAAAGCCCCGGGCTCAACCTGGGAATGGCATTTGGGACTGCAAGGCTGGAGTATGGCAGAGGAGACTAGAATTCCTGGTGTAGCAGTGAAATGCGTAGATATCAGGAGGAATACCGATGGCGAAGGCAGGTCTCTGGGCCAATACTGACGCTCATGCACGAAAGCGTGGGGAGCAAACAGGATTAGATACCCTGGTAGTCCACGCCCTAAACGATGTCAACTGGTTGTTGGGGGATTTATTCTCTTAGTAACGAAGCTAACGCGTGAAGTTGACCGCCTGGGGAGTACGGTCGCAAGATTAAAACTCAAAGGAATTGACGGGGGCCCGCACAAGCGGTGGATGATGTGGATTAATTCGATGCAACGCGAAAAACCTTACCTACGCTTGACATGTCCGAAAGCCTGAAGAGATTTGGGTGTGCTCGAAAGAGAATCGGAACACAGGTGCTGCATGGCTGTCGTCAGCTCGTGTCGTGAGATGTTGGGTTAAGTCCCGCAACGAGCGCAACCCTTGTCATTAGTTGCTACATTTAGTTGGGCACTCTAATGAGACTGCCGGTGACAAACCGGAGGAAGGTGGGGATGACGTCAAGTCCTCATGGCCCTTATGCGTAGGGCTTCACACGTCATACAATGGTCGGTACAGAGGGTCGCCAACCCGCGAGGGGGAGCCAATCTCAGAAAGCCGATCGTAGTCCGGATCGCAGTCTGCAACTCGACTGCGTGAAGTCGGAATCGCTAGTAATCGCGGATCAGCATGTCGCGGTGAATACGTTCCCGGGCCTTGTACACACCGCCCGTCACACCATGGGAGCGGGTTTTACCAGAAGTAGCTAGGCTAACCGCAAGGGGGCCGGTTACCACGGTAGGATTCGTGACTGGGGTGAAGTCGTAACAAGGTAGCCGTATCGGAAGGTGCGGCTGGATCACCTCCTTTCTAGAGTAAACCTTACGCGTTTCGTGTCCACTTTTATCGGTTGTCTAAGGCAAGCTGCCGGGTGCCCTGGTTGTGTTGGGGTGAGTCGGTGCGGTAGGTAGACGGGGGATTAGCTCAGCTGGGAGAGCACCTGCTTTGCAAGCAGGGGGTCGTCGGTTCGATCCCGTCATCCTCCACCAAGTGGGGTCTGTAGCTCAGTTGGTTAGAGCACCGTCTTGATAAGGCGGGGGTCGTTGGTTCGAGACCAACCAGACCCACCAAATACCTGTAGCGGGCTTGTGGTTGAACCAGATGCGAGTAGTGAGCGGTGCGTGTTCGAAGAATGCGCAGTGCTCAACGCTTGGCGTTGAAGGTTTGAATGTTCTTTAAAAACGTGGAGAAGTAAAGACAACGCATTAGATGTTCGAGGGGTGATAAGCCCTGAGGACAAACGATGCGGGGTTAGATTGTATCGACTGCCATCTCTTGAAGAAGTGAGTTCTCGAAGGGGTGGTGGGTAACAAGCGCGATTTCTGTGGCGTGATGGTCCTCGGTAATGTCAGGAGGGCTTAACGTTATAGAGTCAAGTGACTAAGTGCATGTGGTGGATGCCTTGGCGATTACAGGCGATGAAAGACGCGATAGCCTGCGAAAAGCTCCGGGGAGCTGGCAAATGAGCATTGATCCGGAGGTGTCTGAATGGGGAAACCCACCCGCAAGGGTACCTGGGCCTGAATACATAGGGCTCAAGGAGCGAACGTGGTGAACTGAAACATCTTAGTAGCCACAGGAATAGAAATCAACCGAGATTCCCAGAGTAGTGGCGAGCGAAATGGGACCAGCCAGCAACTTTTAGCGATTGATTTAGCGGAACGGTTTGGAAAGGCCGGCCATAGCGGGTGATAGCCCCGTACGCGAAGGATGAGTCGTGGAACTAAGGTTGCGACAAGTAGGGCGGGACACGTGAAATCCTGTCTGAAGATGGGGGGACCATCCTCCAAGGCTAAATACTCGTAATCGACCGATAGTGAACCAGTACCGTGAGGGAAAGGCGAAAAGAACCCCGGGAGGGGAGTGAAATAGATCCTGAAACCGCATGCATACAAACAGTCGGAGCCTGGGCAACTGGGTGACGGCGTACCTTTTGTATAATGGGTCAGCGACTTACGTTGTGTTGCGAGCTTAACCGCATAGGGAAGGCGTAGCGAAAGCGAGTCTGATAAGGGCGTTGAGTAGCACAGCGTAGACCCGAAACCGGATGATCTATCCATGGCCAGGATGAAGGTGCCGTAACAGGTACTGGAGGTCCGAACCCACTAACGTTGAAAAGTTAGGGGATGAGCTGTGGATAGGGGTGAAAGGCTAAACAAATCCGGAAATAGCTGGTTCTCTCCGAAAACTATTTAGGTAGTGCCTCAAGTATCACCATCGGGGGTAGAGCGCTGTTTTGGCTAGGGGGCCGTTTAGGTCTACCAAACCAAGGCAAACTGCGAATACCGATGAGTGCGAGCTTGGGAGACAGACGCCGGGTGCTAACGTCCGACGTCAAGAGGGAAACAACCCAGACCACCAGCTAAGGTCCCCAAACACAGTTAAGTGGAAAACGAAGTGGGAAGGCTAAAACAGTCAGGATGTTGGCTTAGAAGCAGCCATCATTTAAAGAAAGCGTAATAGCTCACTGATCGAGTCGTCCTGCGCGGAAGATGTAACGGGGCTAAACTGTGTACCGAAGCTGTGGATTTGCACGCAAGTGCAGATGGTAGGAGAGCGTTCCGTAAGCCTGTGAAGATGCATCGAGAGGTGTGTTGGAGGTATCGGAAGTGCGAATGCTGACATGAGTAGCGATAAAGGGTGTGAAAAGCACCCTCGCCGAAAGCCCGAGGTTTCCTGCGCAACGTTCATCGGCGCAGGGTGAGTCGGCCCCTAAGGAGAGGGCGAAAGCCGTATCTGATGGGAAGCTGGTTAATATTCCAGCACCACTGTTCAATGCGATGTGGGGACGGAGAAGGTTATGCAAGCCGGGTGTTGGACGTCCCGGTTCAAGCGTGTAGTCGTGCTGCCTAGGCAAATCCGGGCGGCTTAGATGAGGCGTGATAACGAGCTCTCTTCGAGAGTGAAGTTGCAGATACCAAGCTTCCAGGAAAAGCCACTAAGCTTCAGTTGAACAGGACCGTACCGCAAACCGACACAGGTGGGCAGGATGAAAATTCTAAGGCGCTTGAGAGAACTCAGGAGAAGGAACTCGGCAAATTGACACCGTAACTTCGGAAGAAGGTGTGCCTTGATAAGGTGTAGTCCCTCGCGGATGAAGCCGTAAGAGGTTGCAGAGAATCGGTGGCTGCGACTGTTTAACAAAAACACAGCACTCTGCTAAGACGATGAGTCGACGTATAGGGTGTGACGCCTGCCCGGTGCCGGAAGGTTAAGTGATGGGGTGCAAGCTCTTGATCGAAGCCCCGGTAAACGGCGGCCGTAACTATAACGGTCCTAAGGTAGCGAAATTCCTTGTCGGGTAAGTTCCGACCTGCACGAAAGGCGTAACGACTTCCCCACTGTCTCCAACAAAGGCTCAGCGAAATTGAATTCCCCGTGAAGATGCGGGGTTCCCGCGGTCAGACGGAAAGACCCCGTGCACCTTTACTGCAACTTTACACTGGCATTAGGAATGGAACGTGTAGGATAGGTGGTAGGCATTGAAGCGGAGGCGCTAGCTTTCGTGGAGCCGTCCTTGAAATACCACCCTTTTTGTTCCTGATGTCTAACCGCGACCCGTCACCGGGTCCGAGACAGTGTATGGTAGGCAGTTTGACTGGGGCGGTCGCCTCCCAAAGAGTAACGGAGGCGCGCGATGGTAGGCTCAATCCGGTCGGAAATCGGATGTTGAGTGCAATGGCAAAAGCCTGCCTGACTGCAAGGTCGACGGACCAAGCAGAGACGAAAGTCGGTCATAGTGATCCGGTGATCCCGAATGGAAGGGTCATCGCTCAACGGATAAAAGGTACGCCGGGGATAACAGGCTGATCGCACCCAAGCGTCCATAGCGACGGTGCGGTTTGGCACCTCGATGTCGGCTCATCACATCCTGGGGCTGTAGCCGGTCCCAAGGGTATGGCTGTTCGCCATTTAAAGTGGTACGTGAGCTGGGTTCAAAACGTCGTGAGACAGTTTGGTCCCTATCTGCCGTGGGCGTTGGAAATTTGACGGGGGCTGCTCCTAGTACGAGAGGACCGGAGTGGACGTACCGCTGGTGTACCTGTTGTCTCGCCAGAGGCATCGCAGGGTAGCTATGTACGGAAGAGATAACCGCTGAAAGCATCTAAGCGGGAAACTTGCCTGAAGATAAGATTTCCCGGGGGTTCAACCCCCTTGAAGGGTCGTTCGAGACCAGGACGTTGATAGGTCGGGTGTGGAAGCGTGGTAACACGTTAAGCTAACCGATACTAATTGCCCGTACGGCTTGACTCTATAACCTTAAGCGATCGAAAGATCCGAAGCGTCGTAGATAAAGCGCGCAACAATCTAACCTTTACTTCTCCCACCCTACATCGTTGGACGTTCACCAACAGGCCTAAACCCCCTGGAACGCACAACTCCCGAATTCTTGGCGACCATAGCGCGTTGGCCCCACCCCTTCCCATCCCGAACAGGACCGTGAAACGACGTTGCGCCGATGATAGTGCGGTCTTACCCGTGCGAAAGTAGGTCATCGCCAAGACCTTATTCAAGCAAAAGCCCCAGTGGAGTACCACTGGGGCTTTTTGCTTTGCGCGCCGCCTTCGCGACGCGTACCACACGAACCATTACCAGTTGTACTTCACCGTGTAGCGGATCACCGCCTCGCCGCCCTTCGCGATCCGCACCGGAAAATGCACCGTGCGTGCGTCCACCTTCTCGAAATTCTGCGATTTCTTGACGATGCTCCACGTCGTCCAGCGATAGAGATTCTCTTTCGCGATCACCGTGACCGGCTCATCCTTCTGGTTGCGCAACTTGATTTCGATCTCTTCCTCCATCACCTTGCCGGTCGTGTCGATCTTGAAATCGACCTGTCTCCGCTCGCCGACCACGTCGAACGCGCTGCCGAGCTTGATCTGCACAGTCTCGTTTTTCGCGGTGTGATCGATCAAGTCCTCGCCGATAAACTCCAGCGACTGGTCGGCCGAATCAAGCTTGGCGACCCGGACCTTTCCTGCCGGCAGTGGCACGCCCAGGCGATTGTCCTCGCGATTCTTGAATCGCAGGTACACGTCCACCTTCTTGTTCGATTGCACGCCGAAATTGCGATCGCTCATCGGGCTACCGTAGTTGCCGAGGTACTGTCCCGCCTGGCCGTAATAGACGAGTGTTTTCTCGCAGCCAATGCCGCGTGCCACAGGAAAAAGCTCCAGTTGCTTGGTCGCGTTGTTCCGCAGCGTCGCCGGCCGGCCGAGCGTGTACAGGTGATATTCGAAGAACGATTTCTCGGCAAACCCCGCTTCCTTCGCAACTGCCGCCGACATGCGATCCATCGACGCGGGCGCATAGGCACGCTGCGGCGGTGCGGCCCGTTGTACATCGCCGGCCACCAGTTTCAGCTTTGCATCCTCGAACGTGGCACCCGTCTGGTTGATGATCGTGACCCACGCACCGACGTCCAGCTTGCAGCTGGCCGCCGTTTCGCTCAATACCAGGTTGTAGTCCGCCCACCAGGTAATGCCGCCGGTCTGGAAACCCACCCGTGCCTTGTGCGCGCCGGCGCGGTCCGCGGCAATATCCCATACCAGCGTCGGTTTGCTGATCAATCCGCCGGGCAACGATGCCAGCCTGACGCCCGAATAGGACTGGATGGTGCGTATGGATCCGTCGGCCATGCGCAGAATCAAACCGCCCTGCGTACCGATCAAGGTGCCCGTGACGATCTCGACATTCTGGCCGCGATACTGGTCAACGGACACCTCACGGTCCAGGTACTTCTGCATCAGCTTGTTGGTACTCGTCAGGTCGAATTCGAAGCTCTGTTCGATCACCCGCGTGCCTGCCGGATCGAGCAGCGATTCGAACGACACCGTCGTTGGATCGATCAAGGCCGGCACATCGGTGACGCGGACCACGCTGCGGCCGCGCTGCAGGCTGACCTCCTGCTCCTGCTTCACCATCGCATACCCGGGCACCACCATGCCTTCCCCGCCCGCCTGGAACATGGCGGATGACAGCGTTCCGGGCTGCGCACTGGAGTAGATCGTGACGCTGGATTGGGCGAATGCCGGCAGCGCCAAGATGGTGGCGATAGCGGCGAATAGGGGTCGAAACCGCGACGGTTGGTGCATGAAAGTCTCCTCAGGGGTGAACGTATAATGCTTTCAACGTGCCACTTTCGATTCCGGGTTAATCATGAAGTTTACGGGCAGCCAGAACTACATCGCCACCGAGGACCTGATGCTGGCGGTGAACGCCGCCGTCACCTTGCAGCGTCCGCTGCTCATCAAGGGCGAGCCAGGCACCGGCAAGACCATGCTGGCGGAGGAGGTCGCCGCGGCCCTCGGCAAGCGGCTCCTGCAGTGGCATATCAAGTCGACCACCAAGGCACAACAGGGCCTTTACGAGTATGACGCCGTTTCCCGCTTGCGCGATTCGCAATTGGGCGAGGAGAAGGTCAAGGACATCCGCAACTACATTCACCAGGGCACCCTGTGGCAGGCCTTCGCGTCCGACGAGCAGGTGGTACTGCTGATCGACGAGATCGACAAGGCCGACATCGAATTCCCCAATGACCTCCTGCGCGAACTCGATCGCATGGAGTTCTACTGCTACGAGACGAGGGAGACCGTCGTCGCCAAGCACCGTCCCATCATCTTCATCACCAGCAACAATGAGAAGGAATTGCCGGACGCCTTCCTGCGCCGCTGCTTCTTCCACTACATCCGCTTCCCCGACGCCGAAACCATGCAGCGCATCGTCGACGTCCACTACCCCGGCCTCAAGAAGGCACTGCTCAAGCAGGCGCTGGAAGTATTCTTCGACATCCGCGACATGCCCGGCCTGAAAAAGAAGCCGTCCACGTCCGAACTCCTCGACTGGATCAAACTGCTGGTCGCCGAAGACATCCCCCCCGAGGCCCTCAAGTCCGGCGATTCCGCCAAGCTGATCCCGCCTTTGTACGGCGCCTTGCTCAAGAACGAGCAGGACGTGCACCTGTTCGAGAAGCTGGTCTTTCTCGCCAAGCGCAACCGCTGAGGCCGGCCGTGGCCTGGATCGAACCTGTCACGCTCGCCGGCCGCCACGCCATGCTCGAGCCCTTGCAACCCGACCATGCCCCCGCGCTTCGAGACGCGGCGGCCGATGGCGAACTCTGGAAACTCTGGTTCACCAGCGTGCCGTCTCCCGAAAACACCGAATCCTATGTCGCCGGGGCACTCGCCGAACGCGCGGCCGGTCAATCGATGCCTTTCGTCGTCCGGCGCGCCGCCGACCAGCGCATCATCGGCTGCACCCGCTACTGCTTCATCGAATCCGCGCACCGCCGCCTCGAGATCGGCTACACCTGGTACGCCGCCAGTGCCCAACGCACCGCCATCAACACCGAGTGCAAACTGCTGCTGCTCGGCCACGCGTTCGAGGACCGCAACGCCATTGCCGTCGAACTCTGCACCAGCTTCTTCAACATGCGCTCCCGCGCCGCCATCGAGCGGCTCGGTGCCAAGCAGGACGGCATCCGCCGCAACCATCGCCTCATGCCTGACGGCACGCCCCGCGATACCGTCGTCTACAGCATCATCGCCGGTGAATGGCCGTCGGTGAAGCGCAACCTCCAGTGGTTGCTCGAATACCCGCGCGCATAGCGCCAAGCCATGCTCATCGACTTCTTCCTCTCCCTCAAGCAAGGCGGCCTGCCGGTGTCGGTGAAGGAATACCTCACGCTCTGCGAAGCGATGGAGAAGGGGGTGATCCACGGTAGCGTCGACGATTTCTACTTTCTCTCCCGCGCATGCCTGGTGAAGGACGAAGCACATTTCGATCGCTTCGACCGCGCCTTCGCCGCCTACTTCAAGGGCATCGAATCGCTCGACGCCGTGCTGCCCGCGGATATCCCGGAGGAGTGGCTGCGCAAGCTCGCCGAGAAACTACTCACCGACGAGGAAAAGGCCGAGATCGAGGCCCTCGGCGGCTGGGACAAGCTGATGGAAACGCTGAAGCAACGCCTCGCCGAACAAAAGGGCCGCCACCAGGGCGGCAACAAATGGATCGGCACGGCCGGCACCTCGCCCTTCGGCGCCTACGGCTACAACCCGGAAGGTATTCGCATCGGCCAGGAAGGCTCGCGCAACAAGAGCGCCGTCAAGGTATGGGACCAGCGCGCCTTTCGCGACTACGACGACAACGTCGAGCTCGGCATCCGCAATATCCAGCTCGCCCTGCGCCGCCTGCGCCGCTTCGCCCGCGAAGGTGCCGAGGAAGAGCTCGACATGGACGGCACCATCCGCGCCACCGCCCACAACGGCGGCTATCTGGACCTGAAGCTCGTCCCCGAGCGCCACAACAAGGTCAAGGTACTGCTGTTCCTCGACGTCGGCGGCTCGATGGACGAATACGTGCACCGCTGCGAGGAACTCTTCTCCGCCTGCAAGACCGAGTTCAAGCACCTCGAGTATTTCTATTTCCACAACTTCATCTACGAAGGTGTGTGGCGCAACAACCGCCTGCGCCATTCGGAAAAGCAGCGCACCTACGATGTGCTGCACAAGTACGGCCCGGACTACAAGCTCATCATCGTCGGCGACGCCACCATGAGCCCCTACGAGATCCTCCAGCCCGGCGGCAGCGTCGAGCACTGGAACGACGAAACCGGCGCCATCTGGCTGAAGCGCCTGACCGGTTTCTACCGTCATTCGGTGTGGATCAACCCCACGCCCGAGCACCACTGGCCCTGGACCCAGTCCATCAAGATCGCCCGCGAGCTGATGGAGGACCGTATGTACCCGATGACCGTTGGGGGCCTGGAAAAAGCCATGCGCGAGCTTTGCTGAAGCCACGCTACAATAGCCGCCAAACGATACCTACCGGAGGGACGCTTGCGCATCGCCATGCTTGAAGACGACCTGGACATCGGCGCCGCCATGCAGCAGTGGCTGGAGGCCGGTGGTCACACGGTTCACCACTTCGCCTCCGGCAAGGCCATCGTGCGCGAAGCCGCGCGCGAGAGCTTCGACCTGTTTCTGCTCGACTGGCACGTGCCGGATTTGTCCGGCGAGGAAGTGTTGAAGTGGCTGCGCGAAAAGCAGCAGTCCACGGTGCCGGTGCTGTTCGCCACCAGCCGCGATTCCGAGCAGGATATCGTGGCAGCACTCGCCGCCGGTGCCGACGACTACATGATCAAGCCCGTGCGCCGCATGGAACTCCTGGCACGCGTCGAGGCGCTGCTGCGCCGCATGCGCCCGCGCCAGCCCGAGGCCGAATCCATCGAGCTGCCGCCGTACCACATCGATCTCGTCAACCGCGTCGTCAAGCTCGATGGCAATCCGCTGGAGATGACCGACAAGGAATACGACCTCACCCTGTTCCTGTTCCGCAACCTGGGACGTCTGCTGTCTCGGGGGCACATTTCGGAAAGCGTGTGGGGCCGTTCGGCCGACGTGCAATCGCGCACCGTCGACACGCACGTGAGCCGCGTGCGCAAGAAACTCGATTTCGGTCCGGAGCGCGGGTTGCGCCTGACGCCGATCTACAACTTCGGCTACCGCCTGGAAAAGGTCACGCTCTAGGCGCGCTGGAAGAGGTATATCCCCTCGGCATCGCGCGTCCGCACGGCGCGGCCGGCGTGCCACAGGTAGTGCAGGTGGGCGATGGCCTCGCCGATGGCGAACACCAACTGGTGTTCGTTCAACGCGCGCTTGAACAGCACCGGCAGGATCTCGGCGGCGGATTTCGGCGTCTCGATGGCCGCCTCCAGTTCCGCCAGCCGCTTGCCGTGATGCGACCGCAGCTCCGCCGTCCGCGCATGCAGGCCCGTGAACACCCGGTCATGCGACGGCAACACCAGCGTGCTCTCCGGCAGTGCATCGAACTTGTCCATCCCCGACAGGAACAGCCGCAGCGGATCCGCCTCCGGCTGGTTGCCCCACACCCCCACGTTGGTGGTGATGCGCGGCAGTACCTGGTCGCCTGAAATCAGGATGTCGCCATCCGCGCTGAACAGCGTCGCGTGTTCGGGCGCATGGCCGAATGCGGTGATCACCCGCCACTTGTGCTTGCCGATTTCGATGACATCCCCGTCCATGATGCGCACATACTGTTTGGGTACCGTCGGCACGCCCCGCTTGTAGGCCCCGCTGCGCATCTTCTGGGCTTCCGCGAAATCCGGCCGCGCCCGCGCCAGTCCATGGGCGATGAACAAGCGTGCCGAGCTCTCGCGGTCGAAGCCGGCGAAATCCTCCGCCGCCGCGTGCGCGGACAAATACTCGGCCGCCGTCATCCACACCGGCGCCCCCGTGGCCTCATGCAGCCAGGCCGCGCAGCCGACATGATCGGGATGGTAGTGCGTGACGATGATCCGCTTCACCGGCCGCCCCTGCATCACGTTGGCGAAATGCCCCTGCCACAGCGCATGCGTCTCCGCCACGCCATAGCCGGTATCGACAATGGTCCAGGCCTCGCCATCTTCCAGCAGCCACAGGTTGATGTGATCCAGCGCGAAGGGCAGCGGCATGCGGATCCAGTGGATGCCTTCGGCGACGCGGATGGATTCCCCCGGCGTGGGCGGCGTTTCGTGCGGATAACTGATCATCGGGATTTTTCCAAAGGCACAAGCAACGACGCGCCTTCGCAGGCAAAAATGCCCGGAAAGGCGCGCCGGTGCTTCGGTTTGCTATTTGTGCGTGAACGTGAACACGCCGTCCCAGTTGGCGCCGGGCGGGTTGGCACGCAGGTTGGCGAGGCGGTCGATGTACTCGTGGTACACCTTGCGGTTGGGGTCGGCATGGGAAAGCTTGACGAGGATCTCTTCCGCATCATCCCATTTTTGCTGGCGGTATTTATCCAGCGCGCGGTGAAAGCGGTCGATCTCCGAAAGCACCTGGTCCGGCACCTCGCCTTTGACGCCGACAGGTTCGTATATCGAAATCGGCTCCAGCTTGCCCTTCACCCGCACGCGATCGAGTTCCCGGTAGATGTAGCCCGTTACCGTGCTGACGATGTTCTCCGACACCAGGATACCCACGCCGTATTCCTTGGTGAGTCCCTCGAGGCGCGACGCCAGGTTCACCGCGTCGCCCATCACCGTGTACGCGCGGCGGAATGAGGAACCCATGTCGCCCACGCTCATCGTGCCGCAGTTCAATCCCACGCCGATCTCCAGCTTCGGCCAGCCGCGCTTGATGAAATCCGGGGCGATATCCTTGATGACCTTCTGCATCTGCATCGCCGAGTTCAGGGCATGCTCGGCGTGCTTCTCGTCCTTCAGCGGCGCGCCCCAGAACGCCATGATCGCGTCGCCGATGTACTTGTCGATCGTGCCGCGGTCCTTCTGGATGGTCTCCGTCATCGCCGTCAGGTAGGCGTTCATCATGTCCTTCAACTCCGACGGCGACAGGCCCTCGGAAATCGAGGTGAAATTGCGCACGTCCGAGAACAACACCGTCATGTCGCGGCTTTCACCCTTTGTGGTGTAGGTGCCCGGATCCTTGGCCATTTCCTCCACCAGTTCCTTCGGCACATAGGTGCCGAAGATGCCGGTGATCTGCCGCTTCGATCTCGCCTCGATGAAGAACCCGTACGCCATGTTCAGCAGGAACAGCACGCCGATCATGATGAGCGGCATCGATATCGGCAACACGTAGCCCGCGTACCACCAGTACATGTTGAATGCCACCAGCAACAGCGAGGTGCCCACCACCGTCGCCAGCGACCACAGCGGGTTCAGCTTCACCAGCGCGATGGCCAGCGGAATGCCGATCAGCAGGATCAGCGAAGCCTTGATCGCCTTGTCGAACAGCGGGCGTTTTTTCAGGTTGTTGTCGAGATAACCGGAAATGAGATTGGCGTGCGACTCCACACCGGGGTATACCTCGCCCACGGGCGAGGCACGCAGATCGAAGAGTCCCTGCGCGGTGGTGCCCACCAGCGCGATCTTGCCTTCCAGTTCGCCCGGCGTCAGCTTCCCGCGGATCACATCGGTGGCGGAGATGTAACGGAACATCGGCGAGCGACCGCGGTAAGGGATCAACACCGAACCGTCGTCGTCGAGCGGGATGATCGTGTCCCGCAACTGGATGCTCTCCAGCTTGACGACATTGTCGCCCTCGTCGTCGCGCAGCTTTACCTTGATCGGCTCATTGTCGAGAAAGGTGCGGAACACCGCGATCGACAGCGACTCGTAGTAGCCATCCTTGTACTTGATCAGCGCCGGCGTGCGGCGCAGGTTGCCGTCGAAGTCGATGGCCGGCAGCGCGTGGCCGGTCACCGGCGCGGCCTTCTGGATGATCGGCAGGTTGCCGCTGTAGCCGTCGATTTCCAGCACGCGGATCGGCCGGTTGTTGAACGACTTCGCCGTGTACGAAGGTTCCGGCAGCGCGCCCTGGCCCAGTTTCTGCAGGTCGGCGCGTTCGTTGCTGCCGGCGAAGGCCAGCACCACCGGGTACTTCTGCAGCACGTCGGCAAAGCTCTTGTCGTAGTCCAGCGTTTTCCGCAGGTCGTCGAGCTTGGCCTGGAATTCTGCGCTGTTCTGCAGTTCCCCCTTGCCCAGTTCCTCCAACTTGGCGAGGCCCGACGAGTTGTCGGCTTCCGGGAAAAACACGTCGAAGCCGACCGTCTTGATCTTGTACAACTCGAACAGATTCTTGACCAATGCCGCCTGCCGATCGCGGCCCAACGGCCAGCGGCCTTCCGCGGCAAGGGTTTTCTCGTCGATGTCGATGATGACGATTCGCGGGTCGATCCGCTCCGGCATCGTGGCGCGCAGGCGTATGTCGTACGCCAGTAGTTCGACGCGCCGCAGGAGATCGGCGTGTTGTTCGAAGGCATAACTCAGCACGAACAGGAATACCACGACGAGGCCGATGCTGGCGCGGATGATCGCGTTGATGGACGAGAAGTACTTTGTCCAGAGTGCCGTCAGTTTTTCCATTGACCGCCCCTTGCTGCATTGCCGCTCAACGCCGGTACCAGCGCCCGCGCCGTGCCGGCGCCGCGAATCCCTGAGTGTTCTGACATCAACCGTGCTCCCCTTATGCGCGATCGTGCGGATGGATGGCGTGCGCGCGTGTGGTTTTTCTGCGCCGCGCGCCGGCCGTTTGTGTGACGCAGTTTACTCCAAAGGGCGTTGTGGCCGGGCGAGGAATCCCGTAGTCAGGGGAGGGCAATGTGGCATTGTCCGAATTCCGGACGCAAGCACTGGCGCGGCTTCCAGCCAATAAATGGCCGGAACGCCGCATGGGGAGCCGTTCTTTGCCGCTTTCTGCTGGGAAAACGGCCCGCCAAACCGATGGTCGGCTGCCCCACCGGCCCAACGCCTCGCGTGATAGGATTGGTATGAATCCGGTAGTTACGGTAAGCCGTAACTCAGCCACCAATAATTCATAGAGACCTTAGGGGACTAAATGAGCAACGCAAACGAAGCCGACGATCCGCGCCGTCGCATCCTGATCCAGGCACTCTCGGCCGGCATGTTCTCGGTGGGCATTCCAGGCGCCATGTCGACGGCCAATGCGCAGGTCGCCAACATATTCGGCAGCAAACCCGGCCGCCTGCCGGCGAACCAGTCAATCTACCGTATCTCCGGCAGTGCCACCGTCAACGACAAGCCCGCCACGCTGCAAACCCAGGTCAAGCCGGGCGACACCGTCAAGACCGGCAAGGACAGCGAGCTCGTGTTCGTTGTCAACACCAACGCCATGATCCTGCGCGGCAACAGCAACATGGTGATCGAGGCGGAAAAGAAGCAGGAGTCCTTGGTCGTGTCCGGCCTGCGCATGCTGTCCGGTGCCTTGCTGTCGGTCTCGCGCAACACGCCCATGCGCGTGCGCACCCCGACCGCCACCGTCGGCATCCGCGGCACCGGCTTCTACATCGAGGCGCAGGAAGACCAGTCGTACTTCTGCACCTGCTACGGCGCCACCGAGGTTTCCGCGACCGATGACCCGGAAAGCAGCGAGATGATCGTCGCCAAGCAGCACGACCGCCCGGTGTACATCGTCAAGGACGGCGGCAAGGGCAAGAACATCCGCAACGCGCCTTTCATCAACCACACCGACCTCGAGCTCGCATTGATCGAAACCCTGGTCGGCCGCACCCCGCCGTTCATTTTCCCGAACGAGTCGTATACCGCGCCGCGCCGCAACTACTAGTGGCGCCGGCAGGGTGAAAAAAAAGCGGGCCATCGGCCCGCTTTTTTGTTGTCCGCAGCTCGCGTTACTGCGGCGCTCCGCTGAGTATCCAGTTCAGGAACAGGTCATAGCTCGCCCGTGACGCGTCGCCCGGCGCAGCCGTGGCCTGGAACCCCGGCCGCAGCATGCCGTTGTGATGATTGTTCGAGGGCTTGCGCAGCAGCGGGCTCGCGGCGACATCGGTGAAATTGATGCGGCTGCGTACCTCGGTGTAGAACCACAGGTCGTCGGTGGCATCGATGCTGCCGTCGCCGTTGCGGTCGACATTGGTGTACAGCACCGGCGCGCCGAATTCGCCGCCGGCCGAGTGGCAGTTGGAGTTGGTGCAGCCCGCGGTCGAGTTCTGCAGCACTGCCTTGATGTCGGCGAAGCGAATGGCCGACGGTGCCGGGGTGAGGGCATCGTTCACCACGATGGTGATGCGTACCGGCGTGCTGGCCGTGCTGCCGTTGCTCGCCACCAATTGCACGACGTAGGTGCCGTTCTGCGTGGCCGTGAACGTGGCTTGGGCAGCGGACGCATTGGTGATAGTCGCGCCGTTCGCCGGCCCCGATACCAGGCTCCAGGCATAACCATTGGCATACAGGCTGTTGGCACCGTTGAGCGTGGTGGCCCCCAGCTTCACCACGCGGTCCGGTCCCGGATCGGCGATCGGACGGCCGGGCTTCAGCGCCGCGCCGGCTGCGTCGCGCGCCGTGATGCCCTGCGCCTGCAGGAAGCTCGCGATGGCCTCGGGACGCTCGTTGTTGCCATAGAACGCGTCGTACACGATCTTCGCCAGCGGCATGTTGCCGCGGTCCTGGATATGCGCCTTGATGCGATCCGAGTAGCCGACAAACTTTTCGTAGGACGTGAAATCGATGTCCGATTGCAGGCTCGTGCCGCGCAGCGCGTGGCAGGTCCGGCAGGACGGGGCAATCACCTTCTGGTACAACGTCGACTGCCCGGCAGACTCCCAGCCCGGCGGTATATAGGTGTCGTTGAAAACCGCATTCGGCATGCCGTCGCCGCCGTACGCCGCCTTGACGATGGCCGCGACATTGCCTTGCCATTCACCCGGTCTCGCCGGCCGGCGGCACTGGTCCTCGGGTGCCGTCGACGTTCCGGCGATGGGATAGGTGCAAAGCAGCCACTTGTTGATGGTCTTGATCTTCGCCTCCTGCTCGGCGCGGCTGAACCCCGCCGTGTCGGAAAAGCCGAACGCATCCGGCTCGAAGAAATGCATGCGGGCCTGCACGTCGCCGCGTGTCATGGTCGTGCTGTTCTGCACCAGGTTGAAGCGCTGCTTGCCGGTGGCATCGGGCGGCGTCAGCGCGTCGCCGCGGCCGCCGTGACAGCTGATGCAGGGGCCGGGCATGGCCTTGGCGCCGCGGCCGTCCAGGTCCACCGCGGTAGCGCGCTGGCCGGTGACCGCATTGAAGTTGTAGAACTTCGGGAAGGGCGCGCCGCCGTTGGGCCCCGGGCTGAATTCGATGGCATTCACGCCGACGAACCAGCGCGTGTCGCGGACGATGGCCGCTTCCAGGTTGAGCGGCGAGTAGGTGTAGCCGGCGCCGGCCTGCACCACGTAGTTCTCGACGAAGAATGCCAGGGTGCCATCGGTGTTGCGGCGTGCCGTCATGCGCCGGCCGTAGCCCAGGTCGCGCTGGTCGCCGAAAATCACCAGGATCTGCTCGCCCGAGCCGGTATCGAAGCCGTTGGCGGCTTTCCACTTGGTCAGCGTGTCGCGCGCGTTGGTGGGGTCGATCGCCGCGTAGTACGCCTCGGTGTACGCCGTGGTGTTCATCTGCTTGCTGCCGTCCGCCTGCACCTGCGGGTTGGGGAACAGCAGGAAGGTGTCCGGCGTGGCGCTCGTGACATTGCTGGGTGGAATGTCGCCCGGCTTGGTTTCGGTGGGCGTGCTGCCGCCCCCACCGCCGCAACCGGCGATGACGAGTGCCGCGAGCAGCGGGGAAGCCAGGCGAAGGCGAGCGTGGAAGTTGCGATGGCTCACGATGTAATCCTCTAGAAGCGCACTAAATAGACGATGGTGTACTGGTCGGCGATGTAGCTCTTGGGCGAGGTCGCGAAGCTCGGCCGGAATTCCGGCGTGGCCTGCGCGCGGCGCCACGACAGGTCGACCGAGTGGCGCGGACCGAAGCCCAGGTTGTAGCCCAGCGTCGAGATGACGGTGTTGCCCTTGAACCGGTAGGTGAAGAAGCCGGCGCCCGGGTAGGCGTCGTCTTCGATGAAGACATCGGCGATGGCCAGGTTCTCCAGCGAGGGCAGGCCGGTGGATGAGATACGGCCGCGGCGGTACTCGGCCGTCGCGTACAACGTCTCGCGGTCGCTGAGGCTGTAGTCGACGTTGAAGCGCACCGAGGTGTCGCTGCCGTCAAAGACCTTGCTGCGCGCGTTGCGGTAGTTGTAGCCCAGGGCGCCGAAGATATCGATCCTGTCGGTCAGCGATTGCCGTGCCGACACGCCGACGGCGTACCGCGAGCCGTCGCGCGCGCGGCTCCGGAATTCCTCGCCGGTGGCGCGGGCGAAGGCGGCGAGGGTGACGGCATCGAACGCGGAGGAAGTGCGGTACTGCACTTCGCCTTCCACGCCGCCCATGGCGCGCGACAGGCCGTCGAAGGTGACAAACTTCTCGCCGCCCAGGGTGACCGTGACCGTGGCGCGCACCTGCTCGTACTTGTCCCAGGTGAACTGGAAACCCTTTCCGGCGTTGACGCTGTAGGCGCGGTCGGAGCGCTTCTCGGCATCGAGTTTGCCGCGCGTGACGTTGTCGTCGAACATGTAGCCGGCATCGAACTGGATGCGCTCGGGCTTCTTCGGGAACAGGTTGAAGCCGCGCAGCGCGTACGGCATGCCGTTCACGTCGAGCGTCTGCGTGAAGGTGAGCTTGAGGCCCTGGCTGTTGTTCTTGTCGAATGTGTGGTTCAGTTCATAGTCCAGTCCGACCGTGAGGCCGCCCCGGCGAATGAAATCCGCGCCCACGCCCAGCAGCAGCGAATTCTTCGAGATCGGCGTGCCGGCCAAGGTGTAGCGCGTGCCGGACAGGTCCGCGTAGGCGACCTGCGAATCGCGCTCGTTCTGGAACTCGCGGCGGTACTCGATGCGGCCGCGCGGCGTCACCCATCCGTAATTGGTCTCGGCCAGCGATTCGGCGCGGAAACCCAGCACGCCCTGCAGCGACGGCGTGGTCTGAGAGAAATAGGTGAGGGCGTAGGAGCCGACGCCCGATTCCGAACTGTCGCGCAGGCGGTCCGAGGTGTAGTCCAGGCGCGCGTACGGCGACAGCAGCAGGCCTTTGCCGCGATGCTCGTAGCCGGTGGCGAGCGAGGTGAAGAACTGCGTGCCCTTGCGCTCACCGCTGGCGAAGCTGTCGATGGCCGACACGTAGCGCCGGGTCTTGAAGTTGAGCGAACCCAGCCCGACAAGGCCATCCACGAAGGTGTTGTTGCTCGGGTGATAGCTTGCATACACGGCGGCGGATGCACCGGTGGTCCGGTTACGCGAACCATCGCTGCCGATATCGGTGTTGTCGCGTGCCGCGCCGACTCCCACGCCTACCGCCAGCTGGTTGGACAGCCGGCGGTCGAAGCCCACGCTGACGCCACTGGTGCTGAAGTCCATCTTGCCGCGGCTGACGGTGGCGGCCTTGTCGCCGAAGTTGGCCGTGCCGGCGATCCAGAAGCCGGCCTTGCCCGGCATGGCCGCGCCGCCGCCCGCGCCGTCGGTCACGGCCTGGGCGATGCCGGCGATATCCAGTGTGCGGGTGGCTGCGAGCGATGCCAACTGCGCGGCGAACGGGAAATTTGCGCCAGCCGGAACAGGACCCGCCACCGAGTTCGTGAGGAACGGGTTATTGGCGATGCGCGCCGTATCGACCGGCGAGGTTGCCTTGCTGGTGGTGGCCGGTGCCGGTGCGGCGGCGGGCGCCGGCGTGGGCGCGGGCGCCGTTTCCGGCCCCACCACACCGCTGGCGCCGCTTCGATGCAGCGTCTCCATACGGCCCTGGATGTTGGAAATTTGCGCGCGCGAGGCCCGCTGCGCCGCGTCGCGCTGCGAACTGGCGATGCCTGCCACGTTGGCCTGGCGCGTCGGGTCGGGGCGGCCGACGACCGTCACGCGCACCGTCGCGGCCGCCGATTTGCCCGCGTTGCCGAACGCGAAGTAAGTGAAGGTGTCGTTGCCGAAGAAATCGGTGTTCGGCGTGTACGTGACCTTCGTCCCGTTGACGCTCACGCTGCCGTGCGCGGGCGAGGTGCCGATCGACACGCCGGATACCGCGGAGCCCTTGATGAACGGCCCCAGGTCCATGGTGGTCGGCGTGTTCAGCGGCAGGATGAAGTTGACGGTGTCGGCCTGCGGGATCTGCGTGCCGACGGTGATCGTCACCACCGCGGGCATCGAGACGCCGCCGGGGCCGGTGGCGGTGTAGGTGAAAGTGTCTTCACCGAAGAAGCCGGCCTTGGGCGTGTAGGTGACCGTCTTACCGTTCACGGTCACGGTGCCGTTCGCCGGCGGTACCGTGATGGTCACACCCGTCGACACGCCCGTGATGGACGCGGCCAGGTCGATCACGGTGGCTGTGCCGAAGGTCACGTTGACCGCGCGATCGGCCGCGGTCGGCACCGGTGGCGTACCGACATTCAGGCTGGCCGTGGCGACGTTGGAGGTGCCGCCTGGGCCCGTGGCCGTATAGGTGAAGGTATCCGGTCCGAAGTACCCGGTCTGCGGCGTGTACGTCACCACGCTGCCGTTCAACACCGCGGTACCGTGCGTGGGCATGCCGACCAGCGCGAACGAGGTGTAGTTGCCGGTGGTGTATGCCACCAGGTCGAACATCGTCACCTGGTTGAAATTGACCGTCGTCGTGAAGCTGTTGGCGTTTGGCACCGGCTGGTTGCCGATGGTGATGGCGAGCGCCTGGTTGGCCGTGCCGCTGGCGTTGGTGGCGCTGATCATGGCGTTGCTGACACCCACCGTGGTCGGCGTGCCGGAAATCAGCCCCGTCATGGTGTTGATCGTGACGCCCGCCGGCAGGCCGGTGGCGGCATAACTGGTCGGCGAGTTGCTGGCGACGATCTGGTAGCTGAAGAAGTTGGACACCGTGCCGCTGGCCGTGGTGGCGCTGCTGATGGCCGGCGGGGGCAGCGTGATGGTGATGGTCAACGCCTGGTTGCCCGTACCCGAGCCGTTGGTGGCGCTGATCATGACTGGGAACATGGTGGTCATGGTCACCGTCGGCGTGCCGGAGATGAGACCCGTGCCGGTGTTGACGGAAAGCCCCGCCGGCAGTCCGGTGGCATTGTAGCTCGACGGGAAATCGGTGGCGGTGATCTGGTAACTGAACGGCGCGCCCGAGTTGCCGCTGGCCGTGTTGGCGCTGGTGATAGTCGGCGGGTTGAGTGAGACCGTGATGGTCAGCGTCTGCATCCCTGTGCCCGCGCCATTGGTCGCGGACACGGTGACCATGACCGGGCCGCCCATGGCCACGACCGGCGTGCCGGTGATGAGGCCGGTGTTGGTGTCGATGGAAAGCCCGCTGGGCAGCCCGACCGCATTGAAGCTGGTCGGCAGGTTGCTGGCGGTCACCTGGAAGCTGAACGGCGAACCCGATGTCGCGTTGGTCATGTTCGAGCTCGTCACCACCGGGGCCACCAGGTTGATGGTGATGGTCAGCGCCTGCATGCCCGTGCCGGCCGTGTTGGTGGCGCTGGCGGTGACGGGGAATACGCCGGTGACGGTCGGCGTGCCGGAAATCAGGCCGGTGCCCGTGTTGATCGACAGCCCGGCCGGCAATCCCGTGGCATTGAACGAGGCCGGAAGGTTGCTCGCGGTGATCGTGAAATTGAATGCCTGCCCGCCATTGCCGCTCGCCATGTTGGAACTGGTGATGACCGGCGCGACCAGGTTTATTGTCAGCGTGAAGGCCTGCATGCCCGTGCCGCCGGCGTTGGTGGCCGACAACGTGACCGGGAACACGCCACTCTGCGTGGGGGTGCCCGAGATGAGGCCCGACGAATTGATGCTGAGGCCGCTGGGTAAGCCCGTCGCGCCGAAGTTGGTCGGCGAATTGGTGGCGGTCACGGTGAACATGAAGGCCTGTCCGCCCGTGCCCGACGAATTGTTCGCGCTGGTGATGACCGGCGCGGGCGGCGGGGCGATCAGCACGCTGGCGGTACGCGTGGTGGTGGTGGCGCCGCCCGTGCCGCGATAGGTCCAGGTATCCGTCCCGGACTGGCCGGCGAACGGGGTGTAGGTCATGGTGCCGGCGGCGAAGTTGTACGACACCGTGCCCTTGGTCGGTGCCGAGACGGTGCTCACCGCGGTGATGACGTTGAACGCGGACTTGAAGATGTCCGGGATGTTGATCACCGTGGCCGTGTTGTGCGGTACCGCGAAGTTGGTGACCGACGGCTTGATCGAATTGATATAGGTGGCGATGCTGGCGTGCTCGCCGGCCGTGCCGCCCGCGCCCATGCCGGCGGTGTTGGCGGCGGTGATGACCGCGGAATTGCCCGCCGCGTTGAAGTTGGGTCCATTCGCCGGGGTGCCGTGGCAGCCTGAACAATAGGTATTGAACAGTGCCAGCGTCGCGCGGGCGTCGTTCTGGAAGCCCAGCAGGACCACGCCAAGAACCAACGCAAGGAAGGTTTGCGTGACGCGCGAAATCCATTTCGTTTGGCCGCTTGCCGCCGCGGTCGCCATGCGATGAGGATGCTGGATGTTGTTTCTGGTAAAGCCCAATCGCGAAGCCATGTCGGCTCTCCCCTGTAGTGCGCGATAACGGTTCAGGCCGTGCAGTATTGTTGCTGCTCTTGATTGCACACAGGCGCCGCCGACCATACCAATAGCAGGCCGGACGACAAGTCTACCCGAATTCCGTTTTACTTAATTCGTTACCTTAAGAAGTCGAACTATGTTACTGCTGTAACATGGTATTCCAGTACCGTTCCGTTGGCGACCCCCCACGGCGGACGTCGGCACCCACGGCGAATTGTCCCGCGAACCGGACCGTCCGGCGACGGCACGGCATACCCCGATCGGGGTAAGACGAAACCGCCAACGGCAAACTCCAGCACCCGCGCGGCTCGCC
>JADMIO011294192.1_pt1 | contig 40567 bp, 38 predicted proteins | sample 8958161 | NCBI WGS metagenome assembly JADMIO01 (sample SAMN16585339, study PRJNA669376) | soil metagenome | isolation source: Crop rotation soil | place: USA: Cullars Rotation, Alabama | collected 2011
CGCGACTTCAAGTCACGTGAATTCCAAGCTTCGGATCCCACTGTGCTGGAAACTGGCGGCGGCCCGGCCCGGCCGCGACCTACCGCGTGCCGATTTATGTCGCGACCACAACGGAAGGGCGCATCGTCAAGAAGGATGTTTATTCCGTTCAGTTCAGTTTCGAAGCGGGACAGGCCGCAACCGAATTCACGCAATCCGTCAACGCCATTCCGCTGAAAGTGGAACAGGACAAGCGGGCCGCCGACTATGGCATTCTTGTGGGCTTTCAGCTGACCAGGGCGCAGCTTGACTATAACCGGCGAGCCGGCCGCTACGCGAAATGACTCAGTTGTTGAAGGAATTGTCGGCGATCGCCGGCGCGGCGTTCGCGGCCGAGGGTTATCCGGCCGAGCTGGGTTTTGTACAGGCGTCGAATCGGCCCGACCTTGCGCAGTTTCAGTGCAACGGCGCGCTCGCAGCGGCCAAACAGGCTAAGACAAATCCACGCGCGGTGGCAGATAAAATTGCAGGACGATTGAAGGTCAATCCGGTCTTCTCGAAGATCGAGATCGCCGGACCAGGCTTCATCAATTTCGACATAAGCGACCATACTCTCGTGGAACGGATGCGCACATTCGCCGCGGATGAGCGGCTCGGCGCGCCAGAGACGGGTAAAGGCAAGACGGCCGTGCTGGATTTCGGTGGGGCCAACGTTGCCAAGGCCATGCACGTCGGCCACCTGCGCTCGGCCATCATTGGCAATTCTCTGCAGCGGCTGTTTCGCGCCAATGCCTGGACTGTAATCAGCGACGTCCATCTCGGCGATTGGGGCCTGCAGATGGGACAGCTGATTTCGGAGATCGGGCATCGTGGCCTCGCGCCCATCTATTTCGATGGGAACTACACAGGCCCGTATCCAGCAGGGTCGCCGGTCACCATGGAGGATCTGGAGGAGTTGTATCCGGCGGCGTCCGCCGCGTGCAAAGCCGATCCCAAACAGCTGGAGGAAGCCCGCGCCGCGACTGCCGAATTGCAAGCCGGCAGAGCGGGTTACCGGGCGCTGTGGCAGCATTTTGTGAACGTATCCGAGCAGGGGCTCACGCGCGAATATGGCAGCCTCGGGGTCCATTTCGATTTGTGGAAGGGCGAGGCAAGCGTCGAACCGCTGATCCACCCGATGATCGAGGACCTGAAGACCCGTGGTCTGGCGATCGAAAGCGAAGGGGCACTCGTCATTCCTGTTTCGGAGTCGACGGACAAGAAGGAATTGCCGCCGCTGATTCTGGTGAAGTCCGACGGCGCGGTGCTCTACGGCACCACGGATCTTGCCACCATCATCGATCGGGTGCGCTCGCACGATCCTGAGCTGATTCTCTACATCGTCGACCAGCGGCAGCACACGCATTTCGAGCAGGTGTTCCGCGCCGCCCGCAAGGCGAACTACGCCGGTCACGCACATCTGGAGCACGCCGGCTTCGGCACCATGAACGGAGCGGACGGGAAGCCCTTCAAGACGCGCGCCGGCGGCGTGATGAAGCTCTACGATCTCATCGCCATGGCGACCGAGGAGGCGGAAAAGCGCCTCAGCGAAGCCGGCATGGCGGTGGATTACCCGGAAGACGAGCGCAAAGAGATCGCGCTCAAAGTTGGCCTCGCGGCGCTGAATTTCGCCGATCTCTCCAACCATCGGGTATCGGACTACATTTTCGACCTGGCGCGCTTTACCCGGTTCGAGGGCAAGACCGGGCCGTATCTGCAATACGCCGCCGTGCGCATGCAGTCGATCCTGAACAAGGCGCGCGAAGCCGGCTTCTCGCCCGCGCTCAAAGTGGTCCTGCACACGCCCGAAGAGCGCAACCTCATTTTGCAGCTGCTGGCCCTGCCGAACGCGATGAGCGGTGCCGAACACAACCGCGCACCGAACATCCTATGTGACTACGTGTTCACGCTGGCGCAGATTTTCAGCCGCTTTTACACGGAGCACCACATCCTGTCGGAAACCGACGAGGCTCTCCGCTCCACCCGCCTGGCCCTCGTCGCGCTCACCCTGGCCGTGCTGTCCAAAGTCTTGAACCTGCTCGGGATCGAAGTTCCGCCGAGGATGTGAGCATGAAAGGGAAATTACCAGAACAGAAACGAAAACGTCCTAAAATGAAGGAGCGACCATCGCGCTACACGCTGGATGAATTGATCGCGCAATGCGACCCGAAAGCGCCGTTGGAGAAAGATCGAAGCTGGGTTACAAGCGGCCCGGTCGAGCGCGAGCTGATTTGACCATGGCATTGCTGGTTCGCGACCCTTTCGTATATCGTCGAGTTAGGCTCGGGGGAGACGGCAAATGCGAATCTTTAGTATTGTTCTGGCGTCAGCACTTGCACTGATGGCTGAAACCGCCAACAGCCAAACTGTCAAATCGCAAGCGATCGCCAGCAACGGCGTGACGGTTAATGTTAGCTCGGACGACTTCGCCAACCGTTATGAATACTCCTCACCGGCTATAACTAAGTCTGGTGACTCGTCAGATGTTCTAGCTCTTGTGGGAAAGGTTAAGAAGCAAGGAATAATGGGCGGCGTTATGGTTCAGGGCGGCATCACGTACCAAGGTGATTGGCGCTTCTACAATAGCGCGCTCTTTAAGGGAGGTGATCCTGCGGATTACACGGTTCTTTCTCGCGACGTCGTTGGTAGCTGCAGTAGCGATTGCAGAGTGCGCGAAGCCTTTGAGATAGATTTGACTCCGGCAAACATTTCGAAACACGTGGAAAACGGAATTTTGCCGATTCAGATACGCCCGACTCGCAGCACAGAAAGGGTATTACTTGAAATACCTGTCGCTTACATTAATGCGGTGAATGAAATGACGGCGAAATGACCTGCCTCAGATTAGGCAGACTCCTTGGGTTTTCGTGAGTGATCAAAATGTTGGTTGCACAACGCATTAATGACTACATAACGCGACTAGGTGGAAAGCCTGTCTGCGACTCCTGCATAGTTAAGGCGCTCGATCTCACTCAAAATGCTCACTCCAATCAGATCACAGCTGCTCTTGGCACAACGTCTGATTTCGTCCGCGAGCGGGGTAGCTGCTCGAAGTGCAAGAACCAGAAGATCGTGATTTATGCTACGCGGAGCTAGAAGGCGGGAGACCGGCCGCACCAACTGCCTGCTCTCATTGACTAACCAATACCGCCCCCTATGATGCCGCCAACGCCCAATTCCCCCGGGAGGCGCAAATGGGCGGCGATACACACGATCCCTCGCGGGAGACATTTGTCTTCGCTGAAAGCCGGCTTGTCGGCTGTGGTCGAAGGCGAAGGCCGAAGGAGCAACCGCCCCGGAAACTCTCAGGCAAAAGGACCGCGAAGGAGATGAACTTCTGGAAAGCAGGGCAGTCTCGGCCGCCCTTACCGAAGGGGTAATCCGGCGGGTCTAGCCAGCCGGGGAAATCTCTCAGGTCCGATGACAGAGGGGCGCGCGGTTACCGCCCGGCGGAGCGCGCCAACCACGGACCGATTTGTGACACAAGCCGATCGACCTTTGCGCAGAACGCCACTCCATGCGCTGCATCTTGAACTGGGCGGCAAGATGGTGCCGTTCGCCGGCTACGAGATGCCGGTGCAGTACCCGGCCGGGATTCTGAAAGAGCATCTGCACACCCGCGCGAGTGCCGGCCTGTTCGATGTCTCCCATATGGGTCAGGCGTTTCTGTCCGGCGATGATGCGCCGCGCGCGCTTGAGCGCGTCACGCCGGCCGATGTTGTGGGTTTGAAGGAGGGCATGCAGCGCTACGGCCTGCTGCTGAACCAGGACGGCGGGATCAAGGACGATTTCATGTTCTCCCGCCTCATCGGCGAGCGAGACCTCTACATCGTGGTCAATGCCAGCACGAAGGAAGGCGACTTTGCCTACATCACAGAGATACTCGGTGGCGCGGCCACGCTGGCGCCTCGGCCGGAGCGCGCGCTCTTGGCATTGCAGGGTCCGAAAGCCAGCGCCGTGCTTGAGCGCCATTCTCCCGGCATTGACCAGCTCACCTTCATGAAGGTGGTGCGCGCCGCCGTGGCCGGCGCGCCCGCCATTGTTAGCCGCTCGGGCTACACCGGCGAAGACGGTTTCGAGATTTCGCTCGAAGAGCGTTATGCCGACCGCGTCGCCCGCGCGCTGCTCGGCGGGCCGGAGGTCCTGCCCATCGGCCTTGGCGCGAGGGATTCGCTGCGGCTCGAGGCGGGGCTTTGCCTCTACGGCCACGACATCGACGAAAGCACCGATCCCGTCGAAGCCGACCTCGTCTGGTCCATCGGCAAGCGCCGCAAAGAGCAGAAGGACTTCCCAGCGGGAGACAGGATCCTGGAGCGGGCGGCGAGCGGCACGCCACGCAGACGCGTCGGAATTCGTCCTGCGGGGCGCGCGCCCGCGCGCGAAGGAACGGAGGTCGCCGAGAAGAGTGGCCGCGTCATCGGCCGCATTACCAGCGGCGGCTTCGGTCCAACGCTCAACGCGCCTGTGGCGATGGGCTACGTCGAATTGGCGTTCGCAACGGACGGTACGGAAATCGATCTGCTGGTCCGGGGCAAACCGTTGCCGGCCCGCGTGGCGCCGATGCCTTTCGTGCCGCATCGCTACAAACGGGCAACCACAGCGAAACAAACCGGAGCAATCGCATGAGCGAAACGCGCTACACCAATCAGCACGAATGGGTCCGCATCGAGGGCGACGAAGCGACCGTTGGCATCACCAAATACGCGGCTGAGCAGTTGGGCGACGTGGTGTTCGTGGAGGTGCCGGAGCCCGGCCGCAGCGTGGGGCAGGGCAGCGAGGCTGCCGTGGTCGAGAGCGTGAAGGCAGCCAGCGAAGTGTACGCGCCGATTGGCGGCGAAGTGACAGCGGCAAACGGCGCCATCGCCAACGATCCGGCCAAGGTGAATGCCGATCCGGAAGGCGAAGGCTGGTTCTTCAGGCTGAAGATTGCCGACAAAAGCCAGGTCGAAAAACTGATGACGGCGGATCAGTATGCCGAGTTCGTGAAGGGGTTGTAGTTCTAGATGCGTTATTTGCCTCTTACATCCGACGATCGCGCTGCCATGCTGGCGAAGATCGGAGCTCCCAATGTGGATGCGCTGTTCCGCGATGTCCCGCAATCCGCGGTGGTCAGCCGCAGCGCCTTCGATCTGCCGGATACGCAGGGCGAGCTGGAAGTCGAGCGGACGCTCTCGCGCCTGGCGGCGCGCAATGTGGCGGCCGGTTCGGCGCCGTTCTTCTGTGGCGCCGGCGCTTATCGTCACCACGTGCCCGCCGCGGTCGATCATCTCATCCAGCGCTCGGAATTCCTGACCTCCTACACGCCGTACCAGCCGGAGATCGCGCAGGGCACGCTGCAATACCTGTTCGAGTTCCAGACGCAGGTGGCGCTGCTCACCGGCATGGAGGTGGCAAACGCGTCGCTTTACGACGGCTCCACGGCGACTGCCGAAGCAGTGCTGATGGCGCAGCGGCTGACGAGGCGGTCCAAGGCCATTCTCTCCGGTGGTGTGCATGCCCACTACGCCGAAACGGTGGAGACGGTTGCCAATCTCTCCGGCCAGGTGGTGCGGGCACCGGTCACGCCCGGAAGGGCGGAAGATCTCGCGTCCCTGATCGACAACCAGACTGCCTGTGTCGTGGTCCAGAGCCCCGATGTGTTCGGGCTAATCCGCGATTTGAAGCCGATTGCCGAGGCAGCACACACCAAAGGTGCGCTTCTGATCGCCGTCGTTACCGAAATCGTGTCACTGGGGTTGCTGGAGCCGCCGGGGCACCAGGGCGCCGATATTGTTGCCGCGGAAGGCCAATCCATCGGCAATGGGCTGAATTTCGGCGGTCCCTATGTCGGCCTGTTCGCCACCCGCGAGAAATTCATCCGCCAGACGCCGGGGCGGCTCTCGGGCGAAACCGTAGATGCAAGCGGCAAGCGCGGCTACGTGCTCACGCTTTCTACGCGTGAGCAGCACATCCGGCGTGAGAAGGCGACCAGCAACATCTGCACCAATTCAGGGCTCTGCTGCTTGGCCTTCACCATCCATCTGTCGCTTTTGGGCGAAGAAGGGCTCACCCGGCTTGCGCGCGCCAATCACGCGCGCGCCTCCGCTCTTGCGGACAAACTTTCTCAAATCAAAGGGGTGGAACTGGTGACGCCGACCTTCTTCAATGAATTCACCGTTCGGTTGCCGAAGCCAGCGGCCAGCGTGGTCGATGCGCTCGCCGAGAAAAATATTCTCGCCGGCGTGCCTGCCTCGCGTCTGTGGGCGCATGAACGAGACTTGCGCGATCTGCTGATCGTCGCCGCAACCGAAACGGTGAGCGACGAAGATTGCGATGCGTTCGTGAAAGCATTGCAGGAGGTGCTGTGATGCCGATGAACGCGCAGGGCCGTCCTAGCACGCCGGAGGCCGTCGAACACGTCGAAATTCCGACCATCTCCGGCGACCGAGGGCTCGATCACGAAGAGCAGCTGATTTTCGAACTAGGCCGCGAAGGCGTTACGGGCGTCGATATTCCGCAGGTGCAGGTTTCCGACGAGCGTCTCGGCGGCTTGCGGCGGCGCGGGCCCATCGGACTGCCCGGGCTCTCCGAGCCGGAAGTGGTGCGGCACTATGTGCGCCTGTCGCGCATGAACTACGCCATCGATTCCGGGCTCTATCCGCTCGGCTCCTGCACGATGAAGCACAATCCGCGCCTCAATGAAAAGATGGCGCGGCTGCCCGGCTTCGGCGACATCCATCCGATGCAGCCTCAGCAGACCGTACAGGGCGCATTTCAGCTCATCTCCGAACTGATGCGGTGGCTCACCACACTCACCGGCATGCCGGCCGTGGCGATGTCGCCCAAGGCCGGCGCGCATGGGGAGTTGTGCGGCCTGCTCACCATTCGTGCGGCGCTCGAGGCGCGCGGCGAGAATCGCATGCGCATTCTGGTGCCATCCTCCGCCCACGGAACAAATCCGGCGACCGCCGCGCTGGCGGGCTTCACGGTGGAAGAAGTGCCGGCGACCGATGACGGCCATGTAGACGCCGATGCACTCGAAGCCAAGCTATCGCGCGAAATCGCCGCCATCATGCTGACCAATCCCAACACCTGCGGACTGTTCGAGCCGCGGGTGAAGGAGATGGCGGATGCGGTGCATGCCGTCGGCGGCTACTTCTACTGCGACGGCGCCAATTTCAATGCCATCGCCGGCCGCGTGCGGCCGGGCGATCTCGGCGTCGATGCCATGCACATCAACCTGCACAAGACGTTTTCGACGCCGCATGGTGGTGGCGGGCCGGGCGCAGGGCCGGTGGTGCTGTCCGCGGCACTTGCTCCCTACGCGCCGCTGCCGCTCCTGGTGCATGACGGCAACGAGCTGCGAGTGATCGAACATGCCGATGAAGTACCGTCTGGCGCCAAGCCGTTCGGCCGCATGTGCGCCTTTCACGGTCAGATGGGGATGTTCGTGCGCGCACTGGCTTACATGCTCTCCCACGGCGCAGACGGCATTCGCCAGGCGAGCGAAGATGCGGTGCTCTCGGCCAACTACACTCTCGCTTCGCTCAAGGACGTGATGAGCGCGCCATTCGGCGACGGGCCCTGCATGCATGAAGCGCTATTCGACGATTCATTCCTGGAAGGCACCGGTGTCACTACCCTCGATTTCGCCAAGGCGATGATCGACGAAGGTTATCATCCGATGACGATGTACTTCCCGCTGGTGGTGCACGGGGCAATGCTGATCGAGCCGACGGAATCGGAATCGAAGGAGTCGCTGGACCGCTTTACCCATGTGCTGCGCGCCCTGGCGGAAGAAGCGAAGGCCGGCAAGCGCGAGCGTTTCCAGGGTGCTCCGTGGCTGGCGCCGCGCCGCCGCCTCGACGAAACCGCCGCCGCCCGCAAACCCATTCTCCGCTGGCGGGCGCCCCAGCTCCCGCATGCGGCGGAGTAGGACCGAAGCGTATCGCGCTCGATCCCCCTCCCATGAAAAGGGAGGGTCGAATTGCCGTAGCAATTCGGGGAGGGATCATTTTGATGCTGAAGTCGATCCCCACCCGGCGCGCTGACGCGCGCCGACCTCCCGTTTGCAAGGGGAAATAAGAAAGGGACGACTGCACTTATTTGGCCTCGGTGCTTCACTTAAGCTGGCACCAGAGCCAATTTGGCGATGAACAAGGAACCACAATGCCCGGCAGCCAGGATTTCGCTTCCGATCCCCGCAACGAGAGCGTGCTCGTCTATCTGAACGGGCGGCTGGTTCCGCGCGCGCAGGCGACCGTGTCGATTTTCGACGCCGGCTTCGTGCTGGGAGATGGTATCTGGGAAGGTATCCGGCTGCACAAGGGCGCACTGCTTTTCGAAGAGGCGCATCTCGACCGGCTCTTCGGTGGCGCGCGCGCCATTCAGCTCGACATTGGCTTGAGCCGGGAAGGCCTGAAAGCGGCGCTGCGGGGAACCCTCGCGGCCAACGGCATGGAAACCGGCGTCCATATCCGGCTGATGGTGACCCGCGGCGTCAAAAAGGCCCCGAACCAGGATCCGCGCAATGCGCTGGGGCAGCCGACCGTCGTCGTGGTTGCCGAATACAAGGAGCCCAATCCGGAAATCGTCCGCACCGGATTGACTCTGGCGACCTCGAGCATTCGCTGCACTCCGGCCAACATGTTCGACATGCGGCTGAATTCGCACAGCCGCCTCAACCTCATTCGCGCGCTGCTCGACGTGATGAGAACCGGCGCGGATGAAGCGCTCATGCTCGACCCGCACGGGTTTGTCTCGAGCTGCAACGCCACTAATTTTTTCTTCGTGCGCCGCCGAGAGGTTTGCACCTCGACGGGCGAGTACTGCTTCAACGGCGTGACGCGGGGCAATGCCATCGCGCTCTGCCATGCGCACGGTATTCCGGTCCGCCTGCAGGATTTCACTTTGGACGAGGTGTATGAGGCCGAAGAGGCATTCGTCACCGGAACGTTCGGCGGTATCACGCCGGTGCGCGAAATCGACAGCCGCAAGCTGCCGGGCGGCGTGCCGGGCGAGTTAACCTCACGTCTGCGCCGGTTGTATTCGGAACTGAAGGACGACGAAGCGGCGCGAGCGGCGCATGGCTGATCCCGTCCGCGTCGCCATGTGGTCGGGACCGCGCAATATTTCCACGGCTATGATGCGCAGCTTCGGCAACCGGGCGGATACCGCGGTTATCGACGAGCCGTTCTATGCCGCTTATTTGAGTGCATCCGGCGTTCAGCATCCGCTGCGGGACGAATCGCTCGCTGCGCAGCCGACCGATTGGCGGAAGGTGGTTGAAGCCGTACTCGGGCCGGTCCCTGGCGACCGTACGATCTTCTATCAGAAGCACATGACGCACCACATGCTTCCGTCGTTCGGGCGGCAGTGGATCGCTCAATGCCGCAATGCCTTCCTCATCCGTGCGCCGGAAGAGGTGCTCGCCTCCTACACGGAAAAGCGGAGCGTGGTAGCCTTGGAGGATATCGGGTTTGTGCAGCAGCATGAGATTTTCGAGCGTGAGGCGGACCGGCAGGGTTATGCGCCTCCGGTGGTCGATGCCGCCGACATACTCGCCGATCCGCGTGGTGCCCTGTCGTCGCTCTGCCGGGCGCTCGGCATTTCCTTCAGCGAACGGATGCTGCATTGGCCGCCCGGCCGCAGAGACACCGATGGGGTGTGGGCGCCGGCATGGTACGATGCCGTGGAGAAATCGACAGGCTTCGCGCCGCCGCGGCGCGCCATCGCGTTCGACAGCCTGCGCGACGATTTGAAACCGATCGCGCTCGCGGCGCGGCCGCACTACGAACGGCTGAAGCGGTTTGCGCTCACAGGCTGACCTGCAAACCGCCATCGGCCCCTGCGGAATTTGCAAAGCTTCAGACCAGGCGGCCACACAGGAATTTGAACTGCGGAGGCAAGGTGGCAGCAGGCGCCCGCTTGTCACCGGCTGTCATGCTCCATAAGCATCTTCTGCCTTGCCGAAGGGAGGATCCAATGCTCGATCGCCGCGATGTGCTGATGACTGGAGCCGCAGCAGCGGCATTGTCCGGATTTGCGCCGGCCGCATTTGCGGCTCCGGCCGTGCAAGGCGCCGATTCCAGGATCAACCGGCTGTTCGATGTCTTCGTCAACGAGCAGCTGGACCACGCGCCGGAAGGCGTCACCTCGCTCGGGCTGGACACCGGAAAACGCGCCCACCAGCGCAGCGAGCTCGGGCAGCGCTCGCTCGCCGAGGCCGAAGCGCTCAAGAAGCTGGTGGCCGATCAATTGCGGCGGCTGGAAACCGTTCCCCGCAACGCGCTGAACGCGAAGGATGCCATCGGCTATGACGTGGTGCTCTACGGGCTTAAGACGCAGGACGCGGCGGACCGGCGCTACGCGTATGCGGGCGGGCAGCTGCAGGCGCCCTATGTGTTGAGCCAGTTGACAGGCTCGTACCAGAAGATACCGGATTTCCTCGACAGCCAGCACCCGATCAACGACAAGGCCGACGCCGATGCGTATCTGGCGCGGCTCGATGCGTTTGCGCGGGTGCTGGACCAGGAAACCGATTTCGCGCGGCACGATACCGGCATGGGCGTGGTGCCACCCGATTTCGTTCTGGCGCGCGCGCTCACGCAGATGGCAGGCATCCGCGGCACACCGGCCGAACAGTCCGTGCTGGTGCAATCGGTCGTGCGCCGCACAAAGGAAAAGAAGGTCACCGGCGATTACGGCGGCGAGGCCACGAAGATCGTTTCGACCAAAGTATACCCCGCGCTGGACCGCCAGATCGCTTTCCTGAAAGGATTGCAGCCGAAGGCCGCGCACGACGCGGGCGTCTGGCACATCCCGCAGGGCGCGTCCTACTACGCCGATTCCCTTGCGCAATCGACCACCACGACGATGAAGCCTGCCGAGGTCCACAAGCTCGGCCTCGACGTGGTGGCGCAGCTTTCGGCGCAGGCCGACAGCATCATGAAAGCGCAGGGTCTCACCAAGGGGACGGTCGGCGAACGCTACAGGCAGATGTATGACGATCCCAAATTCCGTTACCCGAACACCGATGCCGGCAAGGAACAGCTGATTGCCGATCTCAACAAGAAAGTTCAGGCGATCCGCGCCAGGCTGCCGCAATATTTCGGCGTGCTGCCGAAGGCGAATATTGTGATCGTGCGCGTGCCGAAATACATCGAGGCGGGCGCCCCGGGCGGCTACTACCAGAACCCGTCGCTCGATGGCTCGCGGCCGGGCCGCTATTACATCAACCTACGCGACACGGCGGAAACCCCGAGCTGGACGCTGCCGACGCTGACATTCCACGAGGCAATACCGGGCCATCACTTGCAAGGCTCGATTCAGCAGGAAGCGGACCTGCCGCTGATCCGCAAGCTCACCGGATTTACCGCTTACGTGGAGGGGTGGGCGCTGTACGCCGAGCAACTGGCGATCGAGATGGGCATGTATGCCGACGATCCGTGGGGGCATCTGGGGCAGTTGCACGACGCCATCTTCCGCGGCGTGCGCCTGGTGGTCGACACCGGCATGCACGCCATGCGCTGGAGCCGGGAGCAGGCGATCAAGTACTACACCGGCGCAATCGGCGATCCGGAAGCTTCTGCCGTAACGGAAGTCGAACGCTATTGCGTGTGGCCGGGGCAGGCCTGTGCATACATGGTCGGCAAGCTGACCTTTCTGCGGCTGCGCAACAAGGCCAAGACGGCGCTAGGGCCGCGCTTCGATCTGCACGATTTCCACGACGCCGTCTTGTTGTGCGGCGCCGTGCCATTGACGGTGCTGGAAAGCGTGGTGGACGGCTATATCGCGGCAAAGCAGGCCGGCGCCGGCGCGCGCGGTTCCAGCAGACGTTAGGCGGCGCGAGCGAACTGCGGAACGTTAGCGGCGTCGCGCCGTTCTCTCCCGGTGACATTCCGCAGAGGCGTGCGATGCTTCGATGGGCGCTTGTTTTTCTGATTCTCGGTCTGATCGCCGGGGTGCTCGGCTTTACGGCCATCGCGGGTGCCTCTATCGCCATCGCGAAATTCCTGTTCTTCCTGTTCCTCGCGGTCTTCCTGGTGCTGCTCATCCTCGGCCTGACTGCTGTAAGGCGGATCACCGGAAGATAGCGCCTCAAGTTCACCGCGCGTCCAAACGGCGGCCCGGTCGTGCGAGTCCGCCAAAGGCGGAGCCGCAGTTCAACCCGGCCCTTCTCTTGCGGCGCAGAGGATGCGTCTCACCGCAGCGGCTTGCGGAACTTGAAGATGAACTGGTCTGTCTTGCCGCGGATAGATGGATCGAACACGTTCTTGGTGTGCGGGTCCGCCGGATTGCGCAGCGTGTTGTCCTCGCCGACGAACTGGAATCCTGCCGCCGTAACTTCTTTCTTGACCGCTGCCGGATCGATGCGATGCAAGGTTTCGGTATCGCGCAGGCCGGAACCGGCTTCGGCCGCATGGTCGAGCACCACATACAGGCCTCCCGGTTTGAGCGCGTCATAGACGGCCTTGTTCACCACCGCGAGATCCAGCGGGCCGAAGAAAGAGTCGTGGAAGTCGTGATAGTTCTGCGAGGTCCAGACCACGTCCGGCGCTTGCGGCACCAGAAAGCGGGCGAGGGGGGCATGAATGAGCGAGGCGTTCGGGTAATTCCTGTTGTCGTTGGTAACCGCTGTCACCGATGGCGGCTTGCCCTTCAGCATCGCGTCGATTTCCGACGGGAAATAGGCATACACGTGTCCCTTGGGCCCGACCGCCTTGGCGAAAATGCGGGTGAAGTAGCCCTTGCCGGGCACCAGATCGACCGCCACTTTGCCGGGCTTGATCCCGGCGAACGCGATCATCTCGGCGGGCTTGCGGTCCGCGTCGCGCGCGATGTCTTCCGCCGGCCGTGCCTTGTCGGCCACGGCGGCCGCCGCATAGGGCGGAATGGAATTCGCCGCCATTGTGTCCGTAACCAGGATGGCCGCGAAGGCGGCCGCGAGCAGAATGGGTTTCATGGGTGCCTCCCTGCGGCGGCGAACTTAGCGTAAGCTGCGCGGCAGTCGAGGGTATTGGCGGCGGGGAGGCCATTATTCCAGAACATATCCTGCGCCTGCGCGTGGCGATCGCAGTGGCGGCTGCTGCCCACATGTCGCTCGTTGCCGGTGGGGCGCTGGCGCAAGACGCCGTCGAGCAGGTGACCGTGACCAGCGCGCGGCTGCCGGAAGCGGTCGGCAGTCCCGCCTTCTCCACCGTCACGCTCGATGCGGAGCAGCTGTCCACGTCGGACCGCATGGACGACGCGCTGGAGCAGGTGCCCGGGCTGTCGCTCTTTCGCCGCACCGTCAGCAACAGCGCCAACGCGAGCACGCAGGGCGTTTCGCTGCGGGCGATTGCACCGTCGGGCGCGGGCCGCGCGCTGGTGATGCTCGATGGCGTCCCGCTCAACGATCCCTTCGGCGGCTGGGTGATCTGGACCCAGCTGCCCTATGAGGACATCGGTGGTGCCGAGGTGATCCGTGGGGCCGGCGCCGGTCCGTATGGCGCCGGGGCGCTTACCGGCACCATTCTGCTCACCGAGCGGGCATCGGATCAGGGCATGATCGACGGCGAGGTGGGTTCGCTGAGTTCCGCCCGTGGGGGAGCATCGCAGGGCGAAGAACTCGGCGATGTCGACCTGTTCGCAAGCATATCCGGCGAGCGGAGCAGCGGCTGGATTCCGGTGCGGCCGCCGGATCGTGGCGCGGCCGACAATCACGTGTGGTTCGACGGCGGTTCGGCGTCGTTGCGCGCGCAAACGGAAATCGACGACGTTTTCACCTCCGTGCGCCTGAGCGCCTATGACGAAGGACGCGGTGCCGGCTTGGCCGGTGCAAGTTCATCCGCAAACGGCTTCACAGGCAGCGTCACCATGGCCGAAGCGCCGGGCCAGGGCGGCATCGGCTGGCGCCTGCAGGGCTGGAGCGTGCGCAGCGATTTCTCCAACACCTCGGTTGCAGTCGCGCCCGGCCGTACCGGCACCACGCCAGCCAACGACCAGTTCGCCACGCCGGCGCTGGGCCTTGGCTTCAACGCGGCGCTTCTCGGCCAGGAGGGCGCATTCCATTGGGAAGCCGGCGCCGATATGCGCGACGACACGGGCGAGTCGCGCGAGTTGTTTTTCTTCGACGGCACCGCGTTCGAAAAATTTCGCCGCTCCGGCGGACGGGAAATTGTCGGCGGGCTCTATGGCGAAGCCGCCATCGACACCAGCCAATGGCTGCTGACGCTCGGCGCGCGCGAAGACTACTGGGCCACCTCGCAGGGACATCTGGTCGAGCTGGTGCGCGCCAGCGGCGCGATCACGAACCTGCAGGACTATGCCGGCCGCGACGGCTTCGTGCCGACGGCGCGCGGCGGCCTCCGGCGCAATTTCAACGATGGCGAGTATCTGCGAATTGCCGGCTATGTCGGCTTTCGAGTTCCCACCTTGAACGAGCTCTACCGTCCCTTCCGCGTCGGGAATGTGGTGACCAGCGCCAATCCCGATCTGCGGCCGGAGAAACTGTACGGCGCGGAGATCGGTTATGGCGGCGCGTGGGACTCGCTGCAGTGGGATGCGACCGCTTTCTGGAACCGGCTGCACAACGCCATCGCCAACGTGACCATCGGTGAAAATTTGCAGCAGCGGCAGAATGCGGGGGACGTGCAGGCGTTCGGATTCGAAGGGCAGGTGCGCGACACGATCACCGATGACCTCGGCGTATGGAGTGCGATCTCCTACACCGACGCGCAGTTCGTGTCCGGCGAGCTCGATGGGCTGCGGCCGGCGCAGGCGCCGCGCACGGTGATCACCGGCGGCGTTACATGGCGGGCGTTCGATGCGCTCGCGCTCGAAGCGCAGCTGCATTGGGAAGGCCTGCGCTTCGAAAACGACATCAACACGCTTCGCCTCGGCTCCGCCTTCGCGCTGGATTTGCGCGCCACCTACAACATCACGGATCGCCTCGCAGCCTATCTCGAGGTGACCAACGCTACGGACGCCAAGGTCGCGACCGCGGCCAACATCGATTCTCTGCTGGGCACGGTCACCGCCTATGGCGAGCCGCGGGTGTTCTGGCTCGGCCTGCGCTACGGCCCATAGTACCTCCCGGAGTTGCGACGCCCGCGCGAAGCCACTACCTGCGGGGCGGGGTTCGGACGGGCGTTCATGTTCAACTTTGCCGCCGCCGCACTAGAATGGCTGCCGACCGCCTTCGACTGGATCGTTGTGCCTGTCGGTCTGGCGCTGATCGCCCTGGCCGCTCGGGAGAAGACCCGGCCGCTCGCAGCGAGCGGCTTCCTGGTGGCAGCGGCAATTTCCGCCGCCTTGTTGTCGTTGCTGCTGGCGACGAGCGTATTTCATCTGCTGGGCTATGGCCGCGCGCTGATCGACATTTTGCTCAATTTCGGCCCGGGCATGACGGGCCAGTACATCGCCACACTGGCGCACGAAAATGGCCCCCGCTTCCTGGCCCTCGCGCCGATGATGGTCACGACAGGGCTGGCCGGCGTCGCCGCCATCTACCTGCGCCGGGTGCAGGATACCCGGAGGTAACGATGCGGCGGACTCTGGCCTCATTTTCACGGGGCGCATGGCTGCGACACTAGCGTCGCCAACCGCTCACCAAGCGGTGAGGTGGCTCCGCGCAGCTTGAAGCGTGGGGCGGTTTCATGCTGCAACACGCAGCCCTTTGTTTGCCCGCGTGGGCCAGGCCGCCGCGGCAGTCCCGACAGGAGAACCTCATGCACGCCTTCCGCACGATTCTGCTTGGCGCCTCTGCCCTTGTGGCGATTGGCGTTTGCGCCGGCGCGGCGCCCGCGCCAAAGGCCGCGTCCGCCTCGAACGCAAACCCGTTCGCGCAGCCGAGCCCGCTGCCGCTGCAGGCGCCGCAGTTCGACAAGATCAAGGACAGCGACTACCAGCCCGCCATCGAAGAGGGCATGAAGCAGCAGCTCGCGGAGATCGGCAAGATCGCCAACAACAGCGCTGCGCCCACCTTCGACAACACCGTCGTCGAGATGGAAAAGTCGGGGCAGATGCTGAACCGGGCCACGCAGACCTTCTTCAATGTGGTCGGCGCGAACACCAACCCCGCGCTCGACAAGGTTCAGACGGCGGTGGCGCCGAAGCTTGCCGCGCACCAGGACGCCATCTTCCTCAACCCGAAACTGTTCGCCCGCGTGAAGGCGGTGTACGACCAGCGCGACACGCTGCATCTCGATCCGGAATCGCAGCAGCTTCTGAAGATCTACTACAAGCAGTTCATCCATGCCGGCGCCAATCTGTCGGACCCGGACAAGGCAAAGCTGCGGGCCCTGAACAAGGAGGAGGCGACGCTCTCCACCGCCTTCCAGCAGAAGCTGCTGGCCGCTGGCAAGGCCGGCGCGCTCGTGATCGATAACAAGGCCGACCTCGCGGGCCTGAGCGATCAGGAAATCGCCGCGGCCGCAGACGCCGCGAAAACCCGCAAGCTCTCCGGCAAGTGGGTCATCCCGCTGCAGAATACCACGCAGCAGCCGCTGCTGGTGTCCCTCAAGAACCGCGCCATCCGCGAGAAGCTGTTCGACAATTCCTGGACGCGGGCGGAAAAGAACGATGCCAACGACACCCGCTCCATCATTCAAAGGCTGGCGCAGGAGCGGGCCGAAAAGGCGAAGCTGCTCGGTTATCCCAATTACGCGGCCTATACGCTGTACGATCAGATGGCCAAGACGCCGGACGCGGTGCAGAAGTTCATCGGTGCGCTGACGGGACCGACGCGTGCCAAAGCGGCCGATGAGGCCAGGCAGATCCAGGCGGCGATCGACAAGGACGGCCAGCACTTCCAGCTCAAGCCCTGGGACTGGGAGATGTATTCCGAGAAGGTGCGCAAGGCACGGTACGACCTCGATCAGAACCAGCTGAAGCCCTATTTCGAGCTGAACAAGGTGCTGAAGGACGGCGTTTTCTATGCCGCGGGCAAGCTTTACGGCCTCACCTTCAGGGAACGGCACGACCTGCCGGTCTATCAGCCGGACGTGCGGGTGTTCGAAGTGCACGACAAGGACGGCTCGATCCTCGGCCTGATGTATTTCGATTACTTCAAGCGCGACAACAAACAGGGCGGCGCGTGGATGAGCAACTTCGTCAACGAGTCCACGCTGCTCAAGCAGAAGCCGGTCATCTACAACGTCGCCAACTTCACCAAGCCCGCGCCGGGCCAGCCGGCGCTGCTCTCGTGGGACGACGTCACCACCATGTTCCACGAATTCGGGCACGCGCTGCACGGCTTCTTCGCGAACACGAAATATCCCTCCATTTCCGGCACCAGCACGGCGCGGGACTGGGTGGAATTCCCCTCGCAGTTCAACGAGCATTGGGCGCTCTACCCCGACGTGCTCAAGCACTTCGCCGTGAACTACAAGACCGGCCAGCCCATCCCACAGGCGCTGGTGGACAAGATCAAGAAATCGCAAACCTGGAACCAGGGTTACGAACTGGGCGAGCTGCTGGCCGCCTCGGAGCTGGACATGCAGTGGCACATGCTGAAGGCGGATGCGCCGAAGCAGGATGTCGACAAGTTCGAGGCGCAGGCGCTGAAGACGACGCACACCGATTTCCCCAATGTGCCGACGCGCTACCGCTCGAGCTACTTCCTGCACATCTGGGCCAACGGCTACGCGGCCGGCTACTACGCCTATCAGTGGACGGTGATGCTGGACGACGACGCCTATGCCTGGTTCGACGGCCATGGCGGGCTGACGCGCGCCAACGGCCAGCGCTTCCGCGACATGATTTTGTCGAAGGGGCACACGGAGGATTACGACACGATGTTCCGCCGCTTCTACGGCAAGGATCCCGATGTCGGGCCGATGCTGAAGCACCGCGGGCTGACGCCGGACAATTCGGCGCCGTCGGATACGGCGAAGCCGGGCACGCCGGCGCGCTCCTGATCTCTGCCACCACGACGAAACGACGGCGAGGACCGCATGGTCCTCGCCGTAACGGACTTCGGACTGAACAAATCGAAGGGTGCGGAGGCGGGATATGAGTCTCCCGCCTCCAAGAGATTGCCGCTACTGTGCCGAAATCCGCTCGCCCACGGTGGTGCCGGTATCTTCCTCCAGCAGGTTTCCATCGGGGTCGTAGATCTTGGCGTCGAAGGTGCCCTTCAGGTGCGTGCCACGCCGGGTCACCGTGCGCGGACCTTCGAGGGTAAAGGTGCCGGCGGGATTTCCCGCATCGTCGAAGATCCAGCCGATGTGGAAGAGAGACACATTCTTCGAATCGATGGTGTTGTAAACCCCCATGCAGATGTCGCCGACGATGGGGTTGATGTTGGCGAATTCGAATTCCGTCCCGTCGCTGTGATACTGCTCGAAGGATTCGAAATAGAGCGTCCCGTCGGGAAGGTAATGGCTGACGTGCCAGAGGCCGACGATGGCATCGGCGTTGCGCGCGCCGCGTTCGCTTGAGCGAAGCGCGATCGGCGGCAATTTCATCGGCCGCGCCATCGCGGCGTTGCCGGCTTTGGTCCGATGGACGCAGGAGGCCTGGGCCGAATACCCGCCGGCGCCGAGCGCAAGGATCGCTGCAGCGATCAAGAGAGAATATTTCATGACATGCTCCTTTGGATTCCGGTGCGCCGACCACCGGCGCACATCTCCACGAGGCGGCATTTCGGCGGACGCAAGCAGGGGCTAGGTTCGGGCGGAAAGGCGTATAGAATGACCTTTGCTGCCTTCGGGGCTGCTGGGGCCAATGTCTTCCGCTTTTTCCCAATCCCTGCCTGCGTTGCGCGGAGCATGTCGCCTCGCCGGTGCATTGGGCGATGGCGCGCGTGCGAGAGACAGGATTCAGAACCGCCCACACACCGCCTTTTTGCCGCCCGCGCCGCCTTTTTCGCCATGAATACGCAGACGAGGCCGCAAGAGGGCGCCGGCTCCATCGATCTGGGCCGGGAGGAGGACTTCGCGCTCGGCGAATTGCGCATCCATCCTTCGACCTGTGAAATCCAGGCCGGCGAGCGGCGCGAGATTGTGCAGCCGCGCGCCATGCAGGTGCTGGTGGCGCTGGCCCGCGCCAAGGGCGCCGTGGTTTCGCGCGACCGGCTGATCCAGATGTGTTGGGAGGGGCGGGCGATCGGCGAGGATGCCATCAACCGCGCCATCGCGAAGGTGCGCTCCGCGGCGGAGTTGACTGCTCCGCCGGCCTTCGAGGTGGAAACGATTCCGCGGGTGGGATTCCGGCTCAAAGCGCGTTTCGGGTCATCGCCGGCGGACGCGACGGCCGCACCGGCTCCCGATCGGGCCGATACCTTGCCACGGCGCGGGCGAGCCGGGATTGTCAGCTCGGCGGCGCTTGTCGTGCTGCTCGTCTGTCTGATCGGCATCGCGGCATACGCCCTGCTCCTTTCGGCGCGTAGGGCTGTCGATATCGGCACAGCGTCCCGCCCAACCGAAGCTTCGATTGCCGTGCTGCCGTTCCTCAACATGAGCGGCGATCCGGCGAAGGAGTATTTCAGCGACGGGTTTTCCGAAGAGCTGCTCAACGACCTTGCCAACGCGCCGCAGCTTCAGGTGGCGGCGCGCACCTCCTCCTTCGCCTTCAAGGGCAGGCGCGTGGATGTGCAGGAGATCGCCAACAAGCTGCATGTGCGCGCCGTGCTGGAAGGCAGCGTGCGCGAGTCCGGCGACCGGGTGCGCATCACCGCCCAGCTGATCGATGCCGCCAGCGGGTATCACCTGTGGTCGCAAACCTATGACCGGCAACTCACCGACATTCTGAAGGTGCAGGACGACATCGCCCGCGCCATCGCCACGGCATTGACAAACAGGCTCGCGAGCGGCCGCCCCGCGGCGAACGCCGCGGTCGATCCGGACGCCTACCGCAAATACCTGCTGGGCAAGTCCTATTTCGACCGCCACACCGAAGCGGACAACGAGCGCGCCATCGTGCTCTTCAAGGAAGTGACCACGCTGCAGCCGGACTTTTCCGACGGCTTCGCGATGCTCGGCTATGCCTGTCTATGGAGAGTCAATTCGTCCGGCCCGGACAGCGGGATGGCAGCGGCCGTGACGCGGGCGGCGCTGGCCCGCGCCCTGGCGCTCGATCCGCGCAATCTGACCGCGCTGATCGCCTCCATGGACCTCGCATTGATGGAGCAGGACTGGACTGAGGCCGCAAATTTTGTGCAACGCATGCGCCGCATCAACCCGCACAACGCCACTGTCGCCCGTGCCTCGGGCATCTATTACAATGCCCTGGGCTTTCCCGAGCGCTCGGCGGCTTCCTTTTTGCTCGCGACAAAGCTCGATCCTCTGTCGCACGTCACGTGGGGCTCGTTGGCCATCGCAGACAGCGTCCTTGGGCGAAACGACGAAGCGATTGCCGCCGGAAAGACGGCGCTCGCGCTTTCGCCGGAGAACGCCGGTGTGATCGCGTGGCTGTGCATTGCCTATGTCGGCCGTGGCGAGATTCAGGAGGCGCAAAAGCTCGCGGCGCAGCTGGAGCAAACGCCGGAGGGCCGGCAATTGAAGGGGTGCTCGATGGAGATTGCCCGCGCCACGGGCGATCGTCCCAAAGCGCGCCGGATTGTGGACGATCGGGTCAGAAACAACCAGGGCGACCCGGCCTATATGGGGCAGAACTATCTGGAGTTTGGAGAGTACAGAAAGGCGGTGCCTCTGCTGCAGCGCGCCTATGACGTTGGCAGCACGACGCTCTACACGCTTTCGCTGGATCCGGTGACGCCGCGGGATTTTCTCAAAAGCGCGGCGTGGCGCGAACTGACGCGGCGGCCGCGCTTCCGCGCCTGGCAGGCGGCGCACAACAGGGTTGCCGCGGAATTGAACACGCCGTAGCCGGCGGCGGGGAATCCAGCCCAGCTTCAGTTTGCTCTCCAGGTTGCGGTCGACCGCTGTGGCGTAGCGGCGGGAGCCGGGGTGAGCGAGGGCCCGCTCTCGATGCGCGCCACCGCCGATTGCGAGGTGCCCATGCGCCGCGCCACCTGCGCCTGGCAGAGCTTCGCCTCGCTGCGAACGGCCGAAAGCTGAAAAATGCGCGACAATGGTGTAGAAGGTCTACGAACGCGCGCAGGACCTCGCATGACTGACCGGTTACAGTTCGACGCCGATGCTTTGGCGGCGCTATGCCGCCGCTACCATATTCGCCGGCTCTCGCTGTTCGGTTCTGTGCTCAAAGGGACCCACCGGCCCGATAGCGACGTGGACCTGCTGGTGGAGTTTACGCCGGGGGAAGAGCCGGGATTTCTTGGTCTGGCAGGAATCGAGCTTGCTCTTTCGCAGCTCTTCGGCAGCCGTAAAATCGATTTGCGCACCCCACAGGATTTGAGCAAACATTTCCGCAGCGAAGTGTTGCGCACGGCTCAGCTGCAATATGCGGCCTGAAGATCGCAGCCGGATTCTTCACATGATCGAAGCGGCGGAAGCCGTTTCAGGCTTCGTGAGTGGACGCGGCCGCGAAAGCCTCGATGCCGATGCCCTGTTGCTTTTCGCATTGGTTCGGGCCGTCGAGGTGTTCGGCGAAGCGGCCGCAAAGGTTTCCCCATCGACAAAGGCTTCAATTCCGGAGCTGCCTTGGGTGCAGATCGTGGCAATGAGGAATCGATTGATCCACGCGTATTTCGATATTGACCGGGACATACTCTGGAGAACGGTAACGGAGGAGCTTCCCGCGCTGCTGCCGCGCTTACGGGCCGTCGCTGGTTCTTCGGCGGCAGAGCCGCATTGATTGCCTTGCGGCCGAGCGGCTGCTTCGGCTTCGACGCACCTCGGAGCGAACGAAGGTCGGAGTTCAGGGAATTCAGTGACAGCATACATATTCGCCGCACCTCTCCTCCGCCTTTTGAGTTGCTGAGGATTGGTGCATTTGCGCTGGAGCGAAGCCACTGTTCACCACTGCGCTCGCGCGTTGTCATTGATTCAATTGGTGAATTCCGTCGACGAATAAATTGCGTTCACCAGCTTGTATTCATATTTGGCAGCCGCTATATTCCTTCCAGAACACAAGGATACCGTCATGGCTGGCCAGATCGACCGTTACACAGGACCGCTGAAAATCCCCATTCCCGCGTGAGCACGAGACCATACAGGGCGAGGGCGCAAGCTCGTGTGCCTCCCGTGTGGGTCCGGCGGACGCGTGTGCTGTGGAGCGGCCGAGACTGCGTGCCGTCCAGCCTGCCGCATTGACCCGCGAAGCCCGAGGATCGAAGCCAAGGACGCGTGTCCGCTCCGGCCTGACCGTGCCGGAGCGGCGGCGCCAGCCCGAAGCTTCGGACGCGGAAAGCGGGACGGTTTGTGGGCCGATGGCGAGAAAAATGAAGCCAAAGCCTTGCGGAACGCCCGCCCTTTGCGCTTCCGGCGAAGCCCGAGACCCCAGCCTTGCCTGATCCGCCGCTGCGCGGGCGCCGTAAATCCCGTATGATGGCGTCCGGGTCGATTGCCGCGGCGCCGCTCGGCTTGTGTTGGCCGCGAGCGGCGCGTTGCGGCCAGATAAAGGTGCTGGCGATCGTGCCGGGAGCCAATGCGGGAAACTGGAACGCGGCGCTGTCCGCGGTGGGGGCGAGCCGCGACCGCGCCGCCTTCGAGACGCTGTTCCGGCACTTCGCGCCCCGCATCAAGGCTTATCTGCTGCGGCTGGGCGCGGGCGGGCCTGCGGCGGAAGAGCTGGCGCAGGAAGCCATGCTGTCGGTGTGGCGGAAGGCGGCGTTGTTCGATCCGGCCAGGGCCTCGGCGGCAACCTGGATCTTCACCATCGCCCGCAATCTGCGGATCGATGCGCTGAGGCGGGAGCGGCGCCCGGAATTCGATCCCGCCGATCCGGCCTTCGTGCCGGATGCCGGACCGCCGGCGGATGCGGGCCTGGTGCGCGGGCAAGACGAGGCGCGGCTGCGCGAGGCGATCGGCAAGCTGCCGCCGGAGCAGGCGAAGGTGGTGGAGCTGTCGTTCTTCGCCGACAAGCCGCACAGCGCCATCGCGCGCGAGCTGGGGCTGCCGCTCGGCACGGTGAAGTCGCGGCTCAGGCTGGCGCTGAACCGCATCCGCGGCAGGATGGCGACATGATCCGCCATCACCCAGGCGCGGAGCTGTTGGTCGCCTATGCGGCCGGCGCCAGCGACGAGCCGATGTCGCTGATCGTGGCGACGCATCTGGCGCTGTGTCCGGATTGCAGGCGCGAGGTGGCGAACGCGGAGCATGCCGGCGGCGCGCTGCTGGACGATCTCGCTCCGGCGCCGCTGTCGGATTCCGCTGTGGCGAGCGTAATGGCGCGGTTGAACGGCGCGGAAGCGAAACCGGCATCGGCTCAAACGCCGCGCAACGGCTTCAAGGCACCGGAGCCGCTGCGCTCCTATCTCGGCGGCGACCTGGATTCGGTGCGCTGGATCCCGGTGACCCGCGGGCTTGCGTATCGTCCGATCCTCGCGCGCAACGGCACGGTCGCGCAGCTGGTGCGCAGCAAGCCGGGCCACGGCATCGGCCTGCATACTCACAAGGGCGAGGAATTATCGTTGGTGCTGACGGGTGGTTTCAGCGATACGACGGGCCATTATCTGCGCGGCGATGTGCAAACGGCCAGCCCCGCTCTGCTGCACCACCCGGTCGCCGATGAAGGCGAAGATTGCATCACCCTGGCCGTCGCCAATGCGCCGCTCGCGTTCCGCAACCCGTTCGTCGGCCTGCTGGCGAAACTGATCGGTTACTAGGATTTTTATTCGCGCAACCGGTTTAGCGTCGCGGCGGCGGCGGGGCGGTGGGTTCGGAGCCGGGTAGAGCGGTGGGCTGTGGGGTTGCCGGAATCGGCGCGGCGCTGGGCGGTGGTGTTGCTGCGGGTCCGGGCGGCACCAGCGTGGCCTGCGCCGGAACGGCCTGGGTCGCTGCATCCGGCGGCTCGCTCCACCCGCCGCCGAGCGCCTTGTAAAGCCCCACATCCGCCTGCAGCCTTGCCAGTTTGATCTGCACCAGCGTGTCCTGCGCCGAGAACAGCACTTGTTGCGCCGTCAGCACGTTGAGCAGGTCCGTCACGCCTTCGCGGTACTGGAGTTCGGAAATGCGGAACGCTTCCGCTGCGGCGCGCGCCTGCTCCGTCCGCAGTATCTCCTGATCGGCAAGGCTTGATACCTGGCCCAGCGTGGTCTCGACGTCGGAGAAGGCGTTGAGCACCGTGCTCTGGTATGTCGCCACCAATTCCTGTTGCTGCGCCTTGCTGAGCTCGAACTGGCCTTCCAGCAAGCCGCCGTCGAAGATCGTTTGCAGCAGGCTCGCGCCGATGCCCCAGCCGAAACCGGAACTGCTGAACAGCGTCTTCAGCGCATTGCTGGTGAAGCCCCCGGAGCCGGTCAATCCAATCTGCGGGAAGAAAGCGGCGCGCGCCGCATCCACATTGGCGTGGCCGCTGGCGAGGTTGGCTTCGGCTTGAGCCACATCCGGCCGGCGGCGCAGCAACTCAGACGCGAGGCCCGGTGTTACCTGCGGCGTCACGATGCCATCGAGCGTGGCGCCCCGGACATCGAACCCTTCGGGCAGGCGGCCGAGAAGCACGCCAAGCGCGTAGCGCGCCTCCCTTTCCTGCTCCGCCACAGCCGGAATCGTGGCTTCGATCGAAGCGAGCTGCGCTTCCTGCTGCGCCAGATCGAGACGCGATGAGACCCCGTTCGTCACCTTCGCCTGGACAATGGCAAGAACGCGCCGGGCCGCATCCACGTTCTGACGCGCGATGGCGAGCCGCTCGCGCAGCGCGAGTACGTCCAGATAGGTATTGGCGACGTCCGTTGTGACCGTCAGAGCAACCACCTGCTGTGCGTAAGTGGAGGCAAGGAGCAGCTGATCGGCAGCCGTGAGGTTGGCGCGGGCCTTGCCCCAGATGTCCAGTTCATAGGAAGCATTCAACGTTAGGCCGAAGGTGTTGCCGGTGACGGCCTTGGTGCCAACCGGGACGCCATTCGCGTTGGTAACGATAGCGCCCTGACCGTTGCGGGCACGCTGCGCTTCGCCTTGCAGGCTCAAGTTCGGAAATAGCGCGGAGCCGGAAATTTCCGTCTGCGCTTGCGCCTGCAGCACGCGGGCGGCCGCGGCCGCCAAATCCAGGTTGTTGGTTTGCGCTGTGGTGATGAAACCGTTCAGCTCCGGGCTGCCGAAGCCTGCCCACCATCCGGCTGCGGGCCACACCGGCGCGTTGCGGGCGGTCGGCGCCGTGAAGTTGGAGGGCACATGCTGTGGCCCGAGCACTTGCGGCACCGGCGTTTGACAACCGGCAGCCGCGAGGGCGAGCGTCATGACCGAAGCGGTTCGGAGCAGGAAATTCATGGAGGACTCGCGTTAACTATTCACTCGGCCAGCGCGACAACCGGATCGAGTCGGGCGGCCTTCATAGCCGGTGCGAAACCGAACACAAGCCCCGTCGCCACTGCACATGTAAAGGCGATTGCGACCGGTGCAAGGGTGTAGGCGACCGGAGTTCCCAGGCTTGCGATGAAGGCCGCCGCGCCCGGGCCGGCTAATACCCCAATGACGCCGCCAACGGCGGACACAGCCGTCGCTTCTGTCAGGAATTGCTGAAGGATGTCGCGGGTCCGAGCGCCGGTCGCCATGCGTAGGCTGATTGCGCGGGTGCGCTCTGTTACGCTGACAAGCATGATGTTCATGACCCCTATGCCCCCATCGAGGAGCGAAATAGCAGCGACCGAGGCTAGTGGGATGGTGAGGGTGTGTTCTGGGCTGTGGTGGCGGTCTCCGGCACCTCGGCCATGTTGCGAATGAAGAAGTCCTGGTTGTTGTTGTGGCGGGCGGCGAGCATCCCCGTCACGCGATCTTGAACGGAGTCGATCTGGCTCACGTCTTTGACGGCCACGGTTACTGGCCGGACGTAGTGTTGGCCGAAGTGCGCCGCATGCCGGTGGACAGCGGGATGAAGATGGGGTCGTCCGAATCCATGCCGGCGGCGTTCGCCCCCTTGACGCTCATAACCCCGATCACCTGGAATGGGACATTGTTGATCAGCACGTATCTGCCAACGGGATCGCCACCGTCGGCCAAGAGACTATCGACGACCGTTTGTCCCAGAACGGCGACCGCCGCATAGCTCTTCTCGTCCGGCCCGTTGAAGAACACACCGTTCGCAACGGGCCAGCTTCCGACCGTACACAGGCAGGCGTCCTGCGCACTCTGCCGGAATTCGCGCGCCCGCTCGCGTTCCCACCCGGAAGAACGGGGCGGCCGAACCTTGCTCCAGTTTCGGGGTCCTGAGGCCGGTTCGGCCGCCCCGCGCGACCGCGCCCCTTGTGGAGCGCCGAGACGGGCACGGTCACGACATTGTGCGCAGAGGCGGTGACGAAGAACACTTGCGCCGTCATCTGCGTCATCAGTTCGTTGGTGGGGTTCGCGACGTCGAAGGTGGCGGTGTAGAGCGTCGGCTGGATCTGCTGCACTTGCCGTACTAGCGCTTGTCCGGGTTGCCGAGGGTGGTGAAATAGGCAAGGCATCCCGACCTTCAGCCCGGTCAACCACGCGCAGTCGCGCCAATGCTCCGCGCGCAGCATCTGACGCCCGTGCAGGGTTCCAGGCGTCGTCTGGGAGTTTCAAGGGGGAATCCAACCCGACAGTCATCGATCATCCGCCTACTGCGGCCCAACAATGGGGTCGCAGGCGAAAGGCCGGAAGATCAGCGCAGGTGGGAAATTGTATCAGTCTGTCGCGAGATTCCGCCGCCAGCCAAGCTCGCGAACGAAATCTTTGTCACGGGCTGGAAAGGCCATGTGCACATAAACAGCTAGTCGGAAGCGCGGTCTTTCCGCACCACCTTGAAGCGCGCCAGTTGTTCCGTCGCCAGCGTAAAATTCGGCTCGAGTTCCACCGCCTTTTTGTAGTCGAGATAAGCGGCGCGGACGTTGCCGAGCGCTTCGTTGACGATGGCACGGTCGTAATATGCGATCTGCGGCTTGTGCGCGCCCATCGCGATGCCGCGGTTGATGTCAGCCAAGGCATCGTCATACTTCTGCAGCACAATGTACACGGTGCCGCGATCGACATAGCCGTCACCCATTGCTGCATTCAGCTTGAGCCCCTCGTTGCAATCGGCGAGCGCGCCGTAGGAGTCGTCGGCGCGGGCCCGCAAGATACCGCGGTTGATGTAGGTTGCCGCGCGGTCCGGTACGGTGAGCGCCTCCTCCTCGAGAGCGTCGGTACAGGTTCGCACGCCACTCTTGGGATCGGCCCCGAATTCCGCGGCCTGGAAACATCCCGCCGCAAGCCCATTGCCCAATACCGTGACCGCGGCATGCACAGGCGTGCTTGCGGCCGCACCGGCCGCGAGCGCGAGCAGAAGACTGATTCTCACGGCACGTCTCCTCCGAAAACTCCAAGCTTTTACACCCGCGCGAGGCCGCACCCAATGGCCGAATCGATCACCGCCGCGTTATCCTGCCTGCCATCGGGCAGAATCCGACACGGACCGATCTGCTTTGGCTTCACATCGCGGTGAAACATGAATTGGGCCTATGTGATCCCGATCCTCCTGCTTGGCATCTCAAACGTCTTCATGACGTTCGCCTGGTACGGGCAGCTGAAATACCCGGCGGCGCCGCTCTGGGCGGTGATCCCAATCAGCTGGGGCATCGCCTTCTTCGAATATTGTCTTGCGATTCCCGCCAACCGCATCGGCTACCAGGTTTATTCCGGCGCCCAGCTCAAGACGATTCAGGAGGTTATCACTCTGAGCGTTTTTGCCGTGTTTTCGGTCACCTACCTGGGCGAGGCCCTTCGATGGAATCATCTTGTCGCCTTCGCCTTCCTTGCGCTCGCTGCCTATTTCGGCTTCACAAAATGGTAGTCGCGCGGAAGAGATAGACCATGACCGACAGGTTGCCGCCCGAGTTCGTCAGCCGGGCGCTTGAACGCATCAAGCCCTCGCTGACCATATCGGTCACCCAGCAGGCCCGTGCGTTGAAGGCGGCGGGGCGGGATGTGATCGGGCTCGGGGCGGGCGAGCCCGATTTCGACACGCCGGACAACATCAAGGAAGCTGCGATTGCTGCAATCCGCCGTGGCGAAACCAAGTACACCGCTGTGGAAGGCATTCCGGAATTGCAGCGCGCGATTGCCGGCAAGTTCCGGCGCGAAAACAATCTTGACTACCGGCTTTCACAGATCTTCGTGGCGCCGGGAGGCAAGGCCGTAATCTACACGGCGCTGACGGCGACCCTCAACCCGGGCGACGAGGTGATTGTGCTCGCGCCTTATTGGGTAAGCTATCCGGACATCGTTCTGCTGGCTGGCGGCAAGCCGGTGATCGTCGAAACGAATCTCCAAGCCGGTTTTCGCCTGACCCCGGAGGCGCTCGATCGCGCTATTACCCCGAGAACCAAATGGCTGATTTTCAATCAGCCTTGCAATCCGACCGGCGCCTGTTACACGCGCGAACAGTTGCGGGCGCTTGCCGGGGTGTTGCTCGCGCATCCGCACGTCTGGGTGTTGACGGACGATATGTATGAGCACCTGATCTACGAGAATTTTGCATTCCTCACCATGGCGGAGGCTGAGCAGCGGTTGATGCCGCGCACCGTTACCATGAACGGTGTCTCGAAAGCCTATGCGATGACCGGCTGGCGCATTGGCTATTGTGGCGCGCCGGAACCTTTGGTCCGGGAAATGGCAAAACTGCAGTCGCAAACCGTCAGCAACGCATCTTCTGTTTCACAGTGGGCGGCGGTTGAGGCGTTAAATGGGCCACAGGATTTCATCCTGAAATTTCAACAGGCTTTCGAAGCTCGGCGCGACCTCGTGGTCTCGATGCTCAACCAGGCGCACGGCCTGGAGTGTATCAAGCCGCAAGGCGCATTTTACGTTTATCCTTCGATCCGGAACCTGATCGGCAAATCCTCGCCGCAAGGCACAGTTATTCGGAGCGACGAGGATTTTGTTCGCCAGCTTCTAGAGCAGGAAGGCGTGGCGGTCGTGCAGGGGGCTGCGTTCGGCTTGTCGCCGTTCTTCCGCCTGTCCTACGCGACATCGAGCGACCTTCTCGAGGACGCATGCCGGCGCATTCAGCGCTTCTGCGCGAATCTGAGTTAAAGGAGACAGCTGCTGCGCAGCCTGCACATCAGCGGTGTTGCGCCGCCCAAGCCATGCAGCTCCGATAGGTGCCGGCGAAGATCTGCTGCTCCATATCGTCGTCATAACCGTTTGCAACTGCGTCGAGCGCGCGCTGGTCGGCGACAGCCTTGCAACGCGCCGCGTCACGCTCCGAGTAGGTTGGTGCCGGACCAGCCCCAGGTGCCGGAGCGGCGCTCGCCACTGCGCCAGCAGCCATGGCCGCCGCTTCGGCTGTGGCCTGCACGGCGGCCGGTAAGGTGAGCGGTGGGGGGGCAGTTTCGGTGGGCGGTGGGGCGGGCCGGACCATCGCCGGAATGCCCCCTCGGTTTTCACTGGTCGAGCGCGGCGCAATCATCTCGTTGCCGGATCGGGGCTTCAATACAATCACCTGCGGAGGGGGTGCCGGCGACGCGGGCACCACGCTTTGCTCTATCGGAGGTGGCGATTCCGCCGGGATGGATGGGTTGGCGACAGGTGCTGGCGCCGGCTTCAGTTGTGCCGCGGCTGGCGGGGATGGGGTGACCGTCGCGACGTGAGAAGGCGCGCTGGGCTCGGACGGCTCGGCCCTGACGGTACTACGGGGCGCGGGCGTGAGATTTTCAGCTGGGGATGACGATTCGACGGGCTCCGGCGCCAAGCTGGCCGGGTGCGTCGGCGCCGGCGCCGGTGGCCGCTCAGCAGGAGCCGCAACTACTGCGGTCTGCGGCGGCGCATTTTGTGCGATTGCTGACGTAGCCTTCGGGCGCTCATAGGTCAGCAAATAGCTCCGATCCCCCTCGCTACAGGCAGAAAGCGCCAACAAGGCACCCACGAACCAAACGTTTCTCATCGGCAATCCCGAAGTTGGGCGGACCCTAGCAGAAACGCGGATAGCGCCAAATACTGATCGAGGCTGTCCTGTTTCGGAATTTCAGCTCGGAAGTTGCGGGTGGGAGCAGAGCAGTTTGGGCTGATGTGCCACGAACGTGGGTACTGCCGAAGCGCAAACGATTGCGACCCTCAAACGCTCAAACCCAATGCGCGCATCTTCCTTTTCCGGACAGAGGGCCCTTGAGATATCTCGCGTCTAGCGGCACAAGCCCGGTTTCCGGTGTGACAGATGCTACTGCCCGGCGGATATGAGTGGACCTTCCCTGGTGCAGGAGTTCGTGGAGTGTCCCTGTAGCAAGGGTATTCTGCTGGACTAGGACAATGATCTCCTTTTCCAGAAACGTTGGGAGCCAGCGAGTTGTTGATTATACATATCGGAACTCAGAAGACGGGCTCATCTGCCCTACAAGCTTATCTGTCCGAGAATTCTCAAGCGCTCCTCCAACAGGGCATCCACTACTTGCGAACCGGAAGGGAACGTTCGCATGGGGACTTGGCGCAAGCGCTGCTTGGAAGAGCGGACATGGCTCTCTGGCAGCGGGCGCGCGACGAACTTCAGAAGAGCAAGAGTCCCACGAAAGTGATTAGCGCCGAGGGTCTTTGGGTCACAAATCCGAATGCACTCAGGAACGAACTGCCTTCTGACGTCCCTGTTGGGATAGTGGTCTATCTCCGGCGGCAGGATCAATACCTACAATCGCTCTGGAAGCAGGCAGTCACTGGTGGGCGAAAAAGCGCTTTTGGGCATTGGCTGGAAAAAAGTATATACCGCGGAGATTATCTGTCCACGGTAGAGCAGTGGGCATCCGTATTCGGCGCGGATTCGCTGACGATTAGGCCGTATGAGCGGACCGATGGATCCAATACGGTCGCCGATTTCTGCCAGCTTATCGGTGCCGTCGGTTTGCCGCCGACGGAGGATATCCGACGCAATTTCTCTCCACGGCGAGAGTTGGCGCACTTTATGCGAGCCTTGAACAATGCGGACATGCAGATCAACCATCGAAATCTGTTTCGAGCGTTTATCGCCAAAAATAACGATTATATTCGATCCTGCGATATGCTCTCCAGTGAGGACGCGAGCAAGCTCCTGGAATGCTATGCCGAGAGTAACCGCCTGCTTATCGAACGGTACTACCATGACAGTTCGACCCCCCTGTTTCCGGAGCTCGTTTCTTCTCCCGGACCTGAGATTTGGAGACTGGACAATGAAGAGTTCTTTCAACTCACCATCGACGTGCTCGATGTGGTGATCGAGGAGGTTCGTGCCGGACGAATCTCCGATCCGCCGGAAGGCGGGGGCCAGCGAAGGCGAGGCGAGCGGCGAGGCGAACGCCGGGCGCATCGCGCCGCGCGCCGGTCTAAGCGCCTTGAGGAATCTGCCGAATAGCCCTGCAGTTCCTGCCTGGCGCGGGACAATCGCTGGCCTGTGGCTCGGGTGGCGATAGCCTCTTGTCATACATCCGCCGCGGCGCGAACATCGTACTTCAAGGAGGCGCTATCATGCCGAGAAAACACGGAGGAAGTGGGCCACGCGCAGTGGCCTTGGTGGGACCATTCGCCAGCGGCAAAACTACTCTGCTCGAATCGATCCTGATGCTTACGGGCGCCGTGCAGCGCAAAGGTTCGATCGCGCAGGGCAACACAGTCGGCGATTTCACCGTGGAATCCCGCGCTCGCCAGATGAGCGTGGAAGTGAATTGCGCAACGACAAAGTACCTCGACGAGAGTTTCACGTTTCTCGACTGCCCCGGCTCCATCGAATTCTTGCAGGACACGCTCAACGTGCTACCCGGCGTGGACGCCGCGGTGGTCGTGTGCGAGCCGGACGCCGGCAAGCTGCAAATGTTGAAGCCGTACCTGAAGCGGCTCGGCGATGCAGGAGTTCCGCACTTTTTGTTCGTGAACAAAGTCGACAAGGCGAGCGGCAACGTCGGTGATCTGCTCGCGGTGCTTCAGGAAGCGAGCGATAGGCCGCTCCTGATGCGACAGATCCCGATCATGGAAGGCGGCGCCATCGCCGGATTCGTCGATCTCGCGCTGGAGCGCGCCTTCGTTTACCAAGAGCACGCCGAACCGGAGGTCATCGAACTGACCGGCGACGTGAGGGACGAGGAGAAGCAGGCTCGTTATCAGATGCTGGAAAAGCTCGCCGATTTCGATGAGCACTTGATGGAGGAGTTGCTGTCGGACATTGAGCCGCCGCGCGACGAAGTCTTCGAAGATCTCTCGAAAGAGCTGGCGCGCGGACTGCTGGTGCCGGTGCTCCTTGGTTCAGCAGAGCGAGACAACGGCATTCATCGCCTGCTGAAGGCGTTGCGCCATGAGGTGCCGGATGTCACTGCAGCTGCAGAGCGCCTCGGCGCGAAGGCGAATGGCGACACCGTCGTGCAGGTGTTGAAGACGTTCAATGGTTCGCACGGCAAGCTGTCGCTCGCGCGCGTGCTTACGGGCGCGGTGAAGGACGGGGCGATGCTGCATGGGCGCGAGGGCAACGATGCGCGGGTCGGCGGTGTTTTCGCGCTGAAGGGCGACGCACAGACAAAGCTCGCCGAAGCCAAGGCGGGCGATACTGTGGGGCTCGGCCGGCTTGAGGGCATATCCACCGGCGATACCCTGTCCACCTCCAAAACTGTGTTGCCGAAGGTCGCGATCGAGCAACTCGCGCCGGTGTACGAACTCGCCATCGAAACCACCGATCGGAAGGACGAGGTGAAGCTGACGGCCGCCATTCACAAGTTGCAGGAAGAAGATCCCTCGTTGCACTTCCGGCAGGATGCCGAACTGCAACAGATGACTTTGGCGGGGCAGGGAGAGATTCACCTCAAAGTTTCGGTCGAGAAGATGCAGAGCAAATTCGGCCTGAAGGTCGGAACGCACGCGCCGAGAGTTCCGTACAAGGAAACTATCCGCAAACCGGGAAGGCAGCACGGCCGGCACAAGCGGCAGTCCGGGGGACACGGGCAGTTCGGCGACGTGCATATTGAGATCGCACCATTGCCGCGCGGCTCCGGTTTTGTATTTGAGGACAAGATCAAGGGCGGCGTAGTGCCACGCCAGTTCATACCGTCGGTTGAGAAGGGAATCGCCGATTACATGAAGCAGGGTCCGCTCGGCTTCCCCGTGGTCGATTTCACGGTGGCGCTGGTGGACGGTTCGTATCACACGGTCGACTCGTCTGACGCCGCGTTTCAGACGGCCGCGCGCATCGCCATGCAGGAAGGGATGCCGAATTGCTCGCCGGTGCTGCTGGAGCCGATTATGCACGTGCGCGTGCACGTGCCGAATGACGCCACTTCGAAGGTGAATCAGGTGGTGAGCGGCCGGCGGGGACAGCTGCTCGGCTATGATGCCCGCTATGGCTGGAAAGGTTGGGATACGGTCGAAGCGCAAATGCCCCTATCGGAGTTGCACGGCCTGATCATCGACCTGCGCTCACTGACCCAGGGCGTCGGGACATACGAAACGAAGTTCGACCACTTAGCGGAGCTGACGGGACGCCTCGCCGATCAAGTGGTTGCTCACAGGAAGGCTGCGGCGTAGCAACGAGGTCATTTGACGCGGCGACGATGCGACAGGATCTTGTGTGTCTTTGCGAGTCGATGAAGAACTCCGCAGCTATAACTGCCCCTTTGTCCGTCTACTCTAATGCGGGGCCGCGTAGAGAATGCCGGTGATGTTGTTATGCGGAGGGCCCGGGCCCCCTATCGGCGCGGCGCTCGGGTTTTCAGAGACCGCGGCGGCCGACGACCACGCAGGAAATTGCGAGTTTTCCTTGGCGCGCCCTTTCCAACGTCGCTCCGGTCATTGGGAAGGCATGCGACTTCACTACCTCCAAGCCCGCTGCACGCACAAGCTCTTGGGCGTGTTCTGGCGAGCGCACCAAAAAAATGTGATCGGGGGCGGGGCTATTGGCCGGCACGTTCACCCAGATCGATCCCCCCGGCCGCAACCAGCGTGCGGCCGCTCTCAGCGCCTCCACCGGCTGCTCAAGATGTTCCAGGATTTCACTCATCGTAATCGCGTCAAAGCGCAGTGCTTGTCCGGTAAGATCCGCCTCGAACAGGTCCTGAAGCGTGAGCGTCACTGGTCGGGTTATGCCGAGAAGATTCAGCGCGTGGCGCGTCTGCGCGATACTTGTCGGGCTGATGTCCCAGCCTGAGAGAGAGCGGTCAGCACCGCTCTTTGCTGCGAAGAACAACAAGAGTCCGTGGCCCGGTCCAATTTCCAGAAGGTCCGCGCCTGGCTGCAGCGATGGCAGGTAGTCCAACACATAAGAGGCGATCGCGTGCGCATGATTGTTCCAGATCGCATACGACACCATGAGGCCGTGCATGTAGCGCTCCATAAACGGCGCATTGGCATAGCATTCGTGCAGCGCGTCTTCGAAAGAGGAAAGCCGATAAGTATCGTGACGACGGAAATAGAACTCTTCGGGCAGGACAATCCTCTCGCAGAGGAAACGATAATCATCGCACAATCGCGCAAGTCCGCCTTTCAGGTGTGATGCGAGTCGCACAGCGCACGAGGCCACCTGCTCCGAGACGGCCATCACGCCGGTCGAGCGCTCGGCAAAGCTTTTGTCCAGATAGGCCGCATGTTCCGGCCACCGAGTCCGGATGCTGGCGGCGAGTTTGTTAAGCGAAGGAAAGTTCGAACATTCGGCCAAGATTGCGCCCCTTCAAGTCTCGGGTGGCTCCGGAAAGAATTCGTGTGCGTGATCGGGGGCCTCAACCAATTCGATGATCATGCGCAGAGGTGTGATGAAGAACTGAATATTGCGCCCGCCATAGGCAACGGCTGGCTTTGGCTCCGAAGTGGGCGCGCACCCGGCGACACGCATGTGCTCAGCGATCATGGCGAGGTCGGCTACCCGGTAGGCGACATGGTTGAGAATTCCCTTCCCGGTGGTCAGCGCATTGTAGACGGGACTCTTGCAATCGAGCGGCTCCAGTAGCTCAAAGATCACGCCGGCGGGGTCGCGCCCGAATTGCAGGAGAACGCCGTTCAGTTCGTCGCGGAACTCCACGGTCCATGCCTGGAGCGACAGAGCCTCTGCAAGGACTTTTCGGCCCTTCGCCAATGATTTTACAACGAGTCCGAGATGATCGAATTGCACGCGAAACCTCATCTGCAGAATGCGGAGGGATGCTCCGTTGTTCATCCATAGGCCAAGATTCGGAATCTTGTAAGGCCGTAGAACAACGTGCTACGGGGCGCTCATCGGGCCAGTGGACCATGCATTCCGAAAGCAACAACCCTTGTCATGCCGACTCGCCGGTGGATGAGGCTCCTGACCGGGATCAGCCCAAGCACAAGCGCTTCGTGGATGTGGCTGACGCTCTGGAGGATGCGAAGCGGCGGGCGAATGAGATTGAGATCGGCCAGCCGATCCTAGACCTTCTTTATGGAAAAACGCGCTGGATATCCCTTGCGCGAGCAGAGTGGGAACGACAGGTGCGCGTGGCGACGGCCTTCGATGAAAACCTTACACGCTTCGGTTGCCCTCGGCTTCTGAAGCAGATTGCGAATCAGGTTGCCACTCCATTCAGGGCCGCCGTCGCTCCTGATCTGACATCCGCTCCCACTTTGGCGATCACCTATCATGGCGGATTTTCCGTTTCGCTCCGCAGATTATTCGGACATTTTTTCCCTGAGGGCGTGGTCATCGCCATAAACGGCAGGCACCCGGCGCGCAATGGCGCGTTTGCGCTGTTTGCTGGGCGGGAGGCGCTTCTCGCCGCTAAGCCGGTTTTCATGGCTCCGGATGGGCGCTTTGGAAAAGAAACGGCCACGGTCTCCGTGCTCGGCGCGCAACTTCCGTTGACCGATGGTGCTCCGTTTCTTGCCCACGTGACGGGCTGTAGGGTGATTTGGTTTGCACTTCGCTGGACCGATCATGGATTTGCGGTTGAGGCGCGCGCCGGTCCGCCGCGGCAGACCGAACAACCATTTCGTGAATACAGGGAGCGCTTCTATCAGTTCTATGCGGCCCGGCTCGAGGAAGCTCTCACAGGCGATCCCGCCAGTTTGCCGCTGACCGTCAATTGGAAAATCATTTTTGGTGCAATGTTGGACGGCAAAGTTTACCGGGCCCGTCGCCCGACGCGCCAGATCGCATGATTGAGGCGTTGCAGTTGGCCATGTATAGCTCAACGTGCTGCAAGCGTTTAACGGGTGAACAATGAACATTGGACCGACGCGCCAAGAGCTACTGACTACCATCCGAGGCATTCTCGCGGATGTGCTCGATAACGAGTCGCTACAGCTGACCGAAGCCTCAACCGCTGAGGAGGTCCCCGATTGGGACAGCATCAATCAGGTAAAGCTCTTGATCGGACTAGAGAATGAGCTGAATTTCCGTTTCTCGTCTCAGGAAGTGGAGGGGCTCAAAAATGTGGGCACCCTGATCGATCTTGTCCAACGAAAACTTGCTGCTAGAGCCTGAGTTCGTCCGGTGTCTGTGTCAGCGATCGATCTTCCCTGGCTCCAGGAAGCGCCAGCCGATTTTTCGGCGCGTTGCCGTGCTACAGGCTCCGGTAAGGAAGCCAGCGGCAGAGACCTTCAGTTTCTCGGGGGATTCCGGCTTACCTCCCGCCACGCGTCGCATTTGGCGCGCGCGCTGCGGCGCTGCCGCGCCGAAAGTAAAGATCTGTTCCCGCTGTCGCCTGTGCGCATGGGTGTGCTCGCGGGTGCGACCTCCGATCTGCTTCTAGACGATCTCGTTGCGGCTGGCACGCGCCACGGCATCGCGCTGGAAATTATTTCAGCTCCTTACAATCAGGTGGCACAGCAGGCGTTCGATCCCACCTCCCTCATCAACCTCGCCAAAGCCGATGCGATACTGGTCGCTGTGGACCACCGTTGGCTCAAGCTCGATCGACCAGTGCTCGATCGGGATGCGGCTCAGACCGTTGCCGATCGGATAGGGCAATTGCGCGAAATCGTGCGAGCTCTCCAGATCCACAGTGGCGCTCCGGCGATTCTTCAAACCTTGCCCATTCCTCCCATGCCGCTCTTTGGCAGTTTCGATCGCCGCGTGCGCGGCAGCGTCCGCGCGATGATCGATGAAGCAAATCGCGCCGTCAGCGAGCTTGCGGAAAAGACTTCCAGCTATTTGCTTGATGTCGCCGCACTAGCCGAACATGTCGGCACCGACCGATGGTTCGATCCTGTGCAGTGGGCCGCCTACAAGCTCCCGTTCTCGGCCGATTGCGTACCCGTCTATGCCGATCACATTGGGCGCCTGCTCGGGGCCATCCGCGGCAAGGCGCGCAAATGTCTTGTGCTTGATCTCGACAATACCATCTGGGGCGGCGCCATCGGCGACGACGGCGTGGCCGGTATTTTCGTCGGTCAAGGGGATGCACGAGGGGAAGCCTTCTTTGCTGTTCAATGCGCGGCGCTGGAGCTGCGCGAGCGCGGCATCATGCTGGCAGCGTGTTCAAAAAATGACGAGTCGGTGGCGCGCACGCCATTCCGTGAACATCGCGAGATGGTGTTGAAAGAGGAACACTTTGCTGCGTTCAACGCTAATTGGATCGACAAGCCTAGCAACCTTGAGGCGATAGCGAAAACTCTGAACATCGGGCTTGATGCGCTTGTGCTGCTCGACGACAATCCGGCGGAGCGGGCAGAAGTGCGGGCGGCGATACCGGAGGTGGCCGTACCGGAGCTGCCGCAGGATCCAAGCTGGTACGCTTGGTATTTGAGGGTGGCAGGCTATTTCGAGGCGATCGCCTTCTCGCCCGAAGATCGCCTGCGCATCGCCTCCTACACGGCGGACGCGCAGCGAGCCCAAGTAATAACCAAAGCGCGAGATGTGGGCGAGTATCTCACTTCCCTGGAGATGAAGATCAGCTTCGCGCCGTTCGATGCACCGGGGCGGCAGCGCGTTGCGCAGCTGATCAATAAAACGAACCAGTTCAATCTCACAACCCGGCGATATACCGAGCGCGAGGTGATGGCGATGGAGCAGGATCCGGCTGCCTTCACTTTGCAGGTGAGGCTTGCGGACAAATTTGGCGATCTTGGCATGATCGGAATCGTGATTTGCCGTCCAGGCGCGGATGATTCCGCAACTTGGGAAATCGACACTTGGCTTATGAGTTGCCGGGTGCTCGGCCGGAAGGTGGAGCAGGCGATGCTGGCGAAAGTCGTGAGCGAAGCAGCCAAGCGGGGAATTCGCCGCCTGATCGGCATATACATCCCAACGGCCAAGAACGGCATGGTTGCCGAGCACTACCGAAGGTTCGGCTTCCGGCGAGTCAGTGGCGAGAACAGCTCTCAAACAATGTGGGAGTTGGATGTGAGTGAGTACTTCCCGCCGGCTGTGCCGATGCAGTGCGAAGATCGATTTGGCAAGACTCCGGGTCGGATGCCGGCCTAGTGTTCGTTTTCCTTTGCTGAGGATCAATTCTTCAGCGCCAACCTCCTCGCCGCTCTTCGCCTCGGGCATGAAAACAGTGCGGCGCTCAGTATCTCCAATCCTTTGCCGCGCGCACCAGGAATTCGCGGAAGGCGGCGACACGCTTGGATTGCCGGAGCGCGTCGCAATAGACGAGGTGGACGTCGAAAGTGGGGCCCTCAGCCCCTGGCAGGATGCGCACAAGATGCGGCCTGTCTGCCGTCAGATAGTCCGGCAGCGCCGCCACGCCGATGCCGGCCTCCACAGCGTAGAGGATGCCGGTGATGTTGTTGATCCGCAGCGCCCGGCCGCAACCGCCATTCAGCCGGCGGGTGGCGTCGAGCAGCCAGTTCACGTCGCGAACCTCCGGCGCCACGCGCTCGCCGTAGACGATCAGCGTGTGGTGCGCCAAGTCGTCGATCGTATGCGGCGTGCCGTGCCGCGCAAGATAATCGGCAGTAGCGCATAGATGATAGTGAACCGTGAACAGCTTGCGCTGGATCAGATCCGCCTGCACTGGGGCTCGCATGCGCAGCGCCAGGTCGGCCTCGCGCTGGGCGAGGTCAAGCTCCCGGTCCTCGAACATCAGATGCACCTGTAGTTCGGGATAATCGCGCACGAATTCGTTGATGCGCGGCAGCAGCCAATAGGTGCCGAGACCGTGGCTCGAGGTCACTTTCAACGAGCCGCGCGGTGCGGTCTGAGCGTTCTTCAGCGCTTCTTCGGCCTGCCCCAGCCGGGTGAGCACATCGCTCACCGCCCCGTACAGCAATTCGCCCTCGTCGGTGAGCGTGAGGCCACGGGCGTGGCGCTGAAACAGGGGCGTGTTGATTTCCTCTTCCAGCGCGCTGATCTGCCGGCTGACCGCGGATTGGCTCAACGCCAGCATCTGGCCAGCATGGGTGAAACTGCCAGCCGAGGCGACTGCGTGAAAGATGCGAAGCTTGTCCCAATCCATGTGCCGCTCCGTTTAATGGCCTGCCGACAAAAAACGCTCGGCTTCCAACGCCGCCATGCAACCCATCCCGGCGGCAGTCACGGCCTGCCGGAACACCTTGTCCTTCACGTCGCCGGCCGCAAATACGCCCGGCACACTGGTGTGCGTCGAATCCGGCGCCGTCCGGATGTAGCCGTCGCCATCGAGGTCGAGCTGTCCGTAGAACAGCTCGGTTGCCGGCACATGGCCGATGGCGATGAACAGGCCGTCTAGCGGGAGCGTCCGCGTAGCGCCGGTGTCGAGGTTGCGGATGTGGGCTCCCGTGACCGAACGTGGGTTCTCGTTACCGGTGACATCGTCCACGACCGAATCATAAATGATTTCAATTTTCGGATTGGCGGCCAGCCGCATCTGATTCGTCTTGTCGGCGCGCAGCACGGCACGGCGGTGGATAAGCGACACATGCTTCGCAAAGTTGGTGAGGAACAATGCTTCTTCCGCGGCGGTGTTGCCGCCCCCCACCACGCCCACGCGCTTGCCACGGAAAAAGAATCCGTCACAGGTAGCGCAGGCGGAAACGCCAAAGCCTTTGAACTTCTCCTCGGAAGCCAGCCCGAGCCAGCGCGCCTGCGCACCGGTGGCGACGATCAACGCTTCCGCCAAATAGCGATCGCCCGAATCGCCGACTAGGGTAAAGGGGCGGCGGGCGAGATCCACGGCTGTTATGGTGTCCTGCACGATTTTTGTGCCGACATGGGCGGCCTGGGCCTGCATCTGATCCATCAACCAAGGGCCCTGAATGGCTTCCGCGAAACCCGGATAGTTCTCGACGTCCGTCGTGATGGTCAGCTGTCCACCCGGCTGAAGGCCGGCGATCATCACCGGTTCCAACATCGCGCGCGCGGCATAGATGGCCGCCGTCGCGCCCGCGGCGCCACTGCCCAGAATGACGACCTTCGCATGAGTATCGGCCATGGCGCTCCCGAAAAGGAGCACGCCCTGCGAATCTCGGCTTACGGCCCCTTCTGCTGCATATCGGAAGGGCGGCTTGTAAGGTCAAGCAGCCCCTTAATCCGCTCCACAGCGCGGCCGGTTTCGTCAAGCGGCGTGTAACACCATTGCTCGATTCGGCCCCAAAAAGGACGGGTTGTTCCACCTCGCGCCAGCGATTGCTGGAACAATTGCGCTTTTCGCCGCCCGCCAGGCAGTGGGAACACGTGCACCGGCTTACCGGTACCGGCGGCTTCGCTTTCCAGCACATTGGGATCCTAAGCTTAGAATTCCACGTGGACAAGTTGTCGC
>JADMIO011437890.1_pt1 | contig 40566 bp, 30 predicted proteins | sample 8958161 | NCBI WGS metagenome assembly JADMIO01 (sample SAMN16585339, study PRJNA669376) | soil metagenome | isolation source: Crop rotation soil | place: USA: Cullars Rotation, Alabama | collected 2011
ATTCCCGCCGCACTTTCGGGAAGGGGTGACACATGTTGAAGCTGGGTTCTATCACTGTAGCGATGATCGCTGCATTCTGTTGCCGCGATGCATTGGGGACGACGGGTTCAGGGGTCAGCCGCATCACCGATTCAATGACCAATGCAGCGCAGGCGGGGGGAATTGCAGGCTCGCACCCGGATATTCAAGGATTGTCGGCCACGTGGACGAGTTACTGGCTGAATAACTTCACCGCAGCCTCGAATACCCTGACCTCGCCCAGTGCTAGTTATCCGTCCACTGATCAGGGCGGAATACCCGTGACTGCCGTACGCGCAGCAAGCGGTACGACGTTCACAGTCAACGGAAAGCTGGTAAACAACGGCGCGTTTATACCGCTCAGTCCCTTATCCACTGATCAGGTGTTGATTGCCAAGGCAACGGTGACGTTTGCGTCCACCGCGGCAAACTGGGCGTGTATCGGGCTGGAGCCGAATATTTCAGTGAACTCACGGCCACCGGATTTTTACAACAGCAACGGCGGTGTGCAGATGCTTGTATATCCGGAGTATCAGGGCAACTACAGCGAGTTCTATACCAACACGGTTGTCGCAGCGCCCGGTGCCAACGGAACCCCGTTCGGAACGCTAGCTGGCACATTGAACGCCATCCCGTCAGCCGACCACGGCGTCTTTGACTTCACGCACACGATGATGTTGATTATCAATCGCACCAACGGGCAGGTCACCTCTTGGCTGGACGACGCTCTGGTCGGCACCGGTCTTCTGAACTCCACCAATCTCAGCGCGTTCAACAATCCCACCAACATGGGAATGTTCATCGCGGTACGCGGGAAATTGAGTGGCACAACGTTCGCCGATCCGGCGTCGGCAACATTCACCAACGTACAGTTTCTGCCGGAGCCGGGGTGCGCTATCTGCGCGGGCACGGCCCTGACTGCGCTGGCGGCTCGCCGGCGACGCGCCGCAACGCCTGTCTGACGGACTTACTTCGCCCCCTCCGGCTGCTTGGGCTTCTCACCGCCTGCGGGAACGAACTTGAGGGTGATGCCGTTGATGCAGAAGCGTTTGTCGGTGGGGGTGTTAAACCCTTCGCCTTCAAAGACGTGGCCGAGATGGCTGCCACAGACGGCGCAATCAACCTCAATGCGTTCCATGCCGCCGCTGAGGTCTTTCTTTGTCACGACATTCTTGGCATTGGCCGGATCGTAAAATGACGGCCAGCCGCAGTGGGAATCGAACTTCTCTTTAGAACTGAAGAGTTCAGCGCCGCAGGCTGCGCAGTAGTAGGTGCCAGCGCCCTGTTTTTGAAATTCATCGTAAGCCGGCCCAAAGGGCATTTCGGTGCCGGCTTCACGCAGCACGCGGTATTGTTCTGGGGTGAGCTTTTTGCGCCACTCGGCGTCGGTGAGTTTTACGGTAGCCATAGCATGAGTCTCCGAGAGTTGAGTCGTTGAGCCTGGCTGAGTTGAAGGCGCTACGGTGTCGGCGTCCTGCACCGACGGATTGCAGCCGGATGTAAGCCAGCAAATCAAAACGAGCAACGCGCACGCGGGCAGTCGCATAGAGATTCCTTCACATTCCAATTACGTTACTTCTTACTACTTACAAGAACTCTGCTGGAACCGCGAAGTTGCAATGTCAGGTTTCGAGGTCTCTTGTATTGCTGATTCACCGTACCACTCAATGATAGGATCGCCACGCGGAAATGGCGCGCCGCGCTTCGATGCGTACAATTTCAAATGGGTCTTCTGAGGCTGGGGCGTGTAAAATCACGTTTTTTTGCATGTGGCCAGCAATTCATCCACTTAGGGGGAGGGGTGATTAATTGGGTGATGATCACTTGGGGCCAACATCTATTTCGAGGCACTTTTCGCGGTGCCCCATTTAGCAAAAAGCCTCAAGACAAATTGGTGCGGCTGTTCAAACAAACAAAATTTTCCCGGAATGAATTCGCACCCGGGACGTCATTAGGGTGAACCGTTTGACGCTGGCGTTCGGGTGTGATTTTGGGTTGAACGTCAGCAGTCGTGAATAGGCGCAGCGGGCGGTCCGCTGCGTCTTTTTGCGCGCCGGGGGAAGCCGGTTGATTGTGAAAGCCCCCGCCCCCTAATTGAGGCTCGGCGGGGACGGCTTGTAGTTTAGCAATGAGTGCGGGGGCATGGTACGCTCGGCTGCGGGCGACCATGAACGCAGTTGAAATCCAGAACGTCACCAAAACTTTTGGCAGCCAGATCGCCGTGGACGATCTGACGCTGGCGGTGCCGGCGGGCAGCGTCTATGGCTTCATCGGGCCTAATGGTTCGGGCAAGACCACCACGCTGCGCATGATCATGCGCATTTTCTACCCAGACGCCGGCGTCATTTCGGTGCTTGGCCAGCCCGATCATGACGCTGCCGACGATCGAGTGGGATATCTGCCTGAAGAGCGCGGCCTTTATAAAAACATGAAGGTGCGCGATGTCCTGCGTTTTTATGCCAGACTTAAAGGGTACTCACCGGCGCGCAATGAGATTGACGATTGGCTCGATCGCATGGGCCTGAACGGGGCTGGGGATAAGCGCGTGCATGAGCTTTCGAAGGGGATGTCGCAAAAGGTGCAGTTCATCGCGACCGTCATCAGCAAGCCGCAACTGGTGCTGCTGGATGAACCGTTTAGCGGGCTCGATCCGGTGAACGCGTTCGTGTTGCGGGAGATGGTTCTGCAGCTCCGCCAGCAGGGCTCGACCGTGATCTTTTCCACCCACGACATGCAGGTCGCGGAAAAGATGTGCGACTTTATCTTCATGATTTACAAGGGAAGAAAAGTGCTTGACGGCACGCTGGCATCGATTCAGAAAAAATATGGCAGCGACACGGTGCTGGTGCGGGCGGGTAGCAACGGCAGGCCGCTGACTGATCTTCCGGGCGTACTGAAGGTGACCGATCATGGCAATCTGCAGGAGCTGCGGCTTGCAACCGGCGCGGATTCCCAGCTAATCCTGGCCGAGCTTCTGAAGCGCGGGCGCGTCGATCATTTCGAGTTGGCGCACCCGAGTCTGCATGACATCTTCGTGCGAATTGCGTCTCCGAATGAAGATGAAGAATCAGCCCTAGAGAACGCAAAGAAATAAGCCTGGCCGTCTCTTTGCGATCTTTGTGTTCTTTGTGGCTAATCTGTGTGACGAGGTAACGAATGCTGAAAACCTTCACCATCGCCGCTCGAGAATACAACGCGGTTGTGCGCAGCAAGGCGTTTGTCATCAGCATAGTGTTGCTGCCGGTGATGATGGTTGGATCGATGGCGGTTGCGCGGTTGGGGCAGAAGGCGCAAGGCGAGCGCCTGCGGACGTTCGCGGTGGTCGATCGGACGAGAGGAGAGATGATCTATCCGCGGCTGGTTGCAGAGCTGGATCGGCGAAGCGATTTGAAAACGAGATTTCAACTTGAGCACATTGCTCCGCCCGACGACCCCGCGAAGCTCGATCAGCAGAATTTCATTCTTTCTGAGCGGGTGCGGCAGGGCGCGCTGGCGGGGATTCTCGAAATTGGCCGGGACGTGCCCGATGCCATTATCCCCGACAAGCCCAGTGATCTGGCCGCTGACGAGACGGTGCGCTATCGCACCAATACGCCCGCGGGCCTGGCTTTTCGCGAGTGGGCGGCTCGCGCGATCAATCGCATCGTCCAGCGGCAGCATCTGGCGGGGCTGGACCTTACTGATGAGCAAATGATGCAAATCCAATCACAGGTCGCAGTCGTGAATAAAGGACTGGCCCGCAAAGATGCAGCAGGCGCGGTCGTGTATTCCGAACCCGACCGGGACGTGGCTTCGTTCTTGATTCCATTCGGACTGGTTTTTCTGATGTTCATCGTGGTCATCATCGGAGCGGTGCCGATGATGCAGGGGATCATCGAAGAAAAACAAAACCGGATCGCTGAGGTGCTGCTTGGATCGGTCAGCCCTTTTCAATTGATGGCCGGCAAGGTGCTCGGAATCGTGGCGACCACTTTCACGCTGATCCTGGTGTATTTAAGTGGCGGATATTTTGCAGCTCAACGCGCGGGAATGATCGAATATCTGCCGACCCACGTGCTCGGCTGGTTTATGGTCTTTCAGCTTCTGTCGGTGCTGATGTATGGGTCTCTCTACATCGCCATCGGCGCAGCCTGCACGGACACCAAGGAGGTGCAGTCGCTGCTGATGCCGGTCAATCTGGTCATGGCGGCGCCGCTGATGTTGATGATCCCGATCCTGATGAACCCCGGGAGCGTTTTGGCGCGCCTGCTGACTTACTTTCCACCAGCGACGCCGTTTGTCACCGTCGCACGGCTTTCGGTGCCGCCGGGGTTGTCAGTGCTGGAGTTGTGCATTTCGATCGCCATTGTGCTGGGGATGACAGTCTCGCTGGTCTGGGCCAGCGGACGGATTTTCCGGGTTGGGATTTTGATGCAGGGCAAGGGCGCGAATCTTGGATTGCTGCTGAAGTGGGTGATGCGGGGTTGAGGATTTGATGCCTCAAGCTTGACAACGGCAATGAAATGAGTGTTTCAAGCTCCGACCTTCAATCGTCATTTATTTCTGCTTTCCCATGGTTAATATCATGCCATTTTCAAATCGCCTGAAAAGCGGTGGCCCGAAATCACTTCTGTCCTTACACTTTGCCGATCTATGAGCCGTTTGTCCTTTGATATCGACGCAGTCATTTCCGGCAGCGCCAGGTTGACCGAGGCCCAGGCGCTGGATCTGTATCACAACGCCTCCATGCACGACCTGGGCCAATGGGCGCATGCGGTCACCCAGCGGATGCACTCGGAGGACTATCGCACCTATGTCATCGACCGCAATATCAATTACACCAACGTCTGCACTGCGAAGTGTACCTTCTGCGCCTTCCGCAGAGATCATGAAGACGCCGACAGCTATACGCTAAGCAACGCGCAGATCGGCGAGAAGATCAAGGAACTGGTTGCTATCGGCGGAACGCAAATCCTGATGCAGGGCGGGATGAATGACGCGCTGCCGATCGAATATTACGAAGAGCTTCTGCGATACATCAAAACGAACTTCCCCACAGTTCACATCCACGCCTTCAGCCCGCCGGAATTCGTGGAGTTCGAGCGATTCTTCAAGATGGACGTGCGAGACATCATCCGCCGCTTCAAAGCGGCAGGATTGGCGACAATCCCTGGCGGGGGCGGAGAAATCTTCACGCCCAGAGTCCGACGCCGCATCGGTTTGGGCAAATGCACCGGCGATGATTGGCTGCGCGTGATGCGCGTAGCGCACGAAGAAGGAATGAACACAAGCTGCACGATGCTGATCGGGCATATTGAATTCGTGAGAGAGCGGATTGAGCACATGGCGGCGCTGAGGGATATGCAGGATTATTCGCTGGCGCTCGCAGGGTTCGGGGTTCAGGGTTCAGGGTTCAGTGAAATACAGAAGCGCACCCAAACCCGCTGGCCCGGAGTCTTCGAGCAGTCTTCCCTGAACCCTGAACCCCGAACCCTGAACCCCGGATCCTATACGGCCTTCATCCACTGGCCCTTCCAGCGCGAAAACACCCCGCTCGGCCACGCAAAGGAATGGAGCGAAGAAACCTACGGCCCGTTCGACGATTCAACCAACGACGACATCCTTCGCGGGCGGGTGGTGCGGACGGCGGGGGCGGATGAGTATTTGCGGACGCTGGCGATCGCGCGGTTGTTCCTCGACAACATCGCATCGTTGCAATCGAGCTGGGTGACGATGGGGCCGAAGATCGGACAGTTGGCTTTGTTTTTCGGCGCCAACGACATGGGCAGCGTCATGATGGAAGAAAACGTCGTCAGCGCCGCGGGCACGACCTACAAACTGGAAGAACGCGAAATCTGCCGCCTGATTCGTGATGCGGGATGGATTCCGGCGCAGCGGGATCAGTATTACAGCGTGCTCAAGAGGCACGATGGAGCTGAATCACCCGATCTGGTTCCCAACGTCCATGCGCGGGTGCGGCAGGTGAAGAAGATCGATAAGCAGTTCATCGGCGCAGCGCCAGGATTGGATGATGGCGCGGATCAAAGTGTGAAGGTGCAGTTGCCGATTCTGGGCGAGGCGCGCTGATTCTGGAAATCAGGGGGAAAGCGAGGGAACATGATTCGACGACTCCTGGCTATCGTTCTGGTTTTGATCGCTCTGCATGCGCCTTCGGTTGCGATGGCACAATCAACCGGCGAACAGCAAAGCAGACCGAACATCGTCTTTATCCTCACCGACGATCAGCGATGGGACGCGCTCTCGTGCATGGGGCACCCGTTTTTTAAGACGCCCAACATGGATCGCATCGCTAACGAAGGCGCGAAGTTCACGAACTTTTTTGTGAGCATTCCGCTATGTTCTCCGAGCCGGGCGAACTTTCTGACCGGGCAGTACGCTCATAAAAACGGCATCATCGACAACAACAACCACGACAAGCTGAGCCATCAACTCAAGACCTATCCGCAACTGCTTCAGCAGGCCGGATATGAGACCGGGTTTTTTGGCAAGTGGCACATGGGCAATGATGCAACCCCGCGTGAAGGGTTTGATAAGTGGGTTTGCATGCACGGGCAGGGGCAGTACATCGACTGCCCGCTGAACGTGGACGGCAAAGAGGTCAGGTCCAAGGGGTATATCACCGAGGTGCTGACGGATTATGCGGTTGAATTCTTGAAGCAACCGCGAACCAAGCCGTTCCTGCTTTATTTTCCGCACAAAGCGTGTCACGCCCCGTTCAAGCCCGCGGAGAAATATAAGGATTTGTACGCTGATGAGGCGATCACGCCTCCGGCCAGCCTGGACGACGATCTTTCCGGCAAGCCGGCGCTAAAGATGCACGAACATGCTCATTTTGTCCTGGGCCCGACTTCCAAACCCAGCACGCAAATGATCCGCGATCAGCTTCGCACGCTGGCGTCGGTGGATGAGAGCGTGGGCCGCGTGCTCGATACCCTCAAAGAGACTGGCCAGCTCGACAACACCATCGTCATATACTCGAGCGACAACGGATTTTTCTGGGGCGAGCATCGCCTCTGGGATAAACGGGCAGCGTACGACGAATCGATCCGGGATCCGCTGCTTATCCGCTATCCAAAGCTGATCAAGCCGGGCACAGTGATCGATCAGCTTGTGCTGAATCTCGACATCGCGCCAACCGCGCTGGAGTTGGCAGGTGTGAAGATTCCCGAAAGTTACGCCGGTCGGTCGCTGCTGCCTCTTTTCAAGGGCGACGTTGCGGGCTGGCGGGACACGATTCTCACCGAGTATTTCCGGGAAAAGCAGTACCCCAACACCGAAAGCTGGCAGTCGGTCCGCACCGACCGATGGAAGCTGATTCACTTCACCACCGTGAAGGATATGGATGAATTGTACGATCTAAAAACCGACCCGAATGAGATGAAGAACGTCATCAGCGACCCCGCGAACAAAGAGACGCTGGATCAGTTGCGGGCGAAGCTGGGCGAGCTTTTGAAACAAACCAAGTAGCATGGGCATCTTGCCCGTGCCGTCATACACGCAGAAAAGACACGGACGAGACGCCCGTGCTACATGATGAACCCACTCTGGCAACAACTGGCTGATCGTGCGCAACTGACGCTGTCACAACGTCAGCTAGACCAGTTTTCGCAATACATCGATCTGCTGCTGGCGGCCAACCAGGAGATGAACCTGACGCGCATCGATACCCGCGAAGAGGCGGAGGTCGGGCATGTCGGCGATTCGCTAACGGTGCTGGCGTTTTTGCCCAGCGGGGCGTGTGCGCTGGCGGATGTCGGCAGCGGCGGGGGCGCGCCGGGCGTGCCGCTGGCCATTGCCCGGCCGGATGTGCGCGTCAGTTTGATCGAATCGACCCGGAAAAAAGCGGCGTTTCTTGAGCGCGCTGCGCAGGAGCTTGGCTTGACCAACGTGCGCGTGTGCGCGACCCGCGCCGAGGACGAGGCACGCGGGCCGGCGCGAGAGAGCTTTGATGTGGTCGCAGTACGGGCGCTGGCTAGCATGAATGTGCTCGTCGAGTGGTGCCTGCCGCTGGTCAAGGTCCGAGGAAAGCTGCTGGCGATGAAGGGGGCGAAGATCGCCGAGGAATTGCCCCTCGCCCGTCAGGCAATCCGTCTGCTCGGCGGAGGCGAAGCCCGGGTGCATCCCGCGCAGCTTCCGGGTTTCGATCATCATGTCATTGTCGAGATCCCCAAGGTGCAGCGGACGATCAATCGCTTTCCGCGCGCCACTGCAATGACCAAAGAAAAGCCCCTGTGAGTTCGGATCATGGGCTACCAGTCCGTATCTGATCACAACCTAGCGGTTTTTGGCCGCAATGCTTTTATCCCGCGGCGTGATGGCCGAATGTGCGGTTGATGCTGAAATCGCCGAGCTTTAGTTCCAGGCTCCCAACTTGCACGCTCTTAAGCTGCTCCACGGTAATCTTCCCCCGGACGTCCACGCTGCCGTCGCCAAGCAATTCCCACGACCGCGCCAGGCTCAGCGGCAACATTCCCATCAGCACCGCAAGCTTAATGACGCCGGCGATCTCAACATCGAAGATTCGATTGGCCAGATGCGTTGAACTGATCTGAAAGACCAGCGTATCGGCGATGCTCGCCCGCGCACTCAGCGTTGAGGCCAGCGGCTCCTTGAATCCACCGCCGCTGAGCTTGCCGAGCATCTTAAGCATGCCCAGTTCGACGGGTTTGTCTCGGCGGCCGACGCCGTCCGCGGTCAGGGTGAGGGCGATATCGTTGCCATCTGGCGTCGCGGTGGCGTTGATTCCTTCGATGGCCAGCTTGTAGTTGTCGCGCGTTGCATCCCGAAATTCGATCCTGCCGTGATTGATGGCGATTTTGTCGGGATTGAGTTCCCACATGCCGCCAGCAGAGCCTTCTTTGGGGACGATCGCTTCAGCAGGGCGATTGGGCTTGCGCGCCAGGTTGGTTTTTCCGTCGGAGTGAATGTTGCAGATGAAGACGGGCCGCTCGATGGTGAGGCTGTTCAGCACGATCTCGCCCCGAAGAGCCCGGGCGACACCGATTTTGGCTTGTATGCGGTCGATGCTGAGAAACGGCGGCACAAAGCGTTCTGCGGCCATGCGGACGTTGACACCCTCGATCGATCCAGACAGTGGGGAGAATTTGAATTCATCCATCATCACCGCGCCGCCGGTGATGGAGGAAATCTTGCGTTCGATTAGCTGGCGGATGAAGCTCAAAAGTGAATACGTGAATACGTTAATAGGTGATAACGCGATGGATTAAAATCCTGTCATGTTTTCACGTTTTCACGTCGTCACGCACCTTCAATGTAACTCTCCCCCACGTCAATCTTTCTCACTGGTGGCAGCGCGTCAAGAAACAGCCGGCCATATCGCTTGCTCTTCACGCGGCTGTCGAGGATCACCACGATCCCGCGGTCGCTGCGGCTGCGGATCAGACGGCCGAAGCCTTGCTTCAGTTTAATCACCGCTTCGGGGACTGAATAGTCCATGAACGGATTGCCGCCGTTGCGTTCGATCGCCTCCAGCCGCGCTTCCACCACGGGCTCGTCTGGCACGGCAAATGGAAGCTTGACGATGATCACGTTGCGCAATTGGTCGCCTTGGACGTCGATGCCCTGCCAGAAGCTGCTGGTGCCAAAGAGCACCGCGTTGTCGCTGGATCGAAACCGGTCGAGCAGAATCGTCCGCGGGGCGTTCTGGCCCTGCACAAGCAGCGTGTATCCATGCGATTCAATTTCATCCTTCAATCGATTGGCCGCGTCGATCAGCATCTTATAGCTGGTAAACAGCACGAACGCGCCGCCGTTGGTCTGCTGAAGATAATGAACGATCTTCTCACAGGCTGCGGGCAAAAAGCGATGGGTGTCCGAAGGCTCGGGTAAATCCGATTCGATATAAAGCGTCGCCTGCTTTTCATAATCAAACGGCGAGCCAAGCTGCAGCGTCGCGGCGCTGGCCAGCCCGAGGCGTGAAGCGATGTAGGCGAAGGCGGTGGGGATGGGGCATACTTTACGAGTGCCTGCTGTTGGCGGATCTTCTGTAGCACGGGCATCTTGCCCGTGCATGCCTATAGCGCAAGCGTCTACCGGTGGCACCGCCGAGCCGGGGGCGTCCATATCAATTCTCCATCGCCATTTCCAGTTTTTTAACCCCGCTTCCTCCGGATTTGCCCATGCGTACTCGACGGCATGTTCTAAATCCTCATCGTCCCGGATTAGATGGTCATAATATTCCACGGCCCAAAATGCCCCGGTTCTTCCGAGCAGTTGATTGGCTCGTTTTGCAGTATAAGACTTCCATGCATGCATAATAGAAGGAAGACTATGCCCCTCCTTTGGTTCGACAACAGCGTGGATGTGGTTCGGCATGATTGTCCAAGCCACAAGCTGGTAACGCGAACCGTCAAAATGGCGGAATGCATCCGCAACAACTGTGGCAATGTCACCGCGATTCAGCCAGCATTCACCGTGTCCGGCATCCAGATAGCCCTGGATTTGTTGTGAATGCAGTTCCTTTAGACGTGACAGCTCTATATCAGAAAGCGGTCGTTGAGCTGCGGCCGCATTTGCCGGAATATCGGTTCGTTCCGCGAGCCAGGCATGCAGCACGTTTTGTGGAATCGAATCATGCAGCCGGAAGGTTATGGCGTAGGTGCCTCCTGAAACCGCCAGAGGCGGCAACCTTGCTCCCTGTCGAAGCCCCTCTTTCGTTGCAGTCGGGGGCACGGGCGAGACGCCCGTGATACAGTGAGATGTTCCACGGTTTTTTGTGTTCGCCGTACACAACGTCGCGCTGGTCATCACCACGCTCTTCATCTTGTCAAACAGGTACCGCTGCAAGGCCTCACCGACATTCACCGGGGCGGCGTGCAGGCTGACGCGCCGCGGGGTGCGCTTGTTGATGTCGAACCAGTAGACCGAATCGGCCAGGCTTTGCTCGATGATCGCATCGAGAACCTGCGCCATTTCGGTGACGCGTTGGGCCAGGGCCAGCAGTTCGGCCAGCTCGTCATCTTTCTTCACCTGCGTGCCCATTGCCTTTATATGCGTCGCGAGCACGCGCAGCTTGGGCGAAAGGGCGTTGGCGACGACGTTGGGCTCCTGCACGCGCCCGTTGCCTCTGCCTGCGGATTCCTGCCAGGCGATGATCTGATCGAAAAATTCATCGATGCAATCGCCCAGTTCGATGGTGTCGCGGATCGCATCGTTGGCGCAGCTTCCGTGCGTGCTGAGCAGGCCCTTTCCCCTGCGGGGATCGTAAAGCGTTCGCAGGTTATAGCGGATCGATGGTTCGCTGATCTTCAGCCCGAAATGCTGGCCCGCGACATCTTCGATCGTGTGCGCTTCATCGAGGATTGCCAAGTCATACTTCGGCAGATAATTGACGCCCGCGGCGCGGAGCGCGAGATCTGAGAAGAACAGCGCGTGATTGACGATTAACAGGCTGCCGCTGTGCATGCGCCGCTTGGCAGCCTGCCAGAAACAGTCTTCGTAGAATTTACATTTCTTGCCAAGGCAGTTGCCGTGCTCGGCGCACACACGATCCCAGACGCCCGGCTGCGGCACTTGCGGCAAACTCGCCAGCGATCCGTCATGCGTGTCCTGCGCCCAGGCCTCAATGGCCCAGAGCGATTCAAGCTGGCGATCGTCCTCGAAAAGATAGTTTTGCCGCCCGCGTGCCTGTTCGAGTCGCCGCTGGCACAGATAGTTGCTGCGCCCCTTAATCAGCACCGCGGTGAATTCGTCCGGATATACCGATTGGATCAGCGGGATGTCTTTATTGACGAGCTGTTCCTGGAGCGAAATCGTGTGCGTCGAGATAACCACGCGTTTCTTCGTACGAATCGCAAAATCGATCGCAGGCATGAGGTAGGCAAAGCTTTTGCCGACGCCGGTGCCGGCCTCGACGAGCAGATGATGATTGTTTGCAAAAGCGTCCTCGACGGCCGCAGCCATCTCAAGCTGCTGCGGGCGGTGTTCGTACTTCTCACCCAGGCGGCGTGCGATGGCGCCTTCCGGGCCGAGGATGGATTCGAGGGTCGCGGGCATGTCGTGATAGATTGTATCGTGAGGTTCGTGCGGCATCACACCCAGTAATCTTTCTTCTGGGTTCCCATAGCGATTCCGACAGGCACTGCTGAAAGCAGGAGGATGTAAAAGCCCAGAGGAGCTACCGGCGTGAACAGGACGGCTACGCCAATCGCGGCAACCGCCATCGAGGCGCCAAACATGATTCGCCGCGTGTTTGAAGATGGCCTCGCGGGCGTTAGGTAGTCTCCGGCATACCAAAGTTGTCGATCTGCGGCATCCGGTTGCGAGCCTGCGGAGATCCTGCGTGCCAGGGTTTGGGCGATCCAATAATTGACCGGGGTGCAGGGCGTTAGAAATATTTCGGCCGCGTCTGTACCGGCTATGGGGATCAGCAGCTTACCGTTAGAGCGGTTGATGCGGACGTCGGCAGACTGCCGAGTCGAATACTCACCAACGAGCGTCTGCCGGCCCGATTGGATTTTGAGCACGCGCAGAGTCGTATCATCCACTTCAATCACGAGTTGACGGCGAAGGCGATGTCGGGCCATTGCCAGCATTCCCAGTACGGCGCAACCCCATATGCCTAGTCCTGGCAGGAAGCCCGCGGCTTCGGCGGGGTGTCCCCGCAGAAATGGTGCGGCCGCCAGCAATGAATAGAGAACTACCATTGCCGCCAGTGCCGCGATCCATCGATATGCCCCAGGGAGATCCCGGATGTGCGGTATGGGCGGCACAAAAACGCGCATAATGCCGCTATGGGTTTCAGATCGCACGCCCCAATAGTTGAGTAGCTCCTCGATGGGTCGATCGTCATGCGTCATGCTGCGAAACCTCAGGTTTTGCTGGCGCGTTCAATACCCGATGCAGCGCCCGCGCCATGGCGTCGATGTCTGTTTTCTGGCCTGATCCCAGCACGATATCCGTTCCGTCCTGCAAATGCAGGCAGATCGACAATTGGCTGCGGGTGATCGGGGTGTCACGCGTGAAGATGCGCTGGATGGTGGATCGCGCAAAGGTTCTGGCCGCAAAGCCGCTGGCGGTGTATTCGATGCCCTCGCTGGTCGCCAGGATGGTGGTGACGCCACGACCGGCGCTGTTGCGAATAACCAGCGCCGATACCAGCAACAGCCCCGCGGCCGAAAGCGGAGGGACAGCGCGAAACAGTCCCGCCGGCGTCAGACGAAGCGTCGCTATGGCAATGAGCAGCACCGCTACACCGAGGATGGCAAACAACCACCCGAGCAACCTGCCGAGCCGGCGATCAGGGTAAAGGCGGATAAAAACTGTCCCGTCGTCCTGGTCGATCAGCGCGCCGCCCGCTGGCTGCGGTTCGTAGCGAAGCTGAGGCGATGCGGACATGACTCGGGATTGTATCAACTCGTTTCGATGCCGGGATGATGCAATGCCGCGTCGAGTACCTGGCCGATCCATTTGAGCAAGTCGGGCGGGAGGTCGCAGAGCAGATCGGTGTTCACCTTACCCGCGATTCGCAACAGAATGCCGGGCGAATAGCGGTTGTTGCGCAGCTCAGCGATCTCACTGCGGGGCCAGGATCGCATGAAGGTATTTAGCCCGTCTGGGGATTCTTTCACCGTGAGTTGGCGGTCATCAATTTGAATCACCGCTCGGGGATGGCGGCCGAAGTGAAAATGTTTGGTCGAAAACAAGGCAATCACGCTTCGCATCAGCTTCGATTCAAAGAACCCGCCATCCACTGGTCCGATTGAATTCACTTGCGGAACTTCGATCCGGGCGAATCGTCCGTCAACTTCCCACACGACGCCGTATTGCGTGGCCACGCTGCCGTAGGCGGGAGGAGTGGATGCGGGTGAAGCCACTAAATCTCCAGCGATTTGCCTGCACGGGCATCGGCGATCAGCTTCGCCAGGTAACTGCCTCCGCCAGCGTAGACCAATTCACCCAACTCATTCACGAGTTTGAGATTAATCTTGCGATTGGCCTCGACGATGCGAATGAAGTCTGCGGCATCTTGATGGCGGTCGGGGATTCGCCTCAGCGGCGAAGTCATAGATGCGAACTTGGCCGCCAGTACGCCCTCAAGCCTTGGAATGCGAATGGAATCCTTACCGATGTGGAGTTCCCGGGCATCTTTCAGAAGCGTTGCCCAAAGTTTCGATCCTGCGGGTTTCATGATGTCAATGGCTTCGATCTCGCCATCCATAAAGCGCGTCACGACCGGCGTGTCTCGCACAAGCAATGCGGGGAATGCAATGGCAATTGCGCGGGCGGCTTTTTTAGGGAATTCCACGACCGCATCCACATCTACCGTTGCACGCGGGCGTCCTGTGTACCCGTTGGCCGCGTGCGCCCCGACGATGACGTATCGCACGCCCGCAGCGACCAAAACCTTTGCAACTTCAACGGGCCCGATTTCTCTTCCCTGCATCTTCGCCAACCTGGCCCCTTGGGCCACGTCCTCAGCAGTGCGCGGCGCTCGCAAGACTGTCCGGAGCATCGGCTGATTATAACATATTCGATTGCGCGCCGGAGGCCGATCATCGGCCGATGTCTTCATTCCAAAGATCCCCATGCTGGCGAATAAAGTTGGCCATCATATCTTGGCACCGGGGGTCGTGCACATCGACGACTTCTACGCCGCATTCTTTGAGAAGCTGCGGGCTGGTGGTGTGGCTGCATTGGCCGCCGGGAAAGTTGGTGGAATCGCCAACGATTACTTTGGGGATGCCGAATTGCAGGATTGCGCCCGTGCAGAGGAAGCAGGGCATGAGCGTGGTGTAAAGAACGGTGTCTTTATAGGTTTTCTGTCTGGCAGCGTTGGTCAGGCAGTCGATTTCGGCGTGGGCCATCGGGTCGCCGCGTTGTACGCGACGGTTATGCCCGCGGCCGATAATGCGGCCGGAGCGCACAAGCACCGCACCGCTGGGAATCCCGCCGTGTGAAGCACTCTTTTCCGCTTCCTCAAACGCTGCGAGCAAAAAGGGATCTTCCTGTCTGGGATTATCGCTGGCCAGCCGCATGTGCGAGTTGCCCTGCAGCGGGGAAACCACAGCCGAGAGATCCTCCGGCCGCACTTCGGCTGCTGCCTGATTTTCGCGGCGGATGGCGTCGTAGATTTCCTTACGGTGCACCGACACGCTTCTCGGTGCCTCTATGCCAAGCCGCACTTTGTCCCCTCGAATATCGACAACCGAAATCTCGATATCCTCCCCGATCATGATGGCCTGATCGCGCTGGCGCGAGAGAACGAGCATGGCTACTCCTTTCAGCCTGAACACGATCCTGCGACATCCCGGTCGCATTGCCCGGTGGACGATGGATTATAGGCGCTATAAAGATGCTACGATGAGATACGGCCTGGGTTTCAGTCCCAGCGGAAGACGCCCTTGCCCCACGCATAGATGTAGGCCAATAAGAGCAGGGCAACAAACACTAGCAGCTCGATCAGCATGACTCCACTTAACGCATGGTCGGCCCGAACGTACTGGGCGAAAATTGTGGCAAAGGGGTAGAAAAAGATGATGTCCACATCGACCACCAGAAAGATCATCGCGACGATGTAGAAGCGGACGTTGAAGCGTTTGTGGGTATCGCCAAACGGCACCATCCCGCTCTCGTAGGTTGATTCCTTGACCTTGCCGGTGCGCGACGGGCCAACGATTACCGACAGCACGACGTTGCCAATCGCAAAACCGATCCCAATGATCAAAAGCAGCAGCACCGGCGCCCAGCTTGAGCGCGGGTCGGGCAGTTGAGAAGCGAGCAATAAGGAATTGGCCTGCAACATGATCGCGGGATGTTAAAGGCAGCGGGCCGCGTTGCCAAGAGACTTCGCATTGCCCTCACCGCTGGCTGGCATGGCTGCGCCGATCCGGTAATCTTCTTCGCGGACTTATCGGAGTGAATGAATTGATCAAAGTTGCGATGATCGGCGCAGGCAGCGTGGTGTTCAGCAAAAACCTCACCGGGGACATTCTTTCTTATCCCGAATTCAAGAATGCGACGCTCAGCTACATGGACATCGACTCCGATCGGCTGGAGGTCGGAGCGAATCTTTGCCGCAAGGTGGCCAGAGCGCTGGGGGCCAATCCGAAGATCGAGGCTACGCAGGATCGGCGCGAAGCGCTTCGAGGCGCGGATTTTGTCATCAATATGGTGCAGATCGGGGGATTTAATTCGACGCTAGTGGATTTTGAAATTCCGAGAAAATACGGGCTGAATTTCACCATCGCCGACACAACCGGCCCCGGGGGTTTTTTCCGGGCGCTGCGGACGTTCCCGATGCTCAGCTCGATGTGCCGCGACATCATGGAGCTTTGCCCCAAGGCGCTGCTGCTCAATTATTCCAATCCGATGAGCATGAACATGCAGACGATCTTCCGCACCAGCGACGTGCGGGCCGTCGGCCTTTGCCACAGCGTACAGGGAACGCTCAGCCAGCTCATGGGCTACATCGGCGAAAAGCCTGAAGAGATCGATTTCACTTGCGCCGGCATCAACCACATGGCGTTTTATTTGAAGCTGCAGAAAAATGGCGCTGATCTTTATCCACGTCTGTTTGAAGTGATGAATAAGCGCGAGATTTACGACACCAACAAGGTGCGGTTCGAACTGATGAAGCGCCTGGGTTATTTCGTAACCGAAAGCTCAGAACACAACGCAGAATACAACCCATATTTCATTCCGCACGGCACGGAATTCATCGATCGATTTGCAGTGCCGATCGACGAATACCTTCGCCGCTGCGACGGCATCGTGACGGAATTTGAAGAGATGAAAGCCTTCAGCCGCAACGAGGCGCCGATCGAAGTGCACCGCAGCCACGAATACGGCAGCACGATCATTCACTCGATGGCGACCGGCAAGCCCAGCGTGGTTTACGGCAACATGCCCAACAAGGGCACAATCACCAATCTGGGCGCTGACGTCATCGTCGAGGCTCCGACGCCGGTCGATAGGAATGGCTTGCGCTTCACGCCCGTGGGCGAGCTGCCGCCGCAGTTGATCGGCTATATGCAGCCACATGTGACCCAGCATGAACTGTTCATCCGCGCGGTGCTGGAGGGGCGAAGGGATCATGTCTATCAGGCGGCGATGTTCGATCCGCTGACCGCGGCCACGTTGACGCTGGACCAGATCGTCGAAATGTGCGATGAGTTGATCGCAGCCCATGGAGATCTACTGCCAAAGCTTGATGCGAAAAAGACGCTGGTACCGACTAGCGGCAGGCAATTTGGCCCGGTTGATCCGACCGTGCTGCGTAAAAGCTGGGACGACGCGCAGGAGCGCAGCGCGGGCGATTTCATTTTGCGATGGCACGCGATTGGTCCATTTCGCAATCCAGAGCCGGGTAAAGTGGCGTTGGATTTGGCGACCCCGGTCGATGCGGATTTTGCCGCGCGGGGTGATGGCTCAGTCGATTTGAAGGCGACCTACATCGTCAACGGCGCGGGTCTTGTCTGGAAAAAAGCCAAGGCCAACAATCGCACCGGTTATGTGAATTTCACCCGCGTGCTTGCTACGTGCGAGTGGTGCGTCGGATATGCGTATGTCGAATTTGAATCGATTCATCCAAGAGACACCGTTCTCAAATGCGGCAGCGACGATGGCATTCGCATCTGGCTCAACGGCAAGCGGATTCATCAAAACGAGATCGGTCGAGGCTATACCGCAAACGAGGACCAGATACCCATTCACCTGGCCGCTGGGATGAACCGGTTGCTGGTGAAAATCGATAACTATCAGGGCGGCTGGGGCTTTGGCATCTCGATTCCCAAAGCAAATTTCTGACCTGCCCCGACGGGGTCGCCTTGGGCGGCCAGTATTGAAGGCTGCTCAGTCTTGCGCTTACCCGCCTGCGGATAGTCGTCTTAAACTCGCTATCTCCCAGTCCTAAGGGCCGAGAACCTGTTGAGAACACCGGTTTCCTGACTGCCAGTAGCGGCAATCGCTGTATGATCGGACGCAAGCGCCATGAAAGCCCTTGCGTTATTCCCGCTCGCCTACGTCGCCGGTATCCACGGCTTCGTGATCTTTGCGCCCTATGCGGCCTTTGCGATGACCGTTTGGCTGGTCTCGCGGCACTTCCGATCGGCATAAGTCGGTCGAGTCGCTCCGTCGCCTGTTTTCCATCCATCTTGCAGGCGATCTCTGCATCGCGGCTACAGTTTTCCGCCTTCTTCCATTACAGTCTTCCCCCATGAGATTGGACGAACTTGCGCGACAACTGGGCGCGACCGTCGCGGGCGACGGGTCGATTGAGATAACGAATGTGGCATCGCTGGAGGCTGCGAAACCGGGGAGCATCTCGTTTCTGGCTCATTCCCGCTATCAAAAACAGCTTGAAACCACCCGGGCGTCTGCGGTCATCGTCGCGCCAAGCGTCGAATCGTCTCGGATCGCCCTTGTTAAGGCGAAAGACCCCAATCTCACCTTTACCCGCGCGATCGTGCTGCTTCGCGGGCATCGAAAGCATCCTTTTACGGGCGTGCATCCCAACGCGCATGTGGATCCGACCGCTGACATCGGCGAGGGCACGGTGATTTATCCCGGCGCATACATCGGCCCCAACGTCAAAATTGGCAGGGCATGCACGATTTATGCGAATGTCGTGATTTATGAAGACTGCATTTTGGGAGACCGGGTCATCGTGCATTCCAACACCACCATCGGTGTGGATGGCTTCGGATATGCGTTTGGGGACGGCGTGCACAACAAAATCCCGCAGATCGGCAACGTGGTGATCGAGAATGACGTCGAGATCGGTTCCAATTGCACGATAGCCCGGGCTGCGCTGGACAGTACGGTAATCGGCGCGGGCACCAAGATCGACGCGCAGGTGATGGTGGCTCACAATTGCCGGGTGGGCAAAGGATGTATTCTGGTGTCGCAAGTCGGGCTGGCCGGGAGCGTTGTATTAGGCAATTATGTTACGCTGGCCGGGCAGGTGGGCGTCGCAGGGCACCTGAACATCGGCGATAAAGCGACCGTGGCAGCCAAGAGCGGGGTGATGAATGATGTGGAGCCCGGCGCTACAATGCTCGGCGCCCCCGCGATGCCCGCCAGCGAAGCGCGCCGCGTGTATGTCGCGTTCTTTAAGCTTCCCGAAATCGCCCAGCGGCTCAAGGAACTCGAACAGCGCCTGGACGACCTGGGGGATAGCGGGGATACGCCTATAGCTTGAATAGTTGCCAGTTATTAGTTGCCAGTTGCCAGCAGATGCGTTACTGGCAACTGGCAACTAATAACTGGCAACTTCCCACAACATGCCCATCGTCACCCTTGCCAACCTCGAAAAATCCTTCGGTGATCGTGTCATCTTTCACGATCTGAATTTTCTCATTGATCGTGGCGAGCGAGTGGGGCTGATCGGCGACAACGGGACGGGAAAGACGACGCTATTCAAAATCATTACCGGAGAGATGCAGCCGGAAAGCGGGGTGGTTTCGATTGCGCGGTCGATCAAGCTCGGGCATCTGACACAGGATGCGGTTTTCGATCCGAAGAATACGGTGATGGATGAGGCAGAGCTGGCGTTTGCCGAGCTGCACGATTTGTCGCACCGCATGCGCGAGCTTGAGCACGACATGGCCGAGCAACACGGTGAGGCGCTGGATAAGACGCTGGAAAAGTATCAGAACGTCCAGCACGAATTTGATCTGGCCGGCGGATATGCCTGGCGTCACAAGTTGGAGGCGACGCTGCTGGGCGTCGGGCTGCCTGAGAATTCCTGGGAACAGAATGTCGAGACGCTTTCGGGCGGGCAGCGATCAAAGCTTAATCTTGCCAAGCTGCTGATTGCGCGTCCCGATCTGCTGCTCCTGGACGAACCCACCAACCACCTCGACCTGGCCGCGATCGAGTGGCTGGAGAAATATCTGCTGGAATTCGACGGGGCGGTGCTGCTGATCAGCCACGACAGATACCTTCTCGACCGGCTTGCCACGCGCATCGTGTGGCTCACAAAACAGAAATTGCAAAACTATCCCGGCAATTACTCCGCGTTCGTGCAGCAAAAGGAACTTCAGGAACTCTCCCAGGCGCGGGCGCACGAACTTCAGCAGAAGGACATTGAAAAACAGGCGGAATTCGTGCGCCGATTCAAAGCCGGCCAGCGGGCGAGAGAAGCCAAGGGAAGAGAAAAGCGGCTAAATCGGCTGCTCAAAAGCGAAGCGATGATCGACGCAGTCACGGTGTCGAAGAAGATTCACCTGTCGATCGACACCGATCGCCGCGCTGGTGATCGGGTGCTGCACGTGCGAGAGTTGTCAAAGGCGTTTGATAACAAGGTTCTGTGGCGCAACGTGGAATTTGAAATCAAACGCGGCGAGCGCATCGGCATCATCGGCCCCAACGGCAGCGGCAAGACCACGCTGCTGCGGGCGCTGATGGGACAGGAAGATACCGATACCGGCACGATTCGCTGGGGCGCGAATCTCGGGATCGGCTATTACGACCAGCGGCTGGATGAATTCGATCCCGAGCGGTCGATCTATGATGAAGTTGCCGACGGGCGATCGGTTAAGGATCAGGAGCTGCGAGACTGCCTGGCAACGATGCTTTTTCGCGGGGATGACGTGAAGCGGCCGATGGGGCTGCTCAGCGGTGGCGAGCGGGCGCGCGTCGCGCTGGCCGAATTGTTGCTGGATAAACCCAATGTGCTGCTGCTCGACGAGCCAACCAATCACCTGGACATCAACTCGCGCGAAGCTTTGGAAAACTCGCTGGCGGGCTTTGGCGGGACGATCATCTGCGTGTCGCACGACCGGTATTTTCTGGAGAAAACCATCGGCCGCCTGTTAATCCTCAATCCGCCTGTGGTGCGGGATTTCGAGGGCCGGTACAGCGCGTATCTCCAGACCTTGGGCCGCGCGGAAGCCCCGAAGCCCGAAAAGCATAAACCGAAATCGGCGACAACGCCGGCGCCGGTTTCCAAGTCAGCGAAAAAGCGCGCCGATAATCCCTTCAATCGCAAGTTCGGCAAACTGAAGCTGGAAGAACTCGAGCAGCAAATCAGCAAAACCGAGAAGCAGATCGTCGCGCTTCAGCACACCTTCGGCGATCCCGAAGCGTTCAAAAACCCCGCTAAAAGCAAAGACCTTCACGCGGAGTACGACCAGCTCCAGAAGACGCTCGCGGAGCTGGAGGAAGAGTATTTTATGAGAGAGACGGGATAGTTAAGAACGTCGAGTGGCAGCGTGATGTGCGTCCAGCACACGGCCCCGAGCGAACGGAAGGCAGGGGTGACGTTTCGTACGTCGGCTCGTCGATTGCAATAGACGCAGAACCAAAAACTCATTTTGCGTCACTGCCCGAGCCCAGCTTGGTGGAGCGCGTGCGCGTGACCTCAGGCGCGACCTGTAAAGCCGCGCCGGGTTCAACGGGTTTGAGCAGCGTGACCTGTTGGGCGGCGTATTCGCTGAGGTAAAGGTTGCCCGTTTTCAGATCCTCGGTGATGTCCAGCGGGCTCTGGAAGTTCTTCAGGCCGATGAAGCCAGTCTGGTGTGAAATGACGTTGCCTGCTTGATCGAAACCGACGACCGCAATGTCGCTGCCCCAGTTATAGCGACAGATCAGGAGCTTGTGGTTGAGCTTGCCATTGCAAGCGTCGCCGATGTATTCGACACAGCCGTTGGCCGAGATATGCGGCCCCATGTCCCAAGCTGCGGGCTGCCATTGGGGATCAGGCTGTGTGCCCACCGGATACTGCGGCACGACGCCAAAGCTCCACTTTCCTGACGGGTTGCCGCCATTCATCACGTAATGCCCCTGCACAGGATTAGGGTGGCCGTAGTAGCCGCCCGGCTCGATGCGATGCAGCCAGTCATCCTCGGCAAACGGCACATCCTTTAGCCCCGGCACGCCACTCTGCTTCGGCTCTGCGGGCGTATTCCCGCCGTCGCTGGAACCATTGGTCGGAGCATACAAATGCCCGTTACTATGCCAGCAGAGATCGTACGAGAGCCGTACGCCGGTGGCGTAAATCGTCAGCGGCGAATCGGGGGCCGCGGGATCGAATGTTCCGCCGCAATCCCTGGTGCGGGCGTCAATGGGCTTGTTCGGCTTCACGCGGGTTGTATCCAGGCGCAGAATGGTTGCGTTGAGCAAATGCTCATCGCGCATGCCCCAATCGCTGTCGGGCGCACCCATCGCGGTGTTGCTGGCCTGGCAGAAATAGAGCGCGCCGTCGGGGCCAAACTTCGGCTGCATTGTCTGGTGGTCCTTAATCGACCGCGGCAGATTGATGACCACGTCTTCGACTTTCTGCAGCTTAGGGCCGCTCATGCGGGTGACTTTGCCAGTGAAGTCGGGCGTGTTGACAAAAGAGTGATAACTGTGCGTGACCCAGATGGTCGGATTCTCCGCTGTGGCGGATTTATCAAAATCAAAGCCGAGCAGGATGCGCGGGCCGTGGTTGGCGTCCTGCAGCGATTTAATTATGTCGGGCTCGCCGAGGGTGCCATCGTCCCGGATCGGATAACGCAGCACGCGGCCGTCGTCGGTGCCGGCCCAGAGCTTGCCGTCCGGGCCGATTGCCAGGCAGGTGACGCCGTTGCCCTTGGTGATGGGCAACAGAACTTTCTCGAAACGGATGTCGGCGTCGGCCTTCCCGCCGGTGGTGAACGAGGTGACAAACGGCACCGTCGCCTGACCGCGCGTGTCCTTTAGCGCGCTGGTGATGTGCAGCGTGTAGCTGGTGAGGGGCGAAAGCGCCGAAGCGGGCGTAATGGCCAGTTGGCCCGACTCAAATTTCACCTTTGCTGCAACCGCCTGCTGGTCGCCGGTGGAAACAAGAAAAACCGAATCGGGCGTAATTGATGCTGAGTCAACCTGGCAATTGGAAAGGCGCATCTCGACGCTAAGCGGCGCATCGGCGCGCACGTTAAAAGCGCCGGACTCAGGGATGGTCGTCAAGACTTTGGGTGCATAAATATGAACGCGAAAATCAGGGTAGATCGTTCGCACGGCGCGTGTGACCAGGCCCTGTCCCCGGATCAGCCAGAACACCGGCGCAACGGCAATGACAAACGCTATGACAAAGATCAGCCGCTGCGCGAGTTTGCGGGTGCGCGCTGGACGCAGATCGGCGTCGTCGGCGTCAACAAGAAAATCGTCGTCATGTTCAAGATGCTGGCCAGTGATGTTCATTCCGATGCTCCACTTCACGCACAATTATCCCGCAGACGCAGAGGCGGCTTCGTCTTCTTCCGGTTGATCGACGCTGGCCTGCTTCTGAATCTGGCGCAGGTAAGCAACGATGTCGAGCAGATCGCCCTCGTCCAAGGAAGGATTACCCCCGCGGGCCGGCATGATCAGGCCCTGAATGCTTTCAGGGTCGTTGGCCTTGCGTCCGGCTTTAATGAAGTTCCGAAGCGCCTCGTCTGAGTGCTTAGCGATGAACTTACTGTGACGGAGATTGGCGCCCTGGTGAGGCATGCCCTGCGCGTCAGGGCCGTGGCAGGCGATGCAACTCTGGCGGTAAAAGCTCTTTCCGCGCATGGGATCGACATCGGCAGCCTGCGCGTTTTTGTTGAGTTCTCGATTGGCGATCGCGCCGACCATGGCCAGCCAGATCGAAGCGCCAAGTGCGAGCAGGGGCCATTTCCAGCTTTTGTCGAGCCGCCAGCGCGCCCCTGGAACGACAGGTCGCCGATGGGAAGCGCGACGAGGCGTCGGGCGACGAACGGGCGCCTGCCGGAGGAATGGTGGATTGAGTGTGTGTCGAGCCAGTTGCATGGGTGTAAGCGTTCCCGCCAAGCCGCAGATAACGATATCCGACGGGGGCGAGATTTCAAGACAAAACAGTCTTTTGTAAGAATAGATCGGCAATATTTTCGGCCATAAGTAACGAAAATATCGAAGGATACGACCTATAACGGGAGCTGATTAGCTTTTTATCTGCAGGGTGAACGAAAACGGGCGTCGGCCCGAAAGCCGACGCCCGATAAGGTTACAAAATCGACTGCCCGCGAATCAGGCGTGGCCGTTTTGATATTCGTAGTAGGTCTTAATGTTCCGCCCATAATAACCGCCACCCTGCGACCGGACACCATTCAGAATGATGCCCAGATGCTCTGCCTTGAGCTGCCGCAGCGTGTCGCGCATCCGCTGCAGAAGCCCGCGACTGTTCGCGCGGGCGCGGACGACGGTAATCACGCCATCCACTCTCGGCGCCAGCGCCACGGTCTCCGAAACAAAGAGCAGCGGGCCGGAATCGAACACGACGTGGTCGTATTCCTCCAGCGCCTTCTCGATAAAGTCGATCAGAAGCTGGCTTTCCATCAGTTCAGTCGGATTAGCCGGCTTCGGCCCGGTGGGCAGCACATCCAGGTTCATCACGTTCGTCTGATGAACCGCAGTCTCGAAGTTCTCCATGGCGGCCAGCGCGCTGGAGAAACCCATTTCGTTGCCGACATTGAAAATCTTATGAAGCTGCGGACGACGGAAGTTGCCATCGACCAGCAACACCCTGCGACCATTCAACGCCAGGCCCGCGGCCAGGTTGGTGGCGATGGTGCTCTTGCCATCGCCGGGGCCCGGGCTTGTAACCAGTAACGAGCGCGTCGTCTCAAGCGACGAAGCCTGCTGGAGGCGGGTGCGAACCTGCCGAAGCTGCTCGGCAATCATCGAGGTCGGCGCCTGGAAGATTACCAGCGGCAATGGCACGCCGGTGACCTGCGGATCATCATCCTCGTGCGGGATCATGCCCAGGAAATTCATCTGCCCGACACGGGAGATATCACGTGGTGAACGAACCGACTGATCCATCAACTCCCGGCCGAATGCGATGCCCAGGCCCAGCGCCAACGCAATACCCACTGCAGCGAACATGGTAACCGGCAGCTTGGGAAAGCTCGGCGTCTCTGGTTTTTGAGGCTTTCCACCGCCGGCCCAGTCGATCGAGGCCAGCTCTTTGCCTTGCATCTCAACGCTGATGGTTTGAAGATTCTTATCGATGTTATCGATGGCGGTTTGCGTGGCCCGCTGATCTTCTTTTTGCTGATTGAAAACGAAGAGCTTGTAGTCCAGCTGGCCAAGTTCGTTCTTGTTGTCTTCCAGCTTTAGAAGCACGGAGGCCAATGTGCTTTCGGCCATTTGCTGCTGTTGAAGGAATTTGTCTTTTAGTTCTTCCCGCAGCTTCACCCGGCGCTCAGCCTCGAGATCATCCAGACGCTGCTGAGCACGAGCCAGTTCCTGCTGCAGCGATTGCGTGCGAGGATTGTTAGGCCCGTACGAACTGTTCGAGTTCATGAACTGCTGGATCTGGTCGACCTGTTGGCGAGCGCTTTGGATGCGCGGATCGTTTTGCACCTCAATGTCGATCTCTACGGGATCGATGCCCTGTTTAAGGCGCTCATCGAGCGCCTTCAGCGCACTTTGTGCTTCAGAGATGCTTACACGCGCCGTCTTTACCTGGTCGGCCAGCATCTGCAGTTCGATATACTTCATGCTGGTGCCGGCAGTCGTGGTGATACCGGCACGATTTAGTTCGTCTTGAAGCTTGGCGATGTCTTCCTTCAGGCGGTTATTCTTCACCGTCAGGTTGTTTTTTGTCAGGTTCAGATCTTGCGTGCGATTGCGCAGTTGCTGACTGCGATAGCTGGTTTGATCCTGAAGGTGCTGCTCAACAAGTTCACTGACGATAGTCGCGCAATCTTCCGGCTTTGTGCAGGAGAACTGAATTTGGATCAGTTTGGAGTCGAGCAGGGGTGAAACCGACAGCTTTTCGGCCAGGTCGGCCCTGGCTGCGGCCACATCGGCGGATTCAACGCCAGCGGCATTTGCGCGGATGAAATGCTTGAACCAGCTAGTCTCACGCACAGCCGGGCGGTCAAGCACCGAATTCAGCAGTGTGTCACGTTGCAGCAAGGTGGCCTGTGTGCGGAGGTCGGTCGCAAGGGTGGACATATCCAGTGCAGTCTCGCCATTCTGCGTGCGTTTTTCGCTGATCTGCGTCCACCCTGTTGCGGTATACCGGGAATAATTCCGTGCAAGGTAATAGTTGATTCCCAGGCCGGCAGCAACCCCGAGCACGAGCAGTCCGACAATGAGCAAGGTATTGGCGCGAATCACGCGCCACACATCGCCCGCAGTCATGCCCGCAGGAGGGATCGGCTGACCCTGCTGACCCGGCATGGCCAAAGCGCCGCCCCCCGCCGGGCGGGGCATACGGACACCAGTCGTCTGAGGTAATGTCGTCATGCTCTCAACTCCTGCCGAAACACACACGCGAGCGTAATTCTACACCGTATTTGGCCATCAAGCGGCCCAAGCCCGGCTTTTGCTTCGATGTTTCACCAACGTCTCATAATTCTCGCTGCCGCAGCCTCAGGCGCGAACACTAATTCGCCAAAAGCCTTACGTGCTGCGTTTAACCTTCCGTTTTTCAACTTCCGATTGAGCATCCCGAATCTTCTGTTGCAGCGTGACGTCGATCACTTCATTCTTACCTATCGCCTGATCGAACAATGCTTGCGCCTGCTCAAGATATTTGGCCGCTTCCGTCGCATTATTTTTCTGCAAATAGGCCTTGCCCAAATGATATGCAACGTCCGGTATTGCTTTGGCCTTGGCCGCATCAAGCAAAATGAGCAGCCCCTGGTCTAGATCTGCTTCATTTCCCGTCTGCACTAAACACCACCCATAAGTGTCAGCGACCAGCGGCTCATACACGTGTTGCTGGGTCATCTTCTCATACGCCTTACGGCTGTAATCGAGCGATTCCGGAGGACTGACGGTCGGGTTACAGGCCAGGTTGTTGAAGATGCGATAATCATCCGGTCGCAGCTTCAGAAGTTGCAGGAAAATGTCCCGGGCTCGGGCGTAGTCCGGGTCGGGCGTCTGCATGAAGATCGACCCGGCGAAGCCTAGAGCACCTTCCTTTTGTATGTCAGCAAGCTTGTCCAGGTTCGGGAGAACCTGATCCAAAGTTTTGCGACTGGATGCGATATCGTTGTTCTTCCACTGCAGCCAGGCGATGGTCAGCATCCACCGCGGTTCGCCTGCCTGGGGAAGCTTGGAGACCACCCCCAGCGCACTGGCCGCGCCAGCAGCCTCCACCATCTGCTCGATGGTGGCATTGGCCGCAACTTCGTCCTTGGCTGTGAAGGCGATGTTCAGCGCCGATACAAACTCTTTCAGCCCCGCATCCTTGTCTCCAAGTTTGCACTTAGCGCTACCGCGGAAGCTGTGCACCCACCATAAGTCTTTTTCATCCTTGCCGAGCTTGTCCGAGTCAGCAATGACCTGTTGATACAACTTCCCCTTATCCAGCACGCTGTAATAAAGGCGGACGAGGCCGAGATTTTTAGGATCGAGCTTCATCGCCTGCGTGGCGTATCGAACGGCTCGCTCGGCGTCCCGGGATTTGTTGCCGTTGCCCGGATCGCCGCGTGAATAGAGTCGCGCTTCTGCGGCAAGGAAATCGATGTCCTGGGCCAGTTCTGGAAGCGCTTCGCCTTCTCGAGCCACGCGTTCGGCGTCCAGCCATCGCGGAGGGCTGGTTTGCGAATACATGTCCATCAACACCATTCTGGCTTGTTTGGCTGCAGGGCTCACACGCACGATGCCCTCGTACTCGCGCATCGCGTTATCCGGATCGCCAATACGAGCGTAGCAATCCGCCAGCACATACCTGGCCTGAATGTTGTCTGGTGTGCTGTCTCGAACCTGAGTGAGGTCGGCGATTGCATCAGCCGGATTGGCCTGGGGAGATCGCAATGTCGCCAATGCCCGGAAGTAATAAGCGGTCGTCAGCGCGGGGTTGTCGGCGATCAACTTGTTCAGCAGGTCTTTGGCTTCCTGAGTCCGGTTGGAATTCAAATAGACATATGCAAGCGAGGCTTTGAGCGATGGCGTCGGCTTCTTGTCCAGCATCGACTTGATGAGCTGTTCGGCGTCGCTGAGTTTCCCCTGTGTGATGAGCAAATCAATTTTGCGCGTCTGCAAGGCAGGGTCGCCGGGAATTGAATCAATCACGGCCAATGCATCATCGATTTTGTTCTGACCGGAAAGCAGGTCAGCAAGCTTGAGTGTCAGAAAGACATTGTTCTTGCCGGCGGGGGAGGAGAGATAGGTGCGCAGCACTTTCTCCGCTTCGTCCATCCGCTTATCGCGGGCATAGAAGTCAGCAAAAGCGCTGATCGCCTGCGGCTTATCCTTCCATGGATCGCTGCCTAGCGTGGTCTTCCACAGTTTTTCGCCCTCGCCGGACTTTTTCAGCAATTGCGAAAGGCTTGCATACACGACGGTAAACTGAATTTGATCCGGGAATTTTTCGGCGCCTTTGGCCATTATCGCGCGGCTTTTTTCCAGCCACTGGTCGGCCTCTTTTTCGGTTGCGGGCTTTGCGCCCTTCACCCTGGCCACACTGGCGTAAGCCTGCCCCAGCGACATCAGCGCCGCCGGGCTATCGGGCGCGTCCTTGACCGCTTGTTCACGATTGGCAATGACATTCTCCGGCTGTCCGTAAGCCATCTCGTGCTGGAGCTGCATCTCTTTGAACTCCGGCGCGGTGCGGACGGCATTGATGGCTTCCTTAATCGTGCGACCGGCGTCATCGGGACGCTTAAGCTGGTAATAACAATCGATGAGCCCTCGATAAGCTTCGGCGTTATTCGGCTGCCTTTCTTTTGCGTTGTTGAAATTGGGAACCGCGTCTTCAAATTGTCCCAGCGCCTGCTGGCTCTGCCCAAGGCAAATCCAGCTCTGGGCAAATTCAGGACGGTCGTGCGTCAATTGCTGAGCAAAATCCAGCGCTTTGAGAAGGATGTCCTTCCGCTTGCCCGAATCTGCCTCGGCAAAAGCCTGGCTCATGACAATCCGCCAGCGAAACAACGCGCCGTTGACCTTGTCGGCGTTGATGTCGCTCAATCGCTTTACATAATCCGACGCCTTGTCCCAGTTTCGATGCCCGAGGTGATACTCGAACATCCCGGTGAGCACGCGCGCATCATCTGGCTTGACCTGCTCGGCCGCTTTTAAATGGCCCAGCGGAATGTTTTCGTCCGGGTTACCACGCGTGAGGGAAAAGAGCGTGAGTTCGCGCTCGAGGGGATCCTTGATCTTCTCCGCGTCGGCCATCCGAATCTTTAATAACTCTTCGGCGGTGCCTCCACTGAGACGAGCCCGCTCAAGAAGAAGGTCGGAATTGTCCGGCTTAGCCTTGATGGCGCGATCGATCGCCGCCAGTGCAGCAGGGGTGTCCTTGTCCCGGCTGTAAACACCAGAAAGCATCAGGGCAGCTTCGACGTCGCCGGGATTCTCCTGGGCGACGGCGTCAAGCAGCCGCTTGCTCTCCTCATTAAGCCCCATCAGCATCGCGATCGTCGCTTTATCGAGCTGGCGCGCGCGGGTGTCTTCTGGAAGCTTGTCGTAGACCTTACGCGCCTCATCTGTTTTCTTCTGTTGCTGCAGCACCGCGATCCGCATCCGGATCACTTCGATGTTGTCAGGCATGCGCTGTTCGAGCTTGGCAAGGTTCGCTTCTGCGCCAGCGAAATCAGACTCCTTCAACTCTGTCTGCGCCAGCAGAATTCGAGCCTGATCGTTTCGATCGAATGCATCAACGATCTGCTGGAGATAGCTCTTGGCGGTGCCAATCTGGTTGGTGGCGATAAAACACTTAGCCGAGAGGTACATCAACTCGTATTTAATCTGATCCCGATCTGCCTTTGCCAGTGCGCGGCTCAGCGTGGTCACGGCATCGGTCGTCTGGTTGCGGGCGATCTGAATCTTGGCCTTGAGACGAAGGACATACGGATTGTCCGGCGCCTTGGCTTCCAGTTTTCGATAATCCGCTTCAATCTGCGGCAGTGCTGCTTCCTGTTCGGACTTGCTCTTCATCATGAAGACCCTGTCCAAACGCATGTTTGTCACGCTGGACAGTGCCTGCGCTTCCATGTCTTTGACCAGCAGGCCGCGAGGGCCGACGCACTGATCGGGCGCTGGTGGCGGCGGATTGGCCAGCAGTTCGATGGCTTCGTCGCGCCCCTCAATTTTGGTGCTGAGAAAGTCGGACAACCTCAGGCGCGCGGCAAGGTCGTTGGGTCGCTGCTTGAGTACGTCCCGGTAAATCTTTTCTGCGTCAGCCTGAGCTTTGGCAACCGCGGGCGCATTTTCAGGATCGACGGCCTGCGCGGTCGTGGTTGCGTAAAGGATCATGATGTCGTCGTAATCAGGATCGTCTGTCTTGACGAGTTGAGCAGCCTTCTGGGCCTCGTCTCTCACTCGCTGCAATTTCTGCAACTGATTTTCTTTTTTGCCTTCGGGTACTGGCTCAGAAAGGTAGATCCGGGCGGCCATTAGATGAAACCTGGCGCTGGAGGGATTGTTCTTGACAGCCTCTTCCATCACACCGCGGGCATCTTTACTCAGCTTTTCTCCCTCGGTCGTCTTCGATGCGCGAAACGCGCGGTCTGCCTGCGTGGCATAAGCAGCCGCAATGTAGAAGGGTATCTCCGGGTTGGCTGGATCGTCCTTTTGCAGGTCGATCAGATCTTTGACGGCCTTGTCCACGGCGGTCTGGTTGGTTTCGATGCCGTGCGCCCATCCATCAATGACGGTGATCGGGCCTGCTGCACGAGCTGACTTGTCCTGCGGATCGATCTTCAGAATTTTGGCCGCAACGTCACGAATGTTGTCATAAGTGCGAGGCGTGGGCTTGTCGCGCTGGATCCGCAAAAAATCGCGCCAATGCGTCAGCAGTCGCTGAAGGGCGGGCTTGCAGCCTGGATCGGTGGAAAGCGCCAACTCCCAGCACTGCTGTGCTTTGCCCAGGTTCGCTTCATCCTCATAGACGAGCCGGTTAAACAGGTCGCCCCCTTTGACCATCAAATTCGTATCCTTCATCAACTGTCCGGCGCTAAAATAGTGCTGCGCTGATACGAACAGCTTGCCCTCTTTCTCGGACTGCACCGCGATCGCCAGCAGCGCCTTGGGATCCTTATGGTGATGACGCCAGTAATACAGCCCACCGCCGCCCACCACTGCGCAAGCGATGACGATCGTCAGAATCAGAAGGAATTTCGTGTTAACTTTGCGTGCCATGGTTTTTCACTCAGCCAATCATTGCTTGATCTGGGGCTTGTCCTGACCGCCTTTGATCACTTGCTGCCAGTCAGGCAGACATCTTTCAATTTCAGGGAGCGCAGACGTCATAAAATCATTCATCACGATTGCCGCAGCGTTCTTGTCGCGCATTTCCGTCATCAATTCGATCTTGGCGTAATAGGCGTAACGCTGGCGAAGATCCTGAAGCCGTACGCGCACGTTGATCGGGTCAGACGTATAAGCGCCGTTGGCATGAAACACATACGCGACGTTCTTTGAGGCTGATTGCCGCGTAGCAACCTGATCTTCAAAATTGATGTAGCGCACGTCGCCAGCACGCTCATCTGCCCGGCCCGGCCGGCCCGAAAACGCGCTCCATACCGGCGTTTCGTAGCTGGTGGGCTCGTAACCATCGGCGATGTAACACCGATCCGGCACGTGCGCGACGGTGTCAACCATGCCGGTGTAATACGTCAGGCCGACGTTGATCACCGCATCCGGTTGAAGCTGCTGCAGGCGGGCAACCAGTTGCTTGCGCTCTAGAAAGCTCTTGTCCTTAAATGCGTCAAGCGCGGCTGCGGGCACGACGTCGGCATTAACGTAATCACGATACAGGTAATGCGTTGCAGCCAGCACGTGCTCGATATCTTCGCCAAGCCGCTCGTCTTTGGACACCTGCACCCAATGCCCGAGCCGCGAGGGAATTGTTTCAAACTGAGCCCGCATCTCGACCGGGCTCTTTTGAAAGTGAAGCTGCAAATAATAGTTCGCAGCGTTGAGCGAGATCGCCGAAATCAGCAATACGCCCGCTGCCACCAGAAAGCTCGGCTGGCGCAAGAGTTTCTTGAACGCCAAAGTAACCGGATTGGACTGATTCATGCGCCCTCCCCGGTCGCCGGCCGGCGCGAAGCAGCGGGGCCGGGCGGATTTCTTCTCGCAGTCAGAATGCCCGGCTGCTGCTTGGGCGAACGGCCCGGCTTGGTCGGATCGGGCGCTTCCATCTCTTCGACAAAAAGCTGGTCCAGCACCCATCCCACAAGCAGAATCAGGAAGAAGGCGGGCATCAGCATGACCAGTCCGACGAACTGATGAGCAAACCCTTCAGAAATCTGTTCGCTCCAGTAATGATCCAGAACACCCTGGCCCGCGACCCGCATGACGTTGCAGAAGATCGCAATAGGAATAGCGGACAAGGTGATAATGATGCGTTGCCAGAGCGGGCGATTCGACAAAAACGCGACCGCAGCACCGACGGAGATAAACGTCATCAACGACCTCATCCCAGCGCACGCTTCGGCAACGTTGAGCGAACGATCGGGAAGCCCAGGGCGAGGCATGAAAATTTTTGTGCCCGCCTGGACGGCTTCGACGCCAGTGATGTTCAGCGTCCCGACGGCAACCTTGGCTGCCAATTCCTGCAAAGGCATCGCGACCTTGCTGTAAAACAGCGGGGGCCAGGGCACCGCGCAGACCAAAAACAAAATCGGGAACCAGGCGATGCTCATCACCTTCCAGCCGTTGAGCAACAGCACCACCCCGAAGAGCGTGATGACCACACCCATGTCGCTCGTCCAGTCGTTCTTGCCCGGCCAGATGCCGTACTGAAACACCAGCAGGCCGAAGAGGAGCGTTGCGATACCCCAGTCCAGGGCCGCAGCCAGCACCCCGAGCAGGGCCAGCCCCGCACCGGCGCCGCGAACCGGCTCTTTGAGGATGCCCAGGGAATTCAGTTGCGATCCAAACAGAAAGATCGCTGCGCCGACCAAGGCACACACCAGCGCGCTAATCAATCGTCCACGGGCAAATCGGCCCGCGAGCAGAGGCTCCACGGGCGTCTGAGCCAGTTGCTCTCGATTTAAATAAAGGTAATAGAGCCCGATGATCGGAATGCAGATCGCGTGGCCCCAATTGGCCTCGCCGCTGATGGGATTGGTCTTTTCCCAGAGCCGGCGAAGATTGAACCTGAACGTCGCAACAAACAGGCACGCGATGACGAGGGTCTTCAGCCAGGAAGTCAGCGACAGGCCCAGATAACGCGGTTCGGCTTCCGGGGCGCGTTCACCCGACGGAATGGCAGAATCCAAGTTGCCTGCGGTAAGTCTCAACTATCCTCCAGAAGTCCGCCCGAAGGGAAAAGCAGCTTGATAAACCAGCTATCGCGGAGGCCAACCGTACTTTGATGGTACGAATGCCCTCCGCGATAGTTCAGGCCAGCCGAGGCCGGAAGTTGCACCTCGGCGTCAAGTTTCCTCAAATCCGATCAATTTCCGTTGTTGTTATTGTTCTGGCCATAGTTCTTGTCATACAAGAAGCCAAAGCCATATGTCATGCGGAACCCACCGCGAATCGCTGCCAAAAACGGGGCAACTGCGTTGGTACCGACTTCGACGACATCGTCTGGCTTGAGATAAAGGTCGGGCTCCTCGCCGGCCATGATCTTCTCCAGATCAACACGGGCGATGATTTCCTTATTATTTTCGACGCGGCGCGTGATCATGGTGCGTCCCGGGACGCCCAACTGATCCAGTCCACCAGCAGACCAGAGCGCCTGGCGCAATGAAATCTTGCGGGCAGACAAGCTGTATACACCGGTACGGGCAATGTGGCCGCCCATGTAGTATTCGCCCTGGACAGGGGGGCGAACCAGGATCAGGTCATCCGGGCGAACAACGATGTTGTAGCGCAGATCGCCTTGCTTTAGAGCGCCAATGGGCACGCGGATAATCCGCTTATCCATGGGCTCTTTCAGTTCGTTAAAGGAAAACGGCTGAGTCGTCGGTGCCGCCTCTGGGGCAGGCGCGGGGCCTAAGACCCATTGCGGCTTGCCGTCAACAATGACGTAACGGCCGTCTGCTTCTTTGCCGCTACTCGGCGCGGTGGTGCCAGCTGCCGGAGCAGCGGCAGTCTCGCCAGCAGGGGCAAGATCGGGCGCCGGGGCCGCAGCCTTCGGGGCCAGAATATCCACCGGCGCTGTTGCAGGAGCGGAAGTGGGGTTTTCGGCGCCTGGCTCAGCAGGCGTCGCCGACCGGATCACGTAGATAAAGTCGATGCCTCGATTACCCCGTCGATCGGTATCAACGGTGATGTCACGGGCAAGCACCAACGCGTCCAACAGATGAAAGTCGCTCTTGGGAATGGCGTATTGTCCCGCCTGCTGTACCGCGCCGAGGATGCTGAAGGTGCGGGCGCGAGCTTCAAGCACCGTGACGGACACCGTCGCGTTTTTCAGAAAACCCGCATCCTGATACTTGGCTGCGATGATCTGTTCGAGCTGCGCTTCAGTGTATCCGAGTGCGCCCACCTGGCCGATCAGCGGCAACGAGATATTACCGCTTTCGCTCACACGTGCCTGCTTGACGGTCTCAGCCCCGATTGCCTGCAGGTCTTGTATCGTGACCTGAATCAAATCGCTCTTGCCGATCGTGTAGTCGCTGGCGATGACTTTGGTGTCTTCGTCGGTGATGTCTGTGGCGTTAGCAAATTCGTCAGACGGCTCGTCGATGCCGGTATTGAGCTTGTCCAAAATCGGAACCAGAAGCGGCCCCTTGGTTGGCTTCACGGCCACTTCCGAAGCGTCCAAAAAGCTTTGATTGGGGTTGAAGCTGTTGGGGGTATATCCCTCGCAGCCGCTAAGCCCGATAAGCACAGTAAGAACGATGGCCTGAGTGGCCGGACGGAAGGCACAACTGATGAGCCGAGAGTTAAGCGGAAAACGCAAGATGCGCTCCTTTCCAATTGCTGGTGCGTGTGTCGCCGTCACGCTAGGACGGTGTTGCCATTCTGCAACAAAATGGGCTATCTGGCAACCAAAGGATAAATAGACGCCAACCTGTCATGAGATCGGCTGAAAATGGATCAGCGATAATCTCTTTGAGGGCGCCGGCGAAGGAAGATTACAACACCGACCCATAACATCAGCCCGCCCGGCTCTGGAACAACCGGTCGAAAGACCTCCCCCGGCAGATCTTGCCCAGTGCGTTCCGTCAACGTGTATGAATCCGATTGAGTGGCAACCAGCAGAAATCGCACCCCGCCAATGAAATCGCCGCCGATTTGCTTGTTGTTGGCATCCAGCCAGAGCGAGTTTGCCAAGGCCCATTGCCCGGTGCTGTTAGAGGCATAAAGCGCCAGGGACCGATCGCTAACGGTAAAGTCAGTGGCCGTCGCCGCGGTATAGCGGACTGTTACATCGACCGAAGCTGGTTCAAAAGCCAGCGCGTGGAATTGCCAAAGACTCAAGACCGATAACTCAGCCGGCAGATGCACATCAGAGGAGTCAGCGGCGACCAACGACCGAAGCGTGATCGCAAGCGATGTTGCGACAGGTTGATCGTGAACGGTGAACCGCAGGCTATTGACCAGATCGATTTGCGGGTCAGCGGGGCTTTCACCCCAGGTATAACTGTGGGTGCCCGGCTCGATAGCGATTGCCGGCAGAATGAGCTGTCCTCCGCGTCGCGCGTACCAGCCGTTGTCGCCTTCTGGGGCGTTATCAATTGTGTTGCTGACGCTGGCGAAGCCGCTGAGATCGAGCGTCCGGCTTCGATCGAATCCGTCGGCGACGACGCGTCCGTTGTTGACCAGTTCTCCGCCGGTGTTCACGACGCCCCATCCCTGCACCAATCCGCGAGCGTTCTCAGTTGCGCGCACGATCAACGGCGCTTCCACCTCACTGGCTGGATGCAGAGCGCCCGGTGAATCTTGAGAACCAACATAAAGGCGGCCGCTGCCGTAATACCCGATCGCAACGCCAGCAGTCATGTTAGGGCGGCCAACAACTATCGCGCCGGAATCAACATGCACTTCGCCCTGTGAATCGGGCTGATTTCCCACCACAAGCTGTCCGACATTCAGTTGTCCGCTTTGCTGGTGATAAGCGCCCGTTCCCGCATCACCGACGATCAGGCGGTCGGCATCGATCCCCGCGCCGGTATTGATCACCGTCCCGTTGCCTTTCGGCCCTGCGCCAATCCGAAGCTGCGGCGTTTCAAGCCGCGTGTCAGCCTGGAGCAGCAATTCTCCGGTGCCAGCGACGGCGACATCAACAGACGACAAGTGATGTTCGCCCACTGGAAGTGTCGCACGCTCTACATCGCTGGCTGGGGTTGCTACACGCATCGGCGCTTCAGGGGTGCCCAGGCCCGCAGCCTGCGGTGGCGAGACACTAACCGAGCGAGCGGCCAGTGGCGCACCAATGCCGAGATTGGGATGCGTAGACTCAAAAGACTTCTTCGATCCCGTTGTTTGTGTCTGCGCCGGTGAGAAATCCCGCTTTGGCGCAGCCTGCGGCCGAGGCGTCGGGTGATCTCCAGCAAAAGCAAGTGGCCCGTTGGAAGCTGGGGACAAAGCCCTCGCCGAGCCGAAGATGGTCAGCTCATCTGTCGTAGGTGTCGAAAGCGGTTCTATCGTGGGCGTCCACGTCTGTGGTGGCAGATCAGCAGAAAGTTCAGCATCGGCAGAAGACAATAGCTCGAGCGGCCCCGGCTGGGGCACATGATTCTTGACGATGTGCCAGAACCACCCGATAGCGGCTTTCGTGTTCAGGTTTTGCAGGGCTCCGAAATTCTGTTGAACGACCATCGCCAGCCCGGTGCCTCCGACAGTCAGGGTCGCCGCCATTGCCGCCAGGCGCAGGGGCCGCTGAATGGTGGCGACCGTGATGCTGTGGAGCAGTTGCGCCATCGCCCCCGGCATGATCGAAGCCGCACTTGTCATGGTCGTTGATGACGCACTGCGAACCACCGATCTCACGACCGCTGCCGGCACCAGGACGGCCAACGCGCTCATCAACACCCGATCATCCAGCCGCACGCCCTGTTTGCTCAATCGTTCCCCAAGCATCTTGCGGCCGCGATGCAAACGTGTGCCGACCGCCTGTTTGCTGATCTTGAGTTCGTGCGCAATCAGTTCGAGGCTCATCCCGCCGAAATAATGGAGGATGACGGTGAGGCGATACCGCTCTGGAAGCTGGTCGATTGCGTCCCGGATAATTCCGGCAACGACGGCTGAATCGATTGCAGAATCTGTATCGACGATATGAAGTTCGCTGCGCCGGACGGCATCTTCGCGCCGCTTGCGCCGACCGCGCGAGCGGACAATCTTTAGTGCCTGTCGGCGGGCGACACGCTGAAGCCAGGCACCGGGGCGTTCGATTTGCACGCCTGATTTGATTTCCATCGCCAGCGCCAGAAAAACAAGCTGTGACGCATCCTCAGCGTCATACATGTTTCCGGTCACCCGGCGGCATTCACATAAAACCAGCGCAGCAAAACGGCGGACGATCTGCTCGAAGTCGTCCGGCCGTCCGGATTGCCGGTAACTTTCGATCAAATCATCGCCAGGACGAGGGCATTCTCCGCGGCAAATCTGCCTACCCGCTGCCAGCATGTGGAACTTCCCACTCTATAGACCCCGTCGCTTGAAATGGTTTACAAAACCATCCATCACAACATTCTGGCTGAATTGCTTCGGGGATTCGAGTTTTGTTGAGCGATGGCTATAATCCGCCCCGTCCTGGTCCAGGGCGTAATGGTTCACCATCAGCGCACAATTTCTCGAGAGGTATCGGTCGCCGGGCCGGGGTTGTTTTCGGGCGAACCGGCCACGCTAACCTTTGCACCGGCCACCGAAGGCGCTGGGATTACCTTCGTCCGAGAACTGGACGAGAAGGTCGCCATTATCCCCGCCCTGGTCAGCAACGTCCTTAAGCGCCCCCGGCGCACGTGTTTGCGCAATGGGACGCTGTTTGTCGAAACGGTCGAGCATTGCCTTGCCGCGCTGTCTGGACTGCAAATCGACAACGCCACTGTCCGCCTCACAGGGGGTCGGGCAGGCGAAATTCCAGGTGGAGATGGCTCAAGCATGGCCTTTGTTGAAGCCATTCAAGAAGCCGGAATCGTCGAGCAGGAGGCTGAAAAGCGGCCGCTGATCATTAAAAAGCCCGTTCAAGTAACAAATGGCGACGCCACCCTCGCTGCGCTACCCGGACCGACCGATCGTCTGGAAATCATCTACGACTTTGAAGCCGCTCCCCCGATTGGTCGCCAGACCGTCAGCTTCTATCTCGGCGACGACGATTTCGTCACCCAGCTTGCCCCGGCCAGGACCTTTGTCTTCGAGCAAGAAGCGAAAGAATTGCAGGCACGAGGCCTCGGTAAACATTTGTCGCCAAAAGACTTACTTGTCATTAGCCCAGATGGGCCCATTGACAACGCCTTCCGCTTTCCGGACGAATGCGCCCGGCACAAGGCTTTGGATTTGATTGGTGATTTGTTCCTGGTGGGCCGTCCGATTCGAGGACGGTTGATTGCCCATAAGTCGGGGCATGAATTGAACCACCAGTTGGCCCGAAAGCTGCTCAAACTGGATGAAACCGACGCTCGCGAAGGTCTCGTGCAACGCGATGCCGCCCTCGATATTCGGCGAATTCAGCGGATTTTGCCCCATCGATATCCGATGCTGCTGGTGGATCGGGTGGTGGAACTGATCGGAGATCAGAAGGCCATTGGCATCAAAAATGTCACTTTTAACGATATTTTTTTCCAGGGGCATTACCCGAACACACCGATCATGCCGGGCGTTTTGATCGTGGAAGCGCTGGCACAACTCGGCGGCATCCTCCTCCATCAGAAGCTGGAACACACCGGTAAGCTTGCGGTGCTGCTCAGCATGGATAAGGTTAAGATGCGCCATCCGGTGATTCCCGGGGATCAACTGATCCTGGAGGCCGTCACCGTCAGAGTAAAAAGCCGAACCGGACACGTCCGCTGCAAGGCTTTCGTTCAGGATAAATTGGCTGCGGAGGCCGATATCAAGTTCATGTTGGTAGATGCGGAGCCTGTTTAAGAAGTTGCCAGTCGATAGTCGCCAGCACACCTTTACTGGCAACTAACAACTGACCGCTGGCAACTAGCCGTTATGTCCAAGATTTCGCCCCAAGCCGTTGTAGACCCGAAAGCCCGCCTCGCCGAGGACGTGGAGGTGGGGCCTTTTTGCGTGATCGGGCCGGATGTCGTGATCGGGGCGGGTTGCAAGCTGATCAGCCATGTTGTGATCGAGGGTCATACCAGCATCGGCCAGCGTAATACGTTCTTTCCTTTCTGCGTCATCGGCGGCAAGCCTCAGGATTTGAAATACAAAGGCGGCCCCACACGACTGGAAATTGGCGACGATAACGAGATTCGGGAGTCCGTCACCATCCACATTGGCACGGAGACCGGAGGCGGGCTGACTCGCGTCGGTGACAAAAACCTTTTGATGATTAATGCCCATGTCGGCCACGACGCCCACATCGGCAACCGCTGCATCATCGCGAATAATGTCATGCTCGCCGGGCACGTCGCCGTGGGCGACAACGTCGCGATCATGGGCGGCGTCGGCATCCATCACTTTGTCACGGTTGGTGAATACGCCTATCTCGGCGGCTATGCACAGGTTCATCATGACGTGCCCCCATTCGTCAAAGTTGCCGAGAGCGATCAGGTTCGTGGGCTGAATTCCGTCGGCCTCAAGCGCGCCGGCTTTACAGAGGCCGACATTGAGGCCCTGGACCAGGCCATCCGCAAACTGTTCTACGCACGTGAAAAGCCATTTGCGACCGTTCTGGGGGAGTTCGATACGCAGAATGGCATCAACCCGCAGGTGAAACGTCTCGTCGAATTTCTCCGCCAGCGTGACATCGGCAAACACGGCCGCTATCTCGAAGGCAAGCGGCAGGCATAAATCGCTTTATTACAACCTCAAGCGCCATGAATCTGACCCTCCGTCCTGCGACTCTTGCCGACGCTGATGACTGCGCCCGCATCATCTACGATGCGTTCGTGGGCATTGCACGGGAGCACAATTTTCCCTGCGATTTTCCCGGGCCGGAGCTGGCCCAGACGCTGGCCAGGATGTGCATCGGTAATCCGGAATTCTACGGCGTGGTGGCCGAGATCGATGGGAAGATCGTCGGATCCAATTTCCTCGACGAGCGCGATGCTGTCGCGGGCGTCGGGCCGATTACCGTTGACCCTTCATGCCAGGCCAAAGGCGTCGGGCGAAAGCTCATGGAAGCCGTCATCACCCGCGCGCACAAGGCACCGAGCATTCGCCTCATTCAGGAAGCTTATAACCGCACGTCGATGGCGCTTTACACCTCCTTGGGCTTTGATGTGAAAGAGCCGCTGGTCTTCGTCAACGGCAAGCTGGATTGCGCGCTTTCTGCCGGCGCTACTGTCAAACCGATGACAGAATCCGATCTGCCCGATTGCGCGGCCCTGTGCCAAAAAGTGCACGGCATCGAGCGCACCAACGAGCTGCGCGCCGACATCCAGCAGATGAAACCGTTCGTCCTGCGTCGCGGCGGTCGCATTGTCGCTTACTGCTCTGCGGCAAACTTTTACCTGCTCAACCATGGCGTCGCCGAAACCGTTCAGGACATGCAGGATTTGCTCAGCGGCGCGTCGCAGGCGGTTGATGTTCCGATTCTTTCCAGCACATTGGGATCCTAAGCTTAGAATTCCACGTGGACAAGTTGTCGCG
>JADMIO011621096.1_pt1 | contig 40562 bp, 44 predicted proteins | sample 8958161 | NCBI WGS metagenome assembly JADMIO01 (sample SAMN16585339, study PRJNA669376) | soil metagenome | isolation source: Crop rotation soil | place: USA: Cullars Rotation, Alabama | collected 2011
CGCGACAACTTGTCCACGTGGAATTCTAAGCTTAGGATCCCAATGTGCTGGAAAGACGATGCACGGGATTGTGATGATCTTCTTCTTCCTGATTCCCTCCGTGCCCGCGGTCATCGGCAACTTCTGCATCCCGATCATGATCGGCGCCAAGGATGTCGCTTTCCCGCGCCTGAACTTGATGAGCTGGTACGTGTTCATGCTGGGCGGCGTCATGGCCCTGTGGGCCATCATCATCGGGGGCGTCGACACCGGGTGGACGTTCTACACGCCGTACAGCACGATGTACTCGAATTCGTACGTCGCGTGGGCCGTGGGCGGCGCCTTTACGGCGGGCTTCTCATCCATCCTAACCGCGCTGAATTTCATCGTCACCATCCAGAAGATGCGCGTGCCGGGCCTGACCTGGTTCCGCCTGCCGCTGTTCATTTGGGGCATGTACGCCACCAGCCTCATCGTCGTGCTGGGCACGCCGGTGGTCGCGATCACGCTGGTGATGATCTTCGTGGAACGCGTTTTGCACTTCCCGATTTTTGACCCGACGATGGGCGGCGACCCGGTCCTGTTCCAGCATCTGTTCTGGTTCTATTCGCACCCCGCCGTGTACATCATGATCATCCCCAGCATGGGCGTGATCAGTGAAATTATCGCCTGCTTCAGCAAGCGCCGCATTTACGGATATAATTTCGTGGCCTTCTCGAGCCTGGCCATCGCGGTGATCAGCTTCATCGTCTGGGGCCACCATCTCTTTGTCAGCAGCCAGTCGATTTACATCGGCTTCATCTTTTCGTTCCTCACCTTCTTCGTGGCTGTGCCGACGGCCATTAAGATGTTGAATTGGGTCATGACCATGCACAAGGGATCGGTGTGGTTGCAGACGCCGATGATCTACGCGCTCGGCTTTATCGGCCTCTTCCTGATCGGCGGCCTGACCGGCCTTTACCTGTCGACGCTGGGCATGGACATCCACCTGACCGACACGTATTTCGTCGTCGCGCATTTCCACTACGTGATGGTGGGCGGCGGCGTGATGGGGTTCCTGGGCGCCGTCCATTTCTGGTGGCCGAAGATCACGGGGAAAATGTATCCCGAGGGCTGGGCGAAATTCGCCGCCATCGTGGTCTTCGTCGGGTTCAACCTCACGTTCTTCCCGCAGTTCCAGATGGGGTACCACGGCATGCCGCGCCGCTATCACACGTATCCCGAGGAATTCCAGGTGTTCCACATCATGTCCACCGCGGGCGCGTCCGTCATGGGCATGGGCTACCTGATGATTTTCAGCTACCTGACCTGGACCCTGCGCTACGGCAAGGCGGCCGGCGCAAACCCGTGGGGTGCCAAGGGGCTGGAGTGGGAGCGCACGCCGTCGCCCCCGCCGACCGAGAATTTCCTCGAGCCGATCGTGGTCACCGAGGAGGCCTACAACTATCACAGGCCCGGGTACCCGAAACACGGGCCGACCCCGGTGGAGCGACCCCATGTCTGACCACGGACACGATAATCCTTCGTACGTTGCTCACCAGTTTGAGCACGAGGAGCAGCAGCGCCAGGTTTCCACGCTGGGCATGTGGATTTTCCTGATCACGGAAATCATGTTTTTCGGCGGCTTGTTCTGCGGCTACACGATCTATCGCTGGGAATATCCCGAGGCCTGGGTCGTCGGCAGCCATTTGCTCGACATGTTCTGGGGCGGCTTCAACACGATCGTGCTGCTGCTCAGCTCGCTCACGATGGTGCTGGCGGTCTGGTGCACGCAGACGGGCAAACGCAGGGCCAGCGCGTTCTGGATCATCGCCACCATGTTCCTGGGCTGCGTCTTCCTCGGGGTCAAGGTCATCGAGTACGGCGGCAAGATCGAACATCATCTCGTCCCGAACAAGAATTTCCATTTCGACCCGCATCACGTCGAACATTACATCTCGGTGAAGGAATTCGCGCCGTTCCTTTATGAGCAGGGCCACCAGTTCAAACACTCGCTGGAAATCGCCAACCCGAAAAACGTCCGGATTTTCTATTCCTTCTACTTCACGATGACCGGCCTGCACGCGGTCCACATGATCGTGGGTGAGGGGATCATGGCCGTGATGCTCTGGATGACGCTGCGGCGGAAGTTCTCGCCAGCCTATTACAATCCGCTGGAAATGAGCGGGCTGTACTGGCATTTCGTCGATATCGTCTGGATTTTCCTGTTTCCATTGTTGTACCTGGTGGGAAGGCACTAATGAGCGACCAAGAGCATCACGACCAGCAGCATCACATCGTCGGCCTGAAAACCTATTTCATGGTCATCACCTCGCTGATGGTGCTGACCGCGATCACCGTCTGGGCCGCGTTCAACGATTTCGGCGCGGCCAACACCGTCGTGGCCCTCGCGATCGCGGCCGTGAAAACCGTGATCGTCGCCGCGATTTTCATGCACCTGAAATATTCGGCCCGCATCAACTGGGCCTTCGCCGTGGCGGGCATCGTGTTCCTCATGATCATGATTTCGTTTGTGGCCGCCGATATCCAAGGCCGTCACTGGCAATACCGGGCCCAAGGCTGGGACGTGCCGCTCTCCGTCGAAGTTCCCGGACAGGAAGCCCACCATCCGTAACCGGGCGGGTTGACCGTGTCCAACGCGCTCCGCATTTTTTCCAAGCTCGTCTGCTTTTCCACCTTGGCCCTCATTTTCGTCGGCGGCATGGTCACCAGTACCGGTTCCGGTCTCTCCGTGCCCGACTGGCCGACCACGTACGGGCAGAACATGTTCACGTTCCCGTTCTCGAAATGGACCGGAGGTATTTTTTACGAGCACAGCCACCGGCTCGCGGCCAGCGGCGTTGGATTCCTGACCTTGGTCCTGGCCGCCTGGCTTCCCTTCGTCGAAAAACGCCGGTGGGTGCGCAACCTCGGCTTTGCCGCGCTGGGCGCCGTCGTGCTGCAGGGATTGCTGGGCGGCCTCACCGTTCTGCTCAAACTTCCACCCGCGGTTTCCATTTGCCACGGTGTGTTGGCCCAGTCGTTTTTTGTCATCACGATCATCCTCGCGTATAGCCTCTCCGCGGAACGCGCGCGGCGGTCGAATACGCCTGAAGGGGCGCACCCCGTGGCCGGCCCGGCGTTCGCGTTGGCCTTGCTGATTTTTATCCAGTTGATCCTGGGCGCCTTGATGCGCCACACGAAATCGGGCCTGGCCATCCCGGACTTTCCCACCATGGGCGGGGCCTGGTGGCCGTCGATCGACCGCGTGAACGAACTCCTCATCAACCTGGGCCTGCCGCCTGTGACCGAAACGCAGATGTGGACACATTTTGCCCATCGGGCCGGGGCGCTGATGGTCGTCCTGGGCGTTGTTTATCTCAATGCACGCGCGCGCGCGGGCTCGCCGAAAGTGCGGGCCACTATGTTGCTGGTCGATATGTTGCTGATCGTGCAGGTCATGTTGGGCATTCTCACCGTTTGGTCGCGTAAATTGCCGGTGTTGACCAGCCTGCACGTCGCGGCCGGCGCGGCGCTGCTGGGCCTCAGCACGCTCTTGACCCTGCGCGCCTTTCCGCTGAAGCTCGGGTCGCCCCATGAATAGGAAGCTGATCCACGCACTCATCGACATGACCAAGCCGCGCATCGCGATGATGGTGCTGGTCACGACCACCATCGGCTTTTTCCTGGGCGGCTACGGTTTCCATGCCGGCCGCGTTTTTCTTTTCACGCTGGCCGGGGTCGCGCTTTCGTCCGCGGGCGCGGCGGTCCTGAACAATTACCTCGAGCGCGACACGGATATGAAAATGGCCCGCACGCGGGGACGCGCTTTGCCGTCCGGCCTGATCGATCCCACGCTGGCGCTTGCGTTCGGGGTGATGCTGGTCTTGTGGGGAACGACGCTGCTGGTCTGCACCGTGAATCTCCTGTCCGGATTCCTGGCCCTGCTGACGGCGTTTCTCTATGTCCTTGTCTACACGCCGATGAAAAAAATTTCCTGGCTGAATACGCCCATCGGCGCCATCCCGGGCGCCATCCCGCCCATGATCGGTTGGGCGGCTGCCACGGGCGAGCTGGAGGCCGGCGCCTGGATTCTATTTGCCATCCTCTTCGCGTGGCAGCATCCGCATTTTTACGCCATTGCGTGGATGTACCGGAACGACTACGAAGCCGCGGGTTTCAAAATGCTGTCGGTCGTCGATCCCACCGGCGGGCGCGTGGTCCGCCAGTCCATCGTTTTTTCCGTCCTGCTCATCGCGGTATCCGTTCTCCTCACGGCCGTGCGTGTGACCGGTACGGTTTATTTCTGGGGCGCGCTCGCCCTGGGCGTCTTCATGCTGGGGGCCTCGGTCTTGTTCGCCCTGCACCGCACGGGCCGGGACGCGCGCCGGCTGCTGCTGATGTCCGTCATCTACCTGCCCGTCCTGCTGGTCCTGACCGTCGCGGACGCCGCGTTTCCAACGATTGGAAATTAGGCCGCAAAAAGTTCCAACGATTGGAAGAATGACGATCCACGACTTGCCCACCGTCAATGCCACGCTCAACGGCATCAGCGCCGTCCTGCTCGCCTGCGGCTGGGCCGCCATCAAGCGGGGCCGGCAGGACATTCACAAGCGGTTCATGATCTCGGCCATGATCACGTCCGCGGTGTTCCTGGGCTGCTATCTTTATTACCACGCGCACCACCTGGTCACGAAATACCAGGGCCACGGGATCCTTCGCTGGGTCTATTTCCTGATCCTCGGCACGCACGTGCCGCTGGCCATGATCGTCCTGCCGGCGGCCATCACGGCCGTGGTTTTCGCGTTTCGCGGACGATTCGACCGGCACGTTCGCATCACGCGCTGGCTGTGGCCGGTGTGGATGTACGTGTCGGTGACCGGCGTGATTGTGTACCTGATGCTGTACGTGCTGTGAGTCCGGATGAGAATCCGCGGGCGGTTCGGAGAACCGCCCCTACCTAAATCAAAAAGCCTGCAACGATCATCAGGACCAGGAGCACGAGGATAATGAGGCCGATCGATTTCTTCCGTTTCTTCTGGCGCGTGAGAAGATCGCCGTATTCCTGCTCCTGAACCTGGTCCTCGTAGGATTCCACCTTGTCGTCATCGTCGGACGACTTCCGCATGTAATCTCGATCGTGAATGCCCATGGCGATTTCCGATGAGCCCATTCTACATCAATCGGCGAATCGGTTTCAAATAAACCGGCACGCCGTTTTTCACCAGGTCCGACGGTATGCCGTCCACCCCGAACACACGGTCCCACGTGCGCTCAAAACAATGGGCCGCGTCGGGCAATTCGGCGGCGATCGTCAGGGCCCGGGCATAAAATGCTCTCGGCTGCTTGCATATTTGTTCCGCCGTCACCGCAAAATTCGCCCCGGGATAAAAAGTCATGAAGTCCGGCGCGGGCTTTTCCCACAGCGCCCGGAAGAAGTCGTCGAGCGGCAGGGGGCGATGATCCTCGTTCTTGCTCCATTGCTGGAACAGGAGCGAACCAGTCCGGTCGTCGCGGTCGATGATGTGGCCGAACCACTGGAACCGGTCGACCCGCAGCGACTTCAGGATTTTGTGGAAGTCAGAAACGTGGTCAAACGGTTTGCCTTGGCAGAAGACCGTGACGGGCGCGAGGTCATCGTAGCGCGTGACGATATGATGCAGGTACGTATGCGCTTCCCGACCCACGTTGGGCAATTCTTTGCCCTTGTGGTAAACCGTGACGCGAATATCGGGGGGCACGCGCTTTAACCAGCGTAGATCCTCGTTGAATCGCGCAACGACCAGTTCAATCGCGGTGGTCACGTGACCGTAGGGGCTTCGCTCTCGCCTCCGCGAAGCCGCTACGGCGGAGCGAGGCGCGAAGCCATTCCCTTTAAGAAATCGTCGTTCCCAGGAACGCGGCCAGCGCGAGCAACGCGAGGGCGATGCTGCGGAATTTGTCGCCCCGCTCCTGTTTCTTGCTCATCGCGAGCAAGGCGCCGACGGCGAGCAAGATCAGGAATTTCATGGCAATGACGCCGTTGAAATGGCCGCCGCGCAGGTGGCCCTTTTCGATGCCGTACATCAGGAGCCCGACCACGAATCCGAGGCCGATCAGGATATTGGCCACGCGGGCCACGGCGCGGCCGTTCGCCTCGTCCCGCCGGACGGCGGGCGGCAGCCCGAATTGGAACAGAAACAGAACGCCGAAGGTTCCCACCATGCAAAGCAGGTGCAGCCAACGCATAACTTGAAGGACGTACATCATTTTTGCAGCGCGGCTTTTTCGCCGACTTCCTTGAGGTGGTCGGCCAGCATCGAGCGGGCCTGGTCCATCGTGTCGGCTTTGGCCGCGTAATCGACCAGCATGTTCACGTCGTTATGCGACACATCCACGAAGCCTTCGCCGGTCACGAAGACTTTTACCTGGCCGCCCTCGGTCACGCGCGTGATGCCGCGCTTGACCAGGGCGATCATCGGCGCGTGGTTGGCCAGCACACCGAATTCGCCTTCGGAGCCGGGCGCGATCAGCATCTCGGCGTCCTGGTCGAACACCTTGTCGCGCGGGCTTAGGATGGACAGTTTGAACGTCGGCACAACTTAGCCCGCCTTCAACTTCTTGGCCTTCTCAACGGCTTCATCGATGTTGCCGACCATATAGAACGCCTGTTCGGGCAGGCTGTCGTGTTTGCCGTCGAGCACTTCCTTGAAAGAGCGGACGGTGTCGGCGAGCTCCACGTATTTTCCGTGCATGCTCGTGAACTGCTCGGCCACGTGGAACGGCTGCGACAGGAACCGCTGGATTTTGCGGGCGCGGTTCACGGTAAGCTTGTCTTCTTCGGACAACTCGTCGATGCCCAGGATGCGGATGATGTCCTGCAGTTCCTTGTAGCGCTGCAGGATTTCCTTCACCCCGCTGGCCACCTTGTAGTGCTCTTCGCCGACGATGTCCGGCGCCAGGATGGTGGAGGAGGAGGAGAGCGGGTCCACGGCGGGGTAGATGCCCAATTCCGCGATCGGTCGCGACAGTTCCGTCGTCGCGTCCAAGTGCGCGAAGGTGGTGGCAGGCGCGGGATCGGTATAGTCGTCGGCCGGCACATACACGGCCTGGATCGACGTGATCGAACCGTTCTTGGTCGAGGTGATGCGTTCCTGCATTTCACCCATGTCCGTTCCCAGCGTGGGCTGGTACCCGACGGCCGACGGGATGCGGCCCAACAGCGCGGACACTTCGGAGCCGGCCTGCGTGAAACGGAAAATGTTGTCGATGAAGAGCAGCACGTCCTGGCGCATTTCGTCGCGGAAATATTCGGCGACGGTGAGAGCCGACAGCGAAACGCGCGCGCGCGCGCCCGGCGGCTCGTTCATCTGGCCGAACACCATGGCGGTCTTGTCGATAACGCCGGATTCGCGCATTTCGCGATAGAGGGCGGTTCCTTCGCGGGTACGTTCACCGACCCCGGCGAAAACCGAATAGCCGCCGTGCTCGGTGGCGATGTTGCGGATCAATTCCTGGATGAGCACGGTCTTGCCGACGCCGGCGCCGCCGAACAGCCCGATCTTTCCGCCCTTCTTATAAGGTGCGAGCAGGTCGACGACCTTGATGCCGGTCACGAGCACGCTGTCCTTCGTGTCCTGCTGGTCAAACTCGGGGGGCGCGTGATGGATGGGCATGTACTTTTCGGCCTTCACGGGGCCGGCATTGTCGATCGGCTGGCCGAGCAGGTTCATGACGCGGCCCAGCGTGCCCTGGCCGACGGGCATCAGGATTTCGTTGCCGGTGTTCTGGACCTCGGCGCCGCGGGTCAGGCCGTCCGAGGTGTCCATGGCGATCGTGCGCACGCAGTTGTCGCCGAGATGCTGGGCGACCTCGAGCACGAGGTTCCATTTTTCATCGCTGATGAACTGGTTCGAAACGCGCAGCGCCGTATAGACCGGCGGCAGTTCGCCGGTCGGGAATTCGACGTCCACGACGGCGCCGGTGACCTGGCTGACTTTGCCGTTGGCGAGTTTAGCGGGTGCGGTGGTGGCTGTGCTCATGTTGTTTTCCTTTGGGGGGCTGGGGGAGTGGTGGAATGGGACGCCTGTCGCTTCCCATTCGCCCATTTCCCCAATCCCCCGTTTTTCTTTATTTCTAAGACTTCAGCGCTTCCGCGCCGGATACGATTTCAATCAATTCCTTGGTGATCGAGGCCTGGCGCGCGCGGTTGCGCAGCAGCGTGTACAAGCGGATCATGTCATCCGCATTGCGCGTGGCGCTTTCCATGGCCGTCATGCGCGCGCCGTTTTCGCCGGCCGCGTTTTCCAATAAGGCGTAGTAAATCACGAATTCGATCGTCTTGGGCAGCAGGCGATCGAGCAGTTCGCCTTCGGCCGGCTCCAGGATGTAATTGTCGACCAGCCCGGTTTTCGCGGCGGCGACCTCTTGCGGCTCGATGGGCAGCAGTTGGTTCATCATCGGCTTCTGCGACAGCGGGCTGATGAAGTGGTTGTACGCGAGGTAAACTTCATCATATTTGCCGGCCAGGAAATCGCCGAGGACGTCCTTGGCGATATGGATCGCGTCGGCAAACGTCGCGTGCTGCGTCACGCCTTCGTAATGCAGGCGCACCGTGCGGCGGTTGCGGAAAAAGAGCCAGCCCCGGCGCCCGCAGAAACTCAGGTCGACCTGTTCGAATTTGCTGCCGGTCGTCGTGATCCAGTTATGCACGAACTTGATCAGGTTGTTGTTGAACCCGCCGGCCATGCCCTTGTCGGAGGTGAACACAATGATGAGGCATTTTTTCGGCGCCGGGCTGCGGCGCAGCAACGGGTGGGACGTGACGTCCACCGAGGCCGCCAGCCGGGAAATCATCTGGTTCAGCCGCGTGGCAAACGCCGTCGCCTTCCGCTGCGCGTCCATCGTGCGGTTGAGCTTGCTCGCCGCCACCATTTTCATGGTCTTGGTGATCTTCCGCGTGTTGGCCGTGCTCGCGAGCTTGGCCTTATATTCTTTAAGAGAGGGCATTTGGGATCCGTGACCTGTGACCTGTGACCTGTAATCTGATCAGATCACAGGTTACAGGTCAGAGACTACCTATTTGAAAGACCTCTTGAAATCCGACAGCGCATCGGAGAACGCTTTTTTCACGTCGTCCGACATCGCCTTTTTCTCGTTGAAGAGTTTGACCGCCGGGGCATAGCTCGCGTCGAGCGCGGCGAGGAACTTGGCTTCGAAGTCGCGGATCTTGCCCACCGGCACGTCGTCCAGGAACCCGTTCGTCCCGGCAAATATCATGGCGACCTGTTTCGCGACGGGCAGCGGCTCGTGCACGTTCTGCTTCATCAATTCCATCAGGCGCTTTCCGCGCTCCAGCTGGTTGCGCGTGGCCGCGTCGAGGTCGGAGGCGAACTGCGAGAAGGCGGCCAATTCGCGGTACTGCGCCAGCTCGAGGCGGAGGGACCCGGCCGTTTGCTTCATGCCCTTGATCTGGGCGTCGCCGCCCACGCGGGAGACGGACAGGCCGGCGTTCATGGCCGGGCGCTGGCCGGCGTTGAACAGGTCGGATTCCAGGAAGATCTGCCCGTCCGTGATGGATATCACGTTGGTCGGGATGTACGCGGACACGTCGTTGGCCTGCGTTTCGATGACGGGGAGGGCGGTCAGCGAACCGCCGCCTTTTTCGGCGCTCATTTTGGCCGCGCGTTCCAGCAGGCGGCTGTGCAGGTAAAAGATGTCGCCCGGATACGCTTCGCGTCCCGGGGGGCGGCGCAGCAGCAGCGAGAGCTGGCGGTAGGCCTGCGCCTGCTTGGTCAAATCGTCGTAAATGATCAGCGCGTGCTTGCCGTTGTCGCGGTAGTATTCCGCCATGGCGCAGCCGGCGTAGGGGGCCAGGAACTGCATGGGGGCGGGGTCGGACGCGGTCGCGGAAATGATGGTCGTGTATTCCATCGCGCCGTAACGTTTCAATTTTTCGTACACCTGCACGACGGTGGAACGTTTCTGGCCGATGGCGACGTAGAAGCACTGCATGTTCTCGCCGCGCTGGTTGATGATGGTGTCGATGACGATGCTCGTCTTGCCCGTCTTGCGGTCGCCGATGATGAGCTCGCGCTGGCCGCGGCCGATCGGCGTCAACGCGTCGATCACCTTGATGCCGGTCTGCAGCGGTTCCTTGACGTCCTGCCGGTCGATGATGCCGGGGGCTTTCAATTCGATGGGGAGAAATTCCTTCGCCGCGATGGGCGCGCCGCCGTCGATGGCCACGCCGAGGGCGTCGACCACGCGGCCGACCAGCGCTTCGCCGACGGGCACGGACGCGATCTTGCCGGTGCGCTTGACCTCGTCGCCTTCGCGCACGGTCGCGACGTCGCCGAAAACGCAAACGCCGACATTGTCGCTTTCCAGGTTCAGGGCCATGCCGCGCACGCCGCTGCGGAATTCGACCAGCTCGTTGGACATGACGTTGGCGAGCCCATGGACGCGCGCGATGCCGTCGCCGACGCTGATGACGGTGCCGGTCTCATAGGTGTCGGCCTTGAGTTCGAAATCGGCGATCTGCTTCTTGATGATCGCGGAAACTTCTTCGTGTTTGATCTGGAGTGCCATGCGTTCTTCCCTTTATGCCGTTACCAATTTGCGATGCAGGATGTTGAGTTGATGGTCGATGCTGTAATCGTAGACGACGTCGCCGATCTTGACCTGGAACCCGCCCAATAGGGACGGACGGATTTCCAACGACGGTTTGATCTTCTTGCCGAGGCGCTTCCCGAAGCGTTCTGCGATGGCGGCCACCTGCTGGTCGGAAAGCGGGTGGGCCGAAATGATATGCGCCGCCAGAATGCCCGCGGACTCGTGGTAGCGCGCGTTGAAGTGCCCGATGATATCGCCCAGCCCCTGGGCGCGATTCTTGTGGACGAGGAATAGGACGAAGCGCAGGACGAGCGGGTCGGCTTTGCCTTCGAGGATGGCGCGCCAAACCCGCGCCCGGTTTTCCGCTGACTGCTCGTAGGGGCTGAGCAGCGACATGTAATCGCCGCGCCGTTCAAGCAGCTTGGACAATTCGCCCAAGTCGGCGTAGACCGCCTCGAGTTTGCCCTGTTCCCGGGCCAGCTCGAAGAGCGCCTTGGCGTATCGCCTCGCTGCGGGGGCACGGGCCATGGGCTACATTTTCCCCAGGATGCGGTCGACGAGCTCGCGGCCGCGATTCTCGTCCAGGCTTTCGCCGATCACCTTGCGGGAAAGGCCGATGGCGAGGTCCGCGCTTTCCTTGCGCAGGGACGCGACGGCTTTTTCACGCTCGGATCGAATTTCGCGCTGCGCGTTTTCCAGCAGGATCTGCGATTCCTCGCGGGCCTTGTTTTCGATCGCGGTCCCGGCCTCGGAGGCGGCGCCGCGCGCGGCGTCCACGATCTCTTTCGCCTTGGCGTCGGCCGCGGCGATAATCACCCGCTGCTTCTCGTCGAGCTTGGCGAGTTCGTCGCGTATGTGCGCGGCGTCGTCCACGGCCTTGCGCAAGGTGGCCTCGCGCTGGTCGAGTCCGGCCAGGATGGGCTTCCACGCTTTTTTATACAGGACGAACGCCAGGATCCCGAACGTGATCCACGTCAGCACCATCATCTGCGGTGCGACGTTCATCAAATCGGGCTGGTCGTGTTCCCCGGCGTGGGACGGCACTTCCGTCCCCGCCTGGTGACTGATGGTTTCCTCGGCCATGGCGCGGGTGCCTACTTGGCGAGGAAGCAGATGACCGCGCAGAACAAGGCCACGCCTTCAACGAGCGCGGCGGCGATCAACATGTTCACCTGAATTTTCGGGGTGGCTTCGGGCTGGCGGGCAATACCCTGCAGCGCGGACGCGGCCAGCAAGCCGACGCCCAAACCCGCACCAATGGCCACCAAACCTGCTCCGACGGATGCTAATCCTGGCATATCTCTATCCTCTTCTTTCTTCTTGTTTAGTTATACGAACCGAAATCAGTGCGCCGGATGATACATCTGGCCGATGAACATCGCGGACAACAGCGTGAAAATGAAGGCCTGCAGGAAAGCGACGAGGATCTCGAGGATGTAGATGCCGAGGGCCAGCCCGATCGCGGGCAGCGCCAGCATGCCGAACGTGGCAACCAGCCCGAGCAGCGAGAAGATGACGAGGTGTCCGGCCAGCATGTTAGCGAACAAACGGATGGTCAGCGCGAAGGCCTTGATGAACATGCCGAGGAATTCAATCGGGACGAGCAGGATGAGGACCGGCCACGGGACGCCGTGCGGCACGAAACACTTGATGAAGCCCACGAAACCGTTCCGGTAGATGGTGCCGAAGATCATGAAACCGAGCGTGACCAAGGCCAGCGGGGCCGTCACGCCGAGGTTGCTCGTGGCCGTGGAGAAAATCGGCACCAGGCCCATCAGGTTCAGGGTCAGGATGAAGAAGAAGAAGGTGCAGAAAAGCGGGGTCATGCGCTTGCCGTCCTGTTCGCCCAAGCTCGGGATGGCGATCGAATCGCGGATAAAAAGCACGAACACTTCCAATGCATTGGTAAGGCCGGTCGGGACGGCTGCGTTTTTGCGGTACAGCGCGCCGAAAAGAACGGACAGGAAAAGCGCGCCGATGATAAGCATCAGGCCGTGCAGCGTCATCCAGTGGGGGAGATTAACGTGGACGCCGAACGGCAGCGCCCAGCTGTCGGAATTGGACACGTGATGCATCACGTATTCCTGCACGGCGGCTGATTTGTCTACGGTTGCATCCATGTGCTGGTCATACCCTTGTCGCGAAAGAGCCGGTGAGATTTGCACTCATGCTTTGAAAATGCAAACCCAAAACCTCGTGGAAAAGGAACGTAAAATAGCCAAATAACGTGCATCTGATCAGCGCGCCAGACTCGGGACAATCGAAGCGGTGAGCCAGTCCCAACACGACGAGCAAGATCATCACGCGGAGCAGGTGGGCGCCCAAACCCCAGAGGAGAAATCCGGTGGAGTCCGTGCCGATGGCCCGGCGGTTGATGCGATCGCCAATCAACGAATTGACCATCGCGAGCAGACCGCCGGCGGACCAGGCAAACGGGTGCCAGCCCCCCGCGAGCAGCATGAGACCGATGGCCGACCCAGCGAGGGCCACCAGGCACGCGAGGAAAAATGGTACGCCCGTTTTCATTTCTTCGTAGAATCGTTTTCCTCGTTCAATTGTCGAACGAGCTTCCAGACTTCGTACCCGCAGTAAAAAAGTCCAAGGAACAGACCCACCAGCGTGAACGCGTTGCCGCCGCCGCGTTTGTGGTCAATCCAGTACCCGAGCATCGAACAACCGACCATGCCTGCCAGCATCTGGGTGCCCAGCGACAGGGCGGCCATGGCGCCCGAGCGTGGATTTTCGTCCGTCGGCTTTTCAGATTGCGGCAACTGCTCGCTCCTTGACTCGCGAATTCTCGACATAGCACAGCTTGGGCGTGACCCTGTCACCAAAAAAATCCTTAAAAAATGAGAAAAAAAGTGTGTATGTATTTTCGCGCGACGCGGGGCCGCGAAGAAAGCTGATTTGGATAAGTGGCGGGTGTGGTGCGACATGTGAACATGAAGCGGCGGAGCACCTTTCTCTTTTCTGCGTAAGAGGGCCTAATGGCGTAGTTTCTGCTTTCTTTTTTCGACGTTCGGGGAGTCGATTTTGATATGTTGAGAAACGTGCGGGTCATAGTTCTGGGGATGTGGTTCGGGGGAGTTTCTCTCTTCGCTCAAAATCCGGCGCCGTTCGAGCAGGATTCGTTGACGGATGGGGTGGTGACCTTCGAAGCCGAGCATTTTCATACGTCCACCGTGGTGAAGGGGAAGGCGTGGGTGATGGTCACCAACGGGACCTATTCGGGCAGCCTCGCCCTGCAAGCCCTCCCGAATACCGGCACCAACATCAACACGGGCTACATCACCAACAGCCCGCGGCTCGATTTCAAAGTCAATTTCAACCGGACAGGCCTGCATGCGATTGCGATCCGCGGCGTCGGGCCGACCGGGAACGACGACTCGTTGCACGCCGGGATCGACGGGACGGGGCCGAATACCTGCGACCGCATCTTCGGTTTTTTCGGTTCGCCGGGCTGGTCGTTCTCGACCTTGGACGGGGGGCAGCCGGTCGCGTTGTTCAACGTGCCGTCCGTCGGGCTCCATACCGTCAACCTCTGGATGAAAGAGGACGGATTCATCATCGACAAGGTGGTGATCAGTTCGAACACCAATTTTCTGCCCGGCGGGCTGGGTCCGCCGGAAAGCCGGCAGGGTGCGGCCGCGACCGCGGATGATCCGCGCGCAACGGAAATCACGGCCCTGCATATCAGCAACGGCGTGATCGTGGCGGAGTTCACGCCCGCGGAAGGCGTGGAGTCCTACGAGGCCAGCGGAAACACGAACATCATGTCCGGGCTGACGGATGATCCATCCGCGCTCGTCCAGGGTTTCCAGTTGCTGATTGCGCCGGGCAGCGAACCGAAATTTTTCGGCGTGGACGCGGTGCCCATGTCCACGAACAAGGAATTAACGTCGCTGGTTTTGAACCGCCTGGCCTACGGACCGACGCCGGACGAAATCGACCGCGTGCTGGCGGGGCCCACCGCGATTGGTCCCGAAGCCTACATCGCCGAGCAGCTGGCGCCCGAGTTGATTTTGGAAAACGTGGATGCCGACCCGGGCGTCGCGTTGCTCAACGCGAAGCTCCAGTCGAACCGGGCCTATTCCGAAGACCTGCAGGCGTGGCACATCCTGCGCGCGACGCTGGCCAAGCGTCAGCTCCTGGAAACGTTGATGCAATTCTGGGACAACCATTTCAATACGTACTATTGGAAGACGTACGGCTACTTCAATTATTCCGCGTATTTTTTCAGCAGCGACGATTCGACGTGGCTCGCCTCGCAGTTTGAATACAAGGAGCTGGAAAAGTGGCGGCAGGTCCTGCTTAACCCGAACGGCACCTTCTACGACCTGCTCAAAATCAGCGCCGAAAGCCCGGCGATGCTCATTTACCTGGATACGGTGGACAACATTGCCGCCGCGCCGAACGAAAATTACGCGCGCGAGATCCAGGAACTTTTCTGCATGGGCGTCAACAACGGGTACGACCAGAGCGACATCGAAGCCATGGCGCCGGCCTGGACGGGCTGGAAAGTAAATCGCGTCGCGCCCGCCGACGTGGGCAACCCGCACGCCGTCATCAACACCAACAACATTATTATTCTTCCGCCGCGCACTTCCGGCTGGCTCTACCGCAAAGGCACGAACCAGCCGAGCGCCTCCTGGAACACGCCCGCCTTTGAACCGGCCGGCGATTGGTTCTCCGCCACGACCAGCATCGGCTACGGCAACACGAACACGACCGTGCTGACCGATATGTCGAACGGCTACAACACGATCTACCTGCGCAAAACGTTTGTCGTGTCGAACCTGTCCGACATGGCCACGGCCCGGGTGCGGGTCTTTGTCGACGACGGATGCATCCTCTATTTGAATGGCCAGGAGGCGTACCGTTTCAATTGTCCCACAATCCCCAACATCTATAGCAACCGCGCGACGGCCTCCGTTGGCAAAGCGACGTGGCGCGACGTGACGCTCACCAACGCCGTCAATTATTTCGTGACCGGGACGAATCTCCTGGCCATGCACGTCCTCAACACGACGATTCGCAATAGCGATTTCGACAGCGACGCGCAGGTCTACATTCCCGCCGCGTGGTCGTTCCTTTTCAACCCGGCCGACCACCAGTCGACCAACAAAGTCATCTTCGCGGGCAAGAAAGTGGACTATCGCTTTGGCGCGCCCTGGGCCGGCCAGAGCTACCAGCTGACGCTGCCCCTGCGCACGGGTACGAACGGAATCCAGGACGGCTACGACATCGTCGCCCACATGGCGAATCTCCCGTATACGGAGGAATTTATTTCAGTGAAGCTCTGCCAGCTCTTCGTGCACGAGGATTTCCACATCGGCGGCTACTACAACGTGTCGCAGCTGACGCCGGAGCAGCAACTGATCAAGGCCTGCATGACCGCGTGGGAAACGCCGGGCCCGGACGGGCGCAAAGGCAACCTGCGCGCGATCCTGTCGACGATCTTTTCCTCGCCGCTGTTCCACGGACAGGATGCCGCGCAGCAGAAAATCAAAACGCCGTTCGAATTCATGGTCAGCTCCATCCGCGCGCTGCGCGCCGACCTCGGCGGCGGCGTGATGTCGGCCCGGACGGACGGCTACGACCTGGAAACGCCGATGTACCTGAGCGGCATGGAGCTGTTCGGTCACGTGTTTCCCGACGGATGGCCGGAAACCGGCGACAAGTGGATTGATACCGGGACGTTGAACGAGCGGCTGCGCTTCGTCGAAAATTTCCTGATGATTTCAAACGACGCGCTCAAGCAGGTCGACTACGGCAGCTCCGGCGACGACAATACCTGCGATCCCATGGCGCTCGTCATGGCCAAGCTGCCCGCCGCGCAATGGACCAACGACGTCGCGGTCGTGAATTATTTCCTGGGCATTTTGTTCCCGGGCGAAGGGTCCGGCAATCTCGACCTCGAGCGGACGGAGGCGCTGAACGTGCTGAATTCGGACGATACCGGCGTGCCGGGCACCTCGTTCTTCAATTCGCTGGGACCGGGCACCCTGGCTTACAATAATCGCCTGCGCTCGATGGTTGCGCTCTTGATGTCAGGTCCCAAGTTTCACGAGCAGTAGGAGACCGCCATGTACATTTACACGCGTAGACAATTCATGAAGACGAGCATGGCCGGCGCGCTCGGGGCGGCGCTGGGATCGATGCTCAACGTCCCCGGTTTCCTGCGCAACGCGCTGGCCGACGGCGGCATCACGTGGAACGGAAACAAATTGCTGTTTGTGTTCCTGCGCGGCGGGAACGACGCCTTGAACACGGTCATCCCCTCGATGGACGACGCGTACACGTCGTCGCTACGGCCCACGCTTTTCATCGACAAGCCGGACGATCCCTTGACGACCGGCGGCCAGGCGCCGTTGGCCCCGCAGGCCGGCCGCGGCATCGATCTTGGCAACGGGTTTGCCACGATGCACCCGGCGCTCAAGGACACGATCCCGCTTTACAACGCCGGCGACCTCGCCTTCGTGCACCGCGTCGGTTACCCCAACCAGTCGCGTTCGCACTTTGATTCGCAGCGGTACTGGGAAACCGGGCTGCCGCTGGACGATTCCGACCAGGACGGCATGTTGTACCGGGCGCTGGTTGAAACGGGCCTGCATGAATCGAACGTCATGCCCGCGGTGTCCATGCAGAGCACGATGCCGCTTTTGATCAAGGGCGAGGTGCCGTTCGTCAACATCAACGACCCGGAACGCTACGACCTGCTCGGCGTGTATGCGGCGGCCCGCCAGAAGCACATCGACTACATCGCCAAGCTCCACAACATTCCGGCGCCGCCGAAGAAGAACCGCCAGATCACGTTCCCGACCGGCAAGCGGTTCGTGAATTCGCTGAACCAGATCGTCGGAATCGATTTCAACGCGAACGGGTTTGATTCCAACGGCAACAAGATCCTCGGTTCGCCGTACCTGGACGACGACGTCAACCTGACCAACCTGTTTCCGATCGATGACGAGAGCGACCCGAGCGGGCTCTACGACTGGAATTTTTTCCGCAGCCTGAAATATTCGGCCCAGGTCCTGGCCGGGACGGACGCCGTGGTATCCGGCACGGAACTGGACGGCTTCGATACGCACAACGACCAGGGCGGGCTGAGCGGCGGACATGCCGACCTGATGACCAACATCGGCTGGGCGATGTACGCGATGAAAAAGTATTTGTCCCACCCGTCCATCAATCTCTGGAGCAAGACGATCGTCGTCACGCTGTCGGAATTCGGGCGCACGAGCGAAGAAAACGGATCCAACGGCACGGACCACGCCGAGGCCGGCTGCATCATGCTGGCGGGCGGACCCGTGAACGGCGGCGTGTACGCGTGCAACCCGGGCGGGACGCTGCCGTGGATCACCGGCGATCCCGGCACGATGTTCGCCGCGAACGGGCGCTACCTGCAACGAAGCGTGGATTATCGTTCCGTGCTCGGCGAAATCATCCGCGACCATCTCGGCGCCACCCAGGCGCACCTGAACAAGATCATTCCCGGCTATGCAGACGCCCAGGAATTCCTGCTCTCCGGCGGCACGTCGCTGGACGGCGTCGACATCATGGGCGAAGTCGGGATCGTCGGCTAGAATCTCGCTTTTCGAGTCGGTTTCCGGCTACGTTCGCCCGGTGAAAGTATTGCCTCATGTCGTCCTCCTGATGGTCGGCGCTCTCGCCGCTGAGGCCTCCATGGTGGAAATCATCGCCGCGCGCGATGCCACGATTTACAACGATCCGACCACCACGCCGCTGGCCAACGGCGCGGGCCAGTATTTTTTTGCCGGCCGCGTCGGCGAAAACGACAACTTCGCGGTGCGCCGCGCGCTGCTCTATTTCGACGTCGCCGCGAACGTGCCCGCCGGCATGATCATCACGAGCGCATCGCTGCGCATCTATGTCAACCAACGGCCGTTGACCGCGCGCGCTACCGATCCCTTTTTCTTGTACGCCGCGTCCCAGGATTGGAATGAGGGCGCGTCGGACCCGTCGGGACCCGAGGGCAGCGGCACGGCGGCCGCCGTCGGTGACGTGACGTGGTACCACACGTCGTACACCGGTGCGACGTGGACCAGCGAGGGCGGAGACTTCGCCGCGACGGCCAGCGCATCGCAGGACATCGGCAACCCGGGCCCGTACGAATTTGCGTCGCTACAGATGATCTCGGAATCCCAAGCCTGGCTGGATGGCCCCGGCGGCAACTTTGGGTGGTTCTTGCTCGGCGACGAAGAAACGGACCAATCGCCGCGGCGTTTCTATTCGCGGGAAAGCGGGGACGATACCGCGCCAACGTTGATCCTCGGCTACGACGTCGTGCCGGAACCGCGCGGCTTGTTCGTGTTCGGCCTGCTGCTGCTTAAAATTTCCAATGATTGGAAAAAACGCCGGCGTGTAGTAGCGGCTCCGTGAGCCGCACGTGCCGCACACGGTGCGGCTACTACAAACCCTTCGATTTCGCGGCCGCGATCGCCAGCGTGATCCAGCCGGCGATGAACGCGAGGCCGCCGAGCGGCGTGACCGGCCCCAGCCATTTCAGTCCGCCCAGCACCAAACCGTAGAGGGATCCCGAAAATAGGACGATGCCCACGGCGAACAGCCAGCCCGCTTTCACGGCCAGCGTGGATTCCAGCCGGCTCGCGATCAGCGCGGCCGCGATGATCGCGAACACGTGGTACATCTGGTAGCGCACGCCCGTTTCAAACGCCTGCAGGGCCTCGGGCGCAAGTCGACTCTTTAACGCGTGGGCGCCGAACGCGCCCAGCGCCACGCCGAGGGCCGCGAAGGCTGCCGCGACAATCAAAAGATGTTTCATATGATAAGATGTTCCAACGCTTGCGCCAGGTTCGGATATTGGAACTTGAACCCGGAATGCACGAGCTTTTCCGGCGCGACGCGCTGGCTGGTCAAAAACATTTCCTGGCCCATGTCGCCCGGCAACGCGTAGAGCAGGAAGGCCGGTACAGGCAGGAATGCCGGCCTGCGGAGCACGCGCGCCAGCGTGTGCGTGAATTCCCGGTTGGTCACCGGGTCCGGCGCGGTTACGTTGACGGGTCCGCTCAGCGACTCGGTGGCCAGCGCGTGCTGCACCGCTTGGACGAGGTCGTCGATCGCAATCCAGCTCTGGTAGTGCCGCCCGCGGCCGAGCGTTCCGCCCAAGCCGGTCTTGAAAACCGGAATCATCTGTTTGAGTGCGCCGCCCGCGGGCGAAAGGACAATGCCGAAGCGCATATTCACCACGCGAATGCCGGATCGCGTCGCCAGGTGCGTGGCGCGTTCCCAGTCCTGGCACAGCTCGGCCAGGTAACCGGCTCCGGGCGCCGACGTTTCCTGCAGCCAGGTGTCGCCGCGATTTCCGTAGTAGCCGACCGCGGACGTCGACAGCAGGATTTTGGGCCGGTGCTGCAGGCCGGCCAGCGTCTCGCACAGAAATTCCGTGGCGGTTACGCGGCTGGAGTACATTCGATCTTTCTTCGCGCGCGTCCACAGCGTGAAGAGATTTTCGCCCGCGAGATGCACCACCGCGTCCAGCCCCTCGAGTTTATTGCGCTCGATCCGGCCCGAGACCGGGTCCCAGGCAATGTCGCCCCGTTCGCGATTGGGATTTTTCCGGACCAGCCGGACGATAAAATGTCCGGCGCCGGTGAGCTGGCGCACCACCGCGCTGCCGATCAGCCCGCTGGAACCTGTCACCAGAATCTTCATAAGCATTCGATAGGCTTGACTGGAGTAGTGGAGTATTGGAGTGATGGAGGAATGGACAAGGAAAAAGATGCAGGACGCGTGTTGCGATTCAACGCGCCGGTATTCGTGCCGCCGGGCGGCCCGCCGCAGGGGCCGGGCCCGAGCAAGGAAATCTTTGCCCGGATGGGCGAGGAAAATATTTTGAAAATGTGCGCGGATTTTTACGCCGAGCTGGAGAAGTCATCCATCCGCCACCTGTTTTCCGACGACATGCCGGGGGCGTCCAAAAAGATCGCCGCCTTCATCGTGCAGATCTGCGGCGGCCCTCCGCAATACAAGGACCGGCACGGCGACCCGATGATGCGGGCCCGGCACCTGGCGTTTCCCATCAACGAGGAAGCGCGCCGGGTCTGGCTCGATTGTTTCAAGCGGACGCTGGAGAACGCGGAGGCCAGGTACAATTTTCCGGCCGAGCACCTGCCGGGCTTTATCAGTTTTCTGGAGGGCTTTTCGGCGTGGATGGTGAATCGGACATGATTTTCTGGAGCCGCAGGTAAATCTCGCGGCTGATCCACGCGTCGGTCGCCGCGTACGTAAGCTGGGAATTGGTGAGGGTGGGGCGAGCCCAGTTGGAGCGTTGCTCGCGCTTGGAAATCCGGAACCCCAGCAGCAGCCCGGCCAGCGGCCGCAACCCGGTCTGCTTGATGCCCAGGTCCTTGCAGAGGTCGGCAATTTCGATGAACCCCGCCGGTTCCAACGGCGCGTGCGCGCAGAGCTTCTTGAGGTCATCCCGCAGCGCGACGCCGACTTTCCGTATGTGCGCATTGCCCAGGACTTCGTTCAGGCCGTCCAGGCCGTTCAGCTTGTTGAGTTGAAAAACAAACGCGTCGCGTTCGCCGGCGAGCTGCACGAGGGCGGGGGGATGGGAGACGCCCTTGACGAAAACGGGTTTCGTTTCGGTGTCGAAACCGAGCAGGGATTCGTCCTTCAGCGCCTTGATGGCGCCGTGGAGATGGCGCGCATCGTCTACGAGGTGCACGCGTCCTTCAAAGGAACGCAGGGGCAGAAGACGCAGGGCATCTTTCGTGATGGAGTCCGGAAGCGCTTGCGACGTGGACATGATTAATCAAAAAAGACAGCAACATCGTAATCGCCATCCGAGTCTGCCGAACCGATGTCCATGATGGTGCGCCGGCCTTCCAGGATGTCCACGTCGTCGTGGAAGCTGTTTTCGCCGCCGCGTTCATCGAGCACGACGCGGTGCACGCCGGGACGCAGGTCGAAGGATTTGTGTTCGTAGCCGTCGACGTTGTTGGCGCGGACGCTGTCGATGAAAATCGCGATGTCGTCGGCCGTGTTGTTATCGACAATCAGGCTGCCCAGGCCCGGCGGCACGTCGTGATCGTGATCGTCATCTTCGTAGTCGCAACCGGCGAGGCACCAGGCCAGCAGCAACGCGCTCAGGCAGACCCTTGGATATTTCATGATTACGATTTAGACTATACGCATCCTTATCTTATTCAAAGATGAAATGGCTGTTAACTTTCCCGGAAGATAAACCCTCCGTGCCGTTTTATCGCGGCTGGCTCGAACGGGGAGGGCTGGAGCACGTCATCCTGCTGGCGGGCGATGCGTATCCGGACTTGTCGGGCTACGACGCGCTGCTGCTGCCCGGCGGAGGCGACGTCGATCCCGCTCGCTACGGCGACGCGCGCCACGCGAAAACGAACGGCGTGGATCCCGCGCAGGACGAGCGCGAGATCCGGCTCATCGCGGATTTCCTGGCCGCGGGAAAACCGGTCTTCGGAATTTGTCGCGGACAGCAGATCCTGAACGTGGCCCTCGGCGGACGTCTCATCCAGCACGTGCCGGACGTTGTCCCGTCCGAAACGCACCGTGTGCCCGGAGGCTACGATGCGTCGCACGGCTTGCAGTGGGCGGGACGTTCGGCGATGTGCGACGCGCTGAAACGGGTGGGCGACGTCAACAGCAGCCATCACCAGGCGATCCATCCCGAGGCCGTGGGCCGTTCGCTGCGCGTGGTCGCGCGTTCCACCGGCGGAATCGTCGAGGCCGTCGAATCCGCCGAAAACGGCGTGCGCATTTCCGCCGTGCAGTGGCATCCGGAACGGTTGCCGGCGGACCATCCCGCGTCGGCCGGGTTGCGCGCTTATTGGAAAAAGCTGGCCGGTTGAACGTCCCGGGCCGGTTTTGCTTTGACCTGTATCTGGCTCGGACGTAATGTAAAAGGAGTAACAGGAGTCGCCATGGCAGAAGACACGCGCCCGCCGGAACCGCCGAAAATCAAATTAGGGTTGGGTGATGCCAAGTCGTCCGACACTCCGGTCAAGCCCGTCTCCCTCTCCGGCGCCCCGCCCAAGATCAAGATCCAGTCCGCGGAAAAGAAATCCGAAACCGCGCGTATCGAATTGTCCGCGGCCCAGCCGCCTCCGCTCGCGGCGCCGCCGGCACCCGTGAAGCCGGGCGAAATCAAGGAAGTCAGCAAGGACGACCTCGCCGAATTTTACAAGAAGAGCACGATCCGCATCGACAACCAGCCGAGCCGCAGCGAGGACACGCAGCGGCTCGACGCGGCCAAGCGGTCGACCATGCGCGTGGACGCGCCGCCGCCGGCCGGCGACACGCAGAAGGTAAAAACGGAGACGCACCAGATTTCGGCCGAGGCGGCCAAGAAATCGACGCTGCGCGTCGACCCGAAATCCCCGGCCGACACGCAGACCGTCAAATCGGAAACGCACCGCATCCAGGACGTGAAAAAAGCGACGATGCGCGTCGACGCGGGCGTCGAGCAGAAAAAGAAAAGCGAAACGGCCAAGTTGGAAATTCCCGCTTCCGAACTTACCAAGCGCAGCACCTCGAAGATCACGCTGGGCGCCGAGGCGCCGGGCGGCGAGAGCGAAGATGTTTTCAAAAAGCGCACGATGCCCGTGTCCGTGCCGACGACGCCTCCGCCGTCGCCTGCCAAACCGCCGACGATTTCCGTGTCGCGTCCCAAGACGATGATTTCGCAGCGCCCGATCGGGGCCCCGCAGCCCGCCGAAGGCGCGCCGATGTCGCCCGCGCCCGCGGCGGCGGTCAGCGAAGCGAAGAAAAGTGAAACGGCCCGCCTCGATCTTCCCCCGGACACGGGCGAAGACCGGCCGACCACGCGTCCGAAAACGATTCGCATCAAACGCCCGGACGGCACATCGGGTCGCAAAGCGCTGACCATTGCCCGGCCGACCGATGAGGCGGTATTCACGCCTGCGGCCGCGGCTGAAATCGATGTTACGTCAACGGACGCGGAAGCGCCGGGCGCCATCTGGGCGGTCGCGACGCTGGCGGCCGTTCTCGTAACGGCGGTACTGATCTACGTCTTCGCGGCCCAGACCTTTGCCCTCGGTCTACCGTGGCCCGGCAAGATTCTGTAGGCGGCCCTTGATTTTCGGTAAATTGCGCCGATAGTTGAATTTCCAAACGCAGGAGAAATGGCTCATGTCCGGAATGATTGAACACGTTGAAAAAGCCAACTGGCAGACCGAAGTAACCGGGTCGCCGACGCCCGTCCTCGTTGATTTTTGGGCCGAATGGTGCGGTCCCTGCAAAGCCATCGCGCCCGCGCTGGAAGAATTGAACAAGGAATTCGCCGGCAAGCTCAAGATCGTCAAAGTGAACGTCGACGAATCACCCGAGCTGGCGCAGGAATTCGGCATCCGTTCCATTCCCACCTTGCTCGTCATCAAAGGCGGCAAAGTGGAAGGCCAGATGGTGGGCGCCATGAGCAAGGCGCAGCTGAAGGCCAAACTCGAGCCGTTCCTGGCTTGAGCCTGCCGCGCCCGTCTATCCTTACTGAAGCGCCTTCTGTTGCAACTTCAACAGGGACGCGATTCCTTCTTCGCCGAGACCGATCAACTTGTTGAGGACCGGCTTCGCAAACGGCTCGCCTTCGGCCGTGCCCTGGACTTCCACGAACTTGCCCGACGCCGTCATGACGAGGTTCATGTCCACTTCGGCCGCCACGTCTTCGACGTAGCAGAGATCGAGCAGCGGCATTTTTTCAACGACGCCGACGCTCACCGCGGCGACCGCTTCCCGGATCGGGTCCTTTTCGAGCTTTCCCTCTTTCAGCAGACGATTCACGGCCAGGCGCAGCGCGACGAAACTTCCCGTGATGGCCGCGGTGCGCGTACCGCCGTCTGCCTGCAGCACGTCGCAATCGATCCAGATGGTGCGTTCGCCGAGAATTTCCAGGTCGACGATGGAACGCAACGAGCGGCCGATCAGGCGCTGGATTTCCGAAGTGCGCCCGCCGACTTTTCCCGAAGACACTTCGCGGCGCGCGCGATCGGTAGTGGAGTAGGGCAGCATGCTGTATTCGGCGGTAATCCAGCCGCCCGCGACCTTCTGGTCCCGCATCCAGCGCGGCCGGTCGTCATCGATGGACACGCCGCAGATCACCTGCGTATGGCCCATTTTGACCAGCACGGATCCGGTGGCGGCGGGGGCGAAATTCGGCGTGAACGAAACGGCGCGCAGTTCATCGGCGGCCCGGCCGTCGTGCCGCTTGAATTTCATTGTCTTGTTTGTGGTCATCGGTATTTGTTACTCCTACGCAGTGCGCGCCTGTAGCTCAATTGGATAGAGTGACGGCCTCCGAAGCCGTAGGTTGTGGGTTCGACCCCCGCCAGGCGCACCATTTTTCGTGGCCTCAGCCGTTTTTCTGCTGAAATTCCTTCATGAAATTCACCAACGCGTCGACCCCCGCGCGCGGGAACGCATTGTAGATGGAGGCGCGGATGCCGCCGACGGAGCGATGTCCCTTCAGCCCCTTCAGGCCGGCGGCCGAGGCTTCCTTGATGAACTTGTCCTCCAGTTCCTCGGTGGGCAGGCGGTACGTCACGTTCATGTCGGAGCGATCCTCGCGCGACGCGGAACCGCGGTAGTACCCGCCCGATCCGTCGATCGCCGCGTATAACGCGGCCGCCTTGTCGGCGTTTATTTTTGCGAGCGCGGCCAGGCCGCCCTTCTTTTCGATCCAGCGCGTCACCAGCATCACCAGGTAAATGGCGAAGCAGGGCGGCGTGTTGTAGAGGGAATTTTCCGCCGCATGCGTTTTGTAGCGGAAGATAAGGGGAATGCTTTCGCTGGACTGTGCCAGCAGGTCCTTGCGGATCGCAACCAGCGTGACGCCGGCCGGCCCCATGTTCTTCTGGGCGCCCGCATAAATCAGACCAAACTGTTTGAAATCGACCGGGTAGGACAGGAAATCGGACGATGCGTCCACAACCATCGGCGTGGAAGTTTTTGGAAATACGCGCATCTGCGTGCCCTCGATCGTTTCATTCGACGTGAGATGCAGGTAGGCCGCGGACGGCGTGAACTTCATCTCGCCCTGCTTGGGCATGCGCAGCGGGCGGTCCCGCGTCGTGTCGGCCACGATGTGGACTTTCCCGATGCCCTTTGCTTCCTTGATGGCCTTCGTGCCCCACGCGCCCGCGTTGACGTAGTCCGCCGTCTGTTCCGGGCCCAGCAGGTTCAGGGGAACCAGCGCGAACTGGGCGCTGGCGCCGCCGGTCATGAAGATGATCGTGTAGTCCTCGCCCAGTCCCATCAATTTTTTGAGGTTCGCGATGGCCTCGTTGTGGACGGCTTCGTATTCCTTCCCGCGGTGGCTGCTCTCGAGGAGGGACATGCCGGAGCCCTTGTAGTCGAGCATGGTCGACTGGGCTTCCTGCAGCACGTCCTCCGGCAGCACCGCCGGGCCGGCGCTGAAATTAAATACGCGTGGCATGTCGTGACCTTTCAAAAAAACGGAAACGTGCTTCTAGCACCGGCGGCGGGTTTGATCAATGAAAGATGCGGCGGCGGGTTGCTTTGAAATCTCCAAGGTGGAGTGCGTTGCCCTCAACGCGCTTTGAGCGGCTTGGGGGCAAGCCGCTCCACCATTACATTTTTTCCGGAAGATCGAGGGCGAGGGACGGGCATTCGTCCAGCTCGATGCGGGCCTGTTGAATCGTAAAATCCGCGACGCGTCCGCCGAACGTTTCTTTGTCGTCCAGGAAATACAGGTCGTAGCCCGGCTCCCGAAGTCCGCGCAGGTAATCCGGGAAAAAGAATCCGCGGATGGTGCCGCGCGTGGCACCGCGATCGCCCGCGTTGTCCAGCACGAGCCGGCTGAACGCGCCGGTGACGCGAACGGCCTGGACGCGCGCCGGCGCGGTGCGTTTCCAATCCAGCGTGTTTTTGAAAATGGCGTAATTCATTTCGCCGACATCAAACGCGCGGTCCGTCTCGAAAAACGTTAAGACATCAACGCCGCCGGTCACGTTGCTGTCCGCCGCGCCCGCGGAATCCAGGTGATGAAACGTCGTGCCGGCCAGGATCACGAGGCCCTGCGTGGTGACGCCGATGCCGAAATCGCCGCGTTCCAGGATATTTGAGGAGGTTGACCACGAGGCGTCGGGCCCGAGACGCGTCAGCGTGAGGACATCCTTGAACGGCGACGCCGGTGGTTCTTCAACGGCTTTTTCCCGGCAGCAGGAAGCCAGGGCCAGCGCGGCAAGAATTATCGAACGTGCGTTCATGAACCGTCTTTGCGAAGGGAAATTACGGGGCAGTATAGGCCGCGCGGTTCACGCGTCCACCACGTTCCATCGCGCCGCCGGTCGGCGAAGGACGAAAAATGATAATCGTACGCCGACGCCCGGAGATAAAGCGGCGGCTTGCCCGGGAACGGATTTTTTTCCATCAGGGCGAGAACGTCCGGCGATCCTTCCAGCAGTTTGACGAGAAATTGCAGGAACCAGGGCTGGTGCTGGTAATCGCTCAATGCGGCGAACCACATCTGCCAGTCGAGGCGCGGTTGGTGCGGTGCGACGAAACCGGGGCGACGCGCGGGATCGCCGGGCTTCCATTTGAATTCATAGGGACGCCACGTGACGCCGTCCTCACTGCCCTCGACGATGATTTCGAGGCGGGTTTTCGTCATGGACGCGAACAGGCCGTACCCGTTCACGCTGCGGAACGGCTCGAGTTGCTCGTACAGTTTAACCGTCCAGCGCGGCCACGGCAGCCGCCAGCGCAGCGACGTGGTGAAGATGAGCAGCGACACGATCAGGACCGGGAGCGCGACGGCGCCGACGACGGCGGAACGGAGCGGGCAGGCCCGGGGCGGCGTTACGGGAGCCGCCGCGATGCGCGGCGAAAATTTCAAACTGCGGTCATCGAGCACCATCAAGCAGAGCGCGCAGGTCAGGATGTTGAAGAACGTGTAGTTGCCGGTCACCATGATCACGGCCTGCAAGCCGATGAGCCCGCCGAACGTGACCCGGCGCACGTGCCGGCCCGGGCCCCAGATGAAAAAGGGAAGAACCAGTTCGATGAAGAACATGGCGGCGCACAATATTTTCAGGACAATGAGGGGCAACTTGTGCACGTACCAGGACGGCCAGGCGGGCAGGCATTGCGTCCAGAAGTGGTAGGTGAGCGCGGTGAGGTTCCACCAGGACGCGTCCTGGCTGCGCAATTTAACGAAGCCCGAGAGGAACATCAATTTGAAGAGCAGCAGTTGGACGAGAAGAACGGCGAGGCGCGACGGCGGCGGGTCGGTCGCGAGGCGCGATCGAACGACCAGCGGGGAGAGCCAGATGGCGAGGAATCCCGTCTCCAGCAGGAGATTGTCCCACTGGTAGCCGAGGAAAAGTTGGCCGGCCACCGTGAGCGAGAGATAAAAAAACCAGAGGACGGAGGTACACAAGGCCGGCAGGGCGCCCGCGATCAGCAGGACGGAAAAAACGGTGCCGACGGCGCATTGAACGTGAAGAAACGTGTCGCCCGCGTTGAACAGGCACAGCGTTGGAAATTCCACGAATCCGACGTGGCCGCGCGCCTGCTGGACCAGCGGGCCGATGGGCAGGATCCCGTCGTGCCCGATCAATCCATCGATTTGCACCCACAGTGAAACGAATGCGCATAAATAGACAAGGCCAAGGGCCCGCAGGAACCAAAATGAGGCAACTTGATAGGACGGAAGTTTTTCTAACCACGGATAAGCACGGATCGACACGGACTCCGAAGGTTTATCCGTGTTCATCTGGGTCCATCCGTGGTTTGTGTCAGATGATTTTCTTGGGCTCTGGCTTTTTGGAAAAATGATCGCACGTGTCCGTGGCCTGGACTTCTTTCTTGTGGAACGCGCACCACTGGAGGAATGGATTCACGACGTAGTTCACGCAATTCCGGCAAATCCGGTCGGCCTCGCCGGCTTCGAACACCTTTACGTCTTTTGAGCGGTCGGCCTCGGTGAAAATCTTCGGCGCTTCGTGGCCCTTGAACGGAATCTCGGCTTCCGTCGCGAATTCGTGGCCGCAGGACGCGCAGGAAAACGTCTCGCCGACTTTCGTGAATCCTTCGTATTTTGGCTGGCGCAGCAGCAGGGTTTCGCGCCCGCAGGCGGGACAATTAATCTCGCTGGATTTGCCGTCGCTCATACACGCGAAACTAGAAGCGATAGTTGGCCCACGGGTTCGAGTTCGTCAGAACCTCGGGTGCGACCGCGGTAATAATTTCACCAATCGTGTTGTTGGAATGAATATTGTAGTCCGTGAAATTTCCGGTGGCCGTATTTCGCATAAATATATTTTGAGTGTCGGTAGCATTGGCGCGGATGCCCGACCCCGCATTCAGGGCGACGTGATTGGCTTCCACGCGGCACCGGGTACCCTGGACCCTGATCCCGTCAATTCCGTTATCCGTCGCGCTATTGTCCCGCACGACACTCGCCGTTCCAACGAAGAAACCATTGCTGTTATTTATCGATGACGTGCAATCGTGCACTACGGAGTCGGCGCCGATGATGAAGCCATGCTGTGAATTGTCGCGGGCCGAGCAGTCGTGGATCGCGGTGCCCATGGAAAAATTGAAACCCATGCCCGTATTCTGGAATGAGGAACAATGTTCCACGGCGCAGGCATCGGCCCCGATGAACCCGTCGTCCCCGTTATTTTTCGCCGTGCAATGCGACAGGCTGCACCCGTTCCCGACGCGTATGCCGGCCTGGCCATTGTCGAAGGCAGTGATGGATTCCGCGATGCTGTTATCGGCATCGCTGGCGTCGATGCCGTTCAGCGCCCACCCGCGAACCTGGCCATTGCGAAAGATCAGGTTGTTGCACGGGGTAATGACATTAATTCCGTGGGATCCGCCCCCGGACCCGATCAGCGCAAAACCGCCGAGGTCCACGGTCACGTTGTCGGAGTCGATGACCAGGCCGGCGGAGCTGACGAGGTCGCCGGCGAGCCGGACGCGCGCGGGCCAGCCGATCGTTTCGGGAATTTCGCAGAGCAGGATGTCGTAGGAGTTGGAGCCCACGAGATCATAGTTGAGCGTATTGTTGAGCACCGTGTTGTTTATCACCGTGTTGTTCCGCCCATCCACGCGCAACCCGGTATCCGCGCCGGTGAGGTGATTATTTTCCACGCGGTTTTCCCGTCCGGTCACGATGATGCCGGCGGCCCCCGAATTCGGTATGTCGCAATTGCGCACGATGCACTGGCTGCCGACAAAAACGCCGTGGGATCTGTTTCCGGCGACGTGGCAGGAATCGATCGTTGAGGCGGACACCGCGTGAATGCCGTTGGACCGATTGTCCGTGACGATGCAATCGGTCGCCCGGCTTTGGGGGCCGAGCCGGATGCCCTGGGCGCCGTTGCTGGATGCACAACTCGACAGGATGGAAGAGGAGAGGAAGGTGTCGAAGCCATCGCCGCCGTTTTCCGTGGATATGCAGGATTCGATCACCACATATTGGCCCGCGCGAATTCCGTCGCCTTTATTTCCATGCGCGCGAAGCCCCGTGAAACGGCTGGAGTCTGCCGCGTTTCCATCTACGCCGTCGCCGCCCCAGCCGCGCACGATCCCGTTGGCGATTTGTATGTTTTTGCGCAGGCCTGAAATCAGGATTCCGTTGTCGCCGTTGGTTACGCCCTGCACGACAAACCCCATCAAGTCGAGCGTGACGTCGTTCGCGGAGATGGTGATGCCATTGAGCCCGGCGCTGCCCGTCACGTTTGTTTCGAGATAATAGGAACCGGGCTGGGATATGGCGAACGGTAGCGCTGCGATGGAAACGCGAGGCTCCATCTGCTGCAGCGACTTCATCGTGGGCGCGGGGGCGCCGGCGGGCGACAGGTTGCCTTGTGCCAGTACGTGGCCGGCGGCGACAGCGGCCAGCCACAGGATGAGCGATCGGCGAATCACGTGCCGAGCTTCTTAAAAATTTGTCCCGGTATCAATCGAATGCTGAAACGAATCCGGCGCCGCGCCGCTACGGGGTCATGTTGATCGTGGGGGCGACGTACGGCAAGGAGGGCGACCATGTGAGGTTGGTCATCGTCTTGCGCGTATAGACAATGAGGGCATCGTCGACGTCCAGGAGGACATTTTCCGCCGAGCTGCCCTGCGTCCCCCCCGTCCAGTAGACGAACGTGTTGCTCGAACTCACGAGAATGCGGGCTTTGGGCGACGCAAAGGAGCCGCCGCCGCGCTGGAGAATTCGAATTTCGTCCGAGTTATTGGGATTTGCTCCGCCCGCTGAGGGTCCCTTGATGCCCGCCTGCTTCAGACCCGTGTCCTTGAGTTTGACCTTGTACGGAAAGTTGTAGCTGACGATGTTGTAAGTGTTCGATCCCACCAGCGTGACGACGTGGCCGTTAGCCGCGGATGCATTGGTCGGAACCCGGCCGATGACCAGCATGTTCCGCGCACCCGCTCCGTTGGGGATGACCACATTGAACCCCTCATTAAGCGGAACGCTTTGGTTATTGGCGACGCCTCCCGTGGCGTTCATCCAAGTCCCGGCCGTCGAGAGCCAGATAGTGTTCGTGGCCTTGCCGTTCTTGGTGGCCCCGTACCATTCGATCACGGTGGCCTGACTCATCTGGCTTCCAGCCGGCAGCGCGTTGGTCCCAAATATTTTTGCCACGGAGTTCTCGTCAGGAATCATGAACAGTTTCACCCAATTTTCGCCCGGTTGAAGCTGAACGTTTTTCGCGACATAAATTTCCTTGCTGGCATGGCGCGGGTTCAGGTTCGCGCTCCATTTTCCCTGCCGGGCTATGCGATAGAACCGCATCTGATTGGTGAGGCTGGTCGGCGGCATGCGCGAGACACTTCCCGTGTCCAAATAGTGACTGTCGCTCACGGTCCCGGCCGAGGCCCACATGCTGGTCAGCGCGGACGTGAAGCCGGGGCTCGCGGTGTCCACATAGATCAGGTCATACGTCTTCGTGATTTGCCCCGTGCTCGTGGTCCAGCCCAAGTGGCACCCGTTCGTTCCTGACTTTACGAATCGCACGCCTTGGGTCATGGCAATTTCCAGGACGTCGTTGGCGACGGAGGCGCACAAGCCGTTCGATTCCACCGCCGTCGTCACACAGGCCTGGTTGACGATGGTGGCAACGTCCACCACTTCGGCGGTAAACGTGATCATCATGGAACTGCCGGGATACATCGTGTAATCCTGCGCAATGGTTGTGGGAGATCCGCCGGCTTTCGACGTCTTCACGTCGATGCGAATGTTGTCAAAATACCCGTGATCGTCCGTGGACATGGACGCGGAATTGGTGAAGTGGATCATCGTGTTGGTGCCGATATAAGACGAAATGTCATAGGTCACCGTGCCGGTCTGCGACACGATGGGGCCGGTCCAACGATTCAGTTGCACCCAGGAACTCGTGTGGGTGCCGATTTGCAGGGTGATGAAATCGTTGGTGTTGTCCAGGGACTGGACATCATAACTCATGGTTAAGGTGGCTAACTGGTTGCCTGAAATATTGACCCCGCGCCGCGCGCCGCTGTTGGCGCCCTTCAAGTGGAGCGAGGCAAGTTCAACCCGGACGTTTCCGGCGGATGGCGAACCGTCATCGTTCTCATCGACCCAATTCGTGGCCCAATTGATCGTGCCGCCACTGTTGGTGTAGGACACTGAGCCGAATTGATCGTGCGCGTATCCGGACGAGGCCACAATCCACGTGCTGTTGGTCCGGTAGCTTAACTCTGTGGGCAGCGGATCCTTGATTGTTACGGACGTCTGCGTGGAGTTGCGGTAGTTGGTGACCATGATCGAGTAGGTCACCACGTCGCCCACGTCCAGGTCGTTTGTTTGGTCGCATGTTTTCACGATGTTCAGCCCGGTGGACGACCAGTCGAGAAAGTAGGCGTCGAAGTCCAAACCGCCGGGCAGCAACATCGATACGCTATTATCGTTCGCGCCCTTGCTATCCCCGGTGCTGGTGAACCCGGGCGCGTCGTTTTCCACGATGATGTAGCGGCCGGGCATCAGGAGGGGAAATGTGGTGTCGCCGGCCCAATCCGTGACGTTCGTCATCAGGATGACGCCGTCGCCGGTAATGCCGTCGCCGTTGGGGTCGCTCCACAAGTAGAGCGTCACCCCCGAAATTCCCGATTCAACATCATTCGTGTCGCCGTCCCCGTCCGTGTCGTTGTGCACGTGTCCGAAAATGTCGGCCATTTTCGAATCAATAAAATCATTATTGGCGGACGTGGTGAACGTGCCGCAATTGGCTGCGGCCACGATGTAGTTATCGTTGGAGCCGTAGGTGTCCGCGGTGCTGGCGTAATTGGTCCGGTCGATTTCCTGGATCACATAAGATCCGCCGGCGACGTTCGTGAACGAGTAGTAGCCGGACACATCCGTTACCCTGGTGCTGACGATCGTGCCATCGGAAGGATTTCCGTCTCCATTCGGGTCCGTCCAGAGCCGAAGGGTCACATTGGTGAGGCCGGGATCCGCGTCGGCGAGGTTCCCGTTCCCGTCGATGTCATCCCGGACCTGGCCGCGGAAGGACCCGATCGTGATGCTATCCACGTCGGTGGCGGAATTATTGCCGGGCACCGGGTCGATCGTCGTGGAAGGTACGGTCGCCGTGGCGATGTTCGTGATCGCGCATAAGTCTCCCGAAAATACGGCGGCGGCGGTGGCCGTGAAGCTCAGGCATCCTCCTCGCGGGAAGTTGGCCTGCATGTTGATATTGCCCGTTCCGGAACTATTCGTGACGCTGGCTCCGAACAGCGCTGTGCACGTCCAGGTCATCGACGTCAGGCCGGGCGGGAACGTATCCGTGATCGTGACGTTGGTGACGGCGTCCGGCCCGATGTTCGTCACGGTGATCACGTAAATGTTGGTGGATTGACCCGGAATGACGGAGACCACTGAATCGTTCTTGGTGATGGCCACGTCCGACCCAAAGTTGAGTCCGCATGCGACCGGGCGGCGCGCTGACATGAAAAAACCATTCAGGTACACGCGTCTTCCGTTATAGCTTTCAAGGGTGGTCTTATTAAATTGGTGGCCGCCGAGGTAAAGGACCAGGCTGCCGAAGTTGTTCGTTACCAGCTTACCCACGGTCACGGTCATGCGGTTCGTGGAAGTGATCTCCTTCACTTGGACGTGCGCGCTGTTGGTGAGGTCGGAGCCTGAATTCAGAAACCAGTCTTGGGCGGCGCCGCCCGGGCGTTCCAATTCGCCTTGAAACTGATTGAAGGCAAGGTCCGGGGATGGATAGACGAAACTTTCTCCGCCGTTGCCGACCGAAACGCCTTTGGTGGTTTGAAAGACGCCGTTCGATGCATTTTCATAGGCGTCAATACCCTTGCATTGGGCGATAAAATTGCCGCCGGACCGAACGAAGGCCAGGAGCGCCGCCACTTGGCCCGTGGACGCCGTCGACTGCATGTGCGCCTCGGAGACGCAGGTAAAACAGCTGTTTGAATTGAGCGCCGCCACATTGGTCACAATGATCGTGTTCACATCGATCCCGGCTTCGTCCAGCATGGCGACCTGGATGTCCTGATTATTCCCGTCATTCAGGACGGCCAGCCTCGGCCGGTGGCTCAGCGTGTAGCGAATGTCCGCGGTCGTGTTGGAAAGCAATTTGTAGACGGCCACGCTGTTGCTCCAGGCGTTGATCGTCGCGGCCGCGCGGTTGGTGTACTCGCTGGGGATGATAAACGGGCCGGCCCGGAAGCTGACGTTTGCGGCCACGTTCGTAGTGGGCTTGATCCTCATCGCGTATCCGCTGAAATCCACGCCGTCCTTGGCCTTGCCCGCCGCGATGGACCACTTGAGCACGACGTTGGTGTTCAGCAGTGCGTAGGCGAGACCGTATGCCTTCAAGTTGAAAGGGGACACGAGCGACTGGCTGTTCGTGTCCATGGGGATCACGAGCGACCCGGCCGCGATCGTCTCGATATTGGTCGGCGGATTCGGCAAATCCAAGTCATTGTCCGCGCGGGCAACGGTGGCCGCGGCCAGCGTCGCCGCGACGAGCAACGGGGCCCATCGACGGCGATGCGCGCAGGAAAGTTTTTGGGCGGCTAATGGATACATGAGTATTTTCACAGGTTTCGCCTGACGCTGACGCGCACGAACGTTGCATGGTTGGCCTGGTCGTCGTCGAGAATTACTTCGCATTTATCGCTGCAAGCGACCGCTGTGCCCGCTTCGGAATAGGTGTTGCTGTCATCAGGGCAGAGATCCGTTGAATACTCGACGTAGTACTCAATCCCGGGAACGGACGACCACGTCACCCGGACGCCTCCCGGCACGTGGGTCAAGCCGGTGACGGACAGGATCGAATCGCTCTCGGTCGACAACGTGCCGGCGACAGCTTCTTCGTAGTCGTTCGCGCCATCACCATCGGTATCCACAACGCTGGGATCCGATATGCTGCTTTTCTCGAAGGAATTATTCAGCCCGTCGCCATCAAGATCCACCGGGTCAAGCGGCTGGTCGGCCGACTCGATGTCAGCTTCGAACACATCGTTCGACGTGCCCGATACGGTGTACAGCTGTGAATCGCCATAGAACGATGCGTCCGGAACGTAACCCGCATTGAAGACGCGGGCGAAAATCAAGGTGCCCGCCCCCGGCCGCGGCTTCAGGGCCACGCTGAATTTACCTTGGCTCTCCAAGCACGGCAGAGTGCCCAAGCCAATGCGCGTTTCCATTAGCACAACATTATTGGTGTCCGGCAGACCATTCACATCCGGCGGGTAAATGATGCCGTCGGTCGCGACGAGGATCTGCACGACGTCCCCGACTTCCCTGGCCAATCCAAAATAATCTGCCGCCAAATCCGTTCCGACCAGCGGACGGCCGAACTCATCGAGGATGGAGTATTTGCACCCAATCAACTGCGACGACGTAGGGCCAGCTTGTCCGTGACCGCTGATGGCGGACCCAAGGAACAGCAGTATGGCTGCTGTGACAAATATGATGTGATTTCTCATAACGGGCATAAATCGGTGGACTGACCTCACTTACGTGGTCGCCAATATGCAGGTTATGAGCCAATAGTTTGCTGCGGAGAGGCCTTTTTATTGCGATGACGATAAAATGAGAAATGAACCCTTCGTATGGTAGGTATTACTGAATGAAGCCCATATGTAGTAGGGAGTGTCCTACGTGGCTCCTGTGAAACTTCACCGGATAGGCGTGGTTTCACGTATATTGGAGTCTACGGAAGAGGCCGGAAGCGTGAACTTTGTGCGATAGACTGCACAAAAAAGTCAGTTCGCTACTTGAATATCAAAATTGCGAAGATTTGAGGGTGGCCCGTCAGAAGTCGCGAACAGAGGCCTACATGCCAAGCTTTTTGAAGACGCGTTCGGGAATCGATTTGATAATCAACATGATCCAGCGCCACATCCACAACGTGTAAATCACGTCGCGCTTCTTCACGAAGGCCTTGTACACGTCGCGCGCGACCTGGTCCGGCGCGGCGGTGATGGCCGGCGGCAATTTCATCCCTTCCGTCATTTTCGTGCGGACGAATCCCGGTTTCACCGTCATCACGTGGACGTCCGCCTTTTGCAGGCGGTTGCGCAGGCCGGACAGGAAGGACTCGAAGCCGGCCTTGGAACTGCCGTAGACGTAATTGCTCTGCCGTCCGCGGTCGCCGGCGACCGAACCGATGCCGATGATGCCGCCGGCCCGGCGTTTTTCGTAATCGGCCGCCACGACGTGCAGGATGGACGCGGGGCCGACGTAGTTCGCATATATAATGTCACGCGCGAGGTGCCAATCGGTCCGCGCCGCCTGCTGGTCGCCCAATAAGCCGACGACGCAAACGGTGACGTCCGGTTTGTTTTTCAATCCGTCGTAAAAAGCCTGGTGCCGCGCCATGTCGAGCACGTCAAACTCCACCAGTTCCGCCTGCACCTGGTAGCGCACGCCGAGGTCTTTCACGGCGTCATTCAAACGCGACACGTTGCGCGCGGCCAGGATGGGGGTGTAGCCGTTCGCGGCAAACTGGTGCGCGAGCGCCATCGCGATGTCGGAATGCGCGCCGAGGATGAGGATCGTTTTCATAAATCAAATTCCCTTATCTTGAATTCCAAATTCAAAATTCCAGATTCCAAATTCACGATTCAGGAGATTCATTCAGCCTGTTATTTCCAGTCTCTTGGATTGAAGGGATTGCCAGAGGCCGTTCGGGTCCCATTGTTTGATGCGTTGTTGAAAAATCGCCGTGTTGGCGTAACCGCGCCGGAACGTGTCCGGTTTCATGCGCGCGTCCTTGGCCAGGTAGACGCGCCCGCCGTGTTTCAGCGTAATTTCGTCCAGCCGGTCCAGCAGCGCGAGCACGCGGTCGTTGATGGGGAAATCGAGCGCCAGCGTGTAGCCCTCGCGCGGGAAGGAGATCAGCCGGTCCTGTTTCCCGAAAAGTTTCAGCACGGCCAGGAACGAACCCTGGCCGCTCTCGCCGATTTTTTCCAGCAGCTCCACGAGGCCCGCACGGCTCGTCTCCAGGGGCAAAACGACCTGGTACTGGGTGAACCCGCGTTTCCCGTACATCCGGTTCCAGTGCAAAATCGAATCGAGTGGATAAAAAAACGTGTCGTAGCTCACCACCTGCGAGCCTTGCCGGCCGGCGTGGAATTGGTAGTACGTCGTATTGAACGCCCGGACGGTCAGCGAATTGAGCAGGAATGCGGGCAGCATCACCGGCACCGTCAGTTTTGTTTTGGACCGGAATCCGAGCGGGTCGTGGCCGGCTTTTTTCGCCTCGTCGGCCGTGGCAAATTCCCCGCGCATCATGATGCTGCGGCCGAGTCCCGCGCCGCGCTGCAGGCAATCAATCCACGCTACGGTGTAGGTCCAGCCCGACGACGCTTCAAAAAGGCGCATGATCTCTTCGAGATTTTTGGCCGGCACCAGTTCCTGCCGTATGTAGGCCGACGGGATGCGCTTGAGCTTGAACGTGGCGCGCAGGATCACGCCGGTCAGGCCCATGCCGCCGCAGGTCGTCTCAAACAGCTCCGCGTTTTCCGTGGGCGAACAGGCGACGACTGTGCCGTCCGCGAGCATCACGTCCATCGACGACACGTGGTCGCCGAAACTGCCGTCCTTGTGATGGTTCTTCCCGTGCACGTCGGCGGCGATGGCGCCGCCGACGGTGACGAATTTCGTGCCGGGCGTGACGGGAAGAAACCAGCCGCGCGGCACAAAGACGTCGAGAATGTCAGCGAGAGACACGCCGGCCTGGCAGGTAAGGACGCCGGTCGCGTCGTCGAAGGCCAGCATCTTGTTCATGCGCTCGGACGAAAAAATCGTGGGGGCGAGCGCGGAATCCCCGTAGCAGCGGCCGAGCCCGCGGGCGATGGCGTCGCGCGCGTGGGCTAGGCGCTCGCGCAACGCGGCATCGCCGTCGAACGTCTTCACGTCCGCTTCCACGACGGGATAATTTCCCCAATTGGCAACCTGGGTCATAAATGAGCGGTTATTAGTGGCATAGATGCGTCTTGCTTGGAAAGCGTTCAAATAGTATGGGAATCACCATGTCCTGGCGCCGTCATCTGGCCGCTGTTTTTGGATTGGCGCTCGTTTTGATTTCCCTTCTCGGTCCCGTCTCGCACCAGCTTTCGGCCGGCCCGCATCACAATCACATGACCTGTGCCGTCTGCCAGTCGCTGGCCAGCGCGCACGACGCCGTCCTCGATGCCGCCCATTTCACATGGCAGCCGGAGCTGAGTACTGCCAGCTGCATTCAGCCACCAGCCTCCAAGCCTTCCTCAGAATTTGACCACGCGGTCGCCCTCGCACGCGGCCCGCCGTCCTGCCTCGAAGTCTGATTCGGTTCTTCTTTCGTTTTCTAAACCCGCAGGCCCCACGTGCCTGCCCACAGACTTGGAGTGTCATGAAAAACTTTTTATCAGGTGCTTTCTTTTTTGCCTGTCTTGTCCTCTCGCGCGCCGCGCCGGCGGATGACGAGGTGGATGCGTTGAAACAGCAGGTCGGTCAACTGCAGGACCGGGTCCAGCAGTTGGAGCAGGCCAAACCGCCGGCCCGCGCCGGCGGGACGTATATGAATACCAGTTTCGACGTCCTGCTGGACGGCGGCTGGTCCTCGGACGAAGAACCGTCCGAGCGACTGCAATTGGGCGACCACGATCCGCAACAGCGCGGCTTTTCGTTGCGCAACGCGGAACTGGCCGTGGACGGCGCGGTCGACCCGTACTTCAAGGGGTTTGGAAATATCGTGCTGAAACTCGATGAAGAGAACGAATCGGAAATCGAACTGGAAGAGGCGTACCTGCTCAGCACGGCGATCCCGGCCAACCTGCAAGCGAAGGCCGGCCAGTTCTTCGCCGAATTCGGCCGCCAGAACTCGCAGCACCCCCACACTTGGTCGTTTGTCGACCAGCCGCTCATCCTCAACCGCGTGTTCGGCGGCGAAGGACTGCGCAACGTGGGCGCGCGCGTCTCCTGGCTGGCGCCCACGCCGTTCTACACGGAGTTCATGGTCGGCATGTTCAACGGCATCGGCGGGACCTCGTCAAGTTTCCAGAACGACGAAGCCGATTTTCACGGCCGCGTTCCCGTCGATCGAAAATTGCAGGGCCTTGACGATTTCCTGTTCGTGCCCCGCCTAGTTTCGTCGTTTGACCTGACGGCCGAGCAGACCCTTGTGCTGGGCGCGTCGGCCGCCTTCGGGCCGAACAATTCCGGGGAAGAATCAGACACGCAAATTTACGGGGGCGACGTCTATTGGAAATGGAAGCCGGCAAACGCGGACGCGGGGTTTCCTTTTGTTTCATGGCAGACGGAAATTCTGAGCCGGCGATACGAAGCGGGCGAGGGGGTTGCCGAGGCCGATGAAACCGTGGTCCTGCCTGCAGAGACGCTGGACGACTGGGGTTTTTATTCCCAGCTTCTGTGGGGATTCCGGCCGCGCTGGGTGTGCGGATTCCGCGGCGAATACGTCGAGGCGAACGACGGGTCGTTTGCCGACGACGGAGTTGTGCGCGGCGATCGCACCCGCGTTTCGCCGGTGCTGACGTTTTTCCCGAGCGAGTTCTCCAAATTGCGCCTGCAATACAATCACGATGATTTGGAAGAGGGAGGGACGGAGGATTCCGTCTGGCTGCAGGCTGAATTCACGTTGGGCGCGCACGCCGCGCATAAATTCTAAGGAGATATCATGAAACTGCTAAAAATATTTTTTTGGGCCGGACTGATTCCCGTTATGGCGCAAGCCAAATTGAACGTGGTGGCCAGCACTGCCGATTTCGCGTCCATCGTTTCGGAAATCGGCGGTGACCGCGTGAACGTCACATGCCTGGCCCAGCCCACGGAGGATCCGCATTTCGTGGACGCGCGGCCGAGTTTCATTGCGAAGCTCAATCGCGCCGACCTCCTCGTCGAAGGCGGAGCCGAGTTGGAAATCGGCTGGCTGCCGACGTTGCTCGAGGGCGCGCGAAATCCGAAATTGGACAACGGCTCGCCGGGCCATGTGTCGTGCGCAAAAGGTGTGGACCTAATGGAAATCCCCGCGGTACTGGACCGATCGAAGGGTGATATTCACGCCGCGGGAAATCCGCACTTCATGGTGGACCCCGTGAACGGGAAGATAGCCGCCGCGCACGTTTGCGATGCCTTGTGCGAACTCGATCCCGCGTCGTGCGATTATTTTCGCGCCAATCTCGCGGCGTTCAATACTTTGATCGACGATAAGCTTCGCGAATGGATGGACGCGTTGGCGCCGTATCGCGGAGAGCACATTGCTTCGTACCACAACTCCTGGCCGTATTTTGCGCGCCGGTTCGAATTGCGCGTCGACTTGTTCCTGGAACCCAAACCGGGCATCCCGCCGACGCCGGCCAACCTGGCCGCGGTGATGGCTTCAATGAAGGAAGTCGGGGCCAGGGTAATTCTCGTCGAGCCGTATCTGAACCGCAGGACGGCAGAGAGTATTGCTGCCTTTCCAGCACAGTGGGATCCGAAGCTTGGAATTCACGTGACTTGAAGTCGCGGC
>JADMIO010548992.1_pt1 | contig 40554 bp, 29 predicted proteins | sample 8958161 | NCBI WGS metagenome assembly JADMIO01 (sample SAMN16585339, study PRJNA669376) | soil metagenome | isolation source: Crop rotation soil | place: USA: Cullars Rotation, Alabama | collected 2011
GGGGGCTAAAAGCTCCTTCATCATCGTATATTTTTTAAGGGCTCACTTGGGGGCGGTTTGAGGTTTTATTTTTTAGAGGGGGACTTTTTAATGCTTGTGGAAGTTTTTCTGGGGGCAAGAAATTCAGTCTTTTTCATTTTCTTTCCAGGGAATTTTTGTAAGTATCCTTTACTGTTTCATGAGTAAGGATGTGCGGGATGCCATTAAGCGGGAGTACGCTCGTTTCACAGCACGTCGCTCTGCCAACACTCCTCGAGGACAGTCAAGGAGGAAGCAAATGTCTGGAGTGAGTACAACGTCCATGGTTGCTCTGACCTCGACATGCGTAATAGCCAGCAGAAGGTCACCCAGTCCCTATACGGCACAGTTCCGTACTAAAATGAAGTCAACGACAGATGAGCCTGGTGAATTCAATATGTCTCCAAGGACTTTCTACCCCCCACACCATTCAACCTTCTTCGATTCCCCAATGCTTCCCACATCTCCAATTCTTAGAAACCATGATGGATCGGTGGCTGTAGCTATTCATCCCCCTACCCCAAGGGAACCAACTGATGCATAACCCTATAAGTACTGGCAAAGTAGCAGCAATAGGCTCATCACTGTGATCCATCCCTTAGAATCCAATCCCCAGTTTGCTTGAGCTTACCTATAACGTTGAACTTACCTGAACGTAATTATTCATCGTAGGTGTAATAGATGTTTAAAGATTTTAAAGTTTGGTTCAGCTTTTACTATTGAACTTCTTTAGCTTGTGTAAAATTTAGAAAAGGACTATGCTATTATCAAAAAAAAGGAAAATTATATTTGACAGATGACCATTTTTGTTTGCTCAGAACATCGAAGCTGATCTCTAGTCCCTATATGCAGCAAAAGAATGGAGTTTAGTCTGCTTCTCAAAACTACTGTACTCCATAATTTAGAAAAAATGCCAGTGATGGAAGGGATAAGCTAAATAATTCTGAGTAAGAGAAATATTTTATAGCGAATGACGCAAAAGTGATACGTGAAAGGTCAGGACTGGGTTGACCCAAGCAGAAAATTTCTTGAGAAATGGACTTCTGATATTTTTATATCATCATCCTTCATAGATAACTTCATTTCATTTTTATCAGGAAAGCACATCAAACCCTTGTCCCATAATAAATGAAAATATATACAGTCTTTCTCTACTCTTGAAAATTGGGAGGCAAAGTTGCTAGTTTTTCTAGTATAAAAAAGCTTGATTTAGAATCTGAAGATATTGATCTAAGTGGGACAGAAGGAGGCCGAAGTTTTCCTTTGAGGATTTTGCATCCGGTTTTATCAATCACATAAATCAAGAAGAGAAAACTTGAAAAGAATTTCTAAGGGAAAGATTTTCATTTTCCTTTGATTTTAAAAGGAATGCGATGAGATGGGATGTTAAGCATTCAAGGAAGGTTCTCATGACTTTCTTACTTTGTTTCTCCGAAAGTGATGATGAATGTTGTCTGCTTTTGATATTTAGTAGAATAGAGGGAGGAGATGTAAATTAGGATCTGGAGCGTACAGATATGTAAATTCTTAAGAAATAGTACTCTTGGATAACTTATGAACTTAAATTCAGTAAGAAGTTATGAGTCAGCTTGACGCAAAGTGGATTGGACTTGTCAGTTTTTGTTTTAAAGTTTGGTAATGCACAAATAGAATTATGAAGTTCTTACTTCCCGTTCTGGTACTTACAATTTCCAGTATTGGAATACAAAGTTCAGGTAACGCCTTACTATTTTTTTTAGCGTCGTTTAGCGTCGTTTGCTGTTAATGCTTTCCAAAAAAGTTTTCGCTTAGCATTTTCTTAACATGGAAGTTTGACTTGAGCACTTATCAATTTTTGAATTCATTTATTATTATTAATTTCGGCTCGTTAGTGTAAACCCTTCAAACAGAAAATTAGATTCTCATGCAGGGTGGGTTAGTTTTTGAGAAACTGGGAAGCTTCAAAAAACTCTATTGCAAAATTTCGAATTAGTTGATTTATCTCGCTAATTTTGTGCGGATGCTTCTATATCTAGCACGAGTAATTTTGAGCGCAAAAAATAACACGTCCAAAACTTTCCAGGATTTATGGAAAATCTTCAAATCCCAATTTTACAACCTCGTAAATCCACAATCTGATTATGTATACAGTAGGATGAGCCTGGAATGGCCTGGAACAGTTTTTTTACTGACCTTAGGTGATTTTGTTATAAAAAATTTGGAAAAATTGGGAATTCTATCGGTTAAATCTGAAACTGGCGGTTTCAGCTTCTGAGCTATAAAATTGGGTTTATGTTAGATAAGTGCTTCCCGAAATCTGAATTTGACGGTTTTTGTTGCCGCCAAATAAAAACTACCCGGCTTCTTATTTTCAACAATTGGTGTCAACATTGCACCAAGAATCGCCTGGGAGAAACCGCAAACCTCGAAAACACGCTAACCCACTCACGAAAGGAGTTCGATTTTGTTCAGCATTATGTGAGGGCGGTTCCCGGTTTCTCGCGGGTGACTGTCAATGCATTGTTGTAACTATTGTTGAACACGGGGAGCCGACTCGTTTTCTCTTTTGGGACAAACCCGTCAAATTCTTTCGGGACTTTCTAGAGCCTTCGGGAGAAATTACTCGGGCATGCTTTTAATAATCCTTTGTATTACAAAATTCAAGCACTCCAAATTAAATGCTGCGAAATGGTAATTGCTAATTTCTCAAATTCTTTAGAAACCATTTCACTTTTGGGATACACCGATGACTTTTGAAAGCTAACTTTTGTTCATTCTACAAGTTTTGAAAATAAGTCGTACATGATGGACCCATTAAGCGCGTGTAGAGGCTTTGTTTTTATTTGGTTACAGTGATTGGAACAAATACAACCGTTTTTTGCACGGTAATCGCCATTAAGATGCGTATGCCTTACTTTATTTTATGTGTCATAGTGAACGCTGTTAACTTTAATGGACATCCGTCTTCACCACTTCCAGCAATGCTGTGTAGCAGTTCTAGCATCGCTAATGAGCTACATATGATTATCGACGACATTTCCCATCTCCAGCGCCGTATCCCTGGGAGTCATAAACTTTTCTCTCCAATTATTCAAAAAGTGAAGAGGCTAGTGATTTGTGAAAGGCAAATACAAAAGACAAGTGCTTCTGAACCAAAATGCACTGAATTAACGCAGGCTATTAGCACCCTGGTTCAAAATGTTGGATATAACGCCGTGAATAAATTAAACGGACACACTATCATCGCAAGGCCTGATGCTTCAGTTGTAAATTCAAGTCTACTGGCCGCTGAACTTGTGGAAATGAGCAAGCTAAAGGCCAGCACTGCTTTCCTCGATTCCCTTGACAAGGAAAGTACAGTAGAACCAAATCCAGCCTGTCGCAATCAACTCTGGGGGAAAATTGATAGAGTAAAGGAGACAATTGATCTTGCCAGAGCACAAACTCAGGTAACTCTCTTAGTTTCAGATTTTCCGTTCTAAAGATGAGATGAAACGTAAATTTGTTGAAATAACATTTTGTTTCCACTTTACAGGCTGTCGCTGGTGAGAAGTTTGTTAAGTATATGGCCAGGGTGGTAGAGAGTGGTGAATTTGATAATAAAGAAATACAGGAAGTGCTCCCAATATTCGACCCCAAAGAACGTGATAACATTGCCGCTAACCTCACGAGGGATTTAATACCTCAACGCTCCTCTCCACTATCTTTAGATTTTAAGAACATCGACTCACTCTTGGCCTTTGTAAAGTACTACGAACCAGTCGCACCTGGATTCCTGAGTGCTTCTTTAGAGTTGATGATTGATAGAATCCGAGAATTCTCTACCCCATCCTCAAGTGACCGGTACATGATGCAACTTGCATATGAAGTTTTTCTGAATCGTCTGGAGGATCTCTATACCAAATTTCCAGAAGGATTTAATGAACTATTTTCTGGACATTTGGTTTGCATCGTTCACAAGTCATCGGAATTTGCCCTCATTGAGGAAGCTGGGGGTACAGAGTCTGAATTTGGCTTTTTGGCAAAAGTGGAAACAAGAAGGAAGCACGCTGGGTCAAATTTACGCTGTGGGTAAGTATACGCTGTTTGAGTTCTTCTACCCTGGGTGCTTCTAATTTCAAGTAAATGATCACATCGTTTTTTCGTTTGTTGATCGTAGGTGGGAAATTATTGGAAAACAAAGCGGAAGTCCATCACAGCTTTATTTTCTACTTCGTCGACACGCTGAATCCTTCGAGTATACCTACGATAGAGAAAAGTATTACGATAGGTTGGAATTGAAAGTCGTTAACGGAACCGAGGCAGTCATTAATAACTATGCCTATACTGACTACCCCGTCTGGGGTATAGAAAGGACTGGAGTTGCAAATACGTTTACTCTGACAACAAACACTTACTCGTCTACACCTGGGGCTGAACCAATGAAAGCCTACCTCTGTATTAACCCCATCCAAGGATCATTCCCTGATACACAGCAAATTAAGCTTCAAACGAACTTAACCAGGAATTGCCACTGGAAATTTATTTTAGCTTAAAAAATTCAGGCTGCTCTACTGCTGAGGCCAATACATTTTTGGCTTTTTAAGGAAACGCAGAAAGAGATAAGCCTAATTGTAAAATATACGAATAATAAAAATCACAGTACAGCTCCAGGCAGTTCAGTCATTTTCTGAGAATTTAACTGAAAATTTATTGCGCTTGAGTTTTCAACGGGGGTTGAGGAAATCGCTGAGTAATGGCTGGGGGAACTTCACCAATCCACTCCATATTGTTTTCAAAAACCAAGGCTAGTTCTGAATGGAGGTTGTCACAGCCAATACAGCAAACACCAGTCAGCCGTTCCTTCCTTCTGTACACTACGCAGAATACCAAGCTTTCTACGCTGCCAAATTGTAAGGTTTCATCATACCCCTCCCCATAACCTATTTCAACACAAAAGTTATAAAGTTTTGAAGAAAAATTCATGAGTGTAAGTTTTCCTATTATTTGTACCTTTGTATCGTACTTGAAGGCCACAAACATTAGTCCAAAAGAATGGAATCATATTTGTAGTTTCATTTCCTCTGCCCAGAATATTAAGGGCAGCTAGGCGCCCATGGGCTGAAGCCACTTGCCAATGAGCAACGCTACCTCTCTCTTTTGGTGCCAGTAGAAATGGGAAGCTGACAGCATCTCCTCCAGCGTAGACATTTGGAACACTCGCCTCTAAGTGCTACGGAGAATTATAATTAGGAAAGATCCTTATTAGTAAAGTCAACATCCCTTAGGCATACCTTGTTTACTAAGATTGAGTTATTTGTAGAATGAAGCTGGATTCCCGTATCCTTAAGAAACTGAGTATTCGGTGTGCCCCCGATGGCAATGACCACTAAATCGCATTTCAGTTTCTCACCGTTGCTTGTTATTACCTCAGATACTTCCCCAGTATCTCCAATGAATTCTTTCACTTCAGCAGAGGCATGGAAAACAACGTTAGATAATTTGCTAAGGAAATGTTTTAACAAGACTTCTCCAATAGTTTCACCGAATGCGAGACCGTAAGGTACTCTGCTCCGAGACACTATATGAATTTTTGAGGCAGTTGGACTCAGGGCTTCCGCTAGTTCCATACTGATGAAGGATGAACCTACTAGTACTAATTCCTTCCCTTGTACCCCTGCTACTTCCATTATATTCAAACACTGGGCTAAGGAATGCAAGTAGAAAATGTTCTTCAGGTCATCTCCAGGAAGGCGGGGATTATAAAGTCTCGGCCTGGAAAATAATCCAAAGTTAGCACTGGCACTGATTTCTTTTTTGACAGTTATGGCTTTCTTTCTATCCATACCTGATTCCTACGGCAATGTATAAAGAATCGTAGGATAGCGTGTCATTTGGATTTGTGCCTCCTGTCAAGCTTAGCTTCTTCTCTTCTGTGTTTAAATTTTCCACAGTTGTATTTAAAATAACTTCAATATCATTATCCTGGAAATAGTGCCATAAATTAGACAAGTCTTATGGAAAAAAGAAGTGAAAAAGCAGCGCCGTGTGCGGAGGTCTTAAACTTACAGAGTAGAAACTAGGACCACGAAGCTTGATTTCGTCAAACGAAGCTCCAGGCTTTTTGGTTAATTTTGTTCGGTCATAAGGAAGGTAAGCATCTTGGGTGACCATTACAATTTTGCCTGGGTAGCCTTCCTCTCGAAGTGTTTGAGCACAGGCGTATCCAGATGGACCTAAAATCAACAATTTACTTGTAGGATGCCTTTTACCTTGTGCTTTACATTTAACTACCCCTTACCACTTCCGATAATTACGACTTGCTGATTCTGCTGAGTAGCTTTCTTCATAGGTTTACTAACTCTGTCTACCATTCGGTTTGGATTGAGTTTAACATAAACCGACTTGTCTTCCTTAATGCTTACTTTGTAAGAAGGAATGCAGTCGAATCCAGGGAAATCCTCCAGGTCACCTGTCATAATTTAATTTAGTCATTTCTGAAAAGTATTTTTTGACATGCCATTGACTTACCCGTCTTGAGATCAAAACAAGCTGCATGCCAAGGACACCTTACTTTCCCATTGGACACAGCGCCTTTAATTAATGGGGCTCCAGCATGTGGACATTTGTCACCAATTGCAAATACATTGTCACCATGTTTTGCTACTAGTACAGTTTTCCCTTCCGAGATTTTCACTTCAGTAAACCTGGATGGAAAGAAAACGGCTCTTAAGAACATACCCGTTTGTCAAAATTGTTTTCCAAAAACCTATGAAATCACTTACTTGTCGCTTTGTATTGAAGAAACATCCCCAACCAAGAAGCCTGTGGCGACAAAAAATGTTTTAGCTTTTTATACTTAAGTTAAAGGTAGTTCAAGTATTGTAATGTGGTCTGTGGAAGGGGAACTGCAAAAAACTTATAATACTTACTTATTTCCTCGCTGTCTGAGGGCGCTTTGAGAGGTCCGCTGTTGGGTTCTGGATTTTCGGAGGATTTTTTATTTTCGACAGGCTCTTGATTTTTGATGATTTCCACATCATAAACGGTTTTGTCTTTACCACATACCCCTCCCATTATTATCTCTTATAAATTCTACAAGTTGTGGAAGGGTTGAATTTGATTCCAGTCAAAACGCTCAGCGTATTAAACAATTTAATTTTAAAATTCCAGGTAATTTTAGTTTAATAAGATCCCAACCATACTAACAGCCAGCTTTGAGCACAGTGGACATTAGGGCTGCAAGTAGCGGTAGGGTCTGAAGTATATATATTGAATTCTGAAGGGAGGACACCACTCAGTCACAAGCGCAGCAGCGTCTCTTGAACAACAGCAATAAAGTGAACGGAAAGAAATTCCTGGAGTGGTTCTATATCATCCTCAAGTATACGTGCTGTAATTCAAACAGTAGAAATTCCTTTCGTTTTCCTGGTTCCTTACAGTGAGGCAGTCACGTAATTACTACCACCGAGTTCCACTTTCCTTTACTTTTTCACGCTTTTTTGGGGACGATGACGATATAATGAAGGAATTGCATGAAGGAGTATATGGGTCGATACTGGCATTGTACACTGTGCACATGGGGTTTGATTTTTGTAGATCATTATTATAAGGACACTTGGGCCAGCATTGGATTCTGAGGTGCTACGGTGGGGGTTTCATAAAAAAAAGCATTTTAAAACTAATTAGCCCAATGCGCGTGAGAACATGAAGTTTAGTAATGGCAGCATTGGAGATAAGACGATTGTGTGATTTTCACAAAAAACCGAAACTTCAGTTTTAAAAGGATTCTAGGTGAGAGATGACGTGATGCTTTATTTATACCCCACACTGATACGAGTAAAAGCATAATCAAATAAGCAATGAATGAGGTAATGCTAATAAGAGTAATAAATTCATTGATGGTGCACCACTATTATTATTGGCTTTAATTTTAATCTTTCTAGTTCAAGTTCGGTTGCATTATTGTCACGAGATCCCATGGGTCGAAGCTGCGTTTGAATTTGATTTGGTGTTGAAACACTATGAGTCCTTTCTAGTTAAATTCAAATGATAGGCTAATAGAATTCCAGTTTGTGGTTAGTGATTCTCATTTATAGATTAGTCCCTTTAAATCTCTGCAATGTGAATCTCAAACTAGCTATTGCCAAATGAGGTTAGAGTTAGAGTTAACTCACTTGAGCAATTCTTCAGATTATAGACCAAATGAGGAGAACTCGAAGGACTCCAGACAATTCTTTATGCTTTTTCAATATGTAGCTTCTGCTACAAATATTTGGTAAAATTGTAACGCTTGCCAATAGCGTTTCTCATTACATGTAGGATTAAAATACTCAGATGAATTTCGATTATATTTTAGCACAATAGTAATCAAATACTTAATTTTGATTACATCTTCACTTAACTTGCATCTTAACCTCACTTTAATTTATTGCAAAGCTGTTAGGTTAATAATACACATGTTGCAAATATTTTTCCAGTGATAAAACAATTTAGATTAAAATAAAAAGTTAAAATCGGGCTGTTACTAAAACTTAGGAAGTTAAACGTTTGAAAACTAAAAAGAAATGAAGGAAGTCAGACAAACGCAAAAATGCAAAAAGAATGCCAACAGCACCCGGGGTTCCCAGGCGGTCACCCATCCAAGTACTAACCGGGCCCGACGTTGCTTAACTTCGGTGATCGGACGAGAACCGGTGTATTCAACGTGGTATGGCCGTTGGCGAGAGTCAGGGGAAATCAAATCCAATTTAATTTGCTTTTCTGCTCCTGTACAGAATAACTCAAATGTTTCAAATGCAATATTTTATCAGGTAGATCTTTCTTTTTGTTTACCGTAAATTTCCAAACAAGCGCCCTGGGCGTTTAATTAATTTTTGGACTCCCCAGCATGGGCGTTTATTAGGGAGTGGGCGCCTATTTGGAATGGGCGTTTGTTAAATTTAAAAAAAAATGGCAGCGTAGAATTTTTTATATTAACGACGAAACGAGAGCGTTGTTTTCATGAATCGATTCTGCCATTCTACAATTGCTTTGAAATTAACCGATTCCTGAGTAAGGGTTGGGAAAGTCCCATTAAAGACTCGTCTGTAATCAAATTTTTAAAAACATGCAGTGACTTGGACCTCATTGACATCCAAATGAAGAGGATTCAAATTTCCCCAAGTTAGGTTTACCAATTGCTCTAAGGTACACCAATTTTTCTTGCGGCTGCGCTAATTGAGTTTGTGCTTAGCATACTAATTGAGGACGTTTCTAAATCAAAGCTATGCTGATTTTTTTTTGTCTCATTTTAAACAGAATTTAATTAGGTTTACCTTAATTCATTACATTGACGAGGATGAATCGCTGATTTTAAATTCACTTTGATGCTTGTAGCTTCTTAACACATACAGTGACAAGGGCATGGGCCTTTATTAGGGGTGGGCGTTTATTAGGGATGGGCGATTAATTTTCTTTGAAGCTGTTAGGGGTGGGCGTTTATTAGGAAGTGGGCTTTTATTTGGAAGTGGGCGCTTGTTTGGAAATTTACGGTACACATACTTCTACATCCAGCCAGAAACAGCAAATTAGGAAGAGTTCTAACAATTATACAGGCATTAGCTTTACTGATCAACATAGAATAGGTGGTAGCAGCCACCACAGCTGAGGTTCGATGCAAGAAGTTTGTTACTAAAACTACAGCTTCACTACCTGAAAAAAAATTCTTCTTATGGACACTGGAAACGCTTCTCCTGGATTTTAATTGAGGCTTACCCGCCATGATGGGACCTAACTCCACTTAATTATAATTCTCACTCCACCAGATATAGCCCAGCAGTAGCACATTCTCATCAAGTATTTATTTGGATTTTCCATAAGGGAAGATGAAAAGGAAAGGACCTTTACCTGTATACTCAGTCAGAAGAAAAAAATGGAAAGGAGAGCCTTTGGGCAAATTCCTCGTTTTTCTTTTGTTCAGTTCTCCCGAAGTGCAACAGGTAAGGAAATCAGAGATCAGTCTGAAAAGTGATCCCACGGTGAGAAGGACAGGCCACGACGCCATGCACTCAGTCCTTCCCTATTGCTTTTAGTAGTCAAAAATTTTTTATTTTTTGAAATTCTTAGAAACAGTAAAGAGAAGACTAGACTCTAAAAATGGTGAGCAAAAATCGTAAAGTGAAGTGGGATTTCTCATACCAACACTTATTATGAGTGTGAATTTGAAAAATATTGGAATCATAATTTGGAAGTCTACGGAAACGCATCATGAGTTCCTGGATCATTTTCCTGCTCCTGCAATCCTTGCTTATCAATGCAGAAGGTCAGGGACCGGGTGGGAGAAATTTTGGTGGGGCCGGCAGACTGGAATTTGAAGTGAGTGAAGAACTTCCCACCGGAAGCTACGTAGGGAAAATTCCAACACGACCAAAATTCACATACAGATTCAATGACAATGTCGAGGAATTCGTTCTACATCCGACAACTGGTGAAATTCATACGGGGAAAATAATCGATCGTGAATCCCTTCAAAGTGATACTTTTGATTTGGTCATCCTCTCCAGCCATCCTACCTATCCTGTGGAAGTGAGAATTAAAATCCTGGATACAAATGACCACTCACCTTCCTTTCCGGACCCAATCGTCCGTGTTACGTTTTCGGAGAGCTCAACACCTGGAACACGTGTATTTTTAGATACCGCCGAAGATTCTGACACGGGGTCAAATAGTGTGAGTGACAACTACAGGATCGTGGATGGGAATGAAGCAGGACACTTCCGACTTTCAGTTAACACAAATCCAAGTGGGGATTCATCCTTCCTCTTTCTTGAAACTACAGGAGTATTGGATCGTGAAACGAATTCAGAGTACTTGCTCAATATTTCTGCATCAGATGATGGTAAACCACCCCGACTGGGATTTGTGACAGTGGAAGTTAGTATTTTGGACACAAATGACAACCCACCGATTTTCGATCATTCGGATTACGTCGTCTCTCTCAATGAAACAGTACCCATGGGAACTCCAGTTCTTCAAGTGACAGCTACGGACAATGATGAAGGAGAGAATTCTAAAGTGACATACTACTTGGCAGAGACTGAAACTCAATTCATTGTTGACCCAGAGACTGGAATTATTTCAACCCTCACACCCTCACTCTCATGTCAACAAACTTGCTTACAAGGAGTACAAAAAATGTGTTCAAAGAGTTGTGTGTTCACGGTTTTTGCAAGGGACCATGGGATACCGAGGCAGGACGGACGAACTTATGTCACTGTCAATTTACTCGATGCCAATGACCATGACCCTGTGATTAAGTTTCGATATTTTCCAGATACAGCCAGTACAGCTACTGTTGATGAAAATGCACTCAATGGATCCGTAGTTGCAGCCATTTCTGTATTTGACCCGGATGAAGGTAAGCAGCCTGAAATATTCAAATATATACCATTTTTAAGCGAGATTTTGTGATTCCAGCCCGAAAGTTAGACTGGGCTGGACTGAAGCATACATTTTCAGTTTGATATTTTTCTATTAATGAAAAAAGCATTCAGATTTCGTGCTGCCTTATTATTTCCAAAACTATGTTTTTCTACACAAAATCCCAAACTAATTTCGAATCAACCAATCGCACTTAACAGTTACTACAGGAGGTAAGGTATAACTAGGTTAATTAGATTTCAATAGATTCAGAGTGAAATTGAGACAATTTTCTCTTACACTGAATTGTTAGGAAGCTCTATGCTTCTTCAACATTTCTTAATTTCACTATAACAGTAGCCAAGTTATAATTGGTTTTTGAATTTCAATAAAATGTTAATTTCAGGGTTTAATTTTCTAAAATATATTTTTTGGATCTCACATATACCTTTCCGCGTGCTTCGTTCCGCATTAAATAAATTAGCAATGCTTACATCAAAATTTTGAAGTTTTGCAATTACTCACGCAGGTCCCTTTGAGCATGACGGAATGCGGTTTCTGCTCCTTCTCACCAATTACTGCATTTTGATTTATGAAGTACAGAGTCACAGAATGCATTACTACAAATTCGAACCCTCTCCTTTTTCGGATAAATTCTTAGGCACATTCATAATAAAACTCAGGAATGATACTGCGCTGGAAGCGATTCCCACTTGCTCGTTCCCCCGCTTTAACTAAAAATTTTGATGCGCTGAAATTTCTCACTCGCTCATCTAATTGGACATGACTGACAATTTGATTATTAAAACTGGATAATTTTTAGGACTGAACGGTGAGACTGAAGTTGAAATCTTATCTGGAAATGAACTGAACCACTTCCGCCTCGAGTCTACCCCATCTTTCCAACTCCTCCGTGTAAATGGGATTCTTGACAGGGAGAGAATCTGGAAGTACAATTTGAGTCTAATTGCCACTGACAAAGGCTCACCCCCACGAAGCTCATCATCCTTTCTCCTCGTCCAAGTCAATGACATCAATGACCATGAGCCTATTTTCCAGCAAACTGAGTATTCAGCCGTACTCCGTGAACTTACTCCCATTGGCTCCTTTGTCGCCAGTATAACAGCTCATGATGAGGATACTGGAATTAATTCCCAAGTTTTCTACTCCATCGTTTCAGGGAATGAGGCTGGTTGGTTTGCAATTGACCACGACTCTGGACTCCTTACTACAAAATCCGAATTGGACAGAGAGAAGCATGACACTGTAAGGCTTCGAATTTCTGCAAGAGATGGTGGACCTAATCCAAAATGGGCCTTTTCCGAAATCAAAATCACAATTACTGATGAAAATGATGAACCACCGAGATTTGAAAGCCAAAAAATTATTTTGCACGTAGCTGAGGATTCTTCAATCGGCACGTTACTCACGACCCTTTCTGCAGTTGATCACGACCAAGGAACGAACGGCTCTATTTCCTATTACCTTGACGCAGGTGCAGAGGAATCCTACCCTGGTGTATTTCAATTGGATCCTAGCACTGGAGCTCTTGTCAACAAATTGAAATTTGATCGGGAGGTTATTCCAGCTTATGATTTTCTGGTAATTGCCAAGGACAAAGGCTCACCTTCCCTCTCCTCTTCTGCCACCATCAACCTACACATCACTGATGTTAACGACAATGACCCCGTGGTCTATCCAGTCCAATATTACATCACCCTTGACCCTGACACCCCCAAAAATACTGAATTACTTCGTGTGAAGGCAACAGATGCTGATGAAAAGAACGTCCTTAATTTTCAATTTTTGAAGGAATCTGAAATTTTTTCAATTAATCCACAGAATGGAGTTGTCAGTCTCAAGAAATCCCTTTCTACTTCCCGTGAAGAAATTTTTATCCTCAAAGTTCAGGTAACAGATCAAGGTGGGCGGAAATCAGCTTCTGATGCTGAAATCACAATCCAAAGGACTCAGCAGAATCAAATCAAGTCATCAATTCCGTCAATCACTTTCAACGTCACGGAAGATTCTAATTTAGACAAAGGCTTTAGAGAACATCGGAAAATTGGACAAGTGAAAATTGAAAAACTGAAATCCTCGGGTTCTCTTAGCTACAAAATTCTGGACGGTGATCCTGATACAGTTTTCCGTATTGATGATACTGGGGTACTCTATTCCATCAATCCAATTGATCGTGAGGTGAAAGCTGACTACGCTCTTCTCATCCTCATCCAATCCAAATCTACTTCCGCTGCTACCACCAGCATGAGTCCATCATCATTATTATCCTCTGCCCAGTTTGTGAATGTAATTATACATGTGAGTGATTTAAATGACAATGCCCCAGTTTTTCAATTTATGAGGCCAGAGGTTGTGATTAGTGAGAGTGGGGCAATTGGATCAGACATATTTCACGTCAGTGTAATTGATAGGGACTATGGGCCTAACTCCTCACTTTCCTTCTCACTCCTTTCTAATCCAAATGACATATTCGGGATCAACGCTCGGAATGGGCTCGTTACGCTCCGGAAAAGTCTAATCGACTCCCCAGCGATTCAACCAATGGACAGTGATACCTACGTTGGAACCTTGGAATTTGAAATTCTTGTCAAAGACAACAATGGGCAAGCTCCCTTCCTCTCATCTCGCCAAGTAGTCAAAGTTAAGATTCTGGATGACAATAATCACACCCCTGTTTTTGGATCAACGGCCTATGAAACCTCAATTCTTGAATCAACACCGGTCAATGCTAAAATTTTCAAAATTGAGGCTACGGATGGGGATGTGGGGAAAAATGGAGAGATTTTTTACACTGTCCAGGATTCCCATGGATCTGAGAAATTCGGAATTTTTCCTGATGGGAGTGTCTACTTGAAGAATTCAGTGGATCGAGAGAAGGAAGATTTCTATTTACTTTCCATAGTTTCCAGTGACCGAGGTGAGCCTGCTCGATACACTACTACCACCCTCGCTATCCATGTTCTGGATGAAAATGACAACCCTCCAGTGTTTTCAAACTCCACATTCACGTTTACCATTTCTGAAAACGAGGATCCGGACACATTTGTAGGAAAATTGAGTGCAAGTGATGGGGATGTGGGCAGAAATGCTGAACTCAATTATTCAATTCTTGGGAATTCAAAGGATTTTATCATCGACCCAAGAAATGGAATCATTCGAAGTATCCGTTCATTTGACCGTGAAAAACTACTGGAATCCACGGGCCACGACTTCCTTACTCTGGACGTCATAGTTGTCGACGGCGGGAATAATCGACTAAACGACACTGCTCAAGTACGAATTTACATCGAAGATGAAAATGACAATCGACCGATTTTCACAAAGAGTCTCTACACTGCTTCAATTTCGGAAGGAACGCCAGTTGGATCTCACGTCGTCCGAGTTCATGCGACTGATGCCGACCATGGACTCAATGGGGACGTTTTCTATTCGTTTCAAAATCCAGAAGAGTTTTTCCGTATCGATGGAACCACGGGTCAAATCACAAACACAAAACTCTTGGATCGGGAATCCGTTTCATCATACACTCTTAAGGTGGTTGCTAGTGACATGTCACCTGACGGTCGTTTAAATTCCAGCTCAACTGTGATCGTGGAAATTTTGGATGAGAATGACAATGCCCCTGAATTTGCCCATAGTGAGCCATTCATTTCAATTTCAGAAACAGTGGGCATTGGTAAGGAGCTCATGCAATTCCAAGCAACGGATCCAGACGGACCAGGTATGAACTCCCTCGTCTCACTTTCAATTACGGGTGGGAATAAAGGGGACGTCTTTCGCCTTGACCCAAAGACTGGAGCTCTGTATTTGAACAAGGCTTTGGATTTTGAAAAGTCCTCCAGTTACACTCTGAATATCAGTGCTTCAGATCATGGAATGCCGAAACTGTCCTCATCTCTTCAATTCCTTGTGAAAATTGAAGACTACAATGACAATCCGCCTTCCTTTCCATCTACTGCAATTTTTCGAAGAATAACAGAAGGTCTACCCATCAATTCTTCAATTGTCACAGTATCAGCTGATGACCCTGACTCAGGACTCAATGGGAAAATCATTTACTCAATTACAGACCAAGAACCAGCTGGTGATTACTTCGGTATTGATTCAGAGGAAGGTAGAATCTACACCCTCAGGGAAATTGATCGTGAAACTACTGAGAGCTTCAGACTCATCGTCACAGCCACAGATCAAGCGATTCCAACTTCTGCCCGTCTTTCCTCTGAGAAACTTGTTACGATCATCGTAGAAGATATCAATGACAATGAGCCGAGGTATACGAGCATGAGTGCAGCGATTCTGAACAAAGGTGACAAAGGTGGAACAGAAATTAGTAAAATCCAAGCAGTGGACAGAGATTCTGAGGCAAATGGAGTAGTAACCTATGAAATTACTTCTGGTGACACGTCCCTATTTTCACTCAATCGAAACACAGGATCGCTCACACTCCGTCGTCCTGTCAATGAACCCCAGCCCCGATACCAGCTCACTATCCGTGCATCAGATGAAGCAATCAAAACCCAAAGGAAGTATTCCGAACTGTATTTGACAGTAATCGGACTTGATCGGAACCAATCCTCTGCCTGCAGTGCCAAAGGACTTACTTTCAGTTCCAGTTCTTACAAAGTGTCAATCTATGAGAATGAGCCAATCAGTACTTCTGTATTGCGTGTCAATGTTGGACTTAAAAGTGAAGTTGAGTATTACATTACAAACATCACGTCAGTTGCTACTGGAGCTATGGTTGATCGGGTTTTTGAAATCGATGTTCGCCGTGGAATTATTTCCACTGTCCTTCCAGTGGACAGGGAAGCAGGAGTTGAGCGCTTTCAATTAGAAGTCTACGCCATACTCATTTCATCCAGTGGACTCTGCACAGCAAGTACAAAGGTAATCAATCTCATTTCAATGATTCTATAGTAATTCTTCATTATGAGAATTTTCTGAAATATAAACACTAAGGGGCTTGGGTTTTTTCTAATTGGCCGAAATTTGAAATAATCTCTGTCAGTCATTTTGCTGAAGGTGCTCGCCTCATTTTTTTTTGTTAATAGTGAATAGTTCCCTTTGTTATATTATTTCCATGTCAGGTGAAAACTAAATTCCACTGCAGTTGATAGAATCTCCTCAGTAGAAATTTTATGACCTCTGAGGTGAGAGAGCTTTTTTGAGATGAGGATGACAGACAGGAGGGCTGACTATAAAGAAACTACACCTTTCCTACCTTTCCTTACCTTCCTATTATTCCAAGGGCTCTCTAGTATATTTCTCAATACAAAAGATTTTATGGATAGGATGTTCTGTGTAGAAAAACGTTCAAATTTTCATGAGTCCTTATTTAAGCCTACTTGCAGGAACAACAAACTTCCTCTATTTTTTTCTCACCTCAATTTTCATCTCAAAGTATAAGGTAATTTGACGTCAGCTAACTTTTATCCTACCTCAGTCCAGTTAAAAATCTCGCGTTGAACTATAACTTATGCTAAATGAGTTTCTTCGTTTATTGAAGTCTCAGAAATTGTTTTCTGAAAAAAAATTTCCGAAGTTTATCTGATATGACTGTTTGCAGCCTCTGTTTTTACCATAATTTAATAACTCGAAACAATTCTTCCTGATTTTGAGTTTTCCACTATAAATTGAAACCTCATCCTTTTAAAATATACATTTTTTTTACTATGCCACCTGAAAAATTTTTAATCTCATTTTCTAAGTCAGAATTTTTACTCCAGTTGACTCAAACACGTATTTTCGAATAACAATGAGTCCATTTTTCATAAGTTTCTGTTTTATTTTTTTCTGGAAATATTAGTTTAAGGAAAAAATATTTCAAAAGTCCATCATTGTAAAGAAGCATAGTCCTTGAAAACAAACTGTAAATTCTAAACTGGATTGAATTACACGTGGAAAAGATATTTTTACAAGAGGGATTTTTGTGATTTGAAAAAGGTAAAAGTAAAGGTAGCCTACAATCCCTTAATTCAAAATGAAAAGGAGGCCTCCTGCTGCGTACTGTTCCACGAGGGAGGGAGGCTGACTGGATTTCAGAGATTTTTAAAGTAACTATCAACCCCCTACCTTCAAAATAATAATTGAACAAGGTCTGGCTTTTACCTTTCCGATTCAAAATCTGAAAATTGAGGTTTAAGGACGCTCTCTCTTCTTCCTATGCCTTTTTACCGTGTAGAAAAATTTGCTTGAAAAAAATAAGAATGAAAATGAGGTATTCCACAACACCTTTCACCACTTCCAGTTATAAATTAATAGTCACAAGGTGCTTCACATCTCTTGGTTAAATTTGTAATGAATTCTCAATTATTTCCTTAACAAAAGAGAAAAGTGTGAAAATCCCTCAAAATTTTCTGTAATTAATCTTCGTAATTGAAAGTGTAGAATTGTGTAATCTGAAAATTGTATATGTAAATTCTGGTACTTATTTTTGAATAAGGAGAATTTTGGAGGAGTTCAAATTGAACTGCTTATAGAAGGAATTTTGTTTTTTATTAGTTCTGAAGGAAGGTAGGTAGGATTTAAGGTAAGGTAGACGTGAGATTGCCAGGGGGTTGTTTTTGACAGCTTTAGAAGATGGGGTTCGTTGTCTGACCGTGCAGGGGTAGTTGTTGGGAGTTAAGAAAAGACAGGCTCCAAAAAAATCTCTTGAAGAGAGCTTAAAATTTTCAACGTTGAAAAATAAATGATTCATAAACAAAAGATGATGTAGGGAAGGTAGGCTGGCTCAAATGACTTTGCATAAAGCGTGAAAAATCAAAATCAATTTATTTGATAGGGGATATGGATACCTATTAAAAACCCGTGTCATTTTCACCCAGTTCAGCCTTTACTCTTCCCTCCATCTTCACTCATTCATCATCCAATTGCGAAAAATTATCCCCTCCTACTCACACGCAATAATGCAATTCCTGAAATCGCTAGAAGGCGAAGCAAAAACAAAATTCAAAATAGAAGGTATCTTTATAAATTTTTCTATTGGGTTCAGTTTTGAGTGCTAGAAGGCTCAAGAAAGAAAATGGTTTGCTCAGGTAGATTGTTGGTAACAATGGTGAAGGTGAGGAACTTGGAATTAATAGTATAGGAAGCTATATCCTTTTATTTATTATTGGTGAGCGAGGTTGAGGTAGAATTACAGGGCTTTCAAATGAATTGCTCATTTTCTTTCATCTACTCTTCACAACAGTTACTACACCCTTAAACCTCATTGTATTAAATTAAGCTTCTATATCACTGAGTAGCACATTCCAATTTTTACCTTCGCCGTCTGAAGTTAGCTAATGCTTCATCAGGCCTTAACTAACATTCCACGGTGCAAAAAAAGATTGTTAACCTACCAAATCGTTATACTAGATTTGAATATGCGATTAAAAGTTAAGACTCTTTGGTTTTAACATGAATTGCTCATGGGCGATACTCATTCGGTTTTTATTTCCATTTTTCATGATTTTGATCTCCTTTCCTTTCCTAACTCTTTGTCTTTATTTTCTGAGGTAAAGGTAAGGAAACTTGTTTTGTAGGATTCCTTTCCTTTCTTCCGAACTTTGAATCTTCAAACAGCCAACTGCGCAAACTTACTATTTTCCTTCTTACACTTTTTTTCTTATCCTTAAAAACAATGCTAGTAGCATTCTTTAGAGAAATTTTTGATTTGAGTTGAGATTGTTTTTTGTTTGAGGTGTGGAGAGGTGGGAAATGCGTAGGGAAGAGGAGGAGCAAATAAGGAGGGAGAACGAGGAGTGAATGAGGAGGGAGGTGGAGAGTGAATGAGAAGGAAAGAGGAGTGAATGAAGAGAAAAGAGGAGTGAATGAGGAGGAAAGAGGAGTGAATGAGGAGGAAAGAGGAGATAAGAGGAGGAGTGAATGAAGAGGAAAGAGGAGATAAAAGGAGGAGTGAATGAGGAGGAAAGAGGAGTGAATGAGGAGGGAGGAGTGAGAAAGAGGAGTGAATGAGGAGGGAGGAGTGAGAAAGAGGAGTTAAAGAGGGAGGAGGGAGAAGGAGGAGCTAGTGAGGAGCGAGGACTAATAGATTCAGTGGAGAAAGGAGCAAGAATGAGGAGGACAATATGACACTATTAGAAAGGAGAGGAGAAAGTAATTTAATCTTGAAGAATATTTTTAGCCGGAGATATTCAGGAAATGTCTTGCTTTGAGAATGCGAAAATTCAAAATAAAAATAAACTGCAGCATGAGTTTTACGTCTTGACTCTCTGTCCAACGTTTCGCCAAAACAAGACCTGACTCTTTTGGTATAAAACCTTTAATTAAAACTCATACTGGGACGTTTTTTGAATTGTGGGTTTGTAATATGGTCAATTTGAAAACTTCTCGCAGGAATTTAAAGCTTACATCCAGGGACTTGTTTTTTTCCAGTGTACTGTATATGTCCACCATGTTTTTTCTTCTACTACTGACTGCTCAGCATGATTCCTTGATTCCAGTCGTCATCTTCCCCCCCCCCCCCTATTTCTTGGCTCGTTGGATCATAAGTCATAATTCCAAGCCCTTTTAAGTATCTTCTCCATTCTAAATCTCGTAAGAAAGAGGAACCCTGGAGAGTATAAATAAAGTACCGCCCAAAATCCTCTTTCCACTTCATTTCATCCCTTCTAATCTCTCTATACGGAAATTATAATTATTTTCCTAAATTGCAATTATTATTATTCCCTCTCTTTAGCATTCTTCCAACTTCTAATTATTCTCTATTCCATTATTCCCAGGGTATACTAAAAACGGCTAAATCATTTTTTTCCTTCTTTTCTGATCCACTAAATTCAAAATGCAAGTTTTTTATGTCGGGAATTTGTTAAAACTCGATTAGTAGATTCCTTCCCTCTTTGGTCATGCCATAACTCATTTTCCGTCACCTTCATCTTCTCTTCTACTGCTGATGCTCAAGGGGGGATACCCCTATCCAGTACTTAGAACTAAACTAAACTAGTCAAGCAACTTTTCAAACATGTGTGTTCCTTAAGAGAAAGATTTTGATAAGACGGAGACCTCACCTGTTCGTCGGATTTTCTCCCACCCCCCCCCCTTCCTTTTCCCACTTGTTGTTACTCACTTGTTCACTCTTAACAATCGACACGGTATAACTAATGCAAACATTCATGTTCCATGATATAAGTCAAATTATTGCAAAAAATCCTGTTCCCTTAATTCTTTCCTACATTTTTATATTTTTATGACCAAAACATTACATTTTAAGCTGTAGATTAATATAACATAGCTGACAACTTGCAAATGAAGAATTTAAAAAAAAAAAAAGTTTCAGTATACAAGAAATGATGGACATTTCCCATTAATTTTTCAACGTTTGACTCGACCTCTCCTCAAAATCCTTCTGATCATCTTTAATTTTTTCTGAATTTTTAATTCTCAGATTTTTTTTTCAAAATGTTTGCATGCGTATTCATTAATTTGTATTTATAATGATTTCCAGGTGGAGATTGAAATTTTAGATCGGAATGACTCCCCGCCAAAATTCAAAAATCGGAAAATGCATTTAAACGTATCGGAAAGTTCACCTATGGACTATGAGATCTTGACATTGACAGCCACTGATGAGGACACTGTTGGAAATGTAACCTACTCCATTGTTAAAGGCGGTAGAGGGAAATTTAACATTGGGAAGAATACTGGAATCCTTAGCATAGCTGATGCCTTGGACAGAGAGGAAAGTGAAGAATATCAGCTTATCGTTCAAGCCAGTGACGGGATACAAGATTCAACTATGAAAATTTTCATTAAGGTAAGAAATTTAAATTTCATTAGAATTAATTGCGAATTCCAGTACTTGAATTCCCTAATTTTGAATTCCACGTTTTTCCAGGTCTTAGATGAAAATGACAATCCACCAACTTTCACTGACCATGGAATCTATTCATTTGACATCCCCGAGGATGCACCCCTCTATACTTCAGTCGGTGAAGTGAAAGCAGTTGACCCCGACAAGGGTGTCAATGGAGTAGTAACCTACTCCGTACTTTCTGATTGGGGAAATGATGTTTTTGCCCTGAATCCCGAGACTGGAGTTTTTACTCTGACTAGTCGGTTGGATTATGAAAATGTAAGTTGGAACTTCCTATCCGTTTTTCTACTCACCTTTGGAACATTGTGGATGATGATGATATTCATGGATTTATGAAAGTATGGGCGGAAGATTTATGATTTAAGAAGGTCCATGGGGAGTTTAAAGAAGGAAAAGATTAGAAAAGGAAGGGAATAAGGGAGTTGTAAATCTCTCTTTGGCGCAAAGTTAACTTACAGTCTTCAAAATGTCAATTAGTTTTAATGGGAATCGTGGTTGGAACCCTGGCTAGGTACAGGTGGAGGGGTAGGCGAGGTTAGTCAGGCCAGGCGGTACCCACTAACCAGGTCCAACCAAATCAACTCCATGATGAAAGCAACCATTTTAGTCGGGGTGGGGTGGGATTGCTTTGACTCAACCGTAACCTTAACTCCACGGAAAAGGGAGATGAAAATTGGAAAAATAAATTTCCCAAGGTCTTTGTCCAATATTTTTCAAGTAGCCATTTTGACAACTCTGTAATAAATCCAAATTGCTATTTCCAAAAGGAATGCCACCACCCAGTATGAAGGATAAAAATTCCGAGCGCATTTTGCTGGTTCGCGCGAAATTTCAAATACTCTTTTTAGGAAATACGCTTTTGATGGACCAAAAACTTAATATTGCGCCACTCAGCGCAAAGTTCTAAGAGGTTGTCGCCACTGACAAGGGATACTATTTCGATGAAGCTCAAGTTAGGGAATTCTGAGATATACAAAAGTTTCTACACCACAAATGATGATTTTACAGCGCAAAATTCGTCTGTCAATTTAAACTTCTGATTTTCTACGACCGCAGGAAACGACGAATTTTGAGATTTTCCATAAGGTTATGTAGTATTTCGAGGTCAACATAGTTTAATGCCCCATAAGGGTTAAAAAATAAAAGTGAAATTGACAGATGAATTTTGCGCTGTAAAATCATCATTTGTGGTGTAGAAACTTTTGTATATCTCAGAATTCCTCAACTTGAGCTTCATCGAAATAGTATCCCTTGTGAGAGAAATTTCAAAAAAGGCAACTTTCCTTGCTGCTATTGAAGTAGCAGCTGAAGTAAATGAAGGTGTCTCTCCTGAAGTACACTCCCTTGTGAGCTCAAAAAGTTTAAAAGCGCTAATTGCCTAAGTCGCTTCCACTGGCGACTTGAAACTCATTTGAAAACCTCAGTATCAGTTTTCCACCTTTCAAAGCAGACCTCTCTCCAGTTTTCTTTACTTTTTATATTTATTGGGGCTCCTTTTATTTCCCCGTCTTTTTGAAGCGTCTTCGTGTTCAAGTCCCATCTCCTCTTACCCCTTCTGATAAATAATCTTCCGTGTCACCTTCTCCTTTCCCATTTTTATGACTTTCTTTCCATTAATTTTCAGGTCCAGCACTACGTATTCGTAATTGAGGCACAAGACAGAGGGGTTCCTAGTCTCTCTTCCACGGCCACTGTCTACATGAACGTAGTTGATTTGAATGATAACTCGCCTACCTTTGACCCAATGAACACCGGGAGAGAAGTCTACGAGAATATCTCTCTGGGTACTTCTGTCATCACTCTCAGTGCCACGGATCTGGATTCAGGTAAACAAAGAATTCAACTCTGTCTTTAAAAAAAGGAAAAGTTTTATTACCTTGGAATTTAAGAAAAAAAAAGTTTTTATTTCATTTTACTCTTCTCTAATCATCTCCGTGATTCCAGGTCTCAACGGAGAAATCAGATACTCAATCTTGGGTGGAAATGAGGACGACAGTTTTGAGATATCTCAGGATAATGGAACGATATTTACGAGGAGGATGCTGGATAGAGAGCGGGTGTCTACTTACAATCTCATCGTTAGTGCAAGTGACCAAGGAATTCAAAAATCCCTCTCATCAACTGTCCAGGTATGGAAACTCTCCAGGTCCAAGTAGACATGTCAAAAAAATAAGACTAGTTACGAACTAGAAGTATTGGCTGAAAAGGTGGCACAATTTTGAGGTTCATGTGTAATTTTTCCCGTTTGGAAGTCTTATTTCAGTAAATGAGAATTTTTTTATTTTTATGTCATCTGAAGTAGACAGGCGACTAGTGCAGTTTACATACATGAAAATCTCTCTTAGCAAAATTTTTTGAAATCATGAAAACGCATACATTTTTGCACGTATAATTTTTTTTTAAATACAATTTCCAATTGTTAAACTTTTGAAATTGTAAGCCATTCAATTTCTGGACTCCAAATATGTCGCAGCCTTAAAGCAAAGGTTTGAACTTGACTTTTTCAACCTCCTACTGTTCTAAGACTAATCTAATTTGAAGTTGTTATTCCCAGAAAAAACACATTGTTTATTTTTTTAAAATTCTAGGTTCCAATTACCCTGCGTGACATAAACGACGAATCTCCTGTATTCACTTCACCTAATGAAACAGTAGTTATGGAAAATGAGCAATTGGGCACAGTAGTATTTGTTATCAAAGCAATTGACGGGGATGAGGGACGGAATGGGCACGTGGAATATATTCTGCATAATGAGAAGGCTACATTTTCACTGGGGGCTGTAGACGGGCTCTTGAGAGTCACCGGGATCATTGATCGAGAGAACAAGGAAAACTACACACTACAGGTAAGATACCATGAATAATTCTTGTAATGAGAAGCAAAAATCTCACTCATCTCAAATACTTATTAAATCTTCCCATGTAAACTTAATTGGTACTTGTAAATTCTTAATGCAAGGAAATTCTCTCTTGTTTTATTATAGATTGTTGCAAAAGATAAAGGAGAACCACCTAAGTCGTCTAAACAGGAGCTTTTTATTAGAATTCTAGATTCTAATGACAACAGTCCAAATTTTAATCCTCGCCAATATTCTACAGCTATTCCTGAAAATTCTTCCGTTGGAATAAGTATTCTCCAGGTAAGAATTATTTATAATAGTGGAGAAAAGGAATGTTGATCTTCTTAGGTTGGTTGGTTGTCACCGCAATGGTTTTATTTTTTGCTTTAGGTTTCAGCTACGGATGTGGATGATGGACTCAATGGGAATATACGCTATTCCATTGTATCAGGAGATGAAAATCATGATTTCATGATTGGGGATGATACGGGGGTGATTCGACTCTTTAAAAATTTGGATTTTGAGAGAAAACAAAATTATGAATTGATTGTACGAGCTGAAGACTCTGGAGTTCATGTAAGCTTGAAATTTTTCTCATTTTTCATAAAACTGGAATTTTTGACTATTTGCATTCTGTCAAGTGAATGAAAATTACCGAGTCTGAAGTTTTTGCTGATGAATATAAGCATTGTCAAACTGATTTCATCTGTATTCATTTTTAACAAACTTTGTTATTTTTTTTCTCCAGCCACTCTACGATGAAGTTTCCGTTTTCATTACAATCCTCAACGTTAATGACAATCCACCTGTTTTCCTCAACTCTCCGTACATCGCCTTTGTACGAGAAAACTTGGAAGGAGGACCGTTGAGTCTGCTAACTGTAAGCGCTGCAGATGCTGACATGAACGCAAATCAGCAAATGCGCTACCTCCTCAAGGATGGGGACAGAGGAACGTTCCGTATCAATGCAACTTCTGGAGAAATCACTGTGCATCAAAAACTTGACAGAGAGAAACAGCCCGAATACATTTTGAGCGTGATTGCAATGGATGGAGGTAAAACTTGCACTTACAAAGAAACAAGTTTTCAAGAAAGAGGTTTGTAACTAAATGCTTAATTTCTCAGGATCTCCAAGACTGAGCGGGACTGGGACAGTTAAAGTAATTGTGACAGATGCGAATGACAATGCCCCTGTATTTGAGCACACACGATACGAAGTAGCTATTGAGGGTGACAGTCCGCCTGGTACAAGTGTGTACAAGATTTCAGCTTCTGATGCGGATGACGGTCTCAATTCCAAAATCAAGTAAGTTTTGTTTATGTCTGGAATAATGAATAAATAAATGAGTTGAATAATTTGAATAACCAATGATAAGATTTTTTTGGGCAGGATTATGTGGGCGCTGAGTTGTTTCTGAATACTAGATGTAAATTTATTCTTAATCTTACAGGTATTTCCTTCCTGGGACAAGCCCGTTTTTTATTGATGAAAACAGCGGAGTGATTAAGACGACGGCAGAGATTGATCGACAAGTTCCTCATGTTTTCCATCTCATTGTTGAAGCAAGAGATTCGAATCCAGTAGATTATCTACAGGCCTTTGCAAATTTAACCATCCGAGTTGATAGTTTGAGAAAACGGAATTTCAAAGGTTTCAAAGGTATTTAATCGCATATCAAAATCTTTGTTTGAAGATCCAGGAAACTTTAATTTTTTCTTTTTGCATTCCAGACCAAAATTCTTATTCCGTCACTATACCTGAGAACAGTGGTCCTGGGACGTTTGTCTTTGGTCTCTCCAGTGAGAACATTCTTTCTGGTATTGGGAGCCGTTACTACCTGGGCGGTCCCCATGCGGACAAGTTTACCATTGACGAAGAAAATGGGGTGGTGAAGACAACCAGGAGCCTTAAGAAATATGGCGGGAGTTTCGAATTGGAAATCTATAGTAATGACGTTTCTGCTCAAGACCCTCTCTCGCCGTCCATCCCACTTCGGATTGAACTGAGTAATTCCAATGGATTCCCAGTTGCAAGAGCACCCCGCTCCACCTTTACTCTGAAAGAAAATAGCCGGAACCTTTCCTTAACCAAAATTGAAGTGATGTCACCCAGGACTGGTGTTACATTTGCAATTGGTGGAGGAAATGTTGGAGATGCCTTTGAACTGGATGAGAAAACTGGAGAAGTTCGTCTATCCTCCATTGGTTTGGATTACGAGCTAGCAAGAGCCTATGATCTCTGGATTCTAGTACGCAGTTCCACCCGACCGTTCTTGGCTACTCCAATTCTTCTCCATGTTGATGTTACGGATGAAAATGACAATGAGCCCATTTTCGAAAAGAGTACATACAATCTGAGTATTTTGGAAGAAGAATTCGGTCCAACTGTTGTAGGAGTCTTAACAGCAACTGATGCCGACAGTGGGGATGGTGGAAAATTCAAGTATCGTCTTAATCCAGAATCCATTTCATCATATGGCCGAATATTTGAAATTGACCCAGTTTCTGGTGAATTGAAGTGCATGACCAAATTGGATCGGGAAGAGAAGGGAGAGTATGCTCTCATTGTTGAAGCAGTTGATGAAGGAGTACCATCCCTCTCTGGATCTGCATCTGTGAGAATCCAAGTCCTTGATAAAAATGACAATCCGCCACGGTTCACACGACTCTTTAGTGCAAATGTCACAGAGAACGTCCCATTGGGTACGTTTGTCACTCAAGTATCCAGTGTTGACAAGGACATTGGTCGGAATGCAAATTCAAGTTATAGTTTCACTGACCCTGGTCAAACTCCATTTGCCATCGACCCTGTGAGTGGAAATATCACAGTGACTGGAATACTGGATCGTGAAGTTCAGGATGAGTACTTGATACGCGTGGCAGCCATAGATGGATCCTGGCGTGCAGAAACATTAGTGACTGTGATAGTACAGGATGTGAATGACAATGCACCAGAATTTGAACAGAGTTACTACAGTTTCAATGTTCCTGAATCTAAAAGTGCAATTTCCATCATAGGTCAAGTGTCAGCAACAGACAGGGATAAGCGTGGTCCAAATTCAATGGTGAGCTACGAATTGATGTCTCCTAGTGATTTCTTCACTGTGGATCCTCTTAGTGGTGAAATCTTTACCAAAAAGCCCCTAGTCTACAAAATGAGTAGAAAGAATAAGGAATCACCGGAAAATGAGCATAATTTAATCCTCAGTGCAACAGACGGTGGTAAACCTTCACTATCTTCCGAAATCCTTGTTTCAATCAAAATTGCTGATTCTCATAACACCCCTCCTCAATTCGCTCAAGGGAGATATGAAGCCTCTGTACTTGAAACAGCAAAAATTGGCAGCCGGCTAATCCAAGTGAGGGCAACGGACAAGGATGTTGGACTGAACGCTCAGCTGTTCTACTCCTTCATTGGAAATAACACTGATTTATTCGACCTTGACAAATCCAGTGGTTGGATCACCCTCAAATCAGATCTAAGTGGAAAGAAGTTTCAAAAGTATTTCCTAACAGTGGAAGTTGCTGATATGGGAATCCCAAGTCTTACTGCACAGGTGCCGGTACTTCTCACGGTGACAGGACCCAATGAACACACACCTGAGTTCAGTTCAGCAAGCTACAGGGTCATCGTTCCTGAAAATGAAGTCGTGGGAAGTGTAATTGTGACTTTGACAGCTAGTGACGGGGACAGTGGACCAAATGGTCAAGTTTCTTACAACATTACCAGTGGCAATGAAAATGAGAAGTTTGAAATTGATCCATCCTCAGGAGCAGTGAGTATTAGAGGTGAATTGGATTATGAAAATCAAAAGGAGTTCAGTTTGAACATAAGTGCAACGGACAAAGGATTTTATTCTCGAAAAACTGAGGCTCAGTTAACTGTACTCTTGACTGACATCAATGACAATTCTCCCAAATTTTCTAAAGCTGAATACAGGGGTCGAATCTTCGAAAATTCTCCATTCGGAACCCAGTTTCTTCAAGTTACTGCAGAGGATAAGGACTCAGCTAAAAATGCCCAAATTCAATACGCCATTGCTGGGGGATCTGGAAAAAATCTATTTAACATCAATGCAACCACTGGAATCATTTCATCCAGAGCAATTTTGGACTACGAGACTCGTCAAAACTACAATTTGGAAATTGTTGCTTCAAATCCAGACTCAGGACTTTTTGGTACAACTCGAGTTGAAGTAGAAGTGGGCGGAGTGAATGAGTTTGTGCCGAAATTTCTCCAACCTGTTTTTCAATTCTCAGTTTCTGAGTCAGCTACCCTAGGTGCCATTGTTGGTAGACTGGAAGCAAGTGATGAAGACAGTGGGATCGATGGACACATTTCTTATTTCTTCCTTGGAGCGAGTAATGACAAGGGATTCAGTATCAACCCATCAACTGGAGAAATACGAGTGTCACGTCCTCTTGATCGTGAATCTCAATCAAGGGTAGTGTTATCAGTGATCGCTAAAAATGCTGGATCCATACGAGGGAATGATATTGACGAAGCTCAAGTTGTCATCACTGTCCAGGACGGGAACGATCCACCGATTTTCACCAAGGACACCTACACGGCCCAGCTATATGAAGATCTACCCTTAGATTCCTTTGTTACAAAAGTAGAAGCAGTGGATATCGATGTGCGACCATCGAATAATCGTTTTTCATACGAAATCCTCCAAGGGAATGACAACAACACTTTTCGGATCGATCCACTCAGTGGAACGGTGGAATTGGCTGGAAAGTTGGATAGGGAACTCATTGATTCGTACATCTTGACAATTGGAGCTGTTGATACTGGAGAACCGCCAGCAACTGGAATGGCAACTCTAAGCATCTCAGTGCTTGATAGGAATGACAATGCTCCCCAACTTGAGAAAATGCTGTTGAGGGGATCAATCGCTGAAAATGAAGTTTCTGGGACGGTGATAATGAAGCTTCGTGCTACTGATCCAGACTTGTCCCCCAATGGCGAGCCATTCACATATTCAATTGTGGGTGGGTCTGGTGCTGCTCTTGTTAAACTGGATTCAAAATCTGGGCTCCTCAGCTCCCTCGTTTCCTTCGACAGGGAAAAGACACCAGAAATTACTCTCCTCGTCCAAATTCAGGATAATGGGAATCCACCACTCAAATCCACTCAGGAAATCATCATCAAAATTTCTGATGTCAATGACAACCCGTCACAGAGCCGCCAGGCGAAACTATTAGTCTACTCACCTTCCCCCAGCCAAAATCCATTCGAAACGTTTGCAACACTTGAACCGCTCGATCCTGACTTCAGTGGCAACTACACCTGTCGCTTTTCCAGATCCTCTTCCCAAGAAATCTTCAAACTTCAAAACGGCTGCTCACTTGGGCTGCAAAAGATTCCAGAAGCCAGAAACCTGAACTTGGAAATATTTTCAGATGACGGAGTCCATGCTGAGGTAGCTTCAAAATTCGAGGTTGAATTCCATCCTTACGAACCGGATACACTGGAAAACTCCATTTTGATCAGAATCGGTGGAGGGCTGAATCCTGAGGTCGTACTACAAAAATATTTCACCAAACTACTCGAATTTGTCCAAAACGTTTTCAACACTGAACCTGGAACTGTCCAAATCCACGGTCTCTTGCCCACATCATCCAACGGAACGGATTTGATTCTCTACGTTGCCAAAATGGAAAAGGAAAAAGTGGTTGCCAAATTACTTTCAAGTGCAAATCAAAGTGCCATGCAGAAAATACTCCAAACCCTGCCCATCCTCAATTACTCCCCATGTAACCCAGGAAGAGATGAAACCAATCCTTGTCTAAATGACGCCACAGCATGCTCTCATCAACTGGAAGCTACAAATTCAAGGAGAATAATTTCATCTCCCAACCTCATCTTATCCTCTCCAGAACCAAAAATCAAATTCACCTGCACTTGCTCACCAGAGTTTGAAGGACCCAAATGTGAATATCGGAAAGAACCCTGCAGACCAAACCCATGTGAAGGTGGGGGATCTTGTTCAAAATCCGGATTTGGATTCCAGTGTTCCTGTCCAAGTAATCGTCATGGAAAGAGATGTGAATTGGAAAAGAGTAACGCCTGCCAATCGAATCCATGCAAGAATGGCGGGAGTTGTAAACAGGAAACGACGGGTGGGTCTTCGTTCTTCTGTCTCTGTAGACCAGGGTTCCTTGGAAGGACTTGTCAAGTCTCTGCTACAAATCTCTGTAAACCAAATCCATGTCAGAATGGCGGAGAATGTGTGAGCGGTCCTTCTGCTCATCCAACCTGCGTTTGCAAAGGGCAGTTCTACGGAAAGTTATGTGAGAAATCTGGGTTTGGGTTCTCTGTTGGATCCTTTATGTCATTTCCTCCATTGGATCCAAATACGAATGACATTTCCATTGTTTTCTCAACCAACAAAGAAAATTCCCTCCTCGCTTACAATTTTGGGGAACAAACTGGTGGGAGATCAGATTTCTTGGCCTTGGAGCTTGTGAATGGGAAGCCACGTCTTGCATTTGGTGGGAGTCGTACAGGAGTTGGGAGTGTGACACTGAACAGATTCTTAGCAGATGGAAAGTGGCATAGGGTGACAGCCATTAGGAACAGCAGGGCCATTTCACTCAATGTTTCTCAGTGTGGGGAAAGTGGAGAGGGATGTGAGGAATGCAAAGCTGGGGATTCTTCTTGTTATGCTGACGAAGTTGGTCATACTGGGTAAGTGGCGTCTCAAACCAAAGTGTAACCAAAGCAGTCGATAATTTCTGAATTTCAAAATGATTTTGAAACTGTTTTGAAATTGTGAAAAATAATTCGCCCAGGAAAAGGAAATCACCTCTTAACTTTTTCATTGTTTTCAAATTCGATTCACACAAAATCGCTTTTCCTTTTGAACGTTTTAGTTTTGTTCATAACATCTGAATAATACATATCATAACCAATTATTAGGTAAGCGCTGGTGAGTTTCAGTTAAACCCTCCTCCAGACTCCCGTATGCAAAACATTGTCCTTTAACTTTAGATGTGTACTGTGAAGCAGATAGTCGGCTAGTTTAACCAAGATTTTGCTAAAACTGGAAGATAATTCTCGTTTCAATAAAAATTCCATCGTATTTGTTTTTCCAGGACATTGAGTTTCAATGGGAATCCACTATACATCGGAGGAATTGAAACAATAGGTCCGATTCTACGAAGACCCGAGCAAGTGCAAGCTGATGATTTCATAGGATGCATCCACAGCCTTGAAATTAATGGCAGGCCACTCAATATGTCATCCCCATTGGAATCTCGTGGAATTAAGGAAAGTTGTCAGAGGGTACAGAATGTATGCAGTCCAGGTTCTCACAAGTGCGGGGCATACGGAGAATGTATTGACCTCTGGGATTCTTACATGTGTCGCTGCTCTCAATTCATTGCACAGAACTGCGAGGAGGCCCTTCATCCCTACACTGTGAGGGCAGGAGGTTCTATTGACTTTCATATTGGGGAAAAGTATCGAACAAGTCGGCTCATCCACAATGTCCAATTCAAATATCAGGATGGAAAGTTTCAGTCCCAGGAAAGGAATTCAAATACAATCTCATTCAGTTTCCGAACAACGCGTCCTGACGGTGTTCTCTTTTTTGTTTCCACCCATGAAGATTACACTCTCATTGAGGTTAGTTGGAATCTACAGTGCTTTTTTTTTTGAACGTTTTGAATTTGAAGAATTATCAGGTATTGAAAAAAGTAGGTAATTTGTACTAATTCCTGTTTTCAATGTTTTTGCAGTTGCATGACGGAGGAGTGACACTCATAACCAAGGTGTCTAATAACTATCCCATTAACATGACAGTACCGAACTTGGGTCTTGTAGATGGAAACTGGCACAATATCAAACTCTACCGAAGTGACCAGACTCTCCGTCTCTACATTGATGAAAGGAAAGAAGGGGATGAACTCAACAGTGCCTTGACTCATAATTTCCTTGATCCTCAATTAACAGCTATGATGCTGGCAGGGGTTCGTTCGGATGTTCTTGGTTTCAGCTCCATCCTCCCAAGTAAGCAGCTCAGCATTTTTACATATGCATGTGCATAACCTGAGTCCTGAAAAGCGCAAATGCCTTATATTGCTGAAGGCAAAATGATTTTTGTAATTGCTCATCTGAAGAACCGAGCAAGTTTACGCAATATTTTTGTTCAACAAATTACCCCTCTCCCTACTTGCAGGTGACGAAATTTACGCAATTCCTTATAACTCCGATCAGATCAATGCTAATCAGACTATTAGTTGTCTATTATCTTTTCATTATCAAATTACTTGATATTTCTGAAGTGGAACTGATCAAAGTAAACAACATTGAACGAGAAAATAAAGTCCTGCATTTCAGGAAACCATTTTTCTATTTTTTATCGGTCGTAAAAATGTTTACTGATGCGACAAACCCAAACTGTCACATAATATGACAGCGAAATGCAAATTATGCTCCCAGAATAAAAATACTGAATTAGCTCTATTTTTAAAATTTTCAGATTTTGAGGGTTGCTTCGCTAACTTCAGTATAAACGGTCACCTCCAACCGCTCAATGGGTCTGGCACACTCCTCGATGCAAGTTTCGAACCTGGAAGCGTACTTCAAGGTTGTAGTAGTGCCCTAGCAGCTTCTTCAGCCCCCGATCCTCTCAGTATCGGCGTAACACTCGTCATTGTGTTCTTTACCATCCTCCTCGTTGCTATTCTCGTGTCATTTGTCATCTTCCGTTTCCGTCGAGCAGAGAAAAGCCCTCTCCCTTCCCCTTCATCCGGCGGAACAATGAAACTCCGCCAAACACCTACATCCAATCATCACAATTCTTCAATTCCACCCTCCAATGAAAATGAAACGACAATCCGTGATTTTGTACGTAACGTTAAAAAACGAGGGGATGGAACAATAGGCTACCAAAAGCCTGATATCATCGAGCGGAGTAACCCAAATCCTCAAGTTTACAATCCACCCAGTCCACCCATGAACCACCTTCGTGGGAACCTAGTCTCACTCGACCCTGACTTACCTGAGCTCCCAGAACACTACGACCTAGAGAATGCAAGTTCCATTGCACCCTCTGACATTGACATTGTCTACCACTACAAAGGGTATAGGGACCACGGAGGTGGAGGGAGTCGATCCAAATCCTCTCCATTCAGTCACAGTCATCATTTTCCTATGAGTCATCACCAGTGTCCTGCCCCAGGGGGAATGAGACAAAGTCCAATTTCAAATGTTCTCAAAAGCACACCGCTTGCAAGACTGAGTCCAAGTAGCGAGCTCTCCCAGCAAACCACCCCTCGCATCCTCACACTCCAGGACATTAGTGGGAAACCCTACCAGAGTGCACTGCTGAGTGCTCAAAAGGATGTAATGAGTCAGAGTGAGCACAGTTTGAATATGAGTCAGAGTTCAGCTAGGAGTAGCCTGATCAACCCTTCCAGGAATCCAGGCAGGAAAATACCATCCCGGAGAAAGAAATCCGTGGAGAATGATTCGTCAATGTCAATTGGCCTTACGGCAGAAGATGTTGAGAGACTTAACAATTCTACACGACATAATACAAATAATTCCAGTCTCGTGAGTACAATGGACGTCGTGTCCAGTTCTGAAAGTGAGGATGCCATAGTCAGTCGTCGTCCCCCACTTCCTCGGGATACTCAAGTACATCGGAAGCATCGGGGAGGGAATGGGAGGAATATTTCGAGTGAGGATGGGGATTCAGATGATAATGAGGATGACGAGTCTTTCAGTTGTTCAGAATTCGAATACACGGAGAAGGATAGGAGACCACCACTTCCAATATTTTCAAAGAAACTCCTGACAGGGAAGGATGGACATTCTGAAGGGGGTGGATCACTAGCTACGCTTGTGGCTGGGGGATCAGATGATGGGTTGGGAGGTTACCATAAGAGTCCAATACCCTCTGGCCTTGGGAATCCCCTTGGAAATGGTGAATGTCACAATTCCAACGAAGGGTGGAACTACTTGAACAAATGGAATGATCCACCCGACTACCCCCCGCTCGCCATGTTCAAAAACGTAGATGAATTGTCATCCTCAAAAGGACATCCCAATCCGTCTAATTCTTCTTCACCACTTCATCACAATCATCGAGCTAATAACAATAGTAACAATAGAAATGACTTGGGTACTCCATCAGCTAGAGGATCCCACTACCCCCCACCCCCTCGACCTAATGAAGAATACGTATAACTATTACCCCCCCCCCCTCCAACTCCTCCAAATGTGCTCCCATCTTCCGTTACCGAGATTTTTTTGATATAACTTTTTTGGTATTCTGTTTTTTACACAATTTATTTATATAGAAAAAAAGTACTGGTTAATTTATTTCTGTGCCAAAAATTTTAATAGAAATAATGAAGTTTCTGAATAAAAACAATTTTCCGTATCTGTCAAAAAAGTTAAAGAGTTAAAATTGAGTTTCAAAAAAAATATTCGCCTTTCAATGTAATGTTGCATTTCTGTCACTAGGCTACTCAGATTCTTTTAATAACTCACCGCAACCCAAATACAACTTTATCTACTCAAAACATATGGTTTCACTAGAAGATCAGTATTATAGGAAGTAACACGCATCGCAAAATGGAAAATCCATTGTCCAAAATCATATTTCTGTAACAGTGCAGTGTTGATGCTTGAACTGTATACTGAAGGGCAGAGGCATCGGACTACAGGTAGTATTTCCAAATGAGATTCCTCAGTTTCGAAACTTCTGGTTTCAAAATTTAAGATTCTCAAATTCAAAATTTCAGATTCCCGAATTCAAAATGTCAGATTCCCAAGTTTCGAAATGGATTCACAAATTCAAAATGTCAGATTCCTAAGTTTCAAAGTTGATCTATGAGTTTCAAAATTTCAGAATCCAAAATTCCAGATCCCAAAGTTTCGGAATTTCAGATTCCAAAGTTTCGAAGCGAATTCCTGAATTTCAAAATTGCCTAATCTCTGAGTCAAAAATTTTGATTTCTGAGTTTCAAAAATTTTGATTTCTGAGTTTCAAAAATATTGATTTCTGAGTTTCAAAATTTTAGAAATTATTCCTGCGTCATTTTTAAAAATTTTGCATGAATTAACAAGTTCTTGGGTTGTAATTTATTCTTATCATGTTTATGATGTAGACATGCCACATGACGATATGAAAACGGAACAGGGATGGTACCACTCTCATTATCTAATCCCCTCCGGTTCTTATGGAGTCAAACACTTGAGGATGTGGTATATAAACCCTGCATTTTCAGTCAGTCGACCAGTGTATCCTTAGGAGGCAAGAGGGTCTCAACTGGACGAGCAACGCTGTTGGATAGTGCGTGCGGGATTACCTTTATTCTGTTCAGTGCACTCATTTTTTGCGAGTTGTTACACAATACAAGTTCAAGAACGAACCTAAACACGATCAAGGTCAAGGCTGACCTTGGTCTCTCTTTTTATAGCCAAGGAGGGGAGTGCAGACTTACCTTATCATCACAGTCCATTGAATGCACTACTAGTATCCAGAATACGGTAGGAAAGAATACACTTACAATAATTGAGTTCCACTATTGTAATTAGTAAATTGAAGAGCACCTAAGTTAAAATTGCAAGAGTAAGGTGCTAATTTCTAAATTCACAATTGCAGGAACTCACGCACGTGACGTCATCGACACTCTCTTCGCAACTTGCGGTTAACTTATTGAATCTTTTGTAAGTTGAAAGCAGCTGCGTAATTCATTTCTTAGACCAATGTAATAAAATGATTGGATTTTAACTTATTTAATTCAAGGTCTTCCAGTAACACTTGAAAATGTGGGTGGAAATCGTTGGGCTAATCGTGGGGCTGCTACTGCTCGGTGTTGGTGGATTTATAGCACTTACATATGCCAGACTCAAGTTCCTTGCAATGATGTTTGAAGATATCGTGCCTGTACCACCGTCAAAAGACAATGAATCCGTAACTGACAGTGATGACCGGAATCCCCTTACTCGTCACGTACCTCAGATTAGAGGGAAATTAGCATGGAAAGAAATTGGAGAGTTCCCTACTCCCAATCATCAAGTCAAACTTAAACTAGACTCCGGGAAAACTGTATCATTTTGGATGAAAAGAGAGGATTTAAGTAGCGGAGTATACGGTGGGAACAAAGTGCGTACACTTCAGTATCAACTTCCTGCCTGTGTCACTCACGCCAAGGCCCATCCTTCTGCAAAGTTCTGTATCATAGGATCAGGGGGATCAAATCAAGTAGTAGCCACTATGGCCCATGGTACTCCACTCGGTCTCAAGTTCCACATCGCTTACGTCGTACCAGATAACCCAGATTTTGACAATGCCCTCAACTTCCTCTCCACTCTCAGTTACCGTCCACTCAGTATCGTTACTTGGAATCAACCGCATATGAAAGCCCTCCTTAAGACTATTTTCTCAAAAGTGGATAGAATATTTGGACTTGGTGGGGTTAGCGTTGGAGGAATCCTGGGACAAATGGGTGGGGCAATAGAACTTGCTGAGCAAATTGAAAATGGAGAAATCCCAGATGTAGATGAGATTTACGTAACCCAGGGATCAAGTTGTACTACCACTGGACTCATTCTCGGGATATGTCTCGCTCGTCATCTTAAAATGAATGCCTTCAAGTCTCACCGTTTCAAACTTGTGAGTGTGATGAATCATGGAGACAGTGCTGCAAAGAACAGGAAATTTGGAATTATGAAAAACTGGTATGGGCAATTTCTCGCTCTTTCCCCGTACTTTGGAATCCTTCGGACGTCTGCATATTTTAAGAAACTTACTGGGATTAATTTGAAGGCTGCTGGGGTTTCCTTCATGAGGAACGAGTGGGAGATATTTGATGGGGCAGAAATCATTGGGAAATATGGCACCCATTCAGAATTGAGTTTAAAAGCAGCATCTCATGATTCCGCAATGGAGATAAAAGGCAAAGTCCCCAAGTGGTACACCAAAAGTGATTCACCGCCTGCACCATGGCTCTGTGGCCATTTCACTGGGAAGGGTTTTGCATTCATGTTAGAAAGACTGGAGAAGAGGGATGATGATGTCAAGGTTTTATTTTGGCAAACAAAGAGTCATGTCCAGCCACTTGGGGATAAGCAAGACGAGTGGGAGGAGTTTCAGAGGATAACTACGGAGAATAGTACGCTCAAGGAATGGTCAACGGATGTGAAAGGTGCTTCGGTTTTAAGGCCAGGGAAAGTTGATGCTGTAAATGGGTCTGCTGTAGATTACAGAAAACTAATGACGCCTGCGTAGGAGCAGTAGCTCAGTAACTAAAATTTTTCAATTGCATTTTCTGCTCTCTTAGTGTAAATATAAAAAAAATTAGAAAATTCAAAATCAAACTTTTTGAATCTTAAGCTAAGCATTCCACAAAAGAAATTTGACCTCAAGCCTTCATTCAGACGGGGTTATCGGAAACTGTGATTAAATAATAGCTTTATCATTCTGTCCACTTCATAGCTGTGAGATTATTATTCTCTGCCGTCACGTAACCAGTACTTACCAGTAATACATTTATTTTTATTTTAGCAATCATTTTTGCAAGAGGCTAGCAATGCTTCTGAGCGGAAGCATTTCTGATTCTCTAAAACTCATATTATTCTCTTCTAAATATGGATCTGGGTGATGATGCATCAGAGAAAAACAATTGTGCAGATTTGTCAATACCAATTAATCGTTAATAATTTTTGCTTTCTCAGTTGCTCCACTTTTGGTTGCGTAGGAACAAAGATGTGGTAACAGCAGTTAGAAATATGGGAATCTATACTTATTTATATTCCTCCATCGAAACAGATGATTTGATTCTAAGCTTAGAAAATAATATGTCAAGTCAGTTGATAGTCTCAGGCTCAGGGCTTGTGCTACTGGGTTTGTTAGGATTTGGAGTATTGGTTAAATCTACTAATTCTCAAGCAGTTCCAATAGGCCATTGGCTAGTTTCACTTTTTGAGAACTATGAGGAAATACCCTATTCCGTTCTCAAGAGAATTGGAGCGGTGAGTTATGAATTGTATTCAATTCAGTACGTTTTCTAAATGTATTTAATTATGATTTCTAGAATGTTGAGAAACGGGAGTACAGTGCTCAATACTGGGCTTGCGCTGAGGAATTTTCAACTCCGGAAAGGTACGAAGAGAAAAAATCGGTGATGCTGGGAGATTTGCTCAGATATAGGAAACGACATAATGACCTAGGTACTTACTGTCCGCCTTAGTTAAAGAATACTTTTAAACTGTGTTTTCTAATTTACAGGTTCGAGTATTCAAATGACTGTTCCGCTCAACACAAAAGTTGACCACCGGAACGGTGCTCTAAGCTCCATACAAATTTGTTTTCACATTCCTAAAAATTTCCAAACCAATCCACCAAACTCCACGAATCCAAAAGTTAAGATTATCCAGCGACCCAAGTTTATTGTCTATTCCATGTGAGTTAGCAACCCAGAAATTCTTACCTCAATTCTAAATTTCTCCACTGAATTATGTCCGCAGGGAATTCAGTGGGTATGCCACACGGGATATTTTTGAAAGGAAATTAAGAGAGCTGTCAAATATTCTCAAAAAACAAAAACTGAGATTTTCTGAAGAAGAACAAGGAGAGCGTGCTCTCCATTTCTACAATGTCTACAACTCTCCCTCAAAATTTTGGAGTCAGAGAAATGAAGTGTGGGTCCTAGCAGAATAGTCCCTGCATTCAAATATTTAACTTCTTTACTAAACTTATTGAGACAATTAAGCAAAAAATAATTTCCAAAAAATGGAGTAACGATAATAAAAATCCAAATCAAGGATTTAGTGACGCCTGCTTCCTTTCAAAGTTTCACTGTTGAGGAGTCGGACATTTTTAGCTTTGTTTCCATCCGGGCTATGGTGAACATCAAAATGGACGCGATCTCCCTCTTTGAGTTGTTGCTGTCCGTTTTGGAGTGCTCGATTGTCAACAAACATTTCAGGTTCACCATTGTCAGGTTCGATGTAGCCATAATTTCGAAGTGCGTCGTACATTACTACAGTTCCTGTGTGAGCCTGAAAAAATTACAGAATGATAAAAGTGAAGTCAATTGCATTCGGCAATAAGGAAAAAAAGAAACTCACGTAAGCATATGAAGAAATCAAAATTAGAAAAACAATCTGTGGCACCAGCATCCTCGGAAATTAGTAAATTGGATCCCTTGTTGGCACTAGAAGATTTGAAATGAAAATGCTAACCTGAAATCATCTTTCTTAGTCATTGTTGCTCATTGTTCTGTCTTATTTTGCTCGTCACTGGCCTTGAGTTAATGAATGGAGAAAATTAATTGAAAAATAAAGTTTCTCTTTTTATTGTTGAAAGTATAATGGCAGTAGAGGGCTCTAGCTCTGAAATTATTTAGCTCTTCACCTACCGAAGGTCAACTTTCTCATCCCTGGAACCAATCAAAAAATTGATTAAATTAAGATGACTGACAAGGGAAGATCATAGGCATGCTACACACCAATTTTAGTAAAATCTAAATATCCCTTAGAATGGTGAGAAATATAAGTGGCCATCTCTATTCAACTCCCTTCTCAAGTTTTCAGCCAACGCCATTTTGGGATTTTCCTTACGATATTCAACACGTAGAATTTTTGATACTCCAGAAAGTCTGACTTCAAGGTCTCTTAAGTGATTTTTAAGACTATCTGCTGAGTTTTCCTGTTTAATTTGTACAGTTGGTCAAAATTTTCTATTTGAAAACTTCAATTCAAAGTCAAAACAAGCACAATGGAAAATCAAAATTTTGACGAGTTAAATGCCATGAGCGAAATCCCAAAGTTGTTAAGGATGGATGTTATAATCGTCAAAAATGGATAGCTATGGATGGGGATGGGGTGAGGACTTTTGAATTGAGTTAAATGGAGCTAGCTACTTTCGTTTCTTAATTATACGTTTTCGCTTAATTTCGCTATTTTTCGCTATTTCGCTTTTTCGCTATTTTCGATTTCGCTATTTCGCTATTTCGCTGTTTTTCGCTATTTCGCTATTTTCGCTATTTTCGGTATTTTCGGTATTTCGCTATTTTTCGTTATTTTCGCTATTTTCGCTATTTCGCTATTTTTCGTTATTTTCGTTATTTTCGCTATTTTTCGCTATTTTCGCTATTTCGCTATTTTTCGTTATTTTCGCTATTTTCGCTATTTCGCTATTTTCGCTGTTTTTCGCTATTTCGCTTTTTTCGCTTAATTTCGCTATTTTTCGCTTTTTCGCTATTTTTCGTTATTTTCGTTATTTTCGCTATTTTCGCTATTTTTCGTTATTTTCGCTATTTTCGCTATTTTCGCTATTTCGCTATTTTCGCTATTTTCGCTATTTCGCTATTTTCGCTGTTTTTCGCTATTTCGCTTTTTTCGCTTAATTTCGCTATTTTTCGCTTTTTCGCTATTTTTCGTTATTTTCGTTATTTTCGCTATTTTCGCTATTTTTCGTTATTTTCGCTATTTTCGCTATTTTCGCTATTTCGCTATTTTCGCTATTTTCGCTATTT
>JADMIO010799976.1_pt1 | contig 40551 bp, 39 predicted proteins | sample 8958161 | NCBI WGS metagenome assembly JADMIO01 (sample SAMN16585339, study PRJNA669376) | soil metagenome | isolation source: Crop rotation soil | place: USA: Cullars Rotation, Alabama | collected 2011
GCGACAACTTGTCCACGTGGAATTCTAAGCTTAGGATCCCAATGTGCTGGAAAGGCATCAACCTTGCCTTTCCAGCGTTTGGCGATCTCGCGATAAAAGTTATACGCATCGCGAAGGTCCAGCGGGAAACGCAAGGCATTGGGATTGGCCCACGGCGGCGATTGATGCGCCACCTGAAGCACATGCAGGCCGGCATCCTGGAAGATCTGACAGGTCTCGTCGTACTTCGTGTGGTTTGCGAAGACGCCGCGCTGTGGCTCGATCTGCGCCCAGGTCATTCGATCGCGCACCCAGTTCATGCCGGCGAGCGAGGCAAGATTCGCATAAGCGCGCCAATGCGCCGCGTCGTCAAAAAACCACGCCGCGGCGGTGTCGGTGCCGATGGGAGATTCTTCCGGGGTCGGCGCTTTCAATCGCTGGATGACGGCGATCGTCGTGTACGAATCTTCGCCTTTTCTTCGCAGCACATAATGGCCGACAGGCAGTTGGCCTAGGTCCGCGTGATCGCCGGTTGCCTGATTCGCCGCGATCTCATTTCCATCGTAATCGGTCGCGGTCCACTTCGGGTTCGTTCCGGCAGGCAGCGGGACGGAAACGAATTCGCCGGTGACGAAGACATTGCCGGGATGATTCTCAAGCGGTTTGGGGATGGATTGGGCGAAACACGAAACGGAGATCAACACTGCGGTGAAGCAGATCATCTTCATGCGACAGATGATCTTGCTCAGCGAAGGCAATTGCAATCACGCGGTCTGCTTCTTCGCCTTTGCGATCTGCCGCGCAACGATCTGCAGATCGTGTCTGAAGTTCGCTTTCGCTTGGTGTCGTGCGCGTTCGTCAGGCATGCGCAGCAACGCCGAAGGATGATAGGTCGCCAGCATCCACGGCGCCCAGGGCTGATCCGAAATGACCTCCCCGCGATGTTTCATGACGCTGAATGATCGTCCGAGCAGCGATTGTGATGCGGTTGCGCCCAGGCACACGATGATGCTCGGCTTGACGACCTGGATCTCGGCTTCCAACCACGGACGACACGCCGAGATCTCGCGCGCCGAGGGTTTGCTGTGAATCCGCCGTTTGCCGCGGGGCTCAAATTTGAAATGCTTTACTGCGTTCGTGACGTACACATCGTGCTTGCGATCGATGCCAACTTCTTCCATTACCTCATCGAGCAACCGCCCTGCCGGTCCGACGAACGGCTTGCCGGCCAGATCCTCCTGATCGCCCGGCTGTTCGCCGACAAACATCACAAACGCATCGCGAGCGCCTTCGCCGAAAACGGTTTGCGTGGCGTTGCAATACAACTCGCATCCGCGGCAATGATCGGCGGCGGATCGCAGTTGCGGCAAGGAGATTCGATCTGGAAAGAAATCGCGCGCGGATCCGGTGTTGTCGCATTTGGCTCGCGCGGAAGTTGAAGCAAGATGTGCTGTCTGTTTCACCATGACCTCCACGCGCTTCGGCGCTTCTCGAAGCAGATCATCGATCAGGCTCGTCTCGGGCAGCGTCGCCCAGTGCTTTTTGGGCATCTCGCGCTGCATAGCGCGGATATTGACGCGCGCCGGATTGAAGATGCTTCCGTAATACGTTTTCCAAAGCACCTCCAATTCATCCGGCGCCGGCGCAGCCGAAGACGGAACACCGGGTCCGAAGCAAAGTTCATACCCATCCCACCGAACCGATTCATCCGGCGTCAGGATCGTCCAGCGCATCGACATAAACCGCTCGCGAAAAAACGGTGCGGCCAGTTTGACGATGTAGTGATCCGGTTTGTGCCACGCGATGTAGTGCTCGCCAAGGGTTGGATCGATGACTTTCCGAAACCGCACGAAGGCGGTCATCTTGTGTCGATCGCGGCGGACGGCTTTTTCCATCAGCTCAGATTCACGCACGTCGTCATCGACGACGATGCTCAGCAGATTGCTTTCGCCGCGTGTGAGCCGCCAGAGGAGGCGATACAAAATGTTCCAGCGATTCTCATCGCGATGACACGCAACCCAGCAGCAGCGTTCGATGAATTGCCGTGGAACGTCGATCTTTGCTTCAGCATTCGGATTGATCTCGACGCGCGGAAGAAGTGTTTGATCTGATGTCGTCCACGCAACGTCCGTCGGCGCGATGTTGCTTAAAAGCAATGATCGCGCGGCGATACGCCAGGATTCGAAATCGTTCTCAATCTGAACCGCGCCGATCATCGCTTACACCTCCCCACAGCGCGCGCTGGTCGCGACGTCAAACAAGCTGAGCTGCGATTCGATTTTCGTCATTCGATCCGGCAGATCGGCACGATCGAGTCGAAGCGCGTCGGGATTGCTGTCCGCGGTGATGATCCAGGGCTTGATCTTGGCCAGCGACACGCGAAGTTTGGCCAGGTCGGCGAGGCGCAGCGAATGGAATCGCCGGATGCTACAGATGCGATCGACGTTTCGCGCGCCGAGACCCGGCACGCGTAATAACTTCCAGCGGCTGGCGCGGTTGACGTCGACCGGAAACCATTCGCGATGCTTGATCGCCCAGGCGAGCTTTGGATCGATGCGCAGATCAAGGTTCGGCTGCTGCGAATCCGTCAATTCCTTGGCAGCGAATCCGTAGAAGCGCATCAGCCAATCCGCCTGATACAGCCGATGCTCTCGCACCAAAGGTGGGGATTGCAACGGCAGACGCGAATCAGCGTGCGGGATCGGGCTGAACGCGGAGTAATACACACGGCGAAGCTTGTGCGCGCGATAGAGATGAGAGGAGGTGGAAAGGATGGTCGCATCGGTCGATTCGGTCGCGCCGACGATCATCTGCGTGCTCTGACCCGCGGGCGCGAACTTCGGCGCGGCCGTGTACTTCTTGCGCTCAACTTTTGATTCAAGAATTCGATCGGCGAGCTGCTGCATCGACTGCTCGATCACAGGCATCTTCTTTTCCGGAGCCAGGCGATTCAGATCGTCTTGAGTGGGAAGTTCGATGTTGGCACTCAAGCGATCGGCATAAAGGCCCGCCTGCTGAAGCAGGCTCGCCGAGGCGCCGGGGACGGCTTTGAGGTGGATGTAGCCGTTGTACAGGTGATCGTCTCTCAGTGAGCGCGCGACTTCGACGAGTTGCTCCATCGTGTAATCCAGCGATTGGATGATGCCGGACGAAAGAAACAGACCTTCGATGTAGTTGCGCTTGTAGAATTCGAGCGTCAGCGTCACGACTTCATCGGTCGTGAACCGCGCTCGCGGAACGTCGCTGGTGATGCGGTTGATGCAGAACTGGCAATCGAAGATGCAGTAATTGGTCAGCAGGATTTTCAGCAGCGAGACGCAGCGACCATCAGGCGTGTAGCTGTGGCAGATGCCGATTTTGTTGGTGTTGCCCAGCCCGTCGCGCGATCCGCGACGTTGCGAGCCGGACGATGCGCACGAAGCATCGTACTTCGCGGCGTCTGCGAGGATCTGGAGCTTGATACGGATCTCCATCGCGGGACAAATTTATCGCGCGATGTGGAATCCGAACAGATACCAAACTTGTTTCAAGAGATTTGAAATCACACAAGCTTGCCGGAGGCAAAATATGCGTCGATTCCGCGGCGGAGATCGAACTTCGGCTCATAGCCGATTTTTTCGCGGGCGAGCTTCTGGTTCGTCTCGGTCCAGTCCTGCGTGAAGCCGTATGGGTTGTCGAAATAGTCGGGCTTCAGATCGGTTTTGAGCACGCGATTCAGCTCTACGACGACTTCGTTGAAGCTCCAGCTTCGTCCGGCGCCGGCGTTGAACACGCCGCTCTCTTTGGCGCGCATCGCGCAGAGGTTGGCTTCGACGACGTCGTCGATGTAGACGAAATCGCGCTTCTGCTGACCCGCCGAGAAGATGAGCGGGCGTTTGCCGGATTTCATCTGCTGCGCGAGCTGATAGATCATGCTCGCCAGCTTCCCTTTGTGTGCTTCGCCCGGGCCGTAGACGTTGCTATAGCGAAGTCCCACGATCGGGTGCGAAAGTTCCGGCGCATACCGCGCGGCCAATCTCTCCATACAGAGCTTGCTGAACGCGTAGGTGTTCAGCGGATCCGGCGGTTGCGATTCGGTCATCGGCACCGCGCCGCGGCCATAGACGCTGCAACTGCTTGCCCAAACCACGCGCGATCCGGTCTGCACCGCCCAGTCCAAAAGCGCGCGAAACGTCTCGACGTTATTGCGCAGCATGCGATGCGGATCGCTGGTGGCCGATCCGTCGGCCGCAATCACGCCGGTAATGCTCGCCTGATGGAAGATCGCCTGGAACGGACCCAGCGCGATCATCGACGCGACGTCATCGTGATCCTTCAGCGTCAGCACGTCACCGGAATAGTCGATCAGGTTCTGCCACCCCGCGGAGAGAAAACTGTCCGCGGCGACGACCTCATGGCCATCACTCGCCAGACGCCGTGCGACGTTGGATCCAATGAACCCTGCCCCGCCAGTAACCAGAACTCGCACGCGCGCGACCTCCAAAAGAGTGGCCGGATTTTAGGGAGTCGGCGGGCGAATGGAAGATTGACGAAATGCCTTGGATGGCACTCCCACGTGTTACGCAATCCGTAGCGTAGGCACTCGAACCGATACGCATGTAATCGATAATTCACATCGCGAAATGTTGTTTTTGGCACATCAGGTACGACACGATTGCCACTTTGTCGCAGTGAAATGTGGAGCGAATTCTGGATGGGATTCCCTTAGCGAGGCTTAATCGCACACAAGCGTCTGTCCCATAACAGCTTGTAAGTTCAGAAATCAATAGTTTCTGTGTGGATAACTTTTGTGGCACCAAGGTTGATATTAGGGTGGCATCTTGAGTCGTGTCGCAGTAGAGCGATGAAAGTCGAGATAGTGCGGTGCGACTCAGGCTTTTAAAATTTGCCCATTCTTCCCCCGATGTGAAGAGTGCTTCTCTCCCACAACCCGAAGCATTCTTCACCAGCCCCATTCGAAGCCGACCTTGCCCGGGTCGGCTTTTTTTATGCGCTCATTTTCAAGTGCGCTTGAGCCCGATCCGGATGCGGTAGGTGAAGTACCAAGGGAGCGACCGGCCGGCGAAAATGGATTCGGCTGTGGCTCGGAAACTGGGAACCCCGAGCCGCTCTTGGGTGACGCCAGCGTGGAAGCACGCCTGAACATCGCCCTGGGTGAGCGCGAGTTGAACCAGGCGATTGGCGTCGCCGGATTCGATGCTGTGCAGCGCGAGTTCCCACACCATCGCAAAGCGGTTGCTCGCGCGGATTCGATCCAGATGTCCTGATTTGTTGTAGTGCGTGACCGCCGGCGATGCGCCGATGCGCTTCTCCAAAGCTCGCGATGCTTGATCGAATTCGCGATACGCTTCGCTCAACTCGGCGGTGATGGTCGGCGGCCAGTCGCAGTCGTACGCGGCGAAGATGCCGCCGGGGCGCAGAATGCGCGACACCTCCGCGAACGTCAGCTCGGGCTCCATCCAGTGCAGCGCCTGCGAGATCGTCACGACATCCGCGCATCCTTCACAAAGTTGCGTATCGTGCGAATGGCCTTCGCGATATTCGATTTCCGAATCACCCCTACTTTGCGCAACCGCATGTGCGCGCATATCCGCGCCGGGTTCGATTCCGATGATTTTGTCGGCGCGACCTTTCCAGATGCGCGTCGATAATCCGCTGCCGCTGCCGATATCGACGACGAGCTTTGGCCGCGGGGTTTCGATGAGTTGCGTGAGCAGATCGACAATCGCAATCGGCGGGGTCGGACGATAGCGGTCGTATAGATCCGCAAAGCCGCAGAACCGCTGAACATTCGCCGCGTTTACGGAATCCATCGCAAGGATGGTAAAGTGCAGGCGCGACGATGTCATCCCAGAAGCTCAATCTCTTCACCCAGCACAGCCGCGCGTGGCAGACGAACAAATACGTCTACCCCGTGATCAGCCGGCGCAGCAAAGGGCTGTCGATCGGCGTCAACCTGAACCCGGACAAGGTGTGCAATTTCGACTGCATTTACTGCTGTGTCGATCGCACCGTTCCGCCGACGATTCGAGAAGTTGATCTGGAAGTACTGCGCCAAGAGCTGGAACACCTGCTCGCGCTCTACAAGTCTGGCGAACTTTTTCAGCAGACGCCCTTCGATGCTGTTCCAACGCATTTGCGACGTCTCAACGACATTGCTTTTTCCGGCGACGGAGAGCCAACCAGCTTTCCCGAATTCCAACAAGCGTGCGAGCTGGCGGCGAGCTCGCTTCAGCGGGCGGGCCTTTCCGAAACAAGCAAACTCGTCGTCATTACAAACGCCACCCTTTTCCATCAGGCGCGCGTCCAGCGCGCTTTAGAATTTCTCGACACTCACAATGGCGAAATCTGGGCGAAGCTCGACGCCGGGACTGAAGATTACTATCGCCTCGTCGAGCGCACCTCGATCCCGTTGCAGCGCGCGCTCGACAACATCCTCCTCGCCGGCCGTGCGCGGCCGATCGTCATCCAATCGCTGTTCATGAACATCCACGGCGCGCCGCCAGGCGATGAAGAGATCCATCAGTTCGTGCAGCGATTAATCGAGCTGCGCGACGGCGGATGCCAGATCAAGCTCGTGCAGGTCTACACCATCGCTCGCGGAACTGCCGAGAGCTACGTCACGCCGCTGAGCGATGCGCAAGTCGACACGATCGCCGACATGGTTCGCGCGACGGGATTGAATGTGGAAGCGTATTACGGGCCGACTTGATCGTCGCAAGCCTCACGCCGATTTTCGAAGCTCTGACTGTGCGACCAGCACAGGCCGCGCGATGTGCTTGCGAAGCTGTGGCTCGATGAGCCCGATTGATTTCAGCCAGTCGAGAAAATCTTCGATGTTCAGTGGCTTGCCGAACAGCGCATCCGGTCGCAGCGATGTGACCTCCGCGAGCATCGCCGGGTCGTTGGCGGCGCTGATCACTGCGACTTTGCAGCTCATCTGTTCTTCGCGGATATGTCGCAGCACGCTCGCGCCGTTTCCGTCCGGCAGCATCAGATCCAGGCACACGACGTCCGGCCGACGCGAAAGCTTTTCCATCGCTTCGGCGATACATCCAGCCTCGATCGGCACCAGGCCGAGCCGGGCAAACAGAAACGACAGCGCTCTGCGTGACGCGTGGTCGTCTTCGACAATCAAGATCCGGTGAGCCATCGTTACAAACTCCCCTGCGATTCTTGCAAAACGTGTATATCCAACTAATCGGCCGTTGCCGATTCGTTTATTGAACAATTAGCCAGTGGTTGCATCTACGGCGCATGCGATCGATCGCTAGCGACGCCGGCTCGATCTGGGATGTGAGTTGGATCGCCGCGTGGTGACGTTCACGCTCGGCGGTTGGCGGCGAATCCAGCGGATGAAAGTTTGCAGCTCTGGCGTGGCGCGCAGCGCGGGCAGATCGGCATACAGCGCTTCCAGTTCCTTATTGCCAAAGGTTGCGTGAACCTGTTTGTGGCACGGGCTGCACAGCGGCACGCGATGCTCCGGCTTGCCGCCTTTCTCGCGCGGAACCAGATGATGCAGGCTGATCAACCGAAGCGGCACGTGACGCCCGCAAAGCTCGCAGCGTTCGGTGGGTTCGTCACTCGATCTCACGAAACGATTTTAGGCGGATTCGAGAGCAAGGCGATATGCATGAAGCGCTTCGCGCCAAGGGCGCATGGTCTTGCCCGTGGCCTGCTCATACTTATGCGTATCGAGCACACTGTACGCCGGGCGGATCGCAGAAGTTGGGCGGAGCTTTTTCCACTCCGCGGACGTTGTGCGCGACAGCTCCGACTTCAAATCAAATTCGTCCAGGATCGCCGCGGTGAAATCGTGCCAGTTGGTCTTGTCGGAATTGACGACGTGATAAATCCCCCTTGCATCGGCATCGATCAGATTCAACGTCGCTTCCGCCAGATCGTGCGTGAAGGTTGGCGAGCCGATCTGATCATCGACGACCTTCAGCGGCTTTCCCGCCTTGGCGGCGTTGATCATCGTCTGGGGAAAGCATGGTCCGCCCGGGCCGTAGAGCCACGCGGTGCGCACGATCAGCCAATCGTCCCCGCCGTCGCGCGCGATCGTCTGCTCGCCGAGCAGCTTGCTGCGACCATATGCCGACAGAGGCGCAACCGGATCATCCTCGCGCCACGGTCGTTGTGACGATCCATCGAAGACAAAATCGGTGCTGAAGTGCACAAGTTTCGCCCCCACGTCCTTCGCCGCCGCCGCGAGCACACCGGGGGCTTCGCCGTTGATTTGTGTCGCCAGATCCTCCTGTTCTTCGCACAGATCCACCTTCGTGTGCGCCGCGCAGTTGAGGATCAGCGTCGGCGATTCCTTTTCGATTGTCGACATGACGGACGGGAAATCGGCGATATCCAAATGCGCGCGATTGAGCGAGACCGGTTCGATTCCTCGCGCGCGGAGTTTGAGGACGAACGCCTTTGCCAGCATTCCCCCGCCGCCGGTGATGAGGATGCGATCGTGCAATTGGTAGCACGGGTTTTCAACCCGTGCCTCCGCTAATGCACGGGTTGAAAACCCGTGCTACGAACGAAGTGATGCGAGCTTATCGCGTCACATACTGCTGCTCGTAATACTTCAAATATTCCCCGCTCTTGATCGCGCGCCACCAGGATTCGTGCTCGCGATACCATTGGATCGTCGTCTTGATCGCTTCTTCGAACTTGTGCTTCGGCGACCACCCGAGCTCGCGCTTGATCTTGCTTGCATCGATCGCGTAGCGCCGGTCGTGGCCTGGGCGGTCTTTGACGTATTGCACCGATTCGTCCCAGCTCTTACCCATTTCCTTCAGCACGATTTCGGTCACGCGCTTGTTCGGGATTTCGTTGTTTCCCCCGATGTTGTAGACCTCGCCGATGCGGCCCTTATTCAGCACGGTCCAGATCGCATCGCAATGGTCTTCAACATACAGCCAGTCGCGGACGTTCATGCCATCGCCGTAGAGCGGGACTTTTTTGCCTTCGATCAGGTTCGTGACGAATAGCGGGATCATCTTCTCCGGAAAATGATACGGCCCATAGTTGTTGCTGCATCGCGTGATCAGCACGGGCATGTGGAACGTGTGGAAATACGATCGCACGAGGCAATCGCCGCCCGCTTTGCTCGCGCTGTAGGGAGAATTCGGCGCGAGCGATGTTTCTTCGGTGAACTTGATCTCCGGGCGATCTTCCGGAAGCGTGCCGTACACTTCGTCCGTGCTGACCTGTAGATACTTTTCGACGTTACGCGCTTTGGCCAGATCGAGCAGCACCTGCGTGCCGACGACGTTTGTCTGAACGAACGGGCCGGACGACATGATCGACCGATCAACATGTGACTCGGCCGCGAAGTGCACGACCTCGCGCACGCCATGCTCATCGAATACTTTCGCCATCGTCTCGGCGTCGCAAATGTCGGCCTTCACAAAAGTGAGCCGGTCGTCTTCGAGAAGATCCTGGAGATTGGCCAGGTTCCCCGCGTACGTCAGCTTATCGAGTGCGATCAGCTTCGCCTCTTCGCCCCGCGACATGAGCATGCGGACGAAGTTGCTTCCGATGAAACCCGCGGCGCCTGTGACAAGGATAGTTCGCATAGTTCTTATTGCAGTTATCGGCCGAAAAACATCACAACGTGATGACCGTCCGGATTGGCAACTTCATAGACGTCAAAAGTTGCACCCGCCTTGTGCAAATCGAGTTGTAACTGCCGCGAGGAGTATGGCGGATGGATTTCGACGACCATATTCCGCACTCGGCCGATCCAGTCGGCACAGTTGGCGAAAATCTCCTGCTCGGCGCCTTCGACGTCGCATTTCAGCAGGTCGATCGATCCGCTCGATCCGGCGCGATCCATGATCTGCGGCACGGTCAGCGCATCAATCGCATCGCCGTCGGTTGCGTCGGTCATACGATACATCCACGCGCCGCCGGTGCGATCGAGCGACACTTTTCGCGATGATCCAGCGACACATGCCTGAATCATGACCACGCCGGGCCCGGCGTTCAGCGTCGCGACGCGCACGCTGTCCGCATCCGGCTCTACCGCGATGATCTTCGCATGCGGAAAGCGGCTCTGCCAGAGGCGAACGCTCAAGCCGGCGTTGGCGCCCAGATCGAGGATCATTTTGATCTCACCCGGCAGGCGCGAAAGGAAATCGTCATACTCGCGTCCGTCGAAGATTTCGTTGAGCACGGTGAAATCGCTACTGCCCAGCCGCAGGAAAAACGGCCGCGGATCGTCTCGGAGAAAAATCTGCACCACTTTGTTTCGCCGCGGAAACCCGCCACGCGTGAGGTTGCTCATCACGCGGTGATATGTTTCGACGATCCAGTCGCGCCGCCGCGCGTAGCGCTTGCCACGCTCCCAGTGCGCCGACAGTCGCGAGAGAATGCCGCTCATGATTCCCGCGCGATCAGCTCGATATTGTTCCCGAACGGATCGCGGAAATGAAACCGGTTGTAGTTCGGAATCTTCGGCTGCTCGACGATTTTGTGGCCCGCGTCGCTGACTTTCTTTCGCCAGGCGTCGATATCGGTGACTTGATACGCGATGTGCGCCCGTGTCGTACGCTCGACACCGTCTTCCAGTCCGATGTGCACTTCAAATGATCCCGCGTTCATCCACGTCCCGCCGCTCTTGAATACCTCGGGGCGATGAATCTCGCGCATCCCGAGAAACCCAAGATAAAAGTCGCGCGCTTTGGAATGATCCGCGGTCGGGACATTCACCTGAACATGATTGACGCCGATGACCATGAACTATACGAACCTTGCATCGAGAACTTTCCGGATAGCGCCGCGCACAATACCGTGATCCGCGCCTTGAAGTTTGCCCATCACCTTCACGACCAGTCGTCCGTTGATTGTCGCAATAATCGGCTTCACCCACGTTGGCTTGATCAAGCCCGCAGATCTCCAATCGTGCAACTCCAGCGTCGGGTCCTGCTGCGGAACGCCCGTAAGCGGAATGAGAATGAGATCGCCGTAGTCCCTTGGAAAGTTCGCATCGCTCACGATGACAGCTGGGCGCTGTTTGGTGGCGGCCAGGTTGGTGAAGGGAAACCGCACCAGCACAACATCGCCAGGATCACAGTTGATCGTATTCGGCATCGTCCGCGTTATCCCAGACTTGACTTAGAGTTTGTTCCTGCGCGGTAAGCCAATCCTGCTCGATACCTTCGGGTAGGTCGGAGAAAATGACGATGACTTCGCCCGGTTGCTGCCCGGCCAGCTCGCGCGGAAGCAAAATTTGTCGACCGTCGAATTTCGCCTTGATGGCCGTCATAAAGCATCACTCCAACAACATCTTATCATTGAATATCGGATAATTCATCTCGAATCGCTTCACACGTGTCCCGCATCGCGTAACACTCGCCGAAGGTAGTTGCCGTAGTCGCTTTTGCCAGCGGCGTCGGCGAGCTTCTGTAGCTGCGATGCATCGATGAATTTCTGCGCGAACGCGATCTCTTCGATGCACGCGACCTTCAGGCCTTGTCGCTCTTCCAATGTCTGGACGAACAGCGAGCTGCTCAGCAGCGACTCGTACGTCCCGGTATCCAGCCAGGCCATCCCTCGACCCATCGGTTGAACGGTGAGCAAGCCTTTGGACATGTAAGCGCGATTCACGTCGGTAATTTCGAGCTCGCCGCGCGCGGAAGGTTTCAAATTCTTCGCGATTTCGATGACGGATGAGTCGTAATAGTACAGTCCGACGACCGCCCAGTTGCTCTTGGGTTGTTTCGGTTTCTCTTCGATGCTGATCGCGCGGCCGTCCTTGCCGAACTCGACGACGCCGTAGCGTTCCGGGTCTTTCACCTGATACGCGAAGACACAAGCACCGCGCGCGAGCTTCGCTGAATCCGAGACAAGCTGCGTGAGCTCATGTCCATAGAAAATGTTGTCGCCGAGGATCAGGCAGACCGAATCGTTGCCGATGAATTCCGCGCCGATCGTGAACGCCTGCGCGATGCCCTTGGGTTCAGGCTGAACTTTGTATGACAGAGAGATCCCGATCTTCGAGCCATCGCCAAGCAGCGATTCGATCATCGGCAGATCGCGCGGTGTGGAGATGATCAGAATCTCCCGAATCCCCGCGAGCATCAGGACGCTCAGCGGATAGTAAATCGTCGGCTTGTCATAGACCGGCAGCAACTGCTTGCTGATGCAACAAGTGAGCGGATAAAGCCGCGTGCCAGCCCCGCCGGCGAGGATGATGCCTTTCATTGCCATACCGAGTTCTATAAGCGCCACAGAGGCCACAGAGGCCACAGAGACACAGAGAAAAGACGACCATGCATTCTTTAATTTCTCTGTGTCTCTGTGCCCTCTGTGGCTAATTCTTTCCGTGAAGCTAGAACAAATCCTTTGCATCCGCGAACATCGGGTGCTCGCGATCTCGCTGTGAGAGGACGGCGCTGGCTTCGTCGGTCTGCCAATCGATGCCCAGCTTCGGATCGTTCCACCGAATCCCGCGTTCATGCGTTGGCGAGTAGAAGTTCGTCACTTTGTACAACACTTCGGTTCGCGGCTCGAGCGTCACGAAGCCGTGAGCAAATCCCGCGGGGATGAAAATCTGCCGCCAGTTCTCCGCGCTGATGATCGCGGCGACGTGCTTGCCGAACGTCGGCGAATTGCGCCGAATATCGACCGCGACATCGAGGATCGCTCCATGCACGACGCGCACCAGTTTATCCTGCGCCATCGGCGGAACCTGATAATGCAGCCCGCGCAGCACGCCCTTCTCGACCGACATCGAATGATTGTCCTGCACGAACTGCGAACGGATGTTCAGCGTCTCCAGCGTCTTGGTGCTGTAGACCTCGGAAAAGAATCCGCGATGATCCGAAAAACGCTTCGGCTCGAAGATCTTGATCGCGGGGATGGCGGTGTCGATGACGGTCATTGGATACGAATGTTATCGGCCAGCAAATCGTGCTGCTGTAGGGTGTACTTCAACACACCGTTATCGGACAACTGTGAGGCTGCGCGCTGATTTGGGCAACTCAAAGCTCACATCTTCCTCGACGAGCGTCCGCGTTTCCACCTCGCCGTTGAATTCTGCTTTCAGCCGGTTGAGTAATGCATCGACCAGATGTTCCGGCGCGCTCGCACCTGCGGTGACGAGAACCGATTTCTTTCCCGCCAGCCAACGCGGATCGATTTCGCTTTGATCGTCGATCAGATGCGCCGGCACACCTTGTTCTTCCGCGCGTTCGACAAGTCGTTTTGAATTCGAACTGTTTTTGCTCCCAATCACCAGCACCAGATCGGCCTCGCGCGACAATTGCGTGACCGCGCCCTGGCGATTCGTCGTTGCATAACAGATGTCGTCTTTCGTGGGATAACGGACGTTGGGAAAACGCTTCTTGATCGCATCGATGATCCGCTGCGCGTCGGAAACGCTCAGCGTGGTCTGCGTCACATACGCGACCTTGTTTGCATCCGGCACGCGCACCTGCGCAACTTCTTCGGGCGATTCCACGACGATGATATTATCCGGCGCTTCGCCGACGGTGCCGACGGCTTCGTCGTGATTGCGATGACCGATGAACAGGATCGTGAATCCATCGCGGGCGTAACGCAGCACTTCCATGTGCACTTTCGTGACCAGCGGGCACGTCGCATCGACCTCAAGCAAACGCCGATTTCTTGAAGCGTTTCGCACGTCCGGCGAAATGCCGTGCGCGCTGTACACCACCAGCCCGCCTTCGGGCACTTCATCGATGCTGTCCACAAACGTCACCCCGCGGGCCTTGAAATCGTCCACGACATGCTTGTTGTGCACGATCTCGTGAAACACATACACCGGCGGCCCGTGCTGCTTGAGAACCTGGTCGACACAATCGATCGCCATGTTCACACCCGCACAGAACCCGCGAGGATTGGCAAGGATGACTTTCATCGCTTCTGCCTTTATCGTAGCACGGCTTAACAGACCTTGCATCTTTGCCAAAAGGAGCGGCAGTGGCCCAGATTCGTCCGTTCGCGGGGATTCGATTTGCAAACAAGCCCGAGCTGGATTTCTCGGCGCTGATCGCGCCTCCGTATGACGTGCTGGATGAAAAGGGCAAAGCGGCGCTTCAGGCAAAGCATCCGAACAACGTCGTGAACATCGATCTGCCGTGGCTTCCACCAAAGACGGTTGGGCCCGACGAAGTCTACGAGCGCGCCGCGGTCACGAAAGACGCGTGGCTCAGCGCCGGCATCTTCAAGCGCGATCCCCGCGCGTGTTTGTATCCGTACACGCAGAGCTTCGATTACTCCGGCAAGACGTTCCATCGCCGGGGATTTGTCTGCACGGTGCGACTGTCGCAGTTCGGGCATGGACATGTCGTGCCGCATGAAAAAACGTATGCCGCGCCGATTGAAGATCGCTTAAAACTCATGCGCGCCACCGGCGCGCAACTTTCGCCGATCTTTGGATTGTTCAGCGACGCGCGCTCCGAGATCACGAAGCTGCTCTACCAGAATACGGGCCGACCCGTTCATGATGGAACGCTCGATGGCATTCGCCACCAGCTTTGGACCGTCAACGACAGCGATCTTGAAAACCGCGTGATGGACATGATGGGAACCAAGCCCGTTTACATCGCCGACGGACATCATCGCTATACGACGGCGCTGCAATATCAGAAGGAAACCGAAGCGCAGAACGGCGGACCTCTGCCGCCAAATCATCCTGCGAATTACTGCATGTTTGTGCTCGTCGGCATGCAGGATGACGGAATGCTCATCCTGCCGACGCATCGATTGATCGGCGGGCTAAATCAGTTCGACATCGACATCTTCAAAGCCGAGCTCGGCGATCGCGCGGACGTGTCGGTCACTCCGTATTGGCCCAGCCAGATCGATGAATTCTGCGCCGTCGCGCTCTCCAAGGCGCCGCCGAACAGCTTTGGTTTGTTCGACGCAAAGACGAAGAAGATTCATCTGATCACAATCAAGAACCTGGATACCATGAAGGCACTGGAACCCGAGCGCTCTGATGCGTGGCGAAGCCTCGACGTCGCGATCCTCCAGCGCTGGCTGCTGGACGAAGTGATCCAGAAAGAATTCGCAGGCGGCAAGGAGCCCACCAAAGGCTACACCGCCGACGTAAAGGAAGTCGCGCAGAAGGTCACCGGCGATCCATATCAAATCGCATTCCTCTTGCGATCCACCCCGCTGCATGCGCTGGAAGAGCTCGGCAAAACCGGCGAAGTCATGCCGCAGAAGAGCACCTACTTCTATCCAAAGCTCGCGACGGGGATGGTGATTAATCCGTTGAGGTAACTCACTTCGCCAGCTTCGCGATCTCGTCCATCTTGAGTTTGACCATCGCGACCTGGTGTTCGCCGGAGTGCGGCGCGAAACCGAGCTGAACCATGTCGGGCTGGACGAAGTGCTGTGAAGTGACGTTGGCGATGCCGAGCTTGCCGATTTCGGCGCCGGTGGCCAGGCTCATGACGCTCTGTCCATATAGCAGGAGCGCGTCTTCGCTGATCCAGGTGAGCGCGGAACCGTCAAAGTCGCGCGGGGGCTGCATCGGCAGCGGCGCGTAGGGCTGCACGAGCAGCGGCTTGATCGCGCCGCGCGAGCGATACACGACCAGCAGCGCGTTGTTGTTCTGCTCGAAGAAGATCGCGACCTTCGATCCGTCCGGGCTGAACGCCATTCCTGCCGGCGTGATCGGCCATTGCGGGTCGAGATTCGGGATCGACAGTTTCCGCGGAATGCTTCCGTTGGGAAGATCGTGCAGATACACCGCGCCCAGCGGCGCGTTGCGATTCGTATCGCGCGCCGCGAGCGCGAGCATGTCGCCGCCGGGTGCGAGCGCCACCGTCGTCCCCTGCCGCTCGATGTGCTGCGTTGGGAACGATCGCATCCGGCTGCCGCTGCGCGCGTCCCAGCATTCAAAGCCATCGTCGTTGTTCAGCCAGCGATGAACGACCAGCCGATCGTTGCCCGCAAAACCGACAATCTCCACCTGCGCATTGTTCGCCACCAATTGCAACACCTTGGTGACGCTCTTTTGCTTGAACGAATAGACCGGCACGCTCAAAGATGGGAACGTCGTGATATGCCCGAGCAGATCACCGTCGGCGCTGAGGACATATCGGTTCGTCCCTTGCTCGTACGCGCTGGTGCCTGCGATCGCCCACGGCTTCACGTTCGGCGCACCGGCGGATCCGGTGTAATACAGATCAATCTCCGGGCTGGTGCCGTCGCGACGCAGCAGCGCGATCCATGGACTTGGCGTTGCGGGGCGAATCAGCTCATCGAAGCGCGATTCGATGGGCGCTACTTCAATCGACGCGACAAGCGGCGAATCCGTCACCGGCGCCGCGGCTACCTGCTGCGGCGTGTGCTGGCCCGGCGTGATCTGCGACTGCGGCGGCGGATTCACGTTCGTTGCGTTCGCCTGCTCTTCGCCGGGCTTGCCGTCGAAGATGTTGGTGTGCTGCGCGTCGTTCGTGTTGATCGCGAACGGATCGGTCGACTTTTGCGTTGCGGCCGGATTCGTATCGGTCCCTTGCGCAACTGCTGTCGGTTGGCTCGCGGGCGCGGGTTGCGGATTCGTCGGCGTTTCGGCAACCGGCGCGGTTGTCGGCGGTGCGGGAGGCTTCTTGGCCGCGAACGTCGGCTTCTCGACCGTTTCCTTCGGCCAACTAAACGCCGCCGCGATCGGGCTGCCCGGCAGACGATCCGCCTTGTGCATCGACACCAGCATCGTGCTGAGCAGCACGTTCAATCCGAACAGGATTCCGCCGCCAAGCGCGACGCCAAATGCGAACATCCCGCCGCCATATCCACCGACCGCGGGAATCTCCGGTGGCTGCAAATGAAACAGCAGCCAGATCACCATCACGCTCACCATGTATCCGACGACGAGCCCCAGGATCAGCGTGCCAATCGTTCCGCCGACGATCCACAGCACCAGCCCGAACGCAAACGCCGGCATAAACGCCGCCATCGCGCGCCAGCGCTGATCCTTCGGCAGCGAAAAGTGCAGATCGCGCCCCGCCATCCGAATGCCGGCCAGACCCAGCGGAAACATCAGCGCCAAATAGGCCAGCAGCATGATCAGCGACCGCGTGATCGGCATCCACGGAACGTGCGTCTCATCGAAGTGATAGGCGGTCGCGACGATCCACGCAGGCCCGCCGATGCACAGCACGATCGGCAGCCAGCGATCGACGACTTGCGCATACGGATAATTGAATCGTTTTCGGCGTCGCGGGCCGTCGCCGAACGCTTGCGGCTCTTCGGATTCGCTTTCATCGGATCGGGTTGCGCCGACGACGCTCGATTCCATCATCGACTCGCCCGCCTGGCTCATGTCCGACATCGCGCTCAATGATTCGTTCAGATCGTCATCACCCGTGAGCGACGGAACGACAAAGATGTTGCCGCACTGCCTGCACTTGATGCGCCGGCCGGCCATCGATTCATCGGCGTTGTATTTCTTCCCGCAGGAAGTGCATTCAACCAGGAGCGGCATGTGACGGCCTCTTAATGATTCCTCAGCGTTTCGCCCCGTCCGTCGTCCCTCCCCGCGATTGATCTGCAACCTTGCCTTCCAGTATCCCCATCGCGACGGGCAACATCAAGCCAGGTTCTTTGATGACGACGTAATTCCGAGAAAGTTTCAGAAAACCTGATCTCGCAACGATCGATATCAATCATAGACATGTCTTTTTTCCGCCGCTGAATTGATTTACAAACCAACCATGACCCAATCCACCAGGCGTTCGATCCTTCGCTGGACCCATATCCTTTTCGGCCTTCCGATCATCGGGTTCGTTTACGGCCCGCCGACGGAAGTCGCGCCGTACAGACCGATGTTTCAGTTTGTCTTTCTTCCGGTCGTCATCCTGTCCGGCTTGTGGATGTGGAAAGGCGATTTGATTCGGCGGCTCGTTTGGAAAAGATAAAGCGCGATGAACAAACCAAACCCCAAGGTCGACGGGTTTATTCGCAAGAACAAACAGTGGCAGGACGAATTGCAACAACTGCGCAAGATCGTTCTGGACACGCCGCTAACCGAAGACGTGAAGTGGCGCGTGCCGTGCTACACGTTTGAAGGCAGCAACGTCGTGCTCTTCGGCGCGTTCAAAGAATCCGCCGTGCTTAGCTTCGTCAAAGGCGCGCTGCTCAAAGACCCAAAGAAGATCCTGCTCCAGCCCGGTGAGAACACACAGTCGGCCCGCGTGCTTCGGTTCACGAATGTTCAGCAGATCATCGACCTGCAATCCACCATCAAAGCGTACATCCACGAAGCCATCGAACTGGAAAAATCCGGCGCGAAAGTAAACTTCAAAAAGATTGAGGAATTTGCGGTTCCGGAGGAACTCCAAACCAGGTTCAATCAGATGCCCGCGCTGAAGAAAGCATTCACCGCGCTGACCCCCGGACGGCAGCGCGCCTATATCCTTTACATCTCCGCCGCCAAGCAGTCTAAAACGCGGGAATCACGCGTTGAAAAGCACCTAAAGCGGATCCTGGCGGGCAAAGGAATCGACGACTAAGCGACCCTCTCAAATCGCGGATTTTTCCCCTAGCCATTTTTCCGCCGCTTCGTTTAATTTTTATCGCGCCGTCGCGGGCGCGGCGGGATGGCGCTGTCCGCGGGCTGTGGTTTGAAACACCACGATTCCGAGCACCACACAAATTTGGAGATTGGACCTTGTCTGGACGCAGTCAAAATCCTTCAGGCTCTACGTCAACCGAGACGACGACCCGGCTGAGCACGGGCGTCGCCGGGCTGGATGACATTCTTGGCGGCGGGCTGCCGCCAGATCGGCTTTACCTCGTGCAAGGCGATCCGGGCACGGGCAAGACGACGGTGGCAATGCAATTTCTTCTGGAGGGCGTGAAGCGCGGGGAGAAAGTGCTGTTCATCACGCTGTCCGAGACGCAGGATGAGCTTGCCGCGGTCGCGCGGTCGCATGGATGGTCGTTGGAAGGCGTCCATGTTTTTGAGCTGTCCGCGGCACAGCAGCATCGATCCGCCGAGCAGAATACGCTGTTCCATCCTTCCGAAGTCGAACTGAACGAAGTCACGCAGGTGTTGCTGGATGAAGTCGAGCGCATCCATCCAACGCGCGTGGTGCTCGATTCGTTATCCGAGCTTCGCTTGCTCGCGCAGAACGCCCTGCGCTTCCGCCGCCAGATTCTGGCGCTGAAGCAGCATTTCGTGGGCAAGAAGGCGACCGTCATGTTGCTCGACGACAAGAACGGTGGCCCCGGCATCGTCGAAGCGCAGGCGCATACAGTCGCGCACGGCGTCATCGAATTTGAACAGCACGCGCCCGAATATGGCGCGGAGCGCCGGCGATTGAGGATCGTGAAACTGCGTGGCGTGTCGTTTCGCGGAGGGCATCACGATTTCCAGATTCTCCGCGGCGGGCTCCGCGTCTTTCCGCGGCTGGTGGCTTCGGAACATCATGAAGGCTTTTCGCGCGAGCAGGTTTCCAGCGGCATTAAGGAGCTTGATGCATTGCTTGGCGGCGGCGTGTCGCGCGGCACGAGTCTGCTCATCATGGGCCCTGCCGGATGCGGGAAGACTTCCGTTGCCACGCAGTATGTCGCCGCCACCCTGGCCCGCGGAGAGACCGCAGCCATGTTTCTCTTCGACGAGGGCATGGCCACGATGATGGCGCGCTCGAAAGGCATTCGCATTGATCTGGAACCGTGGCTCGAAAAGCAGCAACTCATCGTCCGGCAAATCGATCCTGCCGAGATGCCGCCGGGCGCGTTCGTCGCGCAGGTGCGCGATGCCGTCGAAAAGCAGCATGCCAGGATCGTCGTGATCGACAGCCTCAACGGCTACATGAACGCCATGCCTGAAGAGCGATTCCTCACATTGCACCTGCACGAGCTGCTGGCCTATCTCTCGCAGCTTGGCGTGCTGACAATCCTGGTCATGGCGCAGCATGGCATGATGGGAAAAATGGAATCGCAGGTGGACATCAGCTATCTCTCGGACAGCGTTTTGCTCATGCGTTATTTCGAAGCGATCGGCGAGATTCGATCGGCGCTGTCGGTCGTGAAAAAGCGGACTGGCCCGCACGAGCGGACGATTCGCGAGCTGTCGATGTCGCCGGAAAAGGGAATCGTCGTCGGCGCGCCGCTGACCAACTTCCACGGCGTGCTCACCGGCGTGCCAAGACTGCTCAGCGGCGGCGACGATGATGATTCGCTGGTCATCCGGCGGAAGGAAATTGCTTCACGCGATGGATCGAAACACGGAGGTTCGAGCGGTGTCGACTAATCCAGTCCGCCATCCTGCGCTTGGTGCTGTATCCGCGGCGATGGACCAGGGAGCGGATGCTGCGCGCGATCAGCTTGTGCTGATCCTGGCGCCCACCGGGAGAGATGGATCGCTTGCCTGCCAGGTGCTTCGCGACCGTGCGCACCTGGCGACGTATTCGTGCAGGGATGTCCCGGAACTGTGCGGGCAGATTCTCCGCGGCGCCGGTGCGGCGATCATCGCGGAGGAAGCGATGGACGATGATTCCGCGAGGCAGATCATCAACACGCTCGCGGGGCAGCTTCCCTGGTCGGATCTGCCCGTCATCATTCTCGCCCAGTCCGCCGACGACATGGTCCGGGCAAACCCCGAGCCGCTGGCCGCGCTGCGGCAACGCGGAAACGTCACCGTGCTGGATCGCCCGCTGCGAATCGTCACACTCGTCACCACCGTGCAAGCCGCCCTTCGCGCCCGCGCAAGGCAGTATGAAGTGCGCGATCTCCTGGAAGAAACCCGCAACGCCGTCAAGCAGCGCGATCAATTCCTGGCGATGCTCGGGCACGAGCTGCGCAACCCGCTGGCGACGATCAGCAACGCAATGAGCGTCGTCGAAGCGTCGCGTGAATCAAGCGATCCGCTGGAGATCGAGCAGCGCGACATCGTCCGCCGGCAGACCGATCACCTGGCGCGGCTGGTGGATGATCTGCTCGACGTGTCGCGAATCACCTCCGGCAAAATCACGCTTCAGAAACGCACCAGCGATTTGTGCGAGATCGCCAAATCCGCCGCAAAGGCGATCGAGCCCGCCGCGATCAAGCAGCAGCACACGCTGAACGTCGCGATCAACTGCCAGCCGGTTTTCATCGACGCCGATCCGGTGCGCATCGAGCAGGTCATCAATAACCTGCTGACCAACGCGATCAAATACACCCCCGCCGGCGGAAATATTACGATCGACGTTCACGGCGATAATGGCCGCGCGGTCCTGCGCGTCTGCGACAACGGCATGGGAATTTCGTCAGACCTTCTGCCGCGTGTCTTTGAGCTGTTCACCCAATCCGAGCGCTCGCTGGATCGCTCGCAAGGCGGGCTGGGCATCGGATTGACGCTGGTGCGAGCGATGGTCGAGATGCACGGCGGAACCATCACCGCGCGCAGTGACGGGCCCGGTTGCGGAAGCGAATTCCTCGTCATCTTCCCGCAAATCGCCGCGCCGGCAAAGTCAGCGCAGAGCAAGCCGCACAAGCCGCAGCTCATGCCCACGGCGCGGCAGATTCTGCTGATCGAAGATCAGGCCGATGCGCGCCGCGCGCTACAGCGATTGCTTCAGATCTGGGGGCATCATGTGGACGTCGCCGAAGACGGGCTGCGCGGGGTCCAATCGGCCCTGGCCAAGAAGCCGGATGTAGCGCTGATTGACGTCGGCCTGCCCGGTATTGATGGCTATGAAGTCGCGCGTCGCCTGCGCACCGCGTACAACTCATCGGTCCGCCTGATCGCCCTCACCGGTTACGGCCAACCGGATGACCGCGACCGGGCGTTCGAAGCGGGATTCGATCTTCACCTGGTCAAACCCGTCGATCGCGACCAACTTTCGGCCGCGCTGAATGGGGATGTCGAGCAGAATGCGAATCAGATCGTCATGCCGCTGAGCCTTCTCAATCCGCGATCATCGAACCAAACTGTCTCGTAACACCATTGATATAAACAACTTACGACGACGTCCCGCTTCAGGTAGATAGGCGCTCCCGTGCCAGGGTCGATAGATTGCTGTCCGTCCAATGCGAATTGGACATACAACGAAAGGTACGGGCGTCATGTTTCGCAGCACTTTGAATCTCGTGAAGACCTGCAGCACCAAGAACGGGTTTAATGTGAACCACAATCAGACGGTGGTCGGCAACACCAAGCATGGGATCAGCCGCAATCACAACCAGACCGTCGTTGGTGGAACGAAGCTTGGGCTTAACTTCAACCACAACCAGACCCTCGTCGGCGGAGCGAAGCTTGGTGTGAACTTAAATCACAACCAGACCATTGTCGGCGGAACGAAGCTTGGGATTAACCCAAACCACAACCAGACCGTCGTCGGCAGCCCTCGGCGCGGATATGGTTGGAATCACAACCAGACGATCGTTCGCACCGCGAAGCGCGGGATTAACTCCAACCACAACCAGACGCTCGTCGGTGGAACGAAGCTTGGCATTAACATCAATCACAACCAGACCATCGTTCGCGCGTAAGACTTGGATCGCCTCACAGGCGCGAATAGAGTTGGGCCGGCTCAAATGAAAAGAGCCGGCCTTTTTCTTTGGCCCGCGGGGAAGCAGATGGCGAAAATCGAATCGACCCAGGCGGTGCGGAAACGTGTGCTGGCGCTGGATCGCGCGGCAACGAAACTTCAGACGCGCGGGAAATACAAACTCGCCGAGCGAATCTTTCGTCAGGCATTAACGCTCGCCCAGCGCAAGCTCGATCGCAACGACCTGGCCGCCGCGCAGGTGATGAACAACCTCGCGGTGCTGTGCAAGTATCTGGCGCGATTCGACGAATCCGCGAAACTCTATCGCCGCGCTCTGAAGATCATGTCGAAGCAGCTTGGCGAATCGCATCCCGACGTCGCGACGATCTATCACAACCTCGGCGGGCTCGAGCATGAGCGACGTCGTTACGCCCGTGGCGAGCCGTATGCCCGCAAATCCGTTGCGATCCGAACGCGCGCACTCGGCAAGGATCACCCGCATGTCGCCGCGGATATGGCGGCGCTCGCGGGCCTGCTCGACGGGCAGGGCAAATTTATCGAGGCCGAAAGGCTGTATCGCCGCGCGATGCGCATCTTTCGCCGCGCGTATGGCGCGGACCATTACGAGATCTCCTTCAGCCTGAACAACCTCGCCGCGATCCGGCAGAAGCAGGGAAAACTCGCCGCGGCGCAGAAATTGTATGAGCAGTCGCTGGCGATTAAGAAAGCAAACGTCGGCGAGAATCACCCGGATGTCGCGATCGCGATGAACAACCTGGCGAGTTGCCGCAAGGATCGCGGGCGATTCGACGAAGCCGAATCGATGTATCGTGACGCGCTTGCGATCCTGTCGAACGTACTCGGCGAAAAACATCCGACGACGCTTGTTTGCCGCGCGAATCTGGACGAGCTTCGCGGCTCGCGAAAGCGGGCGCGATGAAGATCGTGCACGCGCTGCGACATCGACGATTCGCGCTGCTGTTCAGCGGACAGACGATCTCGCGCGTTGGCGATCACTTCTATCAAATCGCGCTGGCCTGGTGGGTGCTGGAGAAAACCGGCTCGGCGACGGCGATGGGGATGGTCATGGTCTTCACCTTCACGCCGATGCTGGTTTTCCTGCTGATCGGCGGCGTGACGGTCGATCGCATCAGCCGCATCACGGTGATGCTTGCATCCGATCTGCTTCGCGGCGCACTGGTGATTGGAATGGCCATCATGGCGCTGCTGCACGTGCTGGAAATCTGGCAGGTGTATGTCGCGAGCCTGCTGTTCGGACTGGTCGATGCGTTCTTCCAGCCCGCTTACAGCGCCGCGGTTCCTCAGATCGTGCCGGAAGAAGATCTTCCCAGCGCCAATGCGCTGGGAAGCCTCAGCCAGCAGCTTGGCCGAGTAACGGGCCCGGCGCTTGGCGCGATTCTCGTCGCCCGTGCCGGCGCGGGGTGGGGATTTGCGCTGGATGGAATCTCATTTCTGGCATCTGCCTGCTGTCTCGTGCCGCTGATACGCGATCAACCTGCGGTTCTGGAAGCGAGTACTGCAAAATCAGAACACGCAATCAAACAGTTCTATCACGATCTGCGCGAAGGGTTGTCCTTTGTCTTTTCCAGCACGTGGCTGTGGATGACGATCGTGATGTTCACGATCGTGAACGTGCTGCTCGCCGGGCCGTACGGCGTATCGCTGCCGTTTCTCGTCGAGCGCAATCTCGGGGGCGGAGTCAAAACGCTGGGCCTGCTCTATGCGATGTTCCCCATCGGCTATGCGATCGCGGCGCTGCTGATGGGCCAGCTGCCGATCCAGCGCCGCCGCGGATGGATCATGTACGCCGGCGCAACGATCGCGTGCATCATGATCGCGCTGATGGGCCTGCGCATCAGCATCCCGTTGCTGTGTCTCGCCGCGATCGTCAACGGCTTTGCCCTCGAAGCCTGCGGCCTGTGCTGGATGCACGTCATGCAGCAACGCGTGCCGCCACAGATGCTCGGCCGAGTCTCCAGCATCGACGCCGTCGGCTCCTACGCGCTGATGCCCATCGGCTACGCCCTGGCTGGCTGGGCCACCGATCACTTCGGCGCCCCGGCCGTCTTCGTATTGTGCGGCTCCCTGGCCGCCCTCCTCTCCGCCGCGGGCCTGCTGAACCCCGCGATCAGGAACATGGATTAGGACATCCCAATTCTGCACAAGCTCATTCGACTGAACACCATAAAATACTGGATTTTCCGAGTCAAAACACCAAATCGACCGAAAACTGGGACGTAGCTAGTTTTCGTCTCTCTGCGCCCTATTAGCCGACCGTGAAATGTATTCATTTTGAGTTTTCCGCACCCTTGCGCTTCGATTGACGTCTATCAAGTGGGGCCAGCGATGGAACGGACAAGTGATACAATTTCGCCCATGGTGATGGACTGGGGCACAGTCGCGATCTTTAAACGCGCGCGGATTTTCCGCGCGTTTACGTTGATCGAGCTTCTGGTCGTCGTCGGGATCATCGCGCTGCTCATCGCGTTGCTGATTCCGGCGCTGGCCAACGCGCAGCGGGCGTCGCGGTCGCTGGCGTGTCAGTCGAACCTGCATCAGATCTTCACCGCGGCGCTGCAACGGAGCATGGGGCACGCGGGGTTTGTGCAATTGGGTGGAAGCGTCAACGACGTCGATGATCTGACACCGCAGACGGTGGATGATCCCAATGAAACGCGCTACGTGTGGTACATCGATGACGCCGGGAAAAAACGCCCCGCGCCGCTCCAGGCGGCGCTGGCGCCGTACCTGCAACGCGGCGGGGTTCGACTCGACAGCACCGCGCATCTTGTCGCGGATCTGGAAGACGGCGTGATGCGCCGCATCTTCCATTGCCCCGCCGACATGCAGGAACAATCGGGCGTGACCGTCGGCTGTATTCCGATCGACTGGCTTGGCCCGTCGTGTCACATCAGCTACGCACTCAATGAGGGGATTCTCGGATACGAAGCCAATTCCCCGCGACGTCTGAGAGGAAATCTCACCAAAGCGCATCCATCGTCCGAGGTCATCTTCATGGGCGACGGCCTGCCGCGTGCAGTCGGCGATTACATCTGCTGGTTTCCTTTTCCCGAAGGGCGCTGCACGCTGGCGCACGCTTTCACGTTCATCTCCCCCGGCCCGCTGCAACCAGACCGCGCGGGCCTGCCCAGCGAATTTGATCTGCTTCGTCATCCGCGATTCAGAATGAACGCCGTCTACTGCGACGGCCACACCGAATCGCTGGTCATCAGCGAACTCGGCCTGCAACGTACGCTGCTGCTGGCTGAGTGAAGCCGCGACGATTCCACCAATTTGAACCCGCCGCGCGTGGCGGCTAGCATCCTGCCGATCGCATGAGCCGCACGTTGTTCTGGTACATCCTCAAGGATTTGTTGCGCATCTTTCTCATGGCTTCCGGCGTGCTTGCCGGGATTATGAGTTTTGGCGGGCTGTTGCGGCCGCTGACCGAGCATGGGCTGAACATCGGGCAGGTCGCGCGGATGCTCGGGTATTTCATGCCGGCGATGAATACGTACGCGCTGCCGATCGCGGCGCTGTTTGCGACCACGATGGTGTATGGCCGGCTCGCGGCGGACAACGAACTGGTCGCGTGCCGCGCTGCCGGCATATCGCACCTGGCGATGGCGCTGCCGGCGCTGGTGCTGGGATTGTCCGTCGCGATCTTCAGTTTGCTGCTGCTGTGCTTCATCGTCCCCGCGTTCATGCTCAAGGCGGAGAAGGTCGTTTATTCCAACATCGCGCAACTTGTCTCGAATGAAATAGAACGGACGCATCAGATCAAGCTCGATCAAGGCGGCGAGCCGGTGACGGTCTTTGCGCAGTCGGCGCAGGTGCTGCCGGCGGATCCGACGCATCCGCGCGATCAATCGGTGCTGCTGGACAGCCCGATGTTCATCACCTACGAGCCGACCGCGGACAAGAGCAGCGATGCGATCCGCACGCCAAGAGATATTTTCTTCGGGCGCGTCGCGACTGCGTTTATCTCGCAGGATCCGAACACGGATGAGCTTTCGATCCTGACAGTGCTGGAGGATGGCCGAAAATTCCCGCGCACGTTTCGCGGAACCGAAGGCGGCGTCGAGACGACGAAGTTCGCCGCGAAGTATCAATCGGAAGTAAGAGAGAATTCGAACTTCATGGACCTGTGGCGATTGAAGGAACTGATTCGCGACGAAAGCAAATCGCGCCGCGTTCAAAAAGAGCTGACCGGCTTCATCGAGGCCGAGCAGGTCGATACGTATCTGCGCTCGATCAACCAGCAACTCGGTACGGGCACAAACGAAGCGCGGATCACCGCGAACGACGGCGTGACGCTCATCATCACCCGCGGCCCCGCCGCGACGGCGCTGCGCGAGCAGCACCTGGTCATCGGCGCGACCAATCCGCAACAGGATCGGCCCGTGCATGTGCGCGAAGAGCGAAACGGGCAGGTGCTCAAGACGTACGAAGCCCAGCAGCTTGAAATCGGCGCGATCCCCGACAACCAGGCGGGCCTGCTGTATGTGACGATGCAGTTCATCGACGCCTCCGAGCGTATCGGCGAAAGCATCGTCCAGCGATCGAAGTTCCCCATCGACAAAGACGTCGCGATGCCATTGGCGATTCACGATCTGCCGAACCAGCGCGATGCGCGCTATTACGTCCGGCATTCAGGATTGAGCAGCGCGAACGAAAAGCACCTCGCGCGGGCGCGCTACATCATCCAGAACAGCGTCCGCGCCGAACTGCACAAGCGCGTGAGCTTCGCGCTGAGCTGCCTGATCCTGGTTATGATCGGCTGCGCCCTGGGCATGATGTTCCGGAGCGGGAATTTCCTCAGCGCCTTCGCCATCAGCGTCGCACCGGCACTGATCTGCATCGCGTTGATCATTACCGGACAGCACACGTGCGAGAACGTGCCGTGGGATGTCACACATTGGCAAAATTCGCTGAGCCTGGGCTTAGGTTTAATCTGGAGCGGGAATATTGCTGTTGCCATCATCGCCATCGTGTTGTTGACGAAATTGCAGAGAGAATGAATGAAACTGCTGGACCGATATGTCCTCGTCGCGTTCGTCAAGAATTACCTCATCAGCTTGATGGTGCTGCTGGGGTTGTACGTCGTTCTGGACATGGTGTTTTCGTTTGATGAGCTGGCGGAATCTCAAACACGGACGCAAATGGTGGCGACCGTGACCGATGTTTCAAAAGCTGGTCCGGAAGGTATGCACGCGACCCTCGCGTTTGGTCGCGAGGAGAATGTTCCGCGCGGGACAGAATTCAAGCTGTTCGACGCCGCGGGGCATAATGTGGGGTCGATGTCGGTTGAGACGTCATCCGCGCGCGAAGCAAGCGGCCTCGTCGGTGGGTTTGCCAATGCGAAAGATATCCAGGTCGGCGAGCAAGCCGTCGCGCCGGCGCCGCCGACTTCGATGATGGGCGTGATCGGTTCGATCGTCAATTACTACGCGCATCAGTCGTTTCTCTTCTTCGTGCAGCTCTCCGGCGTAATCCCCGTCGTCGCGGCGGCGTTTACGCTGATCCGCATGAGCCGGTTCAACGAGCTGACCGCGATCCTCGCGGCGGGCGTGCCGCTGCTGCGCGTCGCCATGCCGATCGTCTATTGCGGCGTCGCGATCAACTTCGTGTTGCTGCCGATCACACAGGAGCTGGTCATTCCCAGCATGATCCCGGAGCTAACGAAGAAGCACGACGAGCTTCAGGCGACGGGCGCGAAGGTCTTCCCCATCCGAGCGATGCAGGATGAAGCCAGCGCGATCCTCAACGCGGGCCGATACACGCCCGCACAAGACGATAAGCCCGCGCATCTGGATGTCGTCGACATCATCGAGCGCGACGACAAGCTCCAGGTGACCGCGCATATTTCGGCCGACTCCGCCGATTACGATCCGCCCAACGGCCAGTGGATTTTGAAAAACGGCCAACATGTGACCGGCCTTGGCGTCGGCCAGAATCGCTCGCAGCCTGCACCGATTGCCGCGTGGAAGACGAGCATCTCCCCTGAAGAGATCTCGCTGTTTCGCAGCAGCGATTTCACGGAGCTGCTCTCGACCGACAAAATCAACCAGCTTCTCCAGCGGGAAAAAAGCTACGGCAAGATCGCGCTGCTGCGCGTGAAGCACTTCCGCTGGAGTCAGTTGATCATCAACATCGTGCTGTTGCTGCTGGCCATCCCCTGCGTGCTGACGCGCGAGCCCGGCACGTTGAAAACCGACATCCTCAAATGCGTGATCCTGACCGGCACATGCATGGCGTCGATCTTTCTCGCCCGCCAGATCGCCGGCAACCCGCCCATGACCGGCAACTGGACCCAGCAATGGCCCAGCATCATGGCCTGGATCCCCATCTTCATCTTCCTCCCCATCGCGATTTTTTTATGGGACCGGAAGCATACGAAGAAAACGTAGGGGCGAGGGGCAAGGGGCGAGGGGCAAGTGAATGCGGATTTCTCTCGCCCCTTGCCCCTTGCCCCTTGCCCCTCGCCCCTCTGAATTCAAATTTGCCTCTCACCAAATCGAATCGTACATCATGTTCGTCAGGCACAACGCACTCGGCGATGGCGGCTCGATGTGAGCGGCTGCGACGAGGCCTGACGCGACGCTCCCTTCCCACTTTCTGGCGACGCCCGCCGGGCCACAACCCGGCGGGCGTTTTTGTTTCTTTCGCTTTTTTTGTGATACCGGTTTCGGCGGGTATATTTCGCTCAATTCAAGCGCGGGGTTTTTATGGGCAATCGCATTTGTGTCGCGGTGTTCGGTGTATTTCTGATTTTCACGATGCAAGGTTGTTCGGTCGTGATGGCCGCCAAGCAGCCGGGCAAGAAGGATCTGTCCGTGCTGAAGCCCGGCACGTCCCGCGGCATCGTCCTGGCTGAGCTCGGCCAGCCTACCGCGACCGAAATGCAGAACGGCACGCGCGTCGATATCTTCTCGTTCGTGCAGGGTTACGACAAAGTGAACAAGGGCGTTCGCACCGCGGGTCATGCGGTGGCGGATGTGTTTACGCTGGGCCTCTGGGAAGTCGTCGGCACGCCGACTGAAATGATCTTCGACGGCGATAAGGTCGCATATCAGGTCAAGTACAACCGCAGCGATGAAGTCGCCGAAGCAGTGCTCCTGCGCCGCAAGAACATGTCGGGCGATACGAAGTAGGCACAAAGCCGCGACCATTGGTCGCGGACAATTTCATCAAATCGTCATCATCCATCGCGACGATTCGCATCCATGCGAAGCGAATCGCGTCGCGCGTTCACCGTCATCGAACTACTCATCGTCATCGCGATCATGGCGATTCTGATCAGCATCATTCTCCCCGCGGCAGAGAAGGTGCGGCATCGCGGGTACATCGATCTGTGCGCGAGCAACCTTCGCCAGATCGGCACGGCCGAGACGATGTATGCCAACGAGAATCACGGCGCATACGCGCGCACGACTTACGTTTCCAACGCCCCGCCGACGCAAGGCACCGGCGCGGCGGCGCCCAATCCGTTCGGCCCAGGAGGACCATCGCCCAACGACGTGACCGCGGCGATGTTCCTGCTCATGCGCGCCGAAAAGCTGCCGACTAAGATCCTCATCTGTCCTTACAACGACGTGTACGAGTACGAACCAGACAAGGCGGACGTTTCCAATCGATCAAACTTCACCAACTACAAGCTGAACTGCGGTTACAGCATCGCCAACCCGTATCCGTCCGACCAGGCCGTCGCCGCGGGGTACAAATGGACGAACAAGCTCCCCGCAGGCTTTGCCCTGGCCGCCGACGTAAATCCCGGCACCGACGCGCCGCGGGACGATGTGCTGGGCCCATCCATCGACTCGCCTCCCCCCATCTTGCGCAAAGCGAATAGTCAGAACCACGAAAAGGAAGGCCAGAACGTCCTCTTTGCCGACGGTCACGTCGATTACCTCATCAGCGCGTTTGTCGGCATGAATCGCGACAATATCTATGACAATAAAGCAAACCAAGTGAATGCCTCGCCGGTCGATCGGGAGGATAGCGTGCTGCTGCCGACGGACGATTGAGGAATGGTCAGTAGTCCGTTGTCAGTAGTCCGTAGTTTTGCCACGGACAACTGACGACGAACAACTGACCGTTTTTACGAAGTTTTTGTTGCCAATAATCCTGCCGCGACGTATAACGTCACGCCGACACATAAATGTCATGTCTGCTGGATTGCTGAAGCAAATTGAACGGAAGGAGATTGGCCGGTGAGGTTCTGTTCCGCCGGCGGTTGACAGGCAGGATGCCGGTACGCGACGCTGTGGGTGCTCATGATGCGCCTGCAATGTCCCGCGAAGATCAATCTGCACCTGCGCGTCGGCGCGGTGCGAAATGATGGTTTTCATCCGCTGCATACGTGGATGGTCACCATCGGGCTCTTTGACACGTTGACATTTGACGATGCGCCGATCGGCACTGTTTTGGAGTGCGACGATCCGGATCTGAAGTGCGATGAGACGAATCTCGTGATGCGTGCAGCAATGTTGATGCGCACGCGGGAGCCCAGCGGCTCCGCCGCGGGTTCAAGAAGTTCTCCCTCGGGACTTCACATCCATCTCTCCAAGAAGATCCCCATGGGAGCAGGTTTGGGAGGTGGAAGTTCGAACGCCGCACGAACGCTCCTGGGATTGAATCGCTTCTGGAACCAGAACCGATCGATTGAAGAATTATCGATCCTCGCGCAGCAGCTCGGCAGCGACGTGCCCTTCTTTCTGCACGGCGTATCCAGCATCTGCGAAGGACGCGGAGAAATTGTTCGGCCAATCGCGCCGCCTGAGCTTGCACGCTGGGCGCTGTTGATCCTGCCGGATATCACGATGCCGACGGCGCTCGTCTACAGGACTTTTGACGCGCTTGGTCCGGGGAAGGCCCAAGCGCGGCTTGAACGGCTGGATGTGCCAGCCGTGAGCACGGCCGAACGGCAGGAGTTGCAATCGTTGAGCGGTCTTGGCTCCGAGCAACTCCTGCCCCGGCTGGTCAATGATCTGGAAATTCCCGCTTTCCACATCTCGCCAGAGCTGGCGCGGTTGCAAAGCGAGACACAAGAGGCTTTGGGAAGAATTGTTCGAATGAGCGGCAGCGGCAGCTCGCTGTTCACGCTCTATGACGATATCGAAGCAGCTCAAAAAGCCGCGGATGTCGTCACATATCGGGGAGTTCGAGCGATCGTCGTCGAAACCGGCGTAACGCCGGACGATGATCTGCAGTCGTGAAGCGGCGCACATGGGGCGCGCCGCCACATTTCGCTGTAACCGCGCGGGCGGTCGATCGACTACACCTCTGATCGATTCGCCATACGCGAAGTGCGAGGCCTTGGACTCGCGGACACAGGAGTGATCATGCAACTCTCGGAGATTCGCATCAATCTGTGCGGCCCGCAGGCCGGTCGGCTCAAAGCATTCTGCTCGCTCACGTTTGACAACACCTTTGTCATTCGCGACGTGAAAATCATCGAGGGCAACGATGGTTTGTTCCTCGCGATGCCGTCGCGAAAGCTGTGCGACCGCTGCCGTCGCTGCGGCGAGAAGAATCACCTGCGTGCCCGCTTCTGCAACAACTGCGGCACGCGGATGGATGAAAACCGCCACACGCGTCACCAGACCAATGGCCAGCGATTAAAGCTGCACGCGGACATCGCCCACCCGATCAACGCCGAGTGCCGGCTCGCCATCGAACAGCAAGCCGTCGCGGCGTATCAGGACGAGGTCGAGAAGAGCAAACTCCCCGGCTACATCCCGCCGAAGCTTGACGGTGACGTGGCCGATTTGTACGATTTCGAACCCGCGCACGAGGGCCATTTCCGGCTCCGTCCGACGGGAACCGAAGCGCATCAGCATGCATAAGCGGGAGATGCGTCAAAGTAGCACGGGTTTTTAACCCGTGCGGGGCATGGGTTGAAAACCCATGCTACGAAGTGAACAAAATGAACCCACCGATTGCCGCAAGTGCAGCAATCGGAATGGTTTGAGTGATGCACGATATGCGCACAGCAATCCCATCTTCCCACCTGCCGGTGGTCGTACGTTAGGTTGGCAACCCGCTTGGCGGTTGCTGACCCACTCCAATTGCGAAATTTCGATAATTCTTGAAGCCACGGAGGGATGTCGCTAAAGTCGATTTCCCTTTTTATCCCCGAATTGAGAGACAACCATGACCATGTTGAACGACAAAACCACGGCTCCGGCACCTGCTTCCAAAGCCACTGGGCAGCCCAAATATAAGGGAAAGACCGGGGCCAAGATCCTCCACGAGATGCTGGTTCAGCAGCATAAGGTGGAATACATGTTCGGCTATCCCGGCGGCGCGATCCTGCCGGTGTTTGACGAACTCTATAAGACCCCCGCGAAGTTCATTTTGAATCGCCATGAGCAGGCATCCGGGCATTGCGCCGACGGCTATGCCCGCGCGACAGGCAAGCCGGGCATCTGCATCGTCACCTCAGGCCCCGGCGCGACCAACACCATCACCCCGCTGGCCACCGCGCAGATGGATAGTGTGCCGATCATCGTCTTCTCGGGTCAGGTCGCGACCAAAGTCATCGGCAACGATGCGTTCCAGGAAGCGGACGTCACGGGCATCAGCCGATTCTGCACCAAGTGGAATTACCTGGTGAAGAACATCATGGATCTGCCGCGGGTGATCAATGAAGCGTTCACGATCGCCACATCAGGTCGTCCCGGCCCCGTGCTGATCGATCTGCCCAAGGACATCACTTCCGGCATCTGCCCGGAAGAACCGGATGATTCGATTCGCCCGCACGTCGTGAAGCGCAAGAGCTTCGCGGCGCATGGTGGCAATGCCAAGCAGGTTCAGGATGCGGCGGAGGCGATCAATCGTGCCGAAAAGCCCGTGCTGTACGTCGGCGGCGGCGCGATCATCAGCGGCGCATGGCAGGCGCTTCGCAAGCTCGCGGACAAGGGCAACATCCCGTGTACCACCACCCTGCTGGGCCTGGGCGCGTTCGATGAAATGAATGAGGAAAAATCGCTCTACATGCTGGGCATGCATGGATCTGCGTTCGCGAACTACGCGGTGCAGGAATGCGATTGTCTGATCGCGGTCGGCGCACGCTTCGACGATCGCGTGACCGGAAACCTCGCCAGCTTCGCACCGCACGCGAAGATCATTCACATCGACGTGGATCCTTCTTCAATCTCCAAGAACGTCGACGTCGATATCCCCGTCGTCGGTGACGCGCGCATGAGCCTCGAGGCGATGCTGGAGTTCATCGAGCATCGCGATCGCAAGGAATGGTTCAGCCAGATCAAGGCTTGGAAGCAGCGCTATCCGTTCAAGTATTTCGATGATAGCAAACACAGCAAACCGCAATACGTGATCGAAGAGATCAACAAGCAGACGAACGGCGATGCCGTGATCGCAACCGGCGTCGGCCAGCACCAGATGTGGGCGGCCCAGTTTTATCGCTGGCGCTATCCGCGGCAGATGATCACGTCCGGTGGTTTGGGCACGATGGGATTCGGCCTGCCCAGCTCGATGGGCGCGCAGCTCGGCAGCCCCGGCAAAACCGTCATCGACATCGACGGCGATGCTTCCTATCTCATGACCTGCTACGAACTCGCAACGATCGCGGAATACAACATCCCCGTGAAGGTCTGCATCCTCAACAATGATTTCCAGGGCATGGTCAAGCAGTGGCAGGACCTCTTCTATCAGCGGCGGTATTCGCAGACCGCGATGAAGAACCCCAACTTCGCCGCGATGGCCGAAGCCTTCGGCATCCGCGGGATTCGCTGCGAAAACAAGTGCGACGTCGAAAAGACCGTCAAGGAAATGCTCACTCACAAAGGCCCGGTTGTGGTCGATTTCTTTGTCGAGCCGAATGAGCACGTGTATCCGATGGTGCCGTCGGGCAAGGGTCTTCATGAAATGGAGATGGGGACGCTGGCGTAAGTTCGGTACAATTCGCTTATGAGCATGACGAAAGAACAGCTTCTTTCAGAAGCGCTGACGCTTCCACCTAAAGAGCGCGACCAGTTGGCCGAGCAACTTTGGCAGAGTATCCGCGAAGGGGAACTGGCGCCGGACCAACTTGCAGAGTTGCGCCGCCGTATTCGTGCGATCGATCAAGGCGAAATGACAATGGTCGACGGCGAACAAGTCATACGTGAATTCTTCGACCACTTCGCAAAAGCAAAAGCAGGCTGATGCGCTATCGCTTTACGCTGAACGCTCGACTGGATTTGTATGACGCGGGTCGTGTGTACGACGAGCAGCGCCCGGGCCTGGCAACCGAATTCGGGGTTGAGGTCGGAATTGCGATCACCAGGATCCTTGAAGCTCCGCTTCGCTGGCCGCAGTTTGAAGGTGTTGTCCGCCGCTATCGTCTTGATCGTTTTCCGTTCGGTGTCTTTTATCGAGTCGCTGATCAAGGAACGGTCGAGATCGTTGCAATTTTGGATTTGCGAAGTAATCCAGAGGCGTGGCAGGAACGGATTCAACGCGGGGAGGGCGCGTGATCCAGGTTCAAGACTTCCACAAATCCTACCGCGACACCATCGCCGTCGCGGGGTTGTCGTTTAATGTCGAGGCTGGGCAGATTCTTGGATTGCTCGGTCCCAACGGCGCGGGGAAGACGACGACGCTGCGCGCGATCGCAGGCGTGATTCCGCCGACGCAGGGGACGCTGCGCGTCGCGGGGTGGGATGTGGTTACACAATCCACCGACGCTAAAAGAGAACTGGCCTATGTGCCGGATGATCCGAAATTATTCGACGCGCTCACCGTATACGAGCATCTGGAATTCATCGCCGCGACGTATGACGTCGATGGCTGGCAGTCGGTCGCGGATCAGTTGCTCGCGCAGTTTGAGCTGACCGATCATCGCAACAAGCTCGCGCAGGAGCTGAGCCGCGGAATGCGGCAGAAGGTGGCGATTTGCTGCGCGTATCTGCACAGTCCCAAGGCGATCCTTGTGGACGAGCCGCTGACGGGTCTGGATCCGCATGGCATTCGCACCATGAAGCAATCGGTGCGCGATCGCGCGGCGGCAGGAGCGGCAATCATCATCAGCTCGCACTTGCTGGCGCTGGTGGAAGATTTGTGCTCGCACCTGCTGATCGTGCACCTCGGCCGCGCGCTGTTCTTCGGCCCCGCCGAAGAAGCCCGCGTCGCATTCGCGGGGCAGCAGGATCGGTCGTTGGAAGAGGTGTTCTTTAACGCAACAGATCAAAAAAGGACTGAGGACTTAGGACCGAGGACTGAGTCGAAGCCACTCAGTCCTCAGTCCTAAGTCCTCATCACTGATCGATGCATCGCGGTCTGATCAAGTTGATGTTGCTCCAGGCGCGGGCGGTCGCGAGGCGATCGTTTCGCGGGACGCGCTCGCTGCGCGGGGCGATTTATCTGATCCTCGGAGTCTCGCTTCTTGTGTTGTGGCTGGGACCAAGCGTTCTAAACGCATTTATCCTCCCGCGCACTGATCCGCGGCTGGTGCGCGTTTATTTTCCGCTCGGGCTGCTGACCTCGATCGTCACGATCTTCGCCAGCAGCGCCGGCGAACGCGCTGTCGCGTTCTCGCCGGCGGAAGTGGAGTTTCTCTTCGCCGGGCCATTCTCGCGGCGACAGTTGCTTGGATACAAGGTCTGCAAAAGCGCCTTTGCCGCGCTGTTCACTGCAACGTTTTTCTCGCTCATCCTCATGCGCTTTGCGCAGCACTGGGTTGCCGCGTGGATGGGGTTTTTCCTGGCACTGCTGTTCATCCAGTTGGTCTGCATGACGATCGCGCTCATCGGGCAGACGATTGGCGAGCGGGCTTACACGCGCGGCAGGCGCGTCGCTATTGTCATCGTTCTTGGTGCGATCGTCGCGATTGTTGCGCCACTGATTCGCGAAGCCGCAAGCGGCGATTTTCATGAAGTTCCGTTTAAATTCGCCGCATCACGCGGCGGGAAGATTCTGCTCGCGCCGTTCAACGTGTTTGGACAGATCATGGCGGCCGATTCCGTCGTGCCCGATGCGCTGCGATGGGCAGGAATCGGCGTCGTCATGAACCTGTTCCTGTTGTTGATCGTGATGCAGTTGGACGCGCAATATCAGGAAGCCGCGGCGCGCACGGGAGAGCAGATTTACCAGCGCATCCAGAAAATGCGTCGCGGCAGCACCGCCGGTGCGTTTGGTGTGATCGGCAACAGCCGGCTGCGCTTCCCGATGCTTCCGCGCTTCGCCGGCGCGGGACCGATCGCCTGGCGACAGATGACGACCGCGCTGCGCACCAGCCGCGCGACGCTCATCATCTTGCTGGTCATCTGCGCATCGGTTGGCCCGATCGTCGTCATCGGCGGGCTCACTCACTCCAATCAAAAAAACGGCGCGCTGGCCGCGATGCTCGGAATGATTTCGTGGCTGACATTCGTCCTGTCCAACACGCTGAAGTTTGATTTTCGCGGCGATCTGGATCACATCGACGTGCTCAAGACGCTGCCGGTCGCGCCCTCGGCGCTGGCCGTCGCCCAGCTTGCTTCGCCGGTCATGGTGCTGATGGCGGGTCAAATGCTGCTGATCATTGGGTTCGGATCGTTGATGCACATGAGTCCGCTGAAGCTCGCCGCGGCGCTTTTCATCGCGCTGCCATTGGATGTGCTGCTCGTCGAGTTGGAAAACCTGATCTTCCTGCTGTTCCCAGTGCGAATGGGAAACATCAGTCCCGGCGATCTTCAAGGCTTCGGGCGGCAGATGGTCGTGTTTCTGATGAAGATGATCGCGCTGTTGTTTCTGCTCGGGATTGCCGCGGCGGTGGGAGCGTTGGTGTTGTGGAGCACCGACAAATCGTTCGCCGCCGCGTATGCCGCAACCTTTGTCGTGCTGGTGGTTGAATCGTTTGGAATGATCCCGTTGATCGTCCTGGCTTTCGCGAAATTCGATCCGAGCGTCGATACGCCCGCGTGATTCATGTTCGGCCGCCTCAAACAACTTCGCCGCCGCGCCTGGATGCGACGAGCGCTCATCACGATCGCGTCGCTGTTTGTGCTTCTGAATTTCATGGCCTACATGCACGCGCGGCGAATGACGCATTTTGTTGATGGCGGTCGGGGCGTGCATCACCTGGAGAAAATGTCGGCCGGCGAAAAGATTCGCTCGGTGCTGTTCGGCTTGACGATCCCGCGGCCCGAGAATCGATCGACGCCCCAGAAATTCAATCTCGATTTCACGACGCACAGCTTCGCAAGCTCAGATGGAATCAATCTGGAAGCGTGGCACATCCCTGCGGCAACCTCGCACCGCTCGCGCGGGCTCGTCATCGGTTTCCACGGCTACATGACGTGCAAATCGGTTCTGCTGCGCCAGGCAAACGCGCTGCATGAGATTGGCTTCGACGTGATGCTCGTCGATTTTCGCGGCGCAGGAGGATCGACCGGCAGCGACACGACGATTGGCTATCGCGAAGCCGACGACGTCGCCGCGTCGGTCGAATACGCGCAGCGCACGTTTCATCCATCGCACCTGATTCTTTACGGCGAATCGATGGGCAGCGCCGCGATCTTGCACTCTGCGGCGATCCACCCCGATCAAGTTCATCCTGATGCAATGATCCTGGAATGCCCGTTCGATCGTCTGCTCAGCACCGTCGCCAATCGCTTCACTTATATGCACCTGCCGTCGTTTCCTCTTGCGCGCATGCTGATGTTCTGGGGCAGCGTGCAGCAGCATTACTGGGCGTTTTCAATGAACCCGATCAACGATGCGCCGCGCGTCACGTGTCCGGCTCTGTTCCTGCACGGCGGAAATGATCCGTGGGTCACGCCCGCAGAGGCGCAGGCGCTTTTCAATCGACTGGGAAGTAGCGACAAGCGATTTGTATCCTTCGCGGGGCTCGGTCACGAACAATACTTTCCGCGTGTGCCTGATCAGTGGACGCAAACGGTCGCGGGCTTCTTGAATCGGTTCTGACGCTTATTTGTGACGTGGCCGTCCCGCACTGCCCATCGCCGTCCATTTTCTTTCAATGCACCTCCCCACCCACATCCTGTCCGGTTGGTGCGTCGCGAATTGTTTTGAGCTGACGGCGCGCCAGCGCCTGTTCTGCATGATCGCCGCGACCGCGCCGGATGTGGATGGGCTCAGCCGAGTCTTCGGCGAGGAAGCATACTGGGATGCGCATCATGTGCTGGGACACAACCTTCTGTTCTGTGTGATCGTTGCAACGACGCTGGCGGCGATGTCTCCGCAACGAGCCAAATCGTTCGCGATCTACCTGCTGCTCGGTCACCTGCATCTGCTGATGGATTACTTCGGGTCCGGCCCCGGCTGGGGGATCGCGTATCTATGGCCAATCTCGCGGATGCAGCTAAAAACCGATCTGGCGTGGGAATTCTTCTCCTGGCAAAACCTCACCACCGCCGCGGCGCTGCTCCTGTGGACCATCTGGATCGCGATCCGCTATCATCACACGCCAATCGAGCTGATCGCGCCGGATCTGGATCGACGTATTTGTTATGGGACACGCCCGGCGGCACTGGATTGACCTCCTGATTGTGCCGATAATTCTCCAAGGCACGGCGAGAGGACTCGCCGGCTCAAATGAAGACGGAGGTCGCCATGATCGGACTCGCCCTCATCGCCCGCGCCGTGCTCGCATCACAGCTCGCCGCCACCGCGCCCGCGGCGCCGGCGGACAAAGTGATCGTCCGCCTGCAGTGCCGCCACGAAACGATCTCCGTGCTCGCGACAAAAGCCGGCGTCCGCTACTCCGCCGCCGACGAAACCGGCAAGCTCCTCGTCAACGCCGTCACCCTCGACACCCTCAAGTCCGACTACCCCCACCTCTACAAACAAGTCGCACCGACAGTCTGCGCTCGCGAAGCCAAATCGACCGCGTACGCGGGGATTGAATAGCAACGAGTCGGTTAGATCTCGAACGAAGCAAATCATCACCTGCGCGTTTTGCCGAGGCGCTGCGCATCACGTTTTGAGGCAAAATAAAAATACTTTTCCCTCCTCGCCGCACGCGAATGCGGTTTTGGGTGTCGGCGCTGCGCACCGTGCACACGCAGGGTGAAGCGCCGAGCCCTTAGGGTGGAGGCTCGACATGCGCGCTCATTGGATATTGGATCGCAGCGGGGAGAACGATGGGGGCGGGGCAAAAATGTCCCAAATGTCCCATCGCGAAATGTGTTTTTGTGGAGCGCAGCAGGCCAACAGAGGTAAACAAACGTCAACTGGCGTAACCTGGCGTCAACTTCAAGGGGATTTGGAAAAACGAACCCAAAGTTGCGGTGGGACATGCGTGCACGGAGATCCACGAAAATGCACGATTGGGAAAAATAGTCTCAACCCGACAATCGAGAGACAAAGAGACGAAGAGACTGAGAGACGAAGTGAAAATCGGCGCGGCCGCGCACTTCGTTTCTTCGTCTCTGATCTCTTCGTCTCTTCTTCTGGCCAATCACGAAACGACACCCCACGGCTCCGCCTTCTCCCACGCGCCGCGGGTGAAATCCGGGAAATCGATTGGGATGCTGCGATTGGCGACCGAGCGGCAGCTCAGTTCGACGATGCAGCTCCAGCTCGCGCCGTCGTAGACGGTCATGTCCAGCGGCAGGCCGCGCTTGAGGCAGTCGATGAAGCGGTAGGCCATCACATAATCCATTCCGCCGTGGCCGCCTTGCTTGGCGCCTTCGCTCACTTTGGCATAAAGCGGGTGCTGGTATTTCTTTTTGAACTCCTCCAGCTCGGCATCCGAGCTGAACTTTTCGCCGATGCCAACTCTGTCGGGGTAGCCGCAGAAGATGCCTTTGGTGCCGATGATGTTGTTGATGCGCGAGTAGGGCCGCGGGGTGTTCGTGTCGTGCTGCACCATGATGGTGTAGCCGCGTGCGGTTTTGATCAGCGAGGTGTTGACGTCGCCGCATTTGTATTGCTTAGTAGCGCGCGGATCGTCCTTGCCGAATTTTTCCTTCGCATAATCGGCCAGCCCTCGCGGGGGGCCGCTCATCGATGTCAGGTAATCGAACTTGTCCCCGCGATTGATGTTCATGTACATCGCGACGGGCCCCAGACCGTGCGTGGGATAGAGATCTTTCCAGCACAGTGGGATCCGAAGCTTGGAATTCACGTGACTTGAAGTCGCGGC